>Ga0073934_10003678_pt1 | contig 27569 bp, 22 predicted proteins | sample LarsenN4metaG_FD_76834 | JGI IMG/M metagenome (GOLD analysis project Ga0073934, IMG submission 76834) | Hot spring sediment bacterial and archeal communities from British Columbia, Canada, to study Microbial Dark Matter (Phase II) - Larsen... ... | reverse complement strand
TCGATCTCCGCGATGACGGCGCGGGCGCGCTCGAGGTCGCGGTAGCGGACGTAGAGGCGGATGGGAGAGAGCTGCATGTACTGGTAACGAAGGTTGCTCCTGAGCAGGCAGGGAATGCCTGCCGACTCGAGCATGCCCTTCCACATCTCCGCGAGCGGCTCGTTTCGGCCGGCGGACACCAGCTCGACGAGGTCGTCCGGGCCCGGCTGGGCGGGCTCACTGGTGAGCCAGCGCAAGATGGCGCGGAACGGGTTCACCTCACGCCTCCGGCTCGCCGATGACGCTGCGGGCGCGGGCGAGGTCCTTTCGTAGCACCCACACCTCATAGGCCCAGGCGGGGCCCATCCCGCCGGCCTGCGCCGATGCGGCGTCGCGGTTGCGCACCATCGCCCGGATGCCCTCGCCCTCGAGCATCTCGCGAAGCAGCTCCGCCTCCGGCTCGCCCTCGGGCCGCGAAAGCAGCACCAGCTCGTCCGGCGATGGGAGGCGCTCCGGGCGCGCGCCGCCCTCGCGTGCGCCGAAGAGGCGATCGATGAAGCGCGAGAGGAAGCTCACGAGGACATCATACGGCGGTCCGAGGGAGAGTGAATGCAGCGAAGAAGAGGATGGCGGAGGGGGAGGGATTCGAACCCTCGATCCCGGTTTCCCGAGATAAGCGCTTAGCAGGCGCCCGCACTAGGCCACTATGCGACCCCTCCGAAAGTGTGCGGCGCGATCATTTTACCAGCCGCACGCGCGTCACGAGCCGGGCGCTCGCCCGCGTCGGGTCGCGCTGGCTTGACGCTCGCGCGCGTGCGCGACACGCTTCCGGCGCGATGCAGCCAGAGAAAATCGCCGCCTACCTCCGGCAGCGGATGCCGGACGCCGCCGACATCGCCGTCTCGAACGTCGCGCGCATCGCCGGCGGCGCCTCGCGCGAGACGTGGTCATTCGACGCTTCGTGGACGAACGGCGGCGGGCGCGTCGAGCGCGGCTTCATCATCCGGCGCGACCCGCCGGCGAGCCTGCTCGACGGCAACAACGAGCTGGAGTTCGAGCTGTACAGCGCGCTGAAGGACAGCGGCGTGCCGATCCCGCCCGTCTACTGGATCGAGCGGGACGGGGCGGCGCTGGACCGGCCGTTCTTCGTGATGGGCCGCCTGCCGGGCGCCACCGACGCGCGCACGCTCGTGACGTCTCCACAGTTCGCGGAGGTGCGGCCGTCGATCGCGCGCCAGAAGGCGGAGATCCTGGCGCGCATCCACGCGACGGACATCAGCGCGCTGCGCTCGCTCCACCGGCCGAGCGAGGGCGAAACACCCGCCGACCATGAGATCGGGCGCTGGGAGGCGGTGCTGCGTCGGGACGCGCTCGAGCCGCAGCCGGTGCTGGAGATGGGGTTCAACTGGCTGAAGCGCCACACGCCGCCGCCGCCGGCGCGTCTGGCGCTGGTGCACGCCGACTACCGCACAGGCAATTTCCTGTACGACGAGAGCGGCATCACGGGCATCCTCGACTGGGAAATGGCGCACGCGGGCGACCCGATCGAGGACGTCGGCTGGCTGATGATGAAGTCGTGGCGCTGGGCGGGCGACGACCGCGTCGGCGGGCTGTGCTCGCGAGACGAGTTCATCCGCATGTACGAGGAGGCGGGCGGCGCGAAGGTCGACGGCGACGCGCTCAAGTTCTGGGAGGTGTTCGGGAACGTGAAGTTCGCCACGCTCTTCCTCACGGGCCTCAAGTCGATCATCGAGGGCAAGACGCCCGACCTGCTGCTGGCGCTGACGGCGTTCATCAACCCGGGCGTCGAGCTTGAGATCATGGAGCTCATCTCGTGAGGCCGTACCCTGAAGAAGTGCTGAAGGCGATCCAGACGGGCATTGGCGCGCACTTCGCGCCGGAGCTGCAGTCGAACTACGCGCGCGCTCAATTGGCGTTCTCGATGCTGCTGTTCACGATCGCGCAGCGCGATTACGACACGGCCGTGCCCGACGTGATCGAACACAACAAAGAGCTGCGGGCGCTGCTCGCCGACGCGCGCGCGGCGCTGGATGGGCTGCAGCATCCGGAGGCCGCTTCGGCGCGGGCGGCGCTCGACGCGTTGCCGCTGCCGGCGCAGTCGCTCAAGCTCTCGGACCTGCGCGGTGAACGCGAGGCGCTGCGCGCGGCCGTTTGCGCGCTCGTCCCGCTCATCGAGCCGGCAGCGGACGATCCGCCGCTCGCAGCGTTACGCGATATCCGCTCGCGGGTCTACGCCTACCTGACGGCGGACTCGCGCAAGCGCATCGTGCCGATCCTCACGGTGTGACAGCGGGATCGCGCTCAACGCGCGGGCCTCCCTACAATGTGCCGCATGCCCAAGCCAGACGATGTCCTGGCGCGCATCCGCGCCCGCCTCAACGCCTACGAGCCGTCGTACATCGACGAACCCGCGCTCGCCCGGGCGGCCGTGCTGCTGCCCTTGTACGAGAAGGACGGCGCGCTCCACGTGCTGTTCACGCGCCGCTCCGAGCTGGTGGAGCACCACAAGGGGCAGGTTTCGTTCCCTGGGGGCGCGTTCGACCACGAGGACGGTGACCTGCGGCGAACGGCCACGCGCGAGACGTGGGAGGAGATCGGCGTCGCAGAGGATCACCTCGACGTCATCGGTCAGCTCGACGAGATGATCACCGTCTCGAACTTCCTTGTGCGCCCGTTCGTCGGCCGCATCACCGAGCCGGGGCCGTATCCGTTCTCGCACAGCGAAATCGAAGTGGCAGAGATCCTCGAGGTTCCGCTCGCGCACCTGCAGGACGCGGAGAACGTCGTGGCCGAGTACCGGAGCTACCAGGGGCGCGCCGTGCTGGTGCACTCGTACGTCTGGCGCGAGCACATCATCTGGGGCGCGACGGCGCGCATCCTCAAGCAGTTCCTCGACCTGATCGCGTAGCTGACCTCACGCCGAGTGCGGGATCTCCTCCCAGAAGAGACGCAGGTCGTTGGCGGTGCGCGAGCGGTTGCCGCCCTCGCGCTTCGAGAGGTACATGGCCTGGTCGGCGAGCCGGACGAGCGTCGGGTAGTCCTGCGCGTCGAACGGGTAGACGGCGATGCCGATGCTGAGGCCGACGTGGATGTCCTCCGTGAGGCCCTGGTTCACGGTGTGCACCGCAGCAATGAGCTGGTCCGCGCGATCGTACGCCGTCTCACGCGTGACGTTCGGCATGACGACGACGAACTCATCGCCGCCGTAGCGGCCGATAAGGTCGTTCGAGCGCAGCGCGCGGCGCATCGCAACGCCGACGGCGCGCAACACGCGGTCGCCGGCGTCGTGGCCGAGCTCGTCGTTGATGCGCTTGAGCTTGTCCATGTCGCAGAAGAGCACGCTCAGGTAGCCGCCGGAGGTCTTCGCGCGGCGCAGCTCCTTCAGCGCCTCCTTCTCGAAGTGTGCGCGGTTCATCAGCCCGGTGAGGCGGTCGAAGCGGTTGGCGCGCTCGTTGCGGTGGTGCAGCTTCTGGTTCTCCGCGTGCAGCCGCTCGATCTGGTCGATCTGGCGCGCGCGCCGGTCTTCCTCACGCGCCAGGTGGCCGACGCCGACGGCGATGAAGAGCATGTACATAAGGCGGAGGAACAGCTCACCGAAGGCATCGGACGAGATGTCCCAGGTCGAGAAGTACACGATCGAGTAGGCGAGCGCGGAGAAGAAGCACGCCACGAGGGCCTGCCGCAGATCGAAACGCATGGCGACGGCGGCGACGGACAGGTAGTAGAGCACGAAGAACGGGCTGCCGGCGGCGCCGGTCACGGCGATGAACGCCGCGATCATCAGCGAATCAAATGTCGCGGTGATCATGCCGGTCTCGAACACGCGCGAGCGACGGTACGGCTGCAGCACAGCGACCGGCAGCGCGTAGGCCCACGTGAGCCCGACCATCCACCAGGCGGCGTCCATGTGCCAGCCGTCCGTGTCGAGGAGCAGCGCGAGGGCGAGGCTGTTCACGCCGAGCGTCAACAGGCGGATACGGGCAATGAGCGCCTCCATGCGCATGGAGCGCTCGGTCTTCGGTGGCAACTCGAACAGCCACGCAAACCGTGGCGGCGGCCGGGATGGCGATTCCGAAGGGTGCATAGGACGGCCTCGACCGCGCACTCCGGCGCGGCCCCCCATTAAGCATCGGCCGGGTGCGCCGTATCTGAGTGAGGCGCTCAGTCAGCCGGTGGATTCGGGGTGAGGCGAATGAAGGGTGTGCGGGTCGGCGTCCCCTGGGTGGGTGGCGGAGGCGGCGTGAAGGTTGCCGTAGGCGGGGCGGGCGGCGGCGTATTCGTCGGCGGAGCCGGCGGCGGCGTCGGCGTCGATGGCGCCGGCGTCTCGGTGGCCGTAGCGCTGGGCTGCGCCGAGGCGGTGAGATCCGGCGTCGCGGTATCAATCGACACCCCGGGCGTCCCCGTGCCTTCCGCCACCCCGGGCGTCAGGTCGACGCCGGGCGACGGCGTCCCGATCGCAGCGGAGCCACCGTCATCGTCGCCGCCTGTGAGCGTGGCAAAGACGGCGGCGCCGGCGAAGGCGAACAGCAGCAGCCCGAGCGCGGCGGCCGCGAACAGGAGGATGCGGTTCCGTCCCCAATCGGCTGAGTCGTTACCGCCGAGCAGGACGCGACGGTCGCCGTAGCCACCACCGCTGAAGCCGGCGCCGGCTACCGCGCCAGCGGCCGCGGCGCCGATGGCCGCGCCCGCGTAGGGACTCTCGGCCGGCTCTTCAGCGAACGGTTCGACGTCGTCGCGCTGGGGAGCGCGCCAAGCCGTGGCGAGGTCCGCCCAGATGTCGCCCTTGATCGCGAAGGGCGCAGCGATGGCGGCAAACGACGCGAATAGCGGCAGCAGCGGCGGCAGTGCGTTACGTGCGGACGCGCACTCTGCGTGCGATGCGACGTGGTCGTCAATGGCGCGGCGGACGGTGTCGTTGTAAGGCGGGAAGCCCGCTTCGGCGAGCGCGCCGTCGAGCGCCGCGCATGTGCTGCGGCGGGCGAGGACGTAGTCGGCAAGGACGTTGCCGGCCATCGCCCGCATGCGCTCGATGATGGCCCTCGCTTCGCGCTGATGGACGCCGAGGATCGGCGCGAGATCATGCGCTTCCATGCCCTGGCGCAGGTGCAGGTCGAGCAGCGCGTAATCGCGCGGGCTGAGGATGCTCACAGCCTCCCATACCAGGGGCGGGAGCTCCGCATCGCCGCCGACCACCGACGGATCCTCGAGCGATGCCGGATCGGGGGCGTCGAACGCGCCGAACGCCTCCTCGAAGGAGGCGTCGGGTGTCACGCCGCCGGCGCGCTCCGCGCGCTCAACGACGACGCGATGAGCGAGCGAGAAGAGCCACGGCGCGAAGGCATCGCCCTTACCCGCCTCGCGGACGTTGCGCGCCGCAATGGAGAAGATCTGGGCCGTGGCATCGGACGCAGCGATCTGGTCGCGCAGCACGCGCCACGCGAAGTCGTACACGCGCGTGAAGTACCGGTCGTAGAGTTGTCCGTAACTGTCGAGATCGCCGGCCATCGCGCGGCCGAGCAGCAATGTGTCGTCCACGTCACCTCAAGACGCCGAGGCGCAAGCGCGGCGCGACGGCACCACAGTGTAATCGGCGGGATCGGTGCGGGCGAAAAACCAGAAGACAACCGCGCGGGTTGTCTTCTCGTGCAGCCGGTGTCGTGCGATTCGTTACTGCTTCGCGCCAGCCTCGATCATCGGCCTGGCGTGCACCTTGATGGTCTTCGGCTTCACGGCTTCCGCCTTCGGGAGCGTCAGCCGGAGCACACCGTGCTCGAAGACGGCCTCGGCCTTGTTCGGGTCGACCTCGGTGGGGAGCTGGAGCTGGCGCACGAAGGTGCCGTAGCGCCGTTCGCGGCGGAAGTACGAGCCCTCCTTCTCCTCCCGCTCCTCCTTGGTCTCGCCCTTGAGCGTGAGAACCTGCCCGGTGACCGAGATATCGATGTCCTCGGGCTTCACGCCCGGCAGGGAGGCCTTGACGATCACATCCTCGTTGGTGTCGAGGACGTCAACCGGGAAGTAGGTGCCGGAGCCGTTGCCGGCGGAGTATCGCCACGGGCGTACCTCATCGAAGAGGCGGTCCATCGTCTCCCGGAGCGACGCCATCTCGGCAAACGGGTCCCAACGCATGATGTCGGCCATCTCTACACCTCCCTATCGTTATGTTGTCTGCTGTTGCCTGACCGGCTGCCTCGTTCGCCTTCCTTATAGCTCGCTCCGAGTGCCACTGTCAAGGGTCTTTAGTCGATTCCTATCAACTTGTTTGCATCGTGAGCGGTGAAGGGTTAGACTGGGGGCATGGCAGACTTCTACAAGGTCCTGGGCGTCCCGCGCACGGCCTCCGAGAAGGAGGTCCGGGCGGCGTACCGCAAGCTGGCGCGCAAGCACCACCCGGACGTCAACCCGGGCGACAAGGCGGCCGAGGCGCGCTTCAAGGAGATCAATCAGGCGTACGAGGTCCTCTCGGATCCGGAGAAGCGCCGGAAGTACGACAAGTACGGCGACCGCTGGGAGTACGCCGACCAGATCGAGGAGATGCAGCGGCAGCAGGCCGGGCAACGCTTCTCCTTTGGCAACGGCGGCGGGTACCAGACGTTCGAGTTCGACGACCTCGGTGACCTCGGCAGCGTCTTCGGGCAGTTCTTCGGGCGGGGCGGCACGCGCACGCAGACGCGGCGCCGCGGCGCCGACGTGCAGCAGCCCGTGGAGATCACGCTCGAGGAGGCGTTCCACGGCACTGCGCGGACATTGCACCTGAGCGGGGTCGATGAGTGCCCCACGTGTGGCGGCACGGGCGAGATCGCCGGCGCGACGTGCCACGCGTGCCGCGGGCGCGGTGAGGTGCGGCGCGAACGACGCCTCGAGGTGAAAATCCCGGCCGGTGTAGCGACCGGGTCGAAGGTGCGCGTAGCAGGCGAAGGCGAGCCCGGCTTCGACGGGCGCCGAGGCGACCTGCTGCTCGTCGTCGAGGTGCGCAAGCACCCGCGCTTCGAGCGGAAGGGCGACGACCTCCACGAGGAGATTGACGTGCCCCTGACGACAGCGGTGCTCGGCGGCGAGGTGGAGGTGCCGACGCTCACGAACAAGGTGATGCTCAAGGTGCCGGCGCTCACGCAGAACGGGCGCGTGTTCAAGCTGACCGGGCTGGGGATGCCGCGCCTCAACCGCGAGGGCCGGGGCGACCTGCACGTGCGGGTGCGGGTGCGCTTGCCCGAGAAGCTCGAAGGTCGGCAGCGGGAGCTCTTCGAGCAGCTGCGCGCGAGCGGTGTATAGGGGGAGAAGCGGACGGCATGGATGAGAGGATCTTCGAGGACGAGATCGACAATGACGAACCGTGTTTCGTGATTTCGATCGCGGCGCGCATGGTCGGCATGCATGCGCAGACGCTGCGCCAGTACGAGCGCGCCGGCATCATCGAGCCGAAGCGCACGCGCGGCAACATCCGCCTCTACTCTCGCGCGGACATCGCGAAGCTGCGGCAAGTGCAGCGCCTGATGAACGACCTGGGCGTGAACCTCGCGGGGGTCGAGGTCATCCTCCGCATGAACGAGCGGATGCGCGAGATGGAGAAGGAGATCGGCGAGCTGCGGACGCAGCTGCAGCGCTTCCGCGACCGGCGGCTGCCGGCGCCGCTCGAGAGGCCGTGATGGGACTTCTGACCGTCGACGCGAGAATCGTGGCGTTGCCGAGGATTCGCTCGCTCCTTGGGGATCGCTTACGCCTCTTGCGTGCCGAGCACCCGTTGCTCCCGGGCCTCCGAGCGCTCCAACGGATCGAACACGGCACATTCATCACAGGTTTGCGTGACCTGTTCCAGCTTGAGTTCGATTCCCGAGCGATCGTTGAGCTTCTCGCAAACCGGGCAATGGATGATCGGATCGCCGAGGATCTAACGAACGAGACGGCGTGCTCGGCGATGCTATTCGAGGCACGAGCTGCAAATCTCCTGATCGCCCCATACGTCCATTCATTGGCTTGGCGGCGGTACGAAGAAGGTCCTGACTTCGTCACGCAAGGTCCCCGAATGCAAATCGAAGTGACGCAGCTTATGGGTTACGACTTGGAGTCAATGTTTCAAAGAGCGAAACGGAAGCGCAGGCAAAGGCGCTCGTGGGGCGGGCCGTTTCTCGTGTTGGTCGGAAGTAGGAAGAGCTCTGATATTCACATCTTTGACGATCTAACCAGCCGACTTCAGAAGAACATGGACAACTGGTACGGCCGGCACCCAGAGATTTCAGCGATCCATTTCTTCGCTCCAATGCCTATTTCGGCGTCAGAGACATTGACACCGATCGATGAGGAGACCTTCGCCTTCAGATTCGAATACTACACGGGGTTCACGGCGAGGAATCGTAGGGCAACGGAGGCGTTACCTGATGGATTCGAGCGGAACTGGATGCGAGGCGAGGACAGCGAATTGATGAACAGCGGCATAAGCAGGAAGAACTGGGGTAGCAGACATGATGAGACAAGACCGATTCACCCAGCAGGCACAGGAGGTGCTCGCCGCGTCCCAGGACATGGTGCGCACGCAGCGCCACTCGCAGTGGGACGTCGAGCACGTGCTCCTCGCCCTGCTGCAGCACAAGGACGGCCTCGCCAGCCGCATCCTCGAACGGATGGGTGTTGACCAGGGCGACCTCGTGAGCCGCGTGGCCGACACGCTCGCCAGCGCGCCGAAGCTCCAGTACGACGTGGTGCAGGTGTACACGACGCCGCGCATCGTCCGCATGCTCGAGACGGCGAACGCCGAGGCGGAACGGCTGCAGGACGAGTTCGTCGGGGTGGAGCACATCCTCATCGCCATCGCCGACGAGCGCGAGGGCGAATCGGCGCGCATCCTGCGCGCCTTCAACATCGACAAGGAGCGCATCTACCGGGCGCTGCAGGAGATCCGCGGGACGGCGCGCGTCGACTCGCCGACGGCCGAGAGCCGCTACGGCGCGCTCGAGAAGTACGCCATCGACCTGACGCAGGCGGCGCGCGAGGGCAAGCTCGACCCGGTGATCGGCCGAGAGGTTGAAATCCGGCGCGTGATGCAGATCCTCAACCGGCGCACGAAGAACAACCCGGTGATCATCGGCGAGGCGGGCGTCGGCAAGACGGCGATTGCCGAGGGCCTCGCGCAGAAGATCGTCGCGGGCGATGTGCCCGAGAACATCAAGGACAAGCGGTTACTCGCGCTCGACATGGCGGCGATGGTCGCCGGTTCGAAATTCCGCGGCGAGTTCGAGGAACGGCTGAAGTCCGTCATGGACGAGATCCGGCGCGCCGAGGGCGAAGTGATCGTCTTCATCGACGAGCTGCACCAGGTCGTCGGCGCCGGCGGCGCCGAAGGCGCGATCGACGCCAGCACGATGCTCAAGCCGGCGCTGGCGCGCGGCGAGCTGCGGGTCATCGGCGCGACGACGCTCGACGAGTACCGCAAGCACATCGAGAAGGACCCGGCGCTGGAGCGACGGTTCTCGCCGGTGTACCTCGACGAGCCGAGCCCGGATGAGACGATCGAGATTCTCAAAGGCGTCCGCGCGAAGTACGAGGCGCACCACAAGGTGCGCATTACCGACGAGGCGCTGGTGGCCGCGGCGCGGCTCAGCGACCGCTACATCACCGAGCGCTTCCTGCCGGACAAGGCGATCGACCTGATCGATGAGGCGGCGAGCAAGCACGTCATCGAGCAGCAGTCGCTGTCGCCGGAACTGCGCGACCTCAAGCAGCGGCTGGACGAGCTGAACATGGAGACGGAGGCGGCCGCGACGCGCCAGGACTACGAGGCAGCGGCCCGCATTCGACAGGACGTGTTGAAGCTGCAGGCGGAGTACGAGCAGCGCAAGGCCGAGTGGGAGAAGACACACCACGTCGACATGACCGTGACCGAGCAGGACATCGCCGAGCTGATCGCGTCGATCACGGGGATTCCCGTCAACCGCATGCTCGAGGGCGAGGCGGAGAAGCTGTTGCACATCGAGGAGGCGCTGCACGAGCGCGTCATCGGCCAGGAGCGGGCCGTCGAGGCCGTGTCCGAGGCGCTGCGGCGCGCGCGGGCCGGCCTGAAGGACCCGAAGCGGCCGATCGGTAGCTTCATCTTCCTCGGGCCGACGGGCGTCGGCAAGACGGAGCTGGCGCGCGCGCTCGCGGAGTACTTGTTCGACGACGAGGAGGCGATGATCCGCCTCGACATGTCGGAGTACCAGGAGCGCCACACGGTGTCGCGCATCGTCGGCGCGCCGCCCGGCTACGTAGGCTACGAAGAGGGCGGCTCGCTGACCGAGGCCGTGCGGCGGCGGCCGTACCGCGTGATCCTGTTCGACGAGATCGAGAAGGCGCACCCGGACCTGTTCAACCTGCTGCTGCAGATCCTGGACGACGGGCGCCTGACCGACGGGCAGGGCCACACGGTCGACTTCCGCAACACGATCATCATCATGACGTCGAACCTGGGCACGAGCTCCGAGACGAAGGGGCGTTTCGGCTTCGTGACGAGCCGCGCACAGGACGACGGCCAGCGGAGTCTGCGGCAGGAACAGATCGAGAAGGCGCTGCGGGAGGCGTTCCGGCCGGAGTTCCTCAACCGCATCGACGAGATCATCATCTTCGAGCCGCTGACCCAGAAGGAGCTGGGGCAGATCGTCGAGCTGATGCTGAACGAGGTGCGCGAGCGGCTGTCCGACCGCCACGTCGACTTCGAGGTGACGGATGAGGCGAAGGCGCAGCTCGTGAAGGAGGGGTACGACCCGACGTACGGCGCGCGCCCGCTCCGCCGGACGGTGCAGCGCCGCATCGAGAACCCGCTCGCGAAGCGCATCCTCGCCGGCGAGTTCGGCGAGGGCGACGTCGTGCGGGTGGACTTCGCCGACGGCGAGTACCGCTTCGAGAAGGCGGGCCGCGCCGCGGAGCGCGAGCCGCAGCCGGTGACCGCGTAACCGTCAGTGGAGTGAACCTGAGGGGCGGATATGGTGTCCGCCCCTCATCCGTTTTCTCGACCGTGCCATAAGCGTCGCGGCGTGCTTCAATACACGGGCCGCACGACCTGGAGCCGAAAGATCGAAGCATGAGCGAGCACGAACGCAAGCCCATCGGCGTCAAGCGCGTCGACCACGTGAGCATGGCCGTGTGGAAGATCGACGACGCGGTCGCGTTCTTCACGAAGATCTTCGGGTGGAAGGAAGCCGGGCGCTTCGAGAACGCCGAGGCGGGCTTTGCGGGTGTCGTGCTCGACGTGCCCGGCCCGGACGGCCAGCGGCAGATGCAGTGGGAGATCCTGGAGCCACTCGGCGAGAACAGCTTCATCGAGAAGTTCCTGCGCGAGCGCGGCCCCGGCCTGCACCACGTCACGCTGGAGGTGGAGGACGCCGACGACGCCGCGTCGTCGCTGCGGGCGCACGGCATCGAGCCGTTCGGCGGCCCGCGCGTCAGCTACGACTGGAAAGAGATGTTCATCCACCCGAAGTCATCGGGCGGCGTGCTGTTCCAGCTGTACGAGCAGTTACCCGCGCCGGGCGGGGGTGCATAGAGGCCCGCCGGAGTTCCAGCAAGCTGAGCGAGCACCGCGGCCGCCTGGGACGGGGCTAGAGTCCTCTCCTACAGTCTTCGTCGCGCTCGATTGCTACACGCGCTCGCCGGCGATCCACGTTTCGACGACGTTGAGGGCGTCATCGAGGAGGATGAGGTCGGCGGCGCAGCCGGCCTCGATGCGGCCAACGCCTTCGATGCGGAGGGCGCGGGCAGCGTTCCACGAGGCCATCGCCAGCGCGTCGTGCAGCGCCACGCCCATGTGCGCGACGGCGTTGTGCACCGCCTGCTCGAGGGTGATGACGCCGCCGATGATGGTGCCATCGGCGACCCGCACGGCCTTGCCGCCCTCCACCCGGATGCGCTGCCCCTCCCATTCGGCATCGCCCTCTCCCGTGCCGGCGAGCGGCATGCCGTCGGTCACCAGCACCACGTCGCGCCAGCCCTTCGCGCGCAGCAGGAGCTTCGCGGCTGCGTAGTCGACGTGCGCGCCGTCGCCGATCAGCTCGGCGCTGACACCGTCTGCCGTCATGATCGCGCCGAGACAGCCGGGGTCGCGGTGCGTGAACGGGCGCATGGCATTGAAGCAGTGCGTGACGTGCGAGACGCCGGCAGCGAACGCGGCCATCGCCTCGTCGTACGCGGCGTCGCTGTGGCCGATAGCAGCGACGGCGCCTGACGCGATCACCGCCTCGATGAGGGCGTCCGCGCCGGGCAGCTCCGGCGCGAGCGTCACCTGGCGCACCTTCTTATCCGCGGCGGCGACAAGCTCCCAGTACTCGTCGACGTCGGGCGCGCGCAGCCATGCCTCGGGGAACGCGCCCTTGCGCTTCTGGTTGATGTACGGGCCTTCGAGGTGGAAGCCGAGCACGCGCGCGCCGCCCGGCACCGGCCCGACAACCGGCGCCAGCGCCTCGAGCCGCCGCACGATCTCCGCGTGGTCTCGTCCGGAGGTGCTGATGAGAAAGCCGGTGACGCCGCGCTGCGCGACCCATCGCGCGTACGAGCGTACCTGCTCCGGATCGTCCGTCATGAGCGAGAACCCGCCGCCGCCGTGCACGTGGACGTCGATCAGCCCGGGCGCCAGGTAGCGGCCGCCGCAGTCGAAGACGCCGGCGCCGTGCGGGATCTCGCAGCGGCCGATGTGCACGCCGTAGATCGTCCCGTCGCGGACGATCACGCAGCCATCGCGCACGCCGTCGTGCAGCACGAGACGGGCGTTGGTGAGGGCGAGCGTCTTCATCGCTGGCACGTGCGGCACCAGGTAGTGACGCGGTCGTTGGGCGAGATCTGCGCGAGATAGGAGCCGCAGCGCGGGCAGCGGCCCTCGTCGGGGTTGCTGCGGTCACCGCCGCCCTTGCGGTGCACCTTCAGGTGCTCGCGCCACTCCTCGTAGTCGAGGCCGTCGCGGAAGTGCCCCCGGACGATGGGGATCGCCCAGTCCATCGTCTCGCGCAGCGCGTCGTACAGCGCGCCGATCTCGTTGTCGCCGAGCGTTTGCCGCTTGCGGAAGGGCTCGATGCGGGCGCGGAAGAGGATCTCGTCCGAGTAGGCGTTGCCGATGCCGGCGACGAACTTGTGGTTGGTGAGGACGTTCTTGATGGCCCCGGTGTGCTTGCGGATGCGCGCGCGGAACTCCTCCTCGGTGACGGCGAGCGCGTCCGGCCCCATCTCGGCGAACGTCGGCACCGAGGGCAGATCGTCGATGTGCACGACGTAGACCTTGCCCATCACGCGCTGGTCGGCGTATCGCACTTGCATGCCGTTCGAGAGCGTGACGGTGAAGCAGACCTTGCCTTTCTTCTTCTCCGACGGCTTCGCGTACTGGAAGCGGCCCGTGAGCATGGGGTTGACGGCCATCACGTACTCATCGCCGAGGTTGAAGAGGAGGAACTTGCCGTAGCGCTGCACGCCGGCGAAGCGGTTGCCGGTAAGCGCGGCCTTGAAGTCGGCGGCGCCGGTGCGCACGACGTACGGGATCAGGGCTTCCGCATCAGTAATCTCGACGCCGAGGATGCGCTCGTTGAAGAAGGCACGGATGGCCTCGAGGTCGGGAATCTCCGGCATGGGGGCACCGTAACACGTCAGTGAGGATGGAGCCGAGGCGGAGGGCTGGAGGCTGGAAGATGGAAGGTGGAGGGGCGAGGATGGAGTGTTGAGGGATGATAAGCGCCGTTACGCAGGAGGGGGACGGCCTGGGAATCATCGAGGCGGGCGCAGTCGAGGACGTCCTGCTCGCGGCCGTGTGCGCGGAGCTCGCGTCCGCTGGCGCATCCGAGCAGCGTCTCCTGGATGAGGTCACGTGTCGAGCGGAACGCCTCGCGGCACGCCAACGCTTCGGGCGACGGTGTGAGGTCGATCGCGCTGATGATGGCGCCGGCGCCGAGATGGTCCTCGAGGGCGAAACGCAGCTCACCGTCCGCGCCCGGCTGCGGCCATCGCTCGCCGGCCGCAAGGACCGTGCACGCGACGTCCGAGCCTGACATCTCCCGCTCGACGCACGCTGCCACCGCCGAGGCGTTCAACAAGCAACCAGCGAAGACGCGCGGCGCCGCTGAGGCGCGTAGCGTGCAGGTGGCGCCGTTCGGCGAGGGCAGCACGACACGCGTGCCGAACTCGATGTTGGCGTAGGAGCGGGGCGAGAGCGAGAACGTGCGGTCCTGATCGTCCCAGCTCTTCGCCGCGAGCACTGCGCCGAGCTCGGCGGCGATCGTCTCGACGTCCTCACCGTACGCCCGCGGGTAGACGATCGCGCCCTGTTCAACGGCGCGCGTCACGGCGGAAGAGAAGCGCAGCACGTCGACGATGACGACGATGTCGCCGCGCGCTGCGGCGCGAGCCGCGCCGTCCCACCCCACTCGAGCCGCACGCGATAGCCGGATTGATCGACGAACGCCGATGACATGAGGCTGGAATACTACGCGGCGGGCCGCGGCAGCAGCTGGCGTAGCGGGACCTGACCTTCGAGCTCCGTCAGGTGCCCGGTATCGTTGAGCCGTTCGAGCCGGGGATACGGCGCGTCGCGCACCACCGTGATGCTCGCCGTGTGGAACTCGAACCCGATCGGCTCCAGCACCTCGACCGGGAAGCCGAGCCAGCGCGCGATGAGGCAGTTGAGGGTGCCGCCATGCGTGACGACGATCGGGGTCCGGCCGTCGTAGACCAGATCGTCGATGAAGCCGGCGCACCGCTCGAAGAACGCGCGGGCGGTCTCCGAGCCGGGATAGATGACCGTGTCGAGCGGCAGCGGCTCGCCGTACCACTCCGGCCAGCGCGCACGAGCCTCATCGTGTGTGAGGTTGGCCGCCTCGCCGTTGTTGTGTTCGCGCAGGCGATCGTCGAGCTCGGCCGTCACGCCGAACGCGGCGGCGATCGCCTCTGCGGTCTGCGCTGCGCGCACGAGGTCGCTCGTGACGACGCGCACCGGCGCGTCGCCCAGCTCCCTCCGCAGGCGCGCGGCAACCAGCCGGGCCTGCTTCTCACCAAGCTGGGTCAGCGGCGTGTCCGTCCAGCCGCCGGTGAGGCCGAGCACGTGGTGCTGCGACTCGCCGTGGCGCACGAGGATGACGACGGGAGGCCGGGACATGCATGACTCCAGGATGACATCCGGGGCTTCGCGCAACTGTACCGGTTGAGGCGGCGCGCGCAAACACGCCCAGGGCCGCAGTCCAGGTGCCGCGCCAGTCTACGCGCCCGGCACGCCTTCCGGTTCGCGGATGCCGGCCGCGTCGCGGAGGGCGTCTGCCTTGTCCGTGCGCTCCCATGGCGCGTCGATGTCGTCGCGGCCGAAGTGGCCGTACGCCGCCGTCGCCTTGTAGATCGGGCGGCGCAGGTCGAGGTCGCGGATAATGGCGGCGGGCCGCAGGTCGAAGTGCGCACGCACGAGATCGAGGATGCGGTCGTCGTCGAGGCGGCCGGTGCCGAACGTCTCGACGGCCATCGACGTGGGCTTCGCCACGCCGATCGCGTACGAGAGCTGGAACTCGACGCGGTCCGCCAGCCCCGCGGCGACGATGTTCTTCGCGACGTAGCGCGCGGCGTAGGCGCCCGAGCGGTCAACCTTCGTCGGATCCTTGCCGCTGAAGGCGCCGCCGCCGTGCCGCGCGATGCCGCCGTAGGTGTCGACGATGATCTTGCGGCCGGTGAGGCCGGCGTCGCCCATCGGCCCGCCGATGACGAAGCGGCCGGTGGGGTTGATGAACGTGCGCGGCGCCTCGGGCAGCAGGTCGGCCGGCAGCACAGGCCTCATCACCTGCTCGATGATGTCCGACCGCAGCGCCTCGGCGGTGATCTCCGGGTCATGCTGCGTCGAGATGACGACGGTATCGATGCGCTTGGGCTTGCCGTACTCGTACTCGACCGTCACCTGCGACTTGCCGTCCGGGCGCAGGTAGGAGAGGTCGCCTGACTTCCGCACCTCGGCGAGGCGGCGGCAGAGGCGGTGCGCGAGCGAGATCGTCAGCGGCATGTACTCAGGCGTCTCGTTGCAGGCGAAGCCCATCATCATGCCCTGGTCGCCGGCCCCGATGTTCAGGTCATCCTCGATGCTGCCTTCCTTGGCCTCGAGCGCGCGGTCGACGCCGAGCGCGATGTCCTGCGACTGCTCCTTGATCGACACCATGACACCGCAGGTCTCGTAGTCGAAGCCGTAGTGCGCGCTGGTGTAGCCGATCTCGCGCACCGTGTCGCGGGCGATCGTGGGGATGTCCACGTACGTCGCCGTCGTGATCTCGCCCATGACGACGACGAGGCCGGTGGTCACGGCGGTCTCGCACGCGACGCGGCCCATCGGGTCATCCTTCATGATCGCGTCCAGCACGGCGTCGCTGATCTGGTCGCACATCTTGTCGGGGTGTCCCTCGGTGACGGACTCGCTCGTCAACGTCAGCCGCTGGGAGTTCATGAATGTGGTCGTCATCTCTTTTCTATCCTCCTCCGGATGCGCATCCACTTCTCGTCCGTCAGGTGCCCGACTCCCACGAGCTGAGGTAGGCCTCCTGCTCGGGAGTAAGCGTGTCGATGTCGATGTTCATCGCCGCGAGCTTGAGCCGCGCGACTTCAGCGTCGATCTCGTGCGGCACGGGATAGACGTCCGTGCTGAGCTTGCCCTGGTTGTTCACGACGTGCTCGACGCAGAGCGCCTGGTTGGCGAAGCTCATGTCCATCACGGCGGCCGGATGCCCCTCGGCCGCTGCGAGGTTGATGAGGCGCCCCTCGCCGAGCAGGAAGACTTTGCGACCGTCGCCCAGCTTGAACTCCTCGACGAAGGGCCGCACCTGGCGGCTCCCCTCCGCCATTTCGGTGAGCGCCTTCAGGTTGATCTCGTCGTTGAAGTGGCCGGAGTTGGCGATGATGGCGCCGTCCTTCATCGCCTTCATATGGTGGCGGTCGATGACGTTGACATCGCCCGTGAGCGTGATGAAGAAGTCGCCGATGTGCGCGGCCTCCGCCATCGGCATGACGCGGAAGCCGTCCATGACGGCTTCGAGCGCCTTGAGCGGGTCGACCTCCGTCACGATCACCTGCGCGCCCATGCCGCGCGCCCGCGATGCGACGCCGCGGCCGCACCAGCCGTAGCCGGCGATGACGACGTTCTTCCCGGCCCAGAGGATGTTCGTCGCGCGCGTGATGCCGTCGAGCGTGCTCTGGCCGGTGCCGTAGCGGTTGTCGAACATATGCTTCGTGTTCGCCTCGTTCACGGCCACGATCGGATAGCGCAGCTTCTTGTCGAAGGAGAGCGCGCGGAGGCGGATGACGCCCGTCGTCGTCTCCTCCGTACCGCCGATGACGTGCTCGAGCAGGTCTGTACGGTCGCGGTGCAGCCGCGCGACGAGGTCGGCGCCGTCGTCCATGGTGATCTGCGGCTTGTGGTCGAGCACGGCATCGATGTGCCTGTAGTACGTGTCGTTGTCCTCGCCCTTGATGGCGAAGGTCGAGATGCCGTATTCGCTAACGAGGGCCGCTGCGACGTCGTCCTGCGTGCTCAGCGGGTTCGACGCGCACAGGGCCACCTTTGCGCCGCCGTCGCGCAGCGCGAGCATGAGGTTCGCGGTCTCGGTCGTGACGTGCAGGCAGGCGCCGATGCGCACGCCGTTCAGCGGCTTATCCTTGGCGAAGCGCTCGCGGATCAGCCCGATGACGGGCATCTCGCGCGCCGCCCACTCGATGCGCCGCACGCCCTCCTCCGCCAGGCGGAGGTCCTTCACGTCGTGTGGCACCAGTGTCTCAGTCGTCATCCAGTCCTCCGTTGCCGGGCTCGCCGGCCGCTACGCTGCCCGCAGGCGGACGACCTCCGCCCCGGCTTGCCTTCCCCTGATGCGGGCGGCCATGCGCCGCACCGTCGTCACGATCCCTGTGCTGTCCTTTCGCACCGCCGCACCCTCGATGAGGCGGGCGACCTCCCGGTACCCCAGCCGCTCGTACGCCTGCACGGCGGGCTTGTTCGCCGGGTCGACGCTGAGTACCACCTCGCGCACGGACCGCAGGAGGTGCTCCGTCACCGCGCTCGTCGTCGCCTGCGCGAGCCGCTGGCCGCGGTAGCGCGGGTGCGTGTACACGTTGCCGACGACGGCGATGCCGCTGTCCTCGGAGATCACGTGCGTGCCGGCGATCGCCACGAGCCGCCCGTCGCGCTCGGCCCCGAAGTATGCCGAATCGTTCACCTGCCGTGGCGTGTAGTACGAGGGCACGCCGTCGGTGCGGTAGAGCGTGTTGATGTCGCGCGTGTCGCGGCCGGCGAGGCGGCGCACCTCGCCGTAGATTGGGCGGAACGTCTCGGCCGTCACCTGCATGCGGATCATCGTCTGCCGCTGTTCCAGCTCGAAGTAGCGCAACACCGTCTCGAGATGGTGCACCTCGCAGGTGAAGAACGTGTTGCGCGGCCCCGGGTGCAGCGCGAGCAGCGCTTGCAACGGCAGCGGCTCGCCCATGACGAACGTCGCGCTGCCCAGACCGCCGCGCGAGTGCAGGATCAGCGCGCCGCCCTCGTCGCTCTGTGCGCCCCACCACTCGGACAGCCGGAACATCGCCGGGTCGAGCTGCCCGAGGGCGTACGCCGCGTACGTGCGGCGCGCCTCGAGCATGCGCCGGATGGCGTCCCGGTCGCGGAGAGGCCGGACGACGATGTCTATGTGTCGCTCCAGGGCGCGGGCGTTCCGCTCGGCGACCGTCATCGGGCCGCCTCCGCCTGCGGGTACCGCGCGATGATCGGCTCGAGTTGCCGCCGCCGCCCCTCGGGGATCGCCTCGAACGGCGTCACCATCGCCGAGGCAAGCGACGATCCGCAGGCGCAAGACCGCTGACGCGGCAGCATCCGCACGGCCTCGGAGACGATGCGCTTCGCGTGCTCGACATTCTTGCGCAGGTTGGCGACGATCATCTCAGCGGTGACGGTGTCGTGGCCTTCGTGCCAGGTGTCGTAGTCGGTGACGCACGCGAGCGTGGCATAGCAGATGCCGGCTTCGCGGGCGAGCTTTGCCTCGGGTAGCGCCGTCATGCCGATGACGTCGGCGCCCCAGGACTGGTAGAGCCGCGACTCGGCGCGCGTCGAGAACGCCGGCCCCTCGATGACGACGAGCGTGCCACTTTCGTGCGACGTGACGCCGCTGCCGGCCGCCGCCTCGCAAACGATCGCCCGCGTTTCGGCGCAGTACGGCTCGTCGAAGGCGATGTGCGCGACGACGCCTTCGCCGAAGAACGTGGAGGGCCGCCCGCGCGTGCGGTCGATGAGCTGATTCGGCACGACCATGTGCAGCGGTTCGATCTCCGGCTTCAGGCTGCCGACGGCGCTGACGGAGATGATGCGTTCGACGCCGAGCGATGCCAGCGCCCAGATGTTCGCGCGCTGCGGCAGCTCCGACGGCAGGATGCGGTGGCCGGCCCCGTGGCGCGGCACGAACGCGACGGCCACGCCGTGCAGCTCGCCGAGCACAAATGCGTCAGATGGCTTTCCGCACGGCGTGTCGATCTCGACGGCCTCGACGTTCGTGATTCCGTCGATCGCGTAGAAGCCGGTGCCGCCGATGATCGCGATCGTTGCGTGCGTTTGTCTCATCGCGCTGTCACCGGCTGCTCGATGATGTTCGCGACCGCACGGTCGTACGGCGCGCGCAGCACGCCCGCCTCCGTCACGATCGCCGCGATGAGCCGGGCGGGCGTGATGTCGAATGCGGGATTCAGCGCGCTCGCGCCGTCCGGCGCCGTGCGCACGCCGGCGAACGATAGCACCTCATCAGGCGCGCGCTCCTCGATGGCGATGCCGTCGCCCGACGCCGTCGACATGTCGATCGTGCTCACGGGCGCGACGACGTAGAACGGCACGCCGTGCGCGCCAGCGGCGAGCGCGAGCGCGTACGTGCCAACCTTGTTCGCCGTATCGCCGTTGCGCGCGATGCGGTCGGCGCCGACGACGACGGCATCGATGTCGCCGCGGGCGATCAGCGATGCGGCGGCGCCGTCCGCGATCACGTCGAACGGGATGGCAAGCTGCTGCAGCTCCCAGGCCGTCAGGCGAGCGCCCTGCAGCAGCGGCCGTGTCTCATCGACGATGACGCGGCGGAGGCGGCCACCGTGCCAGGCCTGCTTGGTCACGCCGAGCGCTGTGCCGATGCCGCCGGTCGCTAGTGCACCCGTGTTGCAGTGCGTGAGTACCGTCGCGCCGACGGGGATCAGGCTCGCGCCGAGCGCGGCCATCGCCTCGTCCGCGGCGATCTGCTCCTCATGGATGCGCCGTGCCTCGGCTTCGATGGCGGCTACATCGCCGCCGGCGGCGAGCACGCGGTCGATCGCCCAGCGGAGGTTCGCGGCCGTGGGCCGCGCCGACGCCAGCGCCTGCGCGGCACCGGCGACCTCGCCTCGCCGGGCGGCGAGCGCCAGCCCGTAGGCGGCCGCGATGCCGATCAGAGGCGCCCCGCGGACAGCGAGGTGCTTGATGGCGCGCTTCACGTCGCGCCACTCGCGCGTCTCTAGGTAGTGGACCTCGGCAGGTAGCCGGGTCTGGTCGACGAAGCGCAGCGCGCCGTCCCTGTATTCGATGACCTTGAGTTCCACTTCGTCAGTTCCGGGCAATAAAAAGAACTTCTCTCCGGTGGAAAGAAGTCTCTACGATGCTCTCATCTTTCCCCGCGTCCGCAGGGTCGGATTTGGCACCCGCCTGAACGGGTTGCCGGGCTTCGTCGGGCCGATCCCTCCACCACTCTCGATAAGAGTTCAGGTATTCAGTTGTTGGCGGAATTGTAAAGGGGCGCTCGATCCCGGGTCAAGAACAGAAGATCGCATGCCGATCTGGGCCGTCCTGACACCATGCTGGCGGCAGCCTCGTTGTCGCCGCTTCCGTTGCGCGAGTAGACTGTCCTCGAACGTTTGTCCTCTCCCGAGAGCGCGATGGACCTGCCCGAACACTTCCATCCGGCCGTCAAGGCCTGGTTCAGCCGTCGCTTCGACGCCGCCACCGACGCACAACTGCGCGGCTGGCAGGCGATCGCCGCCGGGCGCGACGCGCTGATCGCCGCGCCGACGGGCTCGGGCAAGACGCTGACAGCCTTCCTCTCGAGCATCGACACCCTCCTCAAACGTGGCCTCGAAGGCACGCTCGAGGACCGCATTGACGTCGTGTACGTGTCACCGCTGAAGGCGCTGAGCAGCGACATCCAGCGCAACCTAGAAGAGCCGCTCGCCGGCATCCGGGAGGCGGCGCGCGAACTGGGCTTTGAGCCGCCCGAGGTCCGGACGGCGCTGCGCACCGGCGACACGACGCAGGCGGCCCGCGCCGCGATCCTGCGGGAGGCGCCGCACATCCTCATCACGACGCCCGAGTCGCTCTACCTGATGCTGACGGCGCAGCGCAGCCGAGAGCTGCTGCGCAACGTGCGCACCGTCATCGTCGACGAGCTGCACGCGCTCATGCGCGACAAGCGCGGGAGCCACCTGGCGCTGTCGCTCGCGCGCCTCGACGCCCTGTGCGAGCAGCGGCCGCTGCGGATCGGCCTCTCGGCGACGATCCACCCGGTCGAGGATGCTGCGCGCTTTCTCATCGGCGCGGGACGCGAGGAGCTGGACGGTTCGCCCGCGTGCACGATCGTCAACGTCGGCCACCGTCGCGACCTCGATCTGCTCGTCGAGGTGCCTGCCACGGAGATGCAGGCGGTGGCATCGGCGGAGCAGTGGGGCGAAATCTATGATCGCCTCGCGGAGCTGATCTCGGAGCACCGGACGACGCTGGTCTTCGTGAACACGCGCCGCCTCTCCGAGCGCGTAGCGCACAACCTCGCCGAGCGCCTCGGCCCGGAGCACGTTGCCGCGCACCATGGCAGCCTGTCGAAGGACCGGCGCCTGCGCATCGAGCAGCGGCTGAAAGCGGGCGAGATGCGCGCCATCGTCGCGACGGCGTCGCTCGAGCTGGGGATCGACGTCGGTTCGGTCGATCTCGTCTGCCAGATCGGCTCGCCGCGCGCGTTCACGACGTTCCTGCAGCGCATCGGCCGCTCGGGCCACGCGCTCGGCCGCACGTCGCGCGGGCGGCTCTTCGCCACAACCCGCGACGAGCTTGTGGAGTGCGCGGCGCTCATTCGCGCGGTGCACGCGGGGCTGCTCGACCGCGTGTGGCCGCCCGTCGCACCGCTCGACATCCTCGCCCAGCAGATCGTCGCCGAGTGCGCGGCGCGCGAGTGGGATGAGGACGGGCTATTCGACCTGATCCGCACCGCGACGCCGTACGCGTCGTTGGCGCGACAGGACTTCGACGACGTCGTCGAGATGCTCAGCGAAGGGCCGGCCGCGTCGCTCGGGCGCGGGCGCGCGCTGCTCCACCGCGACCGCATCGCCCGCACGATCAAGGGCCGGCGCGCGGCGCGCATCATCGCGCTCACGTGCGGCGGCGCCATCCCGGAGTTGGCCGACTACAAGGTGGTGCTCGATCCCGATGAGACGTTCGTCGGCACGGTGGACGAAGACTGGGCGATCGAGAGCATGGCCGGCGACATCTTCCTGCTGGGGTCGCACTCGTGGCAGATCCGGCGCGTCGAGTCCGCGCGCGGTGTCGTGCGCGTGGAGGACGCGCAGGGGCGGCCGCCGACCGTGCCGTTCTGGCTCGGCGAGGCGCCGTCACGCACGTGGGAGCTGTCGCGGGAGGTGAGCCGGCTGCGTGAGGACGTCGCCGCACGCCTGGAGGATGGCGACGCCGTCGGCTGGCTGGCGTCGGAGGCCGACCTCGATCGCTCGGGCGCCGCGCAGATCGTTGAGTACATCGCCGCCGAGAAGGGCGCGCTCGGACTCGTACCGTCCCACAACGACGTCGTCTTCGAGCGCTTCTTCGATGACGCCGGCGGCATGCAGCTCGTCGTGCATGCCCCATTCGGCGGGCGCGTCAACCGCGCGTTCGGGCTGGCGCTGCGCAAGCGCTTCTGCGTGAACTTCGACTTCGAGCTGCAGGCGGCCGCGACGGACGACGCTGTGGTGCTGTCACTCGGGCCGCAGCACAGCTTCCCGCTCGAGGACGCCTTCCACTTCGTGAAGTCGCACAACGTCCGCGACGCGCTCGAGTCGGCGATTCTCGTGGCGCCGATGTTCGGCGCGCGCTGGCGCTGGAACGCGACGCGCTCGCTCGCGGTCCTGCGGTCGACCGGTGGCCGGCGCGTGCCGCCGCCCATCCAGCGCATGCGCTCGGACGACCTCCTGACGGCGGTGTTCCCGCTGCTCACGGGCTGCCAGGAGAACGTCAGCGGCCCGCTGCCCATACCCGACCATCCGATCATGAAGCAGACCGTGATCGACTGCCTGTATGAGGCGATGGACATCGACGGCCTCACGGCGATCCTGCGCGACATCGAGGCCGGGACGATCCGGCTGCACGCGCGCGACACGACCGAGCCGTCGCCGTTCGCGCACGAGATCCTCAACGCGAAGCCGTACGCCTACCTCGACGACGCGCCGCTGGAGGAGCGGCGAACGCGCGCCGTCTCGCTGCGGCGCACGCTGCCGCAGAGCGCGCGCGACCTCGGGGCGCTCGATCCGGAGGCGATCGCGCGCGTGCGCGAGGAGGCGCGCCCTGACCCGCGCGACGCCGACGAGCTGCACGACGTGCTGCTCGGCGCCGTCGCGGTGCGTCCGGCCGAGGAGTGGCGCGAATGGTTCGACGCGCTCGTCGACGCGGGGCGCGCCGCGACCGCGCGCGGCGACCACGGCGAGCTGTGGTTCGCGGCGGAGCACCTGCCATCGATCCGCGCGCTCTATCCGGACGCAACGATCGTGCCGGACGTGCGCCTGCCCGCGCACATGGACGCGCCCACGCGCGAGCGCGAGGATGCGATCCTCGCTATGGCCCGCGGCCACATGGAGTTCGCCGGCCCGGCTGAACCCGCGCGGCTCGCCGCGCACCTCGGGGTCGGCGAGCTAGAGATGAAGTCGGCGATGGCACGCCTCGAGGGAGAGGGCGTGGTACTGCGCGGACGGTTCACGCCGGACGTTGACGACGAGGAATTCTGCGACCGCCGGCTGCTCGCGCGCATCCACCGCTACACGCTCGACCGGCTGCGCAGCGAGATCGAGCCGGTGAGCGCGCAGGACTTCATGCGCTACCTGTTCGCGCGCCAGCACGTCGGCGGCGCGCGGCGGGCGGAGGGCAAGCGCGGGCTGCTCGACGTGGTCGCGCAGCTCCAGGGTTTCGAGATCCCGGCCGTGGCATGGGAACGCGACGTGCTGCCGCTGCGCGTCGCCAGCTACAACCCGCAATGGCTCGACGACCTCTCGCTCGCGGGCGAGGTGGTGTGGTCGCGACTGTCGCTGCGCAAGAACGGCAACGGCCACACGCGCACGGCGGCGCCATCGCGGGCGACGCCGATCACGCTCGCGCTGCGCCGCGACGTGCCGAAGCTCCTCGACATCGCGCGCGGCGCGCAGGAGCCGGAGCCGCCGGCGACAGGCGCGGCCGGCGCGACGTACGACGCGCTCAAACAACACGGGGCGCTCTTCTTCGATGACCTCGCGGCCGCCAGCCGGCAGTTGCCGGCGCAGCTCGAGGAAGGGCTATGGGATCTCGTCGGGCGCGGGCTTGTCACCGCCGACGGCTTCTCGGCGCTACGGCAGATCATGACGCCGGGCGGCAGCCGCGGCCGCAACGCGCGCCGCCACGCCCGCTACGGCGGCATCGCGCGGCCGTCGCGGGCGTCGGCGCCGCAGGGACGCTGGTCGCTCCTGCGGCGCTTCGGCGAGCCGGGGTCGCCCGAAGACGTCGCGGAGGCGGCGGCGATGCAACTTCTCGCGCGCTACGGCGTCGTCTTCCGCGACCTCATCGCCCGCGAGACGCTGGCGGTGCCGTGGCGCGACGTGCTGCGCGCGTTGCGGCGGCAGGAGGCGCGCGGCATCGTGCGCGGCGGGCGCTTCGTGTCCGGCTTCGTCGGCGAGCAGTACGCCATGCCCGACGCCGTCGACGCGCTGCGCAAGGTGCGACGGGAGGAGCGGCGCGGCGAGATCGTCCGGCTCTCGGCGGCCGACCCGCTCAACCTGGCGGGCATCATCACGCCGGCGCCGCGGGTGCCGGCCCTCCACACGAACGCGATCGTCTTCCGCGACGCGGTGCCCGTCGCCGTCGAGGAGGGGCGCGCGCTCACCATCCGCGAGGACGCCGGCGAGGACGTCTACGAGCTGCTCGGCCGCGGCCGGGCGCCTATCCGGGCCTGATTCTTGGCGAAACCGGCCGGGATCGCCGCGATTTCGCTAGATCGAGGCGCGCGCGGGATCGTATCCTTAGCAAGTGCTTAGGTCTGCGGCATGGAGCCGATGATGAGAGTGCAGACCCAGGAGGCGTGACGAATGAAGCCCGAGCTGTTGCAGGAACTGAAGAAGGAACCGGGCGCAGAGGATCTCGATCTCTCGTGGCTCGACGAGCCCGCCGCGAAGCGCGGCCTGCGCGTCGCCCCCGGCAAGCGCGGGTTGACGCTCGAGGACATCGCGACCGACTCGTACGGTGACATCCCGGCGACGACGCGCAACCAGAGCGGACGCCTCCGTGGATCGGCCCCGCGCATCGACGCGCAGAACACGCCGAAGCAGTGGCCGTCGAAGGCCGCGTCGTGGTCCGAGTCGGCGATGCTCCTGTACGAAGAGGCCGTGCAACGCCAGTGGTCATCGGCGAAGGACATCCCGTGGGAGCAGATGCCGGAGCTGGACGAAAACCTCGAGATGGCGATGTCGCAGCTCTGCACGTTCCTCACGCAGGTCGAGTTCATCGCCGGTGACGTGCCCGGGCAGTACGCGCCGAACGTCAGCGGCGAGTACTTCGAGGTGGGGCTGTTCCTCGCCAGCCAGATCATGGACGAGGCGCGCCACCTGGACGTGTTCCGCAAGCGTGCGCTGGCGAATGGCATCGGGCTGCTGCAGGCAGGCCCCGGCGCCGTCGGGCTGCTCACCGCGCAGGACTTCACCGAGATGACGTCGACGCTGCACCTCGTCGGCGAGGGCTTCGTGCAGTCGATGTTCCGCATGGGCGAGCTGTTCGCGCAGAGCGAGGTCGACAAGCGCATGTTCCGTCTTGCCGCGCAGGACGAGAGCCGCCACGTCGCGTTCGGTGTCATGCACATGAAGTACGTGATGGACACGGAGCCCGAGCGCAAGGAAGAGATCCACACGTACCTCGACCGCATGGAGGGCCAGCTCGGCGTCGGATCGGCGCAGGCGGGCCTGACGGGCGGCGGCCAGACGTCCGAGGCGCTGGCCATCCTGCTCGGCGGCGGCACGAGCGAGGCGCACCTCAACGAGGGGTACAAGAAGCTGCTCGCCATTCGGAAGCGGCAGGTCAACGAGTACATGCACCGGCTCGAGGTCGTCGGCCTCGGCGACAGGCGGCAGCGCATGGCGCCGATGATGCAGATGCTCCTCGACCCGCCGCGAAACTAGACCGATCGTCAACCCGCGTTGTCATCGGCCCGCGAGCGCGGGCCGATGCGCTGTCCCGCCGAAAGAGGAACCACGATGGCCGAATCCGAGACGACAACGCCCGAGCAGACGTCGAACGGCGAGCAGCCGCAGGCGCAGCCCGCGCCGCAGCCCTTCCCCTTCCAGATCCCGCCGCTCGACATGAGCTGGGCGAAGGTGCCGACGGAGCGGCCGCCGCGTCCGAAGGTCGGCGAGGACGGCTTCACGCTGAAGATGGCCGACGCCGGCGGCTACGCGTGGGCGCCCGACCACTGGCCGTACCAGAACGACACGCCGCGCGGCTCGTGGCCGGCGCAGGACATGGGGCTACCCGCGCCCTACACGATCTACGACAAGTCGGAGGTCTGGGCCGACAACTGCGCTGACCTCTACGAGCAGGCGATCAAGGAGCAGTGGAAGCCCGCGACGCAGATCTCGTGGGGCACGATCGAGCCGCTCGCGGAGCACGTCGAGGCCTCGCTCGACCAGATCTTCACGAACATCTCGGAGCAGGCGTACAACTCGAACCAGGTGCTGATGGGGTGGCTGAAGGAGATCTCCTACGGCTACCACGAGGTGAAGCTCTACCTCGCCACGCAGGTGTTCGACCACGCGCGCCATGTCGAGGCCTTCCGCAAGCGCGCGCTGTCCAACGGCGGCGGGCTCGGATACCAGGCGCCCGGCTTCTTCAACCGCGCCGTCTACGCGTCGTTCAAGTTCACTGAGCTGGTCGTGTACGTGAACATCATCCGCTCGTCGTTCCTGCTCGGGCTTTGCGAGTGGGGCGACAAGCTCGGGCGCTCGCAGGCGGACCGCCAGCTCTTCGAGAACCTGGCGCACGACCTGGCGCGGCACATCGCCTACGGCATCGAGCACCTCAAGTACTACCTGAACGCGAACCCGCAGCACCGATCGCACGTGAAGACGTGGCTCGACCGCGGCGAGGTGATGTACGCGGCGGACCTGCGCCGCGATAAGCCGCTGCGCGAGGCGTTCATCCTGGCGCTGGGCGACACGGTGCAGGAGGGCAAGGCGAAGCTCGCCGAGCTGCGGCAGCACCAGCTCAAGCGCTACCTGATGACCTTGGAGGCGGCGACCGTCTACAACCGCGGCGACAATCTGGTCAACGCCTTGAAGACGATCATCGAGCAGCC
>Ga0073934_10003677_pt1 | contig 27592 bp, 25 predicted proteins | sample LarsenN4metaG_FD_76834 | JGI IMG/M metagenome (GOLD analysis project Ga0073934, IMG submission 76834) | Hot spring sediment bacterial and archeal communities from British Columbia, Canada, to study Microbial Dark Matter (Phase II) - Larsen... ... | reverse complement strand
TTGACGCGGTTGCGGATCTTCTTTTCGACTTGGAGGACGCTCATTTCGCCCTCCATCAGCGCGTAAACCCGCTCAAGGCGCTGCGCCACATCGAAAATCTCCAAGAGCTCCTGCTTTTCCGCGATCTTGATGTTGAGGTGCGAGGCGACCGTGTCGGCAAGCTGCGCGGGGTCCTCGATCGAGTTCACCGAAACGAGAACTTCCGGCGGCACGCGCTTGTTGAGCTTTCCGTAGGATTCAAACTGCGAAACGACCGACCGCGAAAGCGCGTCAAGTTCCGCCTGTTCGCCCTCGACTTCGGGCGGCGTCGTCGCCTCGGCTTCGAAGAAGTCGTCGGTCCTGGTGAATCGCTCGACCTTCGCGCGCTCCTCGCCCTCGACAAGCACTTTCACGGTCCCGTCGGGCAGCTTCAGAAGCTGCAGCACGGATGCAATGACGCCGATCGAATAGATGCCGTCGGCCTTCGGATCGTTGTCGCTTGCGTCCTTTTGGGCGACGAGAAGGATTTTCTTGTCGTGCTCCATGACGTGTTCGAGCGCGCGAACGGATTTGTCGCGCCCGACGAACAGCGGAATGACCATCGTCGGGAAGACCACGATGTCGCGAAGCGGCAGGACGGCGTACTTGGCGGACTGAGACATGAACATCCTTTTCCTGGGCCTTTGAGAAGCGCCCCGTTTATGCGTCCGCCCCGATTATGGCGGCCTACCCTTAACGTCTTGCAGAGCCCTGCGCCACGTCGCGAATAAGGAGCCCGCCGCTTGGACGGCGGCAAACGCTCGCATAATGTGGCGTTCCGCCTCGCGGTTTCAACCCGTGATTTCCACTCCGAAAAAGCCGAAAACGAAGCGGCGCCCGAGGGCGCCGCTCACGTTTGAAATAGCGCCTGCCGCCGACGCTAAGCCGAGGCGCCGGCCTCGACCGCTTCCTTGCCGCGGTCTTCATAGATGTGGAGCGGTTTGGCCCGTCCCTCTACGACTTCCGCATTGACGACGACTTCCGCGACGCCCTGCATGGACGGGAGTTCGAACATCGAGTCGAGCAGAATGCCTTCCATGATCGACCGAAGACCGCGCGCGCCGGTCTTGCGCGCGATCGCCTTGCGCGCGATCGCCGATTTTGCGTCCTCGGTGAAGGTGAGCTTCACGTCTTCCATTTCGAAGAGGCGCTGATACTGCTTGATGAGCGCGTTCTTCGGCTGCGTGAGGATCTGGATGAGGGCCGCCTCATCAAGGTCCTCCAGCGTCGCAATCACCGGCAGCCGGCCGACGAATTCGGGGATGAGGCCGAATTTCAGCAGATCCTCAGGCTCGATCGTCTTGAGGACCTCCCCGACGCGGCGGTCGTCCGGCGCCGAGACCTTGGCGCCGAAGCCAATCGACGTGCCGGCATGGCGCATCGAGATGATCTTTTCGATCCCGGCGAAGGCGCCGCCGCAGATGAAGAGGATGTTCGTCGTGTCGACCTGCAGGAATTCCTGCTGGGGATGCTTGCGGCCGCCCTGCGGAGGCACTGACGCGATCGTCCCTTCCATGATCTTCAAAAGCGCCTGCTGGACGCCCTCGCCCGAAACGTCGCGCGTAATCGACGGGTTGTCGGACTTCCGCGAAATCTTGTCGACCTCGTCGATATAGACGATGCCGCGCTGCGCCCGCTCCACATTGTAGTCGGCCGACTGCAGGAGCTTCAGGATGATGTTTTCAACATCCTCGCCGACATATCCGGCTTCCGTCAGCGTCGTCGCGTCCGCCATCGTAAACGGAACGTCGAGAATGCGCGCGAGCGTCTGCGCCAGCAGGGTCTTGCCAGAGCCCGTCGGCCCGAGGAGAAGGATGTTCGACTTTGCAAGTTCGACGTCGTTGTTCTTCGTTGCGTGGTTAAGCCGCTTGTAGTGATTGTGCACGGCGACCGAGAGGACCCGCTTCGCCTGTTTCTGGCCGATCACGTAGTCGTCGAGCACCTTGCAAATCTGGTGCGGGCTCGGCACGCCTTCGCCGGCCTTCACAAGCGAGGATTTCGATTCCTCGCGAATGATGTCCATGCACAGTTCGACGCATTCGTCGCAAATGAACACCGTCGGACCGGCGATGAGCTTTCGCACCTCGTGCTGGCTCTTTCCGCAGAAAGAGCAATAGAGGGTGTTCTTGCCTTCGCCGCCGCTTTTGCCGCTAACCTTGCTCACTCGATACAGCTCCTCAAAGGAGTTCCGGCGTCCCGGAAACCCGGACTGGCGCAGGCCTTGCCGTGGAACGACGCCGCAAGCGCATGTCGGAAAGGTGCATGAACCGCGCCATGCCCGCCTTTCCGGACGCTTCGGGCCGCCCCCTCACCATATTCGATCACAACCCTAACCTGCCAATCAAGCCGACTTTTCTCGCTCTTGGTAACCCTCGGCTTTTCAGCCGGCGCAAGGCGAGGCCCGCCTAGTCTTCGGCCGCAGCCCGTTTCTCGAGCACCTTGTCGATAAGGCCGAACGCGACCCCTTCCTCCGGCGACATGAAGTGGTCACGGTCAAGAGTTCTCTCAATAATTTCATAGGGTTGGCCTGTGTGCTCGACATAGATCTCGTTGAGCCGCCGCTTCATCTTGATGATATCCTGAGCGTGTCGCTCGATGTCCGAAGCCTGGCCCTGAAACCCGCCCGAGGGCTGGTGAACCATGATCCGCGAATTCGGCAGGGAAAACCGCAGCCCCTTGTCCCCGGCCGTGAGGAGGAGAGAGCCCATCGAGGCGGCCATGCCGATGCACATTGTCGAGACCGCCGGCCGGATGTAGCGCATGGTGTCGTACATCGCGAGGCCGGCCGAAACCGAACCGCCCGGGCTGTTGATATAAAAGGCGATTTCCTTTTTCGGGTTCTCCGCCTCGAGGAAAAGCAACTGGGCGACAATGAGGGTCGAGACCGCGTCATGCACCGGCCCGGAAAGGAAAATGATCCGTTCCTTGAGAAGACGGGAATAGATGTCGTAGGCGCGTTCGCCGCGGCTCGACTGTTCGACGACCATTGGCACCAAGGTATTCATGAAAATGTCGTGGGGGTCCTTCATGGAGCTCTTTCCGTCCGTTGCGACCGGAGCGGCCCCCGATCAAAATCCGCCTTCGTCCGCCGATGAAGCGGCGTGGTTAATATGGGGTTGCCGAAAGGGCCCGCAATGCAAGTCCCCGCCAACCCCGCCCTCACATTAGGGCGCCTGCGCTTAAGCGACGGTTATTCTTGGCGAAAGGCAAGAGCGATCGAGGTCTGGCGCGAGGGTTTTGAGTGAGGAACGGGGATTAACGGCTCCCCCCTCCGGGGGCGTTCTCCGAGGATCGGAAGATTGGCGCCCACCGGCCGATCCGGCAATCTTTCGGGCTTCGAACCGGGCGCCCTTTCGGCGTGCCGCGCTCGCGGAATTTCGAGGTTTTCCGTGGCTTCCCGCCGCGACCGGCGCCATTTTCAATTCTTGAAGGGCGCCCCTGAACCGGTGGCGCTCGTCGCACCCTCCCGCCCCGCGCGTTCAGCGCGAAGGTCGGGCCTTGTTCCGTGCGCGGCTTCCAGGTTGCGTTCCCGGCGCGCCGCGAAATCTCACCTTTTCAAAGAGCCGTAAGCCGCGACTTTCGCCGCCGCCCGATAATGAAACGCGCCGGGGCGCGAAATCCGTCGCGCCTTCGACCTTTGGCGGCGACTTTGTTCGCCGGGTCGCTCCCGCGCCTAGACCGCGCTTCCCGAAATGCGCGTCGGAAAACGCGGTCCGCTCCATTCGTTTGCGCGCGTTCTGGTCCGAAAATCGCTCACATTTTTCGGAAACGCGCGCTACCCGGCCTCGTCCGTTAACCAACAATTCGTCGACCTCGGGGTCGGCGAATTTTCAGGCGGGTTTTCGCGCTTCGCCGCGGCGCCGACAAGCACGCCCGCCGCTTTCCGCCGGCCTTCGATTTCGCCGCCGTCCGCTTGGTCGTCTCCCGGGGCAAACGGTCGGAGACATCGCGCGGCGGAAAGGTCCGCGCCCTCAAGCGCCGCGAGGCGAGCGCTAGGAGCGATGAGTTGAGGTTGACCGCGGTCAGCGGGTATTATTTCGTATCGCTCGGAAAACGGCCGGGAGGGACGCTTTGAGGCTCCATCTATCGTTCGCCGCACTCATGCTTGCTGCATGCGCCTCGGCGCCTGACGCTGTCGCCCAGAACAACGGGTCTGGCGCGCAGACGGGGACGAAAACGGCGGCGCCGGCGCAAAAGCCGCCCTGCTCCGACCCGGAGTTCGACGATTTCGACTTCTGGGTCGGCGAATGGGACGTCTACGGACCGAAGGGAAAGCTCGCCGGGACGAACTCGATCCGGAAAGAAGAGTACGGCTGCCTTCTCGTTGAGCGCTGGACGAACGCCGGCGGCATCACTGGTCAGAGCTACAATTTCGTCGATCTCGCGACCGGCAAATGGCGCCAGGTCTGGGTTTCGGCCGGGATGACGATCGACTATTCGGGCGGCCTCAATGACAAGGGCGCGATGGTCCTTGAGGGCACGATCGGCTACGGCGCGGGGCAGTCCGGCAACGGCGCGAAGTTCCGCGGAACCTGGACGCCGAACGCCGACGGAACGGTGACGCAGCATTTCGAGCAATATGACGGCGCGAAAGGCGAATGGACCGACTGGTTCGTCGGAACCTACAAGCGCCGCGCGGCGTCAGACTAGAGCTTCGCGCGATATTCCGGAATCGGGGCGCTCGCTCTAGGCTTTGATTTGCGCGGCGTTTACGCGCTGAACCGCGCACACTTCAGCGCACGCCGCTCGAAAATCCGCGTCACCCGACGAGGCGGAATCGCTTTCGCTCAATCGGCGGCGCGGCGAGAGCGCGCTCAACGAGCGCGCCCGCCGCCCGCCGAAGTTCGTTTTCGAGAAATTCGACCTGGCGGTCGAAGACCGGATTGTCGCGCCGGTCCTCGATCGCGTGGCAGGCGTGGCTGACCGTCGTTCGATCGCGATCGAAGGCGCGCGCGACATCGCGCAGCGACATGTCGCCGACGACATGACAAAGATACATTGCGAGCTGGCGCGCGAAGGCGACGGAAGTCCGCCGCCTATCGGTCGACATCTGCGCCGGGTCGACGCCGCATGAACGCGCCGCAATCGATAGCGCGCATTTTGCGAATTCCCGGCTGTAAAACGCGTTCAGTCCCCCGTTCCACTCAAACATGCTCTTGCTTCAGGCTCCACCCGTCGGCGCCCCCGCGGCCCCGACTCCTGACATCAAGCGTACAACTTGAATCGAAGTGTGGGATAACTTCGCCGAACGCGGTTAGGGCACCGTTAGGATTTAAGGTTAAAGCCCTAAAATCAGGCGACGAATGCGAGGATGAGCGCGACGCCGAGAACGAGGGCTGTTGCGAGCGCCATGTACCCGGTCGGCCAGGAGCGCGCGAGCGCGCCCTCTGGTCCGTGTACGGCGTAAACCCGCTCCATCGCGGCGAGGAAGCGGCCGGAGAAAAGGCGCCAGGCAAGGCCCCAAACGGCGCGCGTCGCCGCGGCGGCCCAACCGAGAATGCCGCGACCCGGGACGCGATAGAGCCAGTCCGTATCGAGATTGGTCGAGGCGACCTCTGCGGGATACCATTTGACGAGGATGAGCGCGGCGAAGGCGAGGACCGCCCAGAGAAGCAGCTGGAGCTGCTCGACGACGTGATAGGGCGCGTAAGGGTCGTAATCGGCCAAGGCTTCAGGGTACGGCGTCAGCGCGTAAAGCGGCTCCGGATAGACGCCGATCGCGATCGAGAGCGCCGCGGATGCGCCCATGGCGAGGAGCATTTCGGGCGGGGCCTCCTTCGGCCTTTTGCCGCTGTCATGGGCGAAAAACGTGAAATAGGGAATCTTGATCCCGGCGTGTTCGAGGACGCCGGCGGATGCGAACAGCATCGCGAGCCAGATGAAGAGATCGTGCGCCTCGCCCGCCGCGCCGATCAAGAGACCCTTCGTCGCGAAGCCGGCAAATCCCGGAAACGCCGATATCGACAGCGCGCCGACGAGGCAGAAGGCCATCGTCAGCGGCATCGTTCGATAAAGCCCGCCGAGCTCCGTCGCCTTCGAGGTTCCCGTGCGATAGACCGCAGCGCCGACCGCCATGAAAAGCAGGCTTTCGAAAATGATATTCGAAAAGGCGTAGCCGACGGCGCCGTTGATCGACGCCGCCGTGCCGTAGCCTATGCCGATCACCATGAAGCCGACCTGGTTGTTGATCGAATAGCAAAGGACCTTTTTGAGGTCGTTTTCTATGAGCGCGAAGAAGATGGGGAAGAGCGTCATCACGACGCCGATCCCAATCAATTCCGGCGTTCCCGGAAACGCCCGCGCGAGCGAGGCGACCGCAAGCTTGGTCGTGAACACGGAAAGGACGATTGTTCCGGCGAAGTTAGCTTTCGGATAAGCATCCTGGACCCAATTGTGGAGGAGCGGGAACGCCGCCTTGATCCCAAAGGCGAGAAGGACGAAGAGGCCCGAAAGCTTCACCGCCCCGGCGCCGTCGCGCAGTCCGATTTCGCCGAACGCGATCGAGCCCGTCTCGCGGAAAACGAGGACGAGGCCGGCGAGCAGCAGGACGCCGGAAAGAACCTGGATCGTCAGATAGCGCATGCCGGCGAGCACGGTGGCGCGCGCGCCGGGTCCGAAGACAAGAAATACCGACGCAATCGCCGCAATTTCCCACCAGACGAATAGCGTCACGAGGTCGCCGGCAAGAACGCCGCCGAGCGCCGCCGCCGGATAGGCTAGCGTTGCGAAATCCTGAAGGCGGTCGCGAAGGCGCCACCCGTAGACGATGTTGAGCGCCGCCGCGATCAGGAAAACGACCGCGAAGAGCCGCGCCATCCTATCGATCCGCAGCATCAGCGCCGGCTCGCCGAAAAAGGCCAGCCGCCCGTACTCGCCAAGGCCGAGCGTTGAAAGTTTGAGGCCGGCGGCGGCGGTGAAAACGAGCATCAACGGCCGGCGAAGCGCGGCATAGCCGTTCGGGATGAGCGCGCCGAGCGTCGCCCCGACAAAGAGAATCACTGCCGGGTTCATCGCGAGCGCGGAGAAGAGATCATTCGCGCTCGTCATAATAGTCCTCCTTGCGGCCGACGAGCTTCCTCAAATGCTGGCCGGCGAGAACGATGAAGGCGAAGGCGACGAAGCCGTAAATTGCGAAGAAGACGCCGTATCGCTCGACCGCGAAGTGCGGATTCTTGTTTTGAAAGGCGGGAACGAATCCCGCGGCGGCGGCGGCGAGCGCTGCGATGACGAGGAGGGCGAGAAACCCTCGGCGAAACGACTTCCGGTCCGCCCAGCCGCCGGTGCGCCCTTTTTCTATTGAATTGTCCTCAGTCATGGCGGCTCCCTAACGCTTCCTCCCTAAAGAAGCTCACGCGGAATGAGAAGTCTATCGCCGGAGCCCCGGACCGGACGTGGGCGTTCGGAGTCGCAAGAAAAGTGCGCCGCAGCGCCGCCGACGACCTTCAAGTCATCATTCCTTGGCTAGCTCCTGTTCCACCGCAGCTTTGGCTGCGGTCGCGGCGGCGACGCGATCCTCTCCGATGCGTGAGGCAACGATCATCGTCGACACCCAATAGCGAAGCTCGCGCATGAGCGCCTCGTCGCCGGCAAGCGCAGCGACAATTTCCCTTGCGCGCGCCTCGTCGACCGGCGGCGTGCAATCAATGATTTTCTGGCGGCCGGAGGAGTCGGACGCATAACAGCGTTCCCAGATGTAGCGCTGAATCTCGGCGGGAATCCGCTCGCGAACATGTTCGCGGTAGGCGGGGCGTTCGCTCAGGGCCGGATTGCCCGCATAGGTGTAATAGCGGGCCAGGCGGCCGCGCAATTCGAGATCTTCGATCAGATGAAGGTCGCCCGCGCTGCGCATCTCGTCCCACGTCGCGCTTGTCGTGAAGAACTCCGCGACCTGGCTCGCCTGGAAATAATCAAGGAGGATCCGCCACGGCGAACGCCCGCCCGTCTCGCCCGTCTCCGCATAGGCGAGGCCGGCGGCGCCGCGGCGCGAAACCTCGCCCCAGAATTTTAACCGATCGGCGTAGTCGTCGAGATCGGCGTCGAGATCGGCGGCGATGCGCTCAAGAAACCCGTCAGCGCGGCCCTTGTCGGCGCGCGCCTCGTTCCAGTTCGACGCCTGGACGCCGATGAAGACGCCGACGATGACGATGACGAAGTCGATCGCGACCGCGAACCAGTTTTGCGCCTTCACATGCTCCATGACGCGGCGAAGGATCATCGGGCGTTTCCTCCGCCGCTTTGCGGCGAGGGCAGGCGCTGCAAAATGCTGTCGATATCCTCAACAGTCGTCTTGCTGCGGATCAGCCAATCCCTGTTCAGGTCGACCATCTCCCAGACCGCGCCCCGAAGCTCCAGGTTATCGCAATGGTCGAGGGGATCAAACTCGGCGCGAACCCATGAGTCGAATTCTCCAGCGTCCCGATCAACACTCTCAATGGAATCGCTCGCAAAAGAAAAGGCGACAGACTTCCACAAGATCCTGCCCGCCGCCAACTGGTCCGTACGCCCTCCCAATGCGCCAAGGTCGTCGCCTTCGATGAGGGCGTAGAGCCGCGCGACATCATCTTTCAGCTTCTTGTCCGACAAGCGCGAAAACATGCCGAGCGACGTCATTTCGTCATAGGCGGTCCTTTGGACGCTCGCCTGACTGGTGCGTTGATAGCGGGCGAGCGCATATTGAACGAGCGCCGGTTCCGCCTCGATCGGCCGGCAGGCTTCAAGCGCCCGGAATATGGCGACCCAACCGTCATGCGCTTTTCGCGATATGGCATCTTGGAAGACGAACGACTTGCGCATGCTGCGCAGATCGTCGGCGAGCTGGGCGATGAGAACGCCCTCCTGTCGGCTGCTCGACCGCGCCTCGTTCCAGTTCGAGACCTGAATTCCGATAAAGACGCCGACGACCACGATGACGAAGTCGATGGCGACCGCGAACCAGTTTTGCGCCTTCACATGTTCGATGAGGCGACGGAGGATCATTGCAGCGCGTCCACTCGATCAATCAGCCTTCGCGCACGGCCGAGATCGAGCCCGGCGAGGTCGACCGCCATCCGCTGCGTATCGGCCCAGTACCGCCGCGCATTCATCATGTCCCGATCAGCCGCGAGCTGACGGATAATTTCGGCAATACCAGTGACGCCTTCGGGGGCCGGGCAGTCGATGAGCGCCGTTACGCCAGCCGCCTGTTGATAGCATGCTTGCCAGTAATAGCGCATGATGTCCGAGCGCATACGGCCTCGCACCATCTCGCGATACTCAGGCAACATTTGGTAAGGGCCCAGACCGCCCCGGCGCGCCGCAACGAGGACATAATAGTCCGCCAACGCGCTTCGGAGGTCGGCATCGGCAATAAGTCTAAGCTCGCCGGCGCTGCGCAGTTCGGAATACGTCGTGTCAGCGAAGGAAAGCTGGTTGGACTGGCTGGCATGAAGGAAGGACCGCAGCATTTCCCAGTCGGTTGCGCCACCCCGCGCGCCCGTCTCGGCATAGCTGACTGCCGCGTACCCTTCGTTCGCAACCTCCTGCCAGAGGCCTCTGTGCCGTTCCAACTCCGTTATGTCTGCGACCAACTCGGCGCGTATGCGTGACAGATAATCCCGAGAACGCACTCGTTCGCCGCGCGCCTCATTCCAGTTGTTGACCTGCAAGCCGATGAACACGCCGACGACGACGATGACAAAGTCGATTGCGACCGCAAACCAGTTCTGGGCTTTCACGTGTTCGGTAATGCGGCGGAGGATCACTGGCAGATCACTTCATCAAGCGGCTGGTCGCCCAAAAGTCGCTGTATCTCGCGCACGCGCCGCAACGACGCTTCCTCCCATTGAAGAAAAATGCGCTGCACCACGACGACGTAAGGCGTCTCTGCGCCGTCGTAGCGATAGACGTCAAACCTCGCCAACGCGCCCGCCCCTCGACCGCCCCCATAAGGGCTTCAAGTGGATCCCGCGTTTCATGATGCGCTCGTTATGCGCCTCAGTTGCGGGGGCGGCCTCGCGCCGCCATTCCGCTTCGCGAGCCCTGGCGATCGCGGCGCGGATCCCGGCCTCGGCCGCCTGCGAGGCATTGAGGTTGAGAGCCTTCGCCTCGGCGATGACGTCCGGCGCGATGGTCAGGTTGACGCCTTTGCGCCGGCCTTGGCGCGGGGGCCGCGCCTTGGCCGGCGCGGCGGATTTCGGCGACGGGCTTTTACGCGGATGTGGCATACTTATAGTGTCTGCGCATATTTCATGGGCAGGTCTAGCGCGAACGTCACTCGCACGCGAAATCGTCCTTGCCGACGGGCTTACATTGCGGCGGAAAGCCGTGCTTGCGCCAATAGTCGTAGGCGCCGCTCGCGCGCATGTGCGCCTTGAATTCGGGCGAGCGGCGATAACCGGTGAGCGCGTCGAGCCAATGGATGGCGACGAGAGTCGGCGTTTCGTAATCGCCGAGCGCGTTGAGGAGCGAATTGACGCGCAAGGATCCCCCGTTTTCCGCGATGAGCGACTTCAATTCCGCCGCAAGCTCCCTGTCGTCGCCTGCGGGATCGCTCAGCGCGTCGTAAAGAGCGTCGAATTTGTGAAAGCCCCTGAGCGCGGGCACATTGAGCGAAAGCAGGAGAAAGGCGTCGCGGCGCTTTAAATCGGCGAGCAAGAGCATTTGACCCGGGCCGACCGCGAAAGCGCCGACTTCGATCGCCGCGTCGAGCGCGGCCTCCGCCTCCGCGCGCTTTCCCTGGCTCAAGAGCTCCACGACGAGATTGCTGCGGCAGGCGGCGAGCGCGGGATCGACCTCGATGCAGCGGCGATGGACGAGCGCCGCCTGATCGTGTCGCCCGAGATAGTTGTGGGCGATGCCGAGCCAGTTGAGCGCGTTGGCGTTCTTCGGCTCGATCGCGAGCGCCTTGTCGAAGGTGGCGAAGATCTTCGCGTAATCCTCGTTTCCGTAGCCTTCGATGCGGTCGTAAAGAAGGCTCAACGCCGTGATCGCGAGCGCGAGAGAATTGTCGGGCGCGATCTTCAGCGCTTCGGCGGCGAATTCGCGCCCTTTCGCCCGTTCGCCCCGTTCATCCTCGAAACGCGCTCCGTATTCCCCGCCGAACTGGTGGATCGCCGCCCGGATCGCGAACGCGTCGGCGAATTTCGGATCGAAGGCGAGCGCTTCAACAAGCAGCTCGTCCGCTTCGCCGAGATTGCGCCGCGACTGAAACAGCGCGCGCGCTTTTAAAAACAGCTCATACGCTTCAACGTCGCTCGTACGGACGGATGAGGCCGGCGCCGACGCGGCGATCGCGCCGCCGATGTTTTCGTGCAACGCGCTGACGATCGCTCCGGCGATTTCATCCTGAATCGCGAAGACGTTCTCCGCCGTGAGCGTGCGATCGAATGTTTCGGACCACAAATGCGCGTCGGTCTCGGCGTCGATCAGCTGCGCCGTCACCCGGATCGCTTCGCCGGACTTCCTGACGCTCCCTTCAAGGACGTGGCGCACCCCGAGTTCGCCTGCGATCGCCGGGACGCCGCGTTCGGAATTGCGGAACTGGAAGGACGAGGTGCGCGAGGCGACCTTGAGCCCGTCGACGCGCGCAAGGACGTTGAGAATCTCTTCCGCGACGCCGTCCGAAAAATAGCCCTGATCCTTTGAGGGCGACATGTCCGTAAACGGAAGAACCGCGATCGAGGCCGCAGGCGGGGCGATCTTCGCGCCGCCTGCGGCGGATGCCGAAGACCCCTCAGGCTGAGGAGCTTGCTTCCCCACACTCTGAGGATCCGCCGAAGGCGGCGTTACGACGGGCGCAGGATTTAAACGGTCGGCGACGATCATCGCGCCGACAAGCGCAAGCCCGCCGAGGATCGCATAGTCGAGCTTTCGCCCGGTCTTCGCCGTGATCGATTCCTCCGCCATCATGTTGGCGGCGAGCCTCACGCCTTCCGGCATCATCTCGAACGCCCAGGCGAGGATCATCGCGACTGGAAAGCCGATGAGGAGCGCCGCAACGATCGCGCTGTCGAACCAATCGGGAAGCTTCAAGGTCGTCTCGAGGACGATCGCCGCCTGCGCGAGAAGCCAGCCGACGACGGCGTAAACCCCCGCGACGCGAAAGACGTTGCGGCGCTTCAGCTCTTCGAACAGCTTCATTTGATCCCTCGCCCGGCCGGACAATCGGGTCCGCCGGGGCCGAAGGTCAATCGCCCGGAAGGCCGAACACGGCTATCGCGGCTCAAAAATCCGGGCTTCCCCTTCCTATAGCCCGCCGCCGCGGGGAGGCGGGTGCTTGCGGCGTCATTCATCCTTGACCGAACGGTCCGCCGCCATCATCGCGCGCACCTTGTCGAGAACGCCGTAGCGCGCATCGAGGTCTCGAAGGGTCTTTTCGTTCTCGGCTTCGATCTCATCGACGAGCGCCCTGACTTCCGGAATTCTCACAAGTTCGGCGAACAGTCCGCGCTCGTCGGAAAAGCCGTCATAGAGGCAATCGGCACAATTGTAGGACTTCAGATACCGAAATCCGGCGCGGTGGGCCGCACGGAACGAATTCATCGCATTCGCCTCGTCTCCGAGGCGGCTATGGAGAAGCGCGATATAGAGGTGATCCATCCAGTTCCAGTCAGCGGGTTCAGGGGCGGCTTCCGCTCGCTTGAGGGCGTCGTTCCAGAGCGTTTGCGCTTCCTTGCGCCGGCCCGCGCGGTCGAGCGCGTGCGCCGCCGTCACGAGTTCGGGGTCGGCGAATTGAGTCCAAGGGCGATACTCCCGCTCGACCTTGGCCGCAACGATGTCAGGCCGGCGCTGCGCGATCACGTCATAGGCCCCAAGGTAGTCGCCCGTCCTGATCCGTGCATCCGCGAGCTTCCACGAAGAATACTGGTCGGGCGCGTCGCTGCGATGAAACGCTTCGGCGGCCGCGAGCTCGGCTGCGGCATCGCCATCAAGGACTGCAATCGAAATGCGCCAGTATTCGCGCCAGGTCGGATCGCCCGTCGTCGCCTCCCTTAAAAGGAGGTATCGCGCCTCCTCGACGGCGCCGAGATCGGCGAGCAGCGATCCAGCGATCGTTTGCAAAGATTTGTCGCGGCTGAACGCCTCCCAGTCGGCGAAGAGCGCTTCGCTATAGAGCGCAAGGTCGCCAATTTCCTTCGCCTTGCCGGCCCACGGGTATCGCCGATCCGCCGCCGCGTTAAGACCCTGACGGATGACGTATTGCGCCTTCGCGCGATCGCCGAGCTCCTCATAGGCGGTTACGAGATTGATGCGCGCCGAAAGATGTCCGGGATCGATTTCTAGAATGCGCTTATAGAGGTCGACCACTTTTTCCGGCGACGGCTCGGCCCTCGCGAGGGCGTGCAGCGCCTCGACATGGCGGGGATTGGCGCGCACCGCGGCCTCGTAGGCGTCGACGATCTCGCCGTCCGTAATGAGATAATCCGGCGTGACGCCGCTGCGCGTTTCGGCGACCCAGGCCTTCGCAAAAAGGACGTCGGCGGCGTTCCCTTTCAGCCTGACGGCCTCGGCAAGCGCCTTGTTGATTGCCTCGTCGGGATTATCGATGCCCGGCGGTGGGAAGTCGTTATGGACCTGCATCGCCGTGGTCACGGCGAAATAGGCCTGCGCGAAAGCATGGCGCGGGTCGATTTCAACCGCCGCGCGGAATTTCTCGAAGGCGCGTTCGACCTCCCGTTCCGTCCATAGCGCACGCCCTTCGAGATAGAGCTCATGCGCCCTGGCGTCGACGTCGCCGACGGCGGCGGGGTTTGCGGCGCCGGTTTCGGGGATTCTCCCGAGAAGTTCGGTGACGACGAGGCGCGCGATTTCGTCCTGAATGGCGAAAATTTCGGCGAGCTCGCGATCGTAAGTCTGCGACCAGCGGTGATAGCCGGTCTTGGCGTCGATGAGCTGGGCGGTGATGCGCAAGGAATCGCCCGAGCGCCGCACGCTCCCTTCAAGGATGTAATCGACGGCGAGCCGCTCGCCGATTGTCCGCAGATCGTGCCTTTCGCCCTTGAACTGGAAGGACGAGGTGCGCCCCGGAACGCGCAAGCCCTCGACATTGCCAAGCCAATTCAAAAGCTCCTCGGTGAGACCGTCGACAAAATGCTCCTGCTCCGGGTCGGACGACAGGTTCGTGAAGGGAACGACGGCGAGGCCGACGCCGCCCTTCGCCGCTTCGTCGGTCGGCGCCGAAGGCTCAGAGCGTTCTTCGAGACCCGACGCGGCGCGTCGCTCTTCAGGAAGAAGAAATCCCTCCCCGCCCTGCCGCGCGGCCGGCGACGCAAAGGGGCGCACAAGAAAGTAACCGCCGCCGATCGCCAGCGCCGCGCCGACGGCCGCAACGATCGGAATGCGGCGCCTTCGCAGCAGCGCAGCGATCGTCAACGCCTCGCGACGGGCGGGAGGCGGCGCCTGTCCCGCTAACCGCGCCTTCAGTGAACGGACCAACTCCTGAAATTCCATCGCCGTTCGGTCGCCGCGCCAGTCGCGGAGCGCGATCGTCTGGATTTGGCGAAAGCCGATCTTCGGCGGCGAATCGTCGAGCGCGACAGGGACGAGGTTTCCCTTGTCGCGGCCGATCGTCGCCTCGTCGGCGACCCACATCGACGATACGGACGTCGTTGACCAGGCGACCAGAACGGCTTTGGCGGCGTTCAGCCGCACTTCCGTCTCTTTCGAGAACTCGGTTCCCCCGGCGATGTCGCGGTCCCACCAGACGGAAAATCCTTCGGCCTCAAGCGCGTCGCTGAGCCTTTCGATCCGGGCGCGGTCCTCGCGCGCGTATGAGATGAAGATGTCGGTCATCGCGGCAGCCGCAACCCGCCCTTGTCTCCCGTGCGGCATCCTATCACGAAACGCCGAAGGGACCATCTTGAGGGATCCGCCGTCATGCGCCGCCGGACGGCGCTAGCGCCGCTTCTTCTTCCGCGACTTCGGGCGCACGGCGACGACGTAGTCCCAGATATCGTCCGGGCTGACGGTCCGCTCGCTGACGGCGTTGACGACGGCGGCGCCGGCGTCTTCGACGCTCTTCCTCGTTCCGGTGATGAGCGGATGCCACGCTGGAAGACGTTCCCCGCGCGCAAGGCGCCGATAGGCGCAAGTCTCCGGCATCCAGTCAAGCGAGCCGATATTGCCGGGCTTCAGGGTGACGCAGTCTTTGACGATCTGCGATCGCTTTGCATAGCTTGTGCACCGACGTTTCCGGACGTCGAAGAGCCTGCAGGCGACATTGGTCTCATAGAGTCGTCCAGTGTCCGTTTCGTCAAGCAGCACGACGCAGCATTTGCCGCAGCCGTCGCAGAGGCTTTCCCACTCCGCGGGCGTCATGTCCTTCAGCGATTTCGTCTCCCAGAACGGGTCCGCCATAAGATCTCCGCAATTCGGTCGAGTCTCAGCCGCTCCGCCGTATGCGGCAAGCCCGACCGCGAAAGCGCCGACTGATGGACGCGCTTGCGCCGACATCAAGTAAACCTTAGAGTTTACCCTTATTGGCTGTTACGATCGCCGCTGGAGCGGGAGCCCCTCATGGAGCACTTCGACGTCATCATCGTCGGCGCCGGAATATCGGGCGTCGGCGCGGCGTATCACCTGCAGAAGCATTGCCCCAAGAAGTCCTATGCGATCCTTGAGGCGCGAGAGGCGATGGGCGGGACCTGGGACCTTTTTCGCTACCCGGGCATTCGCTCCGACTCGGACATGTTCACGCTCGGCTACGGCTTTCACCCATGGCGAGACCCGAAAGTCATCGCCGACGGGCCGTCGATCAAGACCTATGTCGAGGCGACGGCGAAGGAATACGGCATCGATAGAAACATAAGGTTTGGAACGCGCGTCGAGGCGATCGACTTCGACAGCGCGAGCGCGCGGTGGACGGCGGCGGCGAAGACAAAAGCGGGCGAGAGGCGGTTTTCCTGCAACTTTCTCTGGATGTGTTCCGGCTATTATCGGTATGCGGACGGATATACGCCGGATTTCCCAGGCGCGGATGAATTCAAGGGCGAGATCGTCCACCCGCAGAAATGGCCGGCGAACTTCGATTACGCCGGCAAGGAGGTCGTCGTCATCGGCTCCGGCGCGACGGCGGTGACGCTCATTCCGTCGATGACGGACAAAGCCAAGCATGTGACGATGCTGCAGCGCTCGCCGTCCTGGTTCTACAATCTGCCGCAGACGAGCAACGTCGTCGGCGCGATGTCGAAAATCGTCGGCCGGCCGCTTGCATTTCGGCTTCTTCGATGGTGGCGCATCGTTTTCCAGCAGATCATGTACAAGATGATCCGCGCGCGCCCTGAAAAAGCCGGCGAGAATCTCCTCAAAGCGGTGCGCGAGCAGCTTCCCGCCGGCTACGACGTCGAGAAGCACTTCCATCCGCGCTACAATCCATGGGACCAGCGCCTATGCGTCGTGCCGGACGGCGATCTATTCGCGGCGATCAGGGCCGGCAAGGCGTCCGTCGAGACGGGCGAGATCGACCGTTGGGTCGCGGACGGCATCCGTCTCAAGTCCGGCAAGACCCTCAAAGCGGACGTCATCATCACCGCGACCGGCCTTCATCTCGAAGCGATGGGCGGCGCCAAAGCGAGCGTCGACGGGCGCCCCGTAGACCTCGGCAAGACGTTCACCTATCGCGGGTTTGCGGTGTCAGACCTGCCGAACCTCGCCTTCGTCTTCGGCTACACGAATTCCTCGTGGACGCTCCGCGCGGATCTTATTTCACGCTACGTCGTCCGCCTGCTGAATTTTATGGACAAAGGCGGTTATGACATCGCCGTTCCCGTTAATGACGATCCTTCGCTGAGGCCTGAGCCCTTCCTCAATCTTTCTTCAGGCTATATCATGCGCGCCGCTGAGCGGCTGCCGAAGCAAGGGGATAGGGAGCCTTGGCGCAATCCGCAAAGCTATTTCCGCGATATCGGCGTCTTGCGTTTCGGCCGCATCGACGACGGCGTGATGCGGTTTTCAAAGGCGACGGCGAAAAGCGCGGCGCCTGCGAAGGAGCCGGCGCTCGCGGCGGCGGAGTAGCCGCTTCGCCGGTCAGGCTCTTTTCCCGCCTCGGCGCGGCGTCAGCGACGAGATGAATCCGACGATAAGGCCGCCGATCAGGGCATAGTTGATCAACGCGCCCGTCGATGGCAGTCCGCCGCTTTGCGCGAATGAGAACGGGTCGACGAGGTGCAACGCCCGACGCACGATGTTTTCGGCGCCGAGGATCAGGAACATCAGCGGGACCATCGACCGGTAGCGAATGAGCGCAAGAACGCCGAGGGCCGACAGGAGGAAGAGACAAAGCCCCCAAGCCTGATACATGAAGACGATCGCCTCCTTGGCGCCGGGACTGAAAGTGTCGAGGGGAATCTTGTCGGCGATCGCGATCACAAACCTTGTGTTGAGGAAGGCGTTCGCGCCCATCGCCGCCTTCATGAGAACGATCGGCGCCAAAAGCGCGAGCGCGAACCGTTGGCCGCGATAATCATTGTCGAATTGCCTTGGAAACAAGCCGCTCGCCATTAATGTCTCCTATCCGCGCGTTGAAAGCCGCGCCGGCTTCGTCAGCCAGCCGGTGAACAGCACGCGCACGAGCCAAAAAGCCATCGTCGTGACGACCACGGCGAGCGCGAATAGGATGAGCTGGCCGCCCGGAATCCACTGAGGGAGCGCTTGCGCGCCTTGCGCAGCGAACGATCCGACGGCGATGACGAGGCCAAGGCACATGCGCCAGAGATGGCGCGCGATCCGCTGACGACCGGCGATCCCGCCCCGGATAAAGACACTGAGATCGCCAAGCGCGGCGAGCGCGAGGACCGTGCTGAGAATGAGCTGCGCGACGACGATATAAGGGTTGGCCGCCGCCTTGGCGCCCGATGAAATGAGATAGGCGGAAACATACCCGCCGGTTGCGCAGGCGGCGGCGACGGCGGCGGCGGCGATTTCGAACGCGCCGGCGGTTTTCTCTTTCCGGCGCGCCGCCGCCCACCCGGTCGCGACGGCGTAAATCGTAAGAACAGCGGCGATGGTGTTCGCAAAATCGTCGCGGCCGACGATCGCAGCGCTGACCGCCATCGTCGGCATTGCAGCGACAAAGACGCATCCGGCGGCGCGATGCGCTGTTTCGCCCTTTTGAAAGGCGAGCGCCATCGCGCCGGCCGCGACGCTTAAGGTCCCGGCCGCGATGTGGACGAGGAGCGTCTTTTCGATCATGCGCCGCGTCCGCTCACGACCGGCTGAGGGCGAAATAGAGCGCGCCGATCAAGAACGCCATTGAGACGAAGACAAATGCGCCGATGGCGGCGCCGACGAGCCGCGCGGTCGTGCGAATCCGCTGACGGGAGAGTTCGATAAGCTCCATTTCCGTTTCCCTTGCAAGAGCGACGTCCGGTGCGCCGCGATGAATTCGTTCGCTCTCTTCGAGCATCGTCTTGAAGTTCGGATCATGCGCGAGGAAATCCTCGATGAGACGCTCGCTGGCGGCGCTCGCCTCACGCGCCTTGTGCAGCGGCCAGAGGTCGCTGATCACTTCCCGGGTGATTTCAGCCTTCATCGTCCCATCCTCCTGACTTTCTGGCGACAACAAGCTTCAAGCGCGCGCGGTGAACACGCACTTTCGCCGCTGCGGTCGAAATTCCGAGCGCCTTTGCGATCTCCTCATAGGGCAGCGCGTGATCGAGGCGCAAAAGCAGCGCCGCCCTCTCGCCCTCGGGCAGCGCGCCGAGCGCTTCGAGCATATGGGCGATGCGGGCACGATCGTCAGCCGGATGCCGCACTTCCTCCTCATTCCGCTCCATCGCCATGATCAGCTTCGCATCACGCGCAGCGCCGCGCCGCTCGTCGAGAAACACGTTTCGCGCGACCGCAAGAAGATAGGCGCGGGCGGTCGCGCTTTCGATCCTGTCGGCGCGCGTCAGGACGCGCACGAATACCTCTGCGACGATATCTTCCGCCTGCGATCGATTTCGGCTCAGCCCATAGGCGAACCGGAACACCGCCTGCGCGTGCCGTCGGTAGAGTTCCTCAAGGCGCCCGCTCTTGCCCATGTCGGGTCTAAATACGTCCGGAGCGGTCAAAAGTTACGTCGTCCAGGCGCCGCGCCGGCGATTTTTTCCACGGCGCGCACGCCGCCTACTTCCCCGCCGCGACTGCGGGTTCGGTCTCGATCTCAAGCCAGTCCTCGGGCGGAAGGCCGAGTTCGAGATCAAGATAGGTCGGCAGGATGCGCCAGAGGCGGCGCGAACGCGCGTTCGCGAGAATGACGATGCCGGCATTGGCATCGGGGAGGAACGCGATCTGCGCGGCGTAGCCGTCGACGGTTCCGGCATGCGCGATCACCGGGGCGCCGCCGTAATTGTAAAGGCGCCAGCCGAAGGCGTATTGCGCCGCCTTGAAGCGCGGCGACACCTGGCGCATGCGCGCGGTCTCGGCGGGCGAGATGACGCGCGGCGCATGGATAAGATCAAGTACGGCGGGCGAAATGACATCCGGCGCCTCGCCCATTTGCGCTTTCAGCCACCGCGCCATATCAAGGATCGAGGCGTTGACGCCGCCGGCGGCGGGGATCTTGTAGTAAGGCGCCTTCACGTCGATCGCGCGCCATGGCCCGTAATCGTCCTTCGCCCTAGAAAGGCGTTCGCGCTTGTGCGGGCGCGCGAAGTTTCCGCCGGCGAAAAGCGCCCCCTCGCCGATCGAGGCGCGGGTCATTCCAAGCGGACGAAAGAGTTTCTCCGCCGCAATATCGGCGTATGGCAATCCGTAAGCGGACGAAATCGCGAGGCCGGCGACGTCAAAGGCGATATTCTGATAGGCGTAGCACTTGCCGACCGGGCAGATCAGTTTCACTGTCCGGTATTTCGGGTAAATGTCGGCGACAGGCGTCCCGGCTTCGAGGAGATTATCAAAGGCGTTCGGCGGCAGGCCTGTTTGATGCGATAGGATATGGCCGAGTTCGAGCGCGGTCTCGGCGCCGCCGGCGAGTTTCAGGGTCGGCGCGAATTTCGTCGCGGGATCCGACGGCGACAAGCGTCCCTCGATCATCGCCATGCCGGCGAGCGTCCCGGCAAACCCCTTCGACAGCGAGGCGAGACGAAACACGGTGTCGGGCGTCACCTTGTCGACGCCGCCCGCCTCAAGAAGCCCCCAGGTCTTCAGGAACTGCGTCTCGCCGCCCCTCACGACCGCAACGGCGAGCCCGACGAAATCGCCGGTCTCAAAAGCGGCGTCGAGCGATTTTTCAAGTTCGCCGAGACGAAAGGATTCTTCGCCGGGCGAAGCCGGCGCCGATGGCGTCGCCGGCTCGCCAGCGCAGGCCGGTCCCGCGAAGAACAGCGCCGCCGAAGCGAGGGCGACCCCGACCCTTATTGCAAGCATCGAACGCCCCCGCGCAGCGCAAAGAAAAGCGAGGCTTGCCGCGCGGCGGGCGACGCGTCAACGGGCGGCGCACTTCATGAGCGCGTCAGGCGTGGTTCTTGCGGCCACCCTCCCCTGCACGCAAGAGATGTGGCGCCGTCCCTCACGCCGCCTCCATTTCGGCGCAGATCGCTTCGGCATCCTGCGCCGTGAGCGGCGTATTGAGGAGCGCGCAAGCGAGCGAGGTTCCCTCCCGCCGGAAATGGCGGCAGGTCTTGCAGACGCCGAACGCCTTGCCGCCTCGCCGCGCCAGCGCGCGGGAAAGCGCGCTCGCGAGCAATGCGGCGATCTCCCCCGCCGAACCGCCTTCATCGATCGCGGCCGCCAGCGCGCGCTCTGCGTCATTCGTCAGCATACGGCGCCCGTCCGCCGTCAGCGCAAGATCGACGACTCGCGCATCGCGCGCGCTCCTCGATTTTTCCACAAGTCCTTTTTCTTCCAGCGCTATAAGCGTCTGCGAGACCGTGCCGCGCGAGACATTGAAATAGTCGGCGAGCGCCGCCGGAGTCCGTGAAAACCGGTTGGCGCGCGCGAGATATCGCAGCGCCTCCCACTGCGCCGGATTGAGACCGAAGGCGAAGCCGTCCGCGCGGACGACCCGGCCGAGGCGCTCGATGAGATGCGCGGCGCGAAAGCTCGCGATCGAAGGCGGGCGGTCGTCGGCCAAGAAAATCCCTTGTGTCAGTAGCGACTCGCTACTATCATGATTTGGCAGCAGCGCATACCACATAAACTGATGCCGACCCTTCGTATGGCGCCGCCCTTTTCGATTGCCGACTGGTTGAACACGCCGGCACCCCTGTCGCTCGACGCGTTGCGGGGCCGCGTTGTGTTCGCAACCGCGTTCCAAATGCTATGTCCGGGCTGCGTCAGCCACGGCCTGCCGCAGGCGCAAAGAGTGCGCGCGGCGTTTTTACGGGACGAGCTCGAAGTGATCGGCCTTCACACGGTGTTCGAGCACCACGCGGCGCAAGGGTCCAAAGATGCGCTCGCCGCGTTCCTTCACGAGTACCGCATCGGCTTTCCGGTCGGCATTGACCGCGCCACGCCGGGCGGCGGCATCCCCGAGACGATGCGCGCCTACGATATGCAAGGAACGCCGACGACGCTTCTCATCGATCGCAGCGGACGCCTGCGGCTTCAGAAATTCGGGCATTTGGACGATCTAAACCTCGGCGCAACGATCGCGACGCTCTTGGGCGAGGAGCCGGCGACACACGATGTTGCGGCAGCTTGCGACGGCGGCGTCTGCCCGGCGCCCTTCGGCGCCATGTCCGACGCGTAAATCGCCGACGATGGCTTCAAGACAACGCGGCTCGTTAAAGCTTTACGCGGCCTGCGCGCGCTCGTCGCGCCATTGCGCCGGCGCGAGGCCGACCGTCCTTTTGAAGGCGCGGGAGAACGCCGCTTCCGATTCATAGCCGATCTTCGAGGCGATCTGCGCCATCGAGGCGTCGCCTTCGAGCAGCATTTCGGATGCGAGCTGCATTCGCCAGAGCGTCAGGTATTGCATCGGCGGGCGGCCCACGAAGTGCGTGAACCGCTCGGCGAGCGTCGAGCGCGACATGCCGGTCGCTTTCGCAAGCCTCTCAAGCGTCCAGTCCTCGCCCGGCGCTGCGTGGAGGAGATTGAGCGCTTTGCCGATCTGGCGATCCTTCAGTCCCGCGAGCCAGTTCGCGTCGTCAGCCGAAAGGCCTTCAAGATGCCGGCGGACGAGGTCGATGAACATGATCTCGCCGAGCTTTGCGAGCATTGTGGCGCCGCCCGCCCGCTTTTGCGCCGCTTCCATCTTTGCAAAGTCAATGAAGCGCTTCATCCATTCCTCATCGCCATTGCTCGGAACGTGAATCATTCTCGGCATGGCGTTGATAAGGGGATTGAACGGGCGCGCGTCGCAGCCGAGAAACCCGCACACGAGGCGCGCGCGTTCGTCGCCCTCGCCGACCCTGATCGGAATCGGCAGGCCGCTCGCCAGGGGCGAGCAGTGAGCCTCAAGGTCAGGCTCGGCGCGCATGCCGGGACGCGACGACATGACATGCGGATCGCCTTGCGGGAAGGCGACGACATCGCCGGCCTTGAGCTTCACGACGTCGCCAGAGCCGACAAGAAGGGTCGCATAACATTCCCCTTCCGCTATGACGTGGTACTCGATCACATGGTCGACGCCGGGCATGATCCCGGGGCCGACGACGCAAGCCGCTGGCGCTTCCGCCGCCCATGGCGCGCCGGCGTCAACGTCGAAGAACACGGCGCCCTTAAGACGAACCGCGCGCAGGACCTCGGACAAGGCGTCAAAACTCACGCAGTCCGCGCCCTCTTTTGCGGATTTTCAGTCAAGACTCCCGTTCTCCCGGCAATGGCCCGACGCCGGCGGCTCGGGCATCGTCGGCTCGAAGACGATACCAGCCCGCCGCCGCCGCCGCGAGTGGCGACCTCGCGCCCGCCGGCGCCCGCTGGCATTGTCTCGTCCGCCTTATTGTGGATGGCGTGCGCCTCGAAAATTGGGTCGGCCTCGACGCGTCATCGATTAGAGCGGCGTGCGCTGAAGCGTGCGCGGTTCAGCGCGTAAACGCCTCGACAAACAAGGATTAGAGCGAGCGCCCTGATTCCGAATCATGGCGCGAAGCTCAAGTGCGGCGGCGACGTTTAGGCGCTGCTGGCGGAATTCAGCACCTCCGGGGACCGGATTCCGACGCGCCGAGCGAATATCTCGAGGTCGTCATCGTTAAGAAATGACCGCGGCGGCGCCAGGCGCGCTTCGCCGCAAATTCTTCAAGTTTCCGGCCCAAACGGGGCCATGCTATGGGCTAACCGTCGCGTTGTTTCGCTGGAGCCCGCCCCTTGTCCGCCCCATCAGATGATCCGAAGAAGCCCGATGACTCCACGCAGGCGGATGACCTCGCGAGAGAATTTCGTGTCGCAGCGGATAATCTCGCCGCGCGCCTGAAAGGACTGCCGAAGGCGGCCCCTTCCGTTTTGCCTCCTCCCCGGCGGGTCGAGGCGCCGCGCCCCCAGACCACGCAAAAAGCATCCGACTGCGCGGCCGACGCCCGACCTGCCGCCCTCGATGCGCCGACGCAGGCTGCGAAAAGCGATCCGGCCGAGAGCGCCGCGCCGGAGACTGCGCCGCCTCACCCAGACGACGCGGCAAAAGCGGAGCCGGCGCAGGAAGCGCCGACGACCGCGCCTCTGGTTGCGCGCCGCCTCAGCGCGGATGGTGCGCCGACGGGCGACGGCGAGAACCCGCCGGCGCGCGGACAAAAGAAGACGCGGAGGCTGTCGCCGCCGCTTGAAGCCGCGCCGACGGAAGACGCCGCGCCGACGCCGGAGAAAAGGCCGCCGGCGCGGGCCGAACGGCGACGCCGGCCGCTGCTGCGCGAGATCGGGTATCTTTGCGTATCCTTCGGCTTTATCGGCGGCGTCGCCGGCCTCGGTGCAGCGTTCCTCTTCATCGCTCCGTGGCCAGAGGAAGGCGCCGATCTGTGGGCCGTCAATCGAACAGCGGCGATCGTCATCGAGGATCGCAACGGTCGCGAAATCGCGGCGCGCGGCGCGCGTTACGGCGAAGCTGTCCCCGTCGGCGAACTGCCGCCCTATCTCATCAAGGCGTTTCTTGCGACCGAAGACCGGCGCTTTTACGAGCACCGCGGCGTCGATCTCAAAGGGACGGCGCGCGCCTTCTTGACAAACATCAGATCGCAAGGCCAGCGCACCGAGGGCGGCTCGACGATCACCCAGCAGCTGGCGCGCAACCTCTTCTTGACGCCTGAGCAGACCTATATTCGCAAGGCGAAAGAAGCGATGCTCGCCTTTTGGCTCGAGGGCCGGTACTCAAAAGAGCAGATTCTTTCGCTCTATCTCAACCGCATCTATTTCGGGGCCGGCGCTTACGGCGTAGAAAGCGCGGCGAAAACCTATTTCAACAAATCGGCGCGGGACGTTTCGCTCAGCGAAGCCGCGCTCCTCGCCGGGCTCCCGCAGGCGCCCTCGACTCTGGCGCCGACGCAAAATCCGCTCGGCGCGCAAGATCGCGCCTTTGAAGTCATCGACAACATGCGCGAGACCGGCGACATCACGGAGTTCGAAGCGCACGAGGCTCGGCGGCGTCCGCCCGTGATCGTGACGACCGGCGACAATCGCAATCTCGGCTGGTTTTTCGACTATGTCGCCGAAAAGGCGCGCGCGCTCGCCGGGCCCGACGCGTATGACATCGTCATCAGGACGACGCTTGACCAGAAGCTGCAGCGCGACGCTGAAGCGGCGGTCAACAGCGTGCTGACGATTGAGGCGAAGGCGGCCGGCGCGCTCGAAGGCGCGCTTATCGCCTATGACAATGACGGCGCTGTTCGCGCCATGGTCGGCGGGCGCAGCTACGTCCAGAGCCAGTTCAACCGCGCGACGCAGGCCAAGCGCCAGCCGGGCTCGGCTTTCAAGCCGATCGTCTACGCCGCAGCCTTCGAAAACGGATTGACGCCGTCGACGCGGTTCGTCGACCAGCCGATCGACATCGCCGGCTGGAAGCCGACGAATTACGATCAGAGATTCCACGGATCGATGCGCATCACGGAAGCCGTCGCGAAGTCGATCAATACGATCGCGGTTCAGGTTTCGGAAAAAATCGGCCGCCAGAAGGTCATCGAAATGGCGCGCCGCCTCGGCGTCTCATCCGAAATCCCGAGCAATGAGGCCGGCATCGCGCTTGGCGGATTTTCAGCAACGCTAGAGGAGCTGACCGCCGCCTATATTCCCTTCGCGGTCGGCGGCGCCGGCGTTCGGCCTTACGCCATTCTCGAAATCGCGGACGGCCGCGGCAACGTCCTCTACCGCCGGAACGACCGGACGCCGGCGGCGGTCGTCGACAAGACCGTCGCGCGGAACGTGACGCATGTCCTCTATCAGGTCCTCGCGGCCGGCACGGGCCGCTCCGCAAACCTCTATCCGCGTCAGGCGGCCGGAAAGACCGGCACGACCAATGATTGGCGCGACGCCTGGTTCATCGGATACACGGCGCAGATGACGGCGGGCGTCTGGGTCGGCAACGACAATTTCCAGCCGATGGACAAGGTGACCGGCGGAACGATCCCCGCGAGGATCTGGAAAACCTTCATGACCGCCGCGCATGCGGACCTCCCGCGTGAGCCGCTTGACGGCGCATATGTCGCGATGGCGGAATCCGAAAACGGACTCCTCCTCAATCTCTACCGCGACATACTCGACGGCTTTCGCCGCGTAAGGCGGGACGGCGACGAGGATCGCGGATTTGAGCAATGACCGTCGCTGAAGATCGCGGCGCCCGCGATGCTGAAGCTTTCTTCGCGCAGCGATTGCCGATCAATAGATCAGGAACGCCTGCCGCTCAGCCGCCCACGACGTTTCATCAGGGCGAGCGAGGGCGTCAAGATCGGCCGGTCTCGCCTTGGGATCGTCGACCCACTCGCGCAAAAGCGGTCCGCCGTTGATGACGTCAATCGCGAGTCTCCCCGCTTCGTACTCATACGGAAAATCGCGCCAGAGAGGGTAATCGGGATAAAGCCGGCGGATCGCCTTGAAGGCGAGCGCCTGCAGGCGCCAAGGCCTGAACGCATCGTGATCGTAGAAGGCGGCTTCAGCGCAGATCTGCACGCCGCTGCAAAGCTTGCCGACATGCTTGTGAAAGGTCGGCTCGAACCAGCAATCGCGGAGCGCGCAGCCCTTGAGCCATTCCGGCGCGAGCGCAGTCATCTCCCTGATGACGGCGCGCGCGTCGATGTCCGGCGCGCCGAAAAGCTCCAAGGGCCTTGTCGTGCCGCGTCCTTCCGAAATCGTCGCGCCCTCGACCATCACCGTTCCGGCGTAGGCGCGCGCCATGAAGAGGTTGGGGGCGTTGGGGCTCGGATTGATCCAGACGCGGTCTCCGAGCGGCCAGCCGAAGCCCGGCGCCGCCTCCGGCTTCCAGCCTTCCATTTCAACGATATGATAATCTATATCGAGCTTCAGTATGCTGATGAACCATCGCCCGAGTTCGCCGAGCGTCATGCCGTGGCGCATCGGCATCGGACCGGCGCCGACGAAGCTTTCCCAGCCGGGCCGGAGCTTTAGCCCTTCGATCGGCCGTCCGACGGGATTCGGGCGATCGAGCACCCAAACGGATTTTCCATGACGGGCCGCGGCTTCGAGCGCATATCGCAGCGTGGTGACGAAAGTGTATATGCGGCAGCCGAGATCTTGCAGATCGACGAGCAAGACGTCGAAAGACGACATCATCGCCTCCGTCGGCCGTCGCACTTCGCCGTAAAGGCTGAACACGGGAACGCCATGCGCCGGATCATGATAGTCCGGCGACTCGATCATGTTGTCCTGCTTGTCGCCGCGAAGCCCGTGCTGCGGGCCGAACGCGGCGGAAAGCTTGATGTCGCCCGTCGCCGCGAGCGCATCGAGAGAATGCGTCAGCGACGCCGACACGGACGCCGGGTGCGCGAGCAGCGCGACTCGCTTTCCCGCAAGGGGCCTTCGCAACGCGCGGTCGCCAAGCAGGCGGTCGATCCCGAATTTCATGACGGCATGTTTCGGGCGATTTCGAGCTTGAAGCAATCTTTGTGATGAAAATCGGGGTTGCCGGCCGGATGCGCGAGCGCCCAATAGGATTTCGCGCCGGACTTCTCCTCAATGACAGCCGCCAATGCGCATTGGAGCCCCTCGCCCAAGATCGGCGCCATCCGCGCAAGATCAAGTTGGGCGCCGACAACGAGAAGCCCTGGCCCGACGGCCCGTTCAACCGTGATGCTGTCGACGTCGTCAAGGTCCGCCATCTCTTCGCGATAGCGCGCAAAGCGATAGGCCGCCCACTCCGTCGATGGAGAGAAGTTGAACTCGCAATAGGAGTCTTCGCACTTGCCGCGAAAAAAAGCCTCAAAGCAGGTGCGCCGCCAGAGGTCGTCCGTGCGCGCCGGCGGCGCCGGGGGCGGAATCGCGATGTCGCCGATCGCGCCGCTGACCGCAAACCGCAGCGTCAATGACGTCAGAGAAAGCCGGTCGATGTCGACATGGACGCAGGAAACGGCGTCGCAACGAGACAGCGGGTGCCTGACGAGCGAAGCGCGCATGACAGCGACTAGCGAAGGCCCATCATCGCGCGCGCCTCGTTCGGCGAAGCGACCGCGCGTCCGGCCGCTATTGCGCAACGCGCGAGCGCCTCGATCATGACGCCGTTCGACGCCGCCTTAGTTCCGTC
>Ga0073934_10003675_pt1 | contig 27602 bp, 41 predicted proteins | sample LarsenN4metaG_FD_76834 | JGI IMG/M metagenome (GOLD analysis project Ga0073934, IMG submission 76834) | Hot spring sediment bacterial and archeal communities from British Columbia, Canada, to study Microbial Dark Matter (Phase II) - Larsen... ... | reverse complement strand
TCCGAACGGTGCAGCCCGCGGGCAGCTCCTCGCGATCGCGGGAGGCGGCACCACGACTCCGCCGCGTGATGAAGATGATACGGATCGGGAGATCCGCGAACTCTTACGGGAGATCAGGAACCTCTTGAATCAGATACGTGGATTCTTAGGACTCCGATAAGCTACGGAATCAAAAAACCTCCTGATTCGGGAGGTTTTTTGTTATGCGTAAGTATGGACGCTTCTCTCGAGGGCCATATGCGTTTCTTCAAGGAGCGCCATGACTTCGCGGTCGCTGGTCTGCGGGAAATGCGCGTACCATCGGCTCACGCTCACGAGATGCGACGGGCTTTCGACACAGATGACTTCGTTCGCGTGTGGAGCAAGTTCGGTGAGCATCGACGCAGCGCATATAGGAGCTGCAAATACCAGATGCTCGGGAGAGTAGATAAGGCGCACCGATTCGAGCGCGGCTTTCGCCGTGACGCCGGTAGCAAGTCCGTCATCGACGACGACAATGGTATCGGTCGGGAATCCACGGCTCCATTCGCCGCTCCGGTACATCTTTTCTCGCCGCTCCATCTCATGCAATTCATTTTCCACCAAGCGCTCCAAGTCTTTCATGCGGATGTTCATCCTGCGCAGGGCTTCGGACTCGAGTATCAGTACTTCGCCCGGCGCGATCGCGCCGATGCCGTACTCCGGGTGGAGCGGTGCGCCGATCTTTCGCGCGGGAAGAACGTCTAAGGGAGAGCGAAGTTCCCGGGCGACTTCGGATGCTACCGGAACGCCGCCACGCGGAATGGCGAGGATGACCGGACGTTCCAGTCGGAACTTGAGGAGTTTCCTGGCGAGCTCGCGCCCCGCATGTGCCTTATCTTTGAAGCGCCGCTCGTTCATCGGCTCATCTTAAGAAGTGTCCCGTTAAGAGAGAGTGAATCGTCGCAATGTCGAGCGTGTGGTATCGTTGAAGCCGATAGGGATCGCACTCTTCGGAGCGACAGGAAAGGTAGGAAGGCTTTGTATGGAAAAAGCTATCGCCGAAGGACATGAAGTAGTCGCGTACGTGCGCAACCCGAAAAAGATCGCACCCCGGGAGAACGTGTCCGTAGTTGTCGGCGAACTGGCGGATGCGATGAGGATTGAGGAAGCGATACGTGGATCCGATGCGGTCATATCCGTTATCGGGCCGTTAGGAAGACAGAACAAACTGATTTTCGCGCCCGCATATGAAAACATCATCGCGGCAATGAAGAAGCACGGCGTGAAGCGCCTGGTTGCGCTTGGGACTCCTTCGATTCCGAGCTCCATGGACCGACCGAGTCTGGTGTTCGGTGCGCTTATCGTCGTTGTGGGAATGATCCTCCATCGTGGTTACGAAGACATACAGCGGGTGGGGGAATTGATACGGGAGAGCGGGCTTGAGTGGACGTTGGTTCGCGTACCATTGTTAACGAACCGCCCTGCACGCGGCAAACTTACGATCGGACACTTCGGGAATGGCGTGTGGTGGCCCCGGCTATCCCGGGCAGATTTTGCCGATTTCCTTTTGAAGCAATTGACCGATCGGACCTATATCAATAAAGCCCCCGCGATAAGCAACTGAGAGTGAGCGAAGGCGTACTGAAGGCAGCAGGCTGAACGTGCAACTGAGAAGCGGAGCGAATGCGCAATTGATTTCATAGTATCCTTGAAATATGTCATGGAAGCTCGCGGTCGGCACGATAGTAGCGCTCGCTGTGATAGCGTTCGCCTATTATGCCGTTTCTCCGCTTTTCATATCGATCCGGGCCGATGATGATGTGCCGGGAGAAGCCGAACAGAGCCAGGAAGCGTCGGCACAAGATGTCGAGGAAAGCACTGCCACCCAACCTGCGCCGGTCATCGAGTCGCAACCGATCCAGTCCGTAGGCGCGGAAGTGGTCGGAACACTGGGACACCCCGCATCTGGCATCGCGAGGATCGTCCGTGACCAGGGAAAGACGTATCTTCGGTACGAAGACTTTACAACGATAAACGGCCCCGATCTTTTCGTGTACCTCGCCTCTGACACCAAAGCGACTGAGTTCGTGAATCTGGGTGCGCTCAAGGCAACAGAAGGAAACGTAAACTATGAGATACCGCCTGGAACCGATCTTTCCAAATATCCTTTCGCCCTCGTATGGTGCCGGGCGTTCGGCGTCCTCTTCAATTCTGCTGATCTGAGCGCGATCTAGGGGAACATCTTCTTATTGTCCTTGTAGGCCCGGGCGATAAGCGCCTTCAGCGTCGGCATATGGATATCCGACAGATGCCTGATATATAGGCATCCTTTGCTTTTCTTATGCGGGCCGAGTTTCTTGAGGTACGAGCCGTATTCCTGATAGCCGGGAAGAAGGTACAGGGTCAGGGCTTCTTTCCGCGGCGATAAGCCGATGCGGCACATGTCGCCTTCGTGCCCGCTTGCGTATGTGTAATGGTACGTATCGAACCCGATGATCGCAGGGCCCCACATCGCGGGCTTTTTCTTCGTGACTTGCTGCATCAATTTGACGACTGTCTCCGCATCGCGCCGTCTCTCTTCATGCGGTACGCTCTTCAGGAACTCGCGGACGCTTTTGGTACTCTTTTTTGTTTTCAATTCTGCCATCCGGGCAGTATAGCAATTGAGGAGCTGTAGCGACGAAATACTAAGCCAAGAATAATGGGCGTGTCGATTCTGAATCACGGTTTCTTCACCTGCTCTGCTTCACAATGCGGATATGTGCGGAGCACTGTTGCCCCGCATCAATATGACTGCCACTGAACGCATCGATATCTTCTTCACATTGACCGGCATCGGTGTGGTCCTGGTGGTCATCAGCGTCGCCCTCGTTGCGTACTTCGTCATCCGTGCGGCTCGCGCTACCGAAAAGGTAGCGAATGAGATTCACCAGGAGGTCGTGTTGTGGCGAAGACGGGAAGCGGATGCATTGAACGGTATCCGGTTCGCGGGAAAGTGGGCGATGTATACGATTAGGAATTTTATAAAAGGATAACCATACGCATATGCATCACGGACAACATCATGGAGGAGGGCACTTAGGATCATTCTTGCTCGGAGTGCTGACGACAGCCGCTATCGGCGGGTATTTTCTGTACGGCCCTCGGGGGAAAGAGCATCGTAAAGCAGTCGAGCATTGGATGACGAAAGCGCGTGCAGAAATATTGAAACGAATGGAGCAGGCACAGGACATGACGGAAGAGCAATATCACCGCATCGTCGATGAGGTCACGAACAGATACGGCGTGCTCGCGGAAGTAGGGAAGGAAAAGGCTTCAAGCGCCGGAACGTACTTCAAGCGGCAGTGGGACAAGATGCGGGAAGCCGCGCGGAAAGGGAAACAGCAGGCTGAAGATGAATTGCAGTTCGAGCGCTTTGAGTGAGAGGAGGGGGACCGATCCTATCTGAATAAATTGAGTTTCTTATCTCTGGGCCAGCTCTTCAGTTCAGCTTCGCGGCGTCGGGCTTCTCCGAGCGTCGGATAGGACTCATGGTACTTCAAAACGACAGGCCGTCGTATCTTCGTATAGTGGGCACCCCACTTGGAATGATTGTGCTGATGGATCCTGCGCTCAATATCATTCGTGCACCCGACATATAGTGTATTGTCGGCGCACTGCAGTATGTATACGGAATAGGACATGAGTTCCCGTCTCGAGCCGCTGCGGCTCGGGATGACTAAAATCTAAGACGGGCGCAGAGCCCGTTAAGATTTTATGTCAGCTGCCGGGCTTGGACTCGAACCAAGATACACTGCTCCAGAGGCAGTAGTCCTACCATTAGACGACCCGGCAATAGATTCATTAGATACCATGTTTTTCGACAATCTTCTATAGCCAAATCATCCCGTATAATGTTTTGATATGGAAGAAAAGAATACGCTCTCGCTCCGCTATATCGCAAAGAACATCTTTATCGTCCTCGGGCTGGTCCTCATTTGGCGGGGGATATGGTACGGGCTTGATGCGCTTGATCACTTTCTCTTCGGCGGTATTCGCCTCTGGAGCGCGCTTTTCGGTACTGTCCTCGGGTTTCTTGTGCTCTACCTTCCGGACAGAGATCTGAAGGAGATTACCCGCCTCTGAATCACTTTCCTATGCTCAGACAAAAGATTAACCGTGACGCTTCGCCACCCGCTCTTTTAGAGGACAAAAACGGGATTCCGGCAAAGAAAAAAGGCAGTGCAGAAGTCGGTGCATGGGAATTCTGCAAAAACAAGTGTTACGGACTCGCAAAAAAAGCATGGGGATTTTGCATGAGCGCGTGCATGGTTCCTTTTAAGCGTATCGGCCGGTAGGTCATGAAGGTACTGTTCTGGCAAAAGGTCTGGGAAATCGTCCTAGCGACGGTCCCCATTCTTTTGATGCTCGCCCTCATTCCCGTCATCGGGGACGACTACTTGCTGACTGCGGTCTATATAGGAATCATCGTTGCTGCGCTTCTGGTGAAGACCGCACCGTATGACTTACTCGCGCTATTCCTCGGACTTCTGATCATGACCGCAGGGGAAACGCTCTTTATCGCAACCGGCGTCGAGACATTCAACCGAACGTCGCTTTTCGGCATCATGCCGTTGTGGCTTCCGGTCCTCTGGGCGTACGGCTTTGTCGCGATAAAGCGCACGATCGAGGTCATAAAGGCCTGAAACCCAGACCGCAATGGCGTGATTAAATGAACATATGACAAGAAATCCTTTCATCACCGCGCCGCTTGCGACGCTCTACATAGTCGTTTTGGTGTACTGCATCGATAATTTTTTCTCGAAGACAGGGGAAGAGACGATCATGATCTCGATGATCATGCTCTCTTTGTTCGTGCTTTCGGCAGCTGTCATGGGATTCCTTTTCGTAGGGCAGCCGCTCCAGATGTACCTCGATGGGCAGAAAAAAGAAGCGGTGACGCTATTTATGCAGACTGTAGGAGTATTTGCAGTAACGACTCTCATTCTCATATCTGTCGTTTTCTTCTTCGGCGGGGGATAGCTCGTCCGTTTTCATGATCGAGTCGGTAGGAAGTTCCATTGTTAACGATAATGAACCTTGGAAAAGGGGAGATCGCGTCAGACCGCGGCATGATGCCGAGTTCAGCCATTTAGCGGATTTTAATCCGACTGCGATGTATGTCGTTGCGTACATAACGCATTTCAGGGGAGAAGCGTTACTCGGTGTGCAGCTCTTTGATCCCAAACATCCATGGCCCAAGGAAGATGCGGAAGAGCGAACTATCGGGATATTGGCGCGATTCCTAGACAAAGCGTAAGCAGGATACTGCGCGGCCCGTGGTAGCATGCGGACGTGAAGCAGCCCAAAATCTTTATCTACGGTCGGCACGCGGTTGAAGAAGCATTGATCAATGTTCCGACTGCGGTGCGGAAAGTATACGTATCGTCGAAGATGGACGATACAAATCTTCGGCGTCTCATCGACCGCACTGGCGTTCAGACCGAACCGCTGGACCCGCGGAGGGTTACGTCATACGTAGAGGGGAATGCACCGCACCAGGGAATAGTGGCATCGATCGCACCGCACGAAATAGAGCGATCCTTTTCAAGCTTCCTCGACACGTTTACACCGACGAGTGACACGCTCCTTGTGCTCCTCCATGAAGTGCAGGATCCGCACAATGTCGGTGCGCTGATTCGATCCGCTGTCGCGTTCGGTGCATCCGCGATCCTGATGCCGAGCAAAAAACAGGCGTCCGTGACTCCCGCAACGGTAAAAGCATCAGCGGGTATGCTGTTCCGCCTCCCGCTGGTATCTGTCGATTCGATTCCTGATGCGCTTGCCGCTTTGAAAGAAAAAGGTGTTCGCGTCTACGGCCTCGCAGGAGATTCTGAACATTCGATCGTGGATGAACCGTTCCGCGCGCCTTCCGTACTCGTCCTCGGGAACGAAGGTGCGGGCATCCCTCAGGCGGTGCGGAAGCTTTGTGATCTTACGCTTGCGATTCCCATGCACTCGCGCGCGGAGTCGCTTAACGTCGCGGCATCCGGTGCGGTTGCGCTCTATGCATGGAGCTTGCGGCATAAGAAAGCCCTCTCCTCGCGATAGGTGTTTCTATTGTAGGTCGAAGCGTTTCAACCACAGTAAGGGATTGTGGGCAAAGGGGTCGAAGTGGACGAACTTCAGAAAGAGGTAAATCCGGCTCATGCAAAGGAGATTATGGATTTCTTGAAAGCGAAATATCCGAAATCCTAGTTGTCCACTTTACCGCTCTCCTGTCGGGGTGGTATCGTTCAAAACCCGCTTACAGGGGCGAATCTCCTACATGATCGCGACCATCCTTATCGCATTCCGTGAATTCCTCGAAGCGTTCCTTATCGTCGGCATTTTCTTAGGTCTATCAAAGCAGCTGAATCTCAAGAAAGAACTTGAAATCTGGTTCGCGCTTGCGGTCGGCATCGCTGTTTCATTTGCGCTCGCGATCGGAACGTATGTGTTCGGTGACCAAGTCCACACCGTCATTACAGAATCGAATGCAATGCTCGTCGAGGGATACCTGCTGATGATCGCAGGTGCGTTTCTCGCGTATGTCGTTTTCTCGCTGCACCGTGCTATGCATGTGGCGAAACAGCGCGCGATTCAGCGGGCAAAAGAGAACCTGACGGCGACCGAAGGATTCGATTTCACTCTTTTCATTTCGATACTCGCGTTCATCCTCCGTGAAGGATTTGAAATCGCGTTATTCACGGCGTCGGTGGCGCTGTTTGCGGATTTCCTTGTCAATCTCGCCGGGCTCTTCATCGGTTTCGGCGCTGCTGCTGTCATCGGCACCGGTATCTACTTCTTCTATACGAAGCTTCCTATCAGCAAGATATTCACCGCAACCGAGTACGCTATCATCGCGTTCGGCGCGGTCATGACAGCCAGCGGCATCATGACAGTGGGAGAGGATCAATTAGGTCTCGAGATGGGCAGGATGGCAGCGATTCCGCTCCCGTTTGTTGCTGATCCCGTAAGTATGCTCCCGGTTGCGATCGTCGGCTTGTACGTAGGAGCGGTGTACTATCTCTTTATGCGGCCGCGCGAAGCGACGCCCGCAGCTGGATGAAGGAAGAGCGAAAAGGGGAGCTGTTCATTTTGAGCGAGGCCGTACTGTGGGCGCTGTTTCCCGTGCTCACGGTCCTCTCCTTTGCAGGTACATCGCCCTTGGTTTCTCTTTGGTGGGCGACATTCCTTGCCGCATTCTTTTTTATGGCAGTGATGCTGTACCGGGGAACATGGAGAGAGCTGATGAATCCGGTGCTATGGCGCTACGGCGTCATCATCTCGTTATGCATCGGCGTCGGTTTTTACGGACTCTACTATATCGGTTTAAGTTACACATCCCCAGGGAACGCGGCGCTCATAGCTCTCTTTGAGATTCTGACATCCTATCTTCTTTTCAATTTCATCCGCAAAGAGCAGTTTCCACTGGAGCATAAGATAGGTGCCGTATTCATGCTGGCGGGGGCATTCATCGTTCTCGGGAAGGGGTACTCCGGCTTCGCGCTCGGAGATTTCCTGATATTAGCTGCTACGTTTTTCGCCCCGGTCGGCAATATGTACCAACAAAAAGCACGCGACATCGCTTCATCTGAAACCGTGATGTTTCTGCGGAGCGCCATCACATCCGTCATCCTGCTCAATCTCGTCCTGGTGATCGGCCTCGATATATCCGTGTCGGGGGGTGAGGAGATATGGCCGGTCCTCCTCGTGAACGGTATCCTCATCTTCGGGCTTTCCAAGATGCTGTGGATAGAGGGCATTCACCGGATCTCGGTTACCAAGGCGATCCTGCTTCAAAGCACGACTCCGCTCCTCACGCTTTTGTTCGCGTGGCTGCTATTAGCGCAAGGCCCCACGCTCTGGCAGGTGCTCTCCTTCGTACCGTTTCTGATAGGTATTCTTCTCCTGACCGGAAACTTCCGGATTCGGGGTCTTCCGAGACCTTTCTGGGGGTAGTTCTTCATACGCTCTCCTCCAGCGCGACGTATACTGTAGGGGTAGCAGTTTAAATACTTACTCCATCTATGATCGAGATTAATTATCTGGCGATCCTGGCCTGCGGTGTCGCTGCCATGATCCTGGGCTTTCTTTGGTACGGTCCTCTCTTCGGCAAGATGTGGGCGGACCTTATGGGTTGCGGGGCGATGACGGCTGAGCAGGTGAAGGAGAAGCAGAAAAAGGCGACTCCCGGCTACATTGTCCAGTTTATCGGTGCGCTCCTAATGGCATACGTCCTGGCCCATGGGCTGACGTTCGGGAACGCGTACCTCAACATGACCGGGATAGGCGCTGGCCTGCAGGGCGCATTCTGGTACTGGCTCGGCTTCGTAGCGCCAGTCACGATCGGAAGCGTGTTGTGGGACGGGAAGCCGATGAAGCTCTGGTACATCAACGCGGGCTACTATCTTGTGCAACTTCTCATGATGGGGGTCATCCTCTCCGTCTTCGCATAATCGAGATGTGGAAGAACATCATCATTGCCGTCGTTGGCGTCATTCTCATCGCGTTCGTCTATTCGTGGTGGGTTGCGTTTCAAGGCGTATCTCTCGTCAGCGTCTCGAATTATAACGAGTGTGTCGCGGCGGGATACCCGGTCCTTGAAAGCTATCCTATGCAATGCAAGACGCCGGACGGCCGCACGTTCGTCTATCCGCTTGAACCGTGATAACACCGGATTGAACGCCTGTAGCAAAAACAGCGCGTGAGCGCTGTTTTTGCATATGGAGGCCGATCGATTCTAGTTATCTCCAATTGAAGTTCAGGAAGTGCTTGTCTGAGAACCAGCGCTTGATGAGGCGCGAGAAATCCTTGTCTTCCTTCGGCGCAGGGCGCGTCGCTTCTACTTTGAGAGCTGCGAGCGTCATGCCGTCTGAGGAAAGGGTACCGGTAACCTTGATCCCGTCATTGACGGCAAGGTTCGCAAGGGCTGATGTCGTTCCATTGAGTGTGATCGCGGTCGTCGAGGACAACTGCACCGTCACGTTCTTCGAGGAGTCCTTATGGGATTTCGTCGAAAGTACGAAGGTCAGGTTTCCTGTGTTAAGCGAAGAGAGGGTCCCTTTGAGGGTCTTCTCGCTCATGACCGGGCTCCAATCCTTGACCACAGTCGCACGGACATTGGTCATGTTGCCGCCTTCGATCGCGCCGGCAAAGCTTACAGTATCGCCTACGGCGATGCCCGCTAAACCGCCTGTCTTGCCGCGTGCATCATAGAAAGACGTCGCAGAGTCCGTAAGTATGGTCCATGTCACTGTCGCGCTTCCGAGCACCGTCTGCGCCGTGATGGTCGAGCTCGAGACCGCGGTTACTTTCGCGCCGCGGACGAGCGCTTTGCCGCTGTCCGTGAGGACGACCTCTGCTTTGTTCGCGGAAGCCGAAGAAACCGATTCGTTATGCGCTGAGGCAAAAAGTGGTGCGAACGCGATAAGCGACGCGAAGAGCGATGCTATCGCAAGTCCCACGAGCGAACGTCGTAATGCTAAGACTGATGTCATGTATATAGTTGCTTTGCGGCCTATGTAAATTTCGGCCGTACCTTCTATGACGGGGCAGTAGGCGTTTTCTTTCATCTTTCATCTGTGGCTTACCGTGGCCTGCTACACTGAGCCGTATACCTATATCTATCATTTGAATATGAAAGGATTCGTTAGCAATATCGAGGATGCGACCCTAGAGAACAATTATTTCCGCAAAGTCCTGTTTACGGCGAAGAATAGCCAGCTCGTGGTCATGTGCCTAGAGCCGTCGCAAGAGATCGGCGACGAGGTCCATGAAGTCGATCAGTTTTTCAGATGCGAGACAGGATGGGGGAAGGCGGTCCTCGACGGGAAAGAATTCGAGTTCAAAGACGGATGGGTGATCGTCATACCCGCCGGCGTCCACCACAACATCGTGAACCTATCCGATATTGAGCCGCTGCGGCTCTACACGCTCTATTGCCCGCCGCATCATAAAGACGGTACGGTCCATCAGACGAAAGCCGAAGCCGAAAAAGATACGGAAGAATACGACGGACTCACATCCTTCTAAGGAGTGGGCGGTTTCATACCGTACCATAGAGGGAACATGCTTTACCCTCACAATTTTTCAGCCACGCGTTATGCAATATGTATATGCGCTCGTTAGCGTTGCGGATGGTGATTTCTATACCGGGTGTACAAGTGATTTAAAAAAACGACTTGCCTCGCATAACGCGGGTAAAGTTATTGCAACGCGGAAACGCAGGCCACTTACGTTGGTGTATTATGAAGCGTATTCGAACAGCATAGATGCATTTGAGCGGGAGAAATATTTAAAAACGCAGTGGGGCAAACGATATCTCCGTAAAACCTTGAAACACGCTTTGCATGGCTGAAAAATTGACAGGGCGAGGAAAGGTGTTCGGATTCCCGAAGAATATCTTTTTCCTAGGCCTCACCAGCTTCTTCAATGACTTCTCCTCGGAGATGGTGCTGTCGATATTCCCGGCCTTCTTCACATCGGTCCTGAAGACCGGTGCAAGCCCCTTGGGCGTCGTCGAGGGAATCGCCGACGGCGCGTCGAATATTTTCAAGGCGTATTCGGGGGCACTTTCCGACAAGCTGCAGCGGCGGAAAGAATTCGTGATCGCGGGATACACCCTGTCGGAATTGACGCGCCCGTTCTACCTATTGGTCGATTCCGTAAGCGGGGTCATGGGGTTGCGGTTCGTGGATCGGGTAGGAAAAGGGCTGCGTGATGCGCCGCGCGACGCGATACTTTCGATGTCTGCGGAGCGCGGCGCGCTGGGCGCATCGTTCGGATTCCATCGTGCGATGGATACGCTCGGCGGGATCCTGGGACCCTTGGCAGCGTATTTCATCCTCTCGCAATTCCCGCTCCGTTTCGATTATGTGTTCATTACAGCCTTCCTCTTCGGCCTCCTCGCCCTATGGTCGCTCTTTTTTATCCGTGACGTTGGCCGCGTATTCACGTCCCCCCATTTTTCGCTCCCGTTCTCCGTGGGTAAGCTTCCCGTTAACTTCGTACTGTTCCTCCTCTCCATATTTTTCCTCTCCATGGGATCACTCCCCATCGCGATCATGCTCCTTAAGGTCGAACACCTCGGCCTTCTGATCGCATCGATCCCGCTCTTTTATATGCTCCACAACATGTCGAATGCAGGGTTCGCGTATATCGCCGGACGGCTCTCTGACCGCATCGGGACACGCCGCGTCATCTACGTCGGGTATTCCATCCTTCTCGTCAGCTACGCCATCATCGCCTTCGCGGATTCCGCAACCGGACTTGCTATCGGCTTCTTCGTCCTTGGGTTCGTTCCTGCGATGACCGACGGCGTTCAACGGGCTTTGGCTGCTGAACTTTCACCCGAGGCGATGCGGGGCGGGGCGTTCGGCCTCCTGCATGCGACGGTCGGCATCGGTGCGATATTGGCGGGCGTCGGCGGGGGTCTTCTGTGGGAATTCTACAGTCCCGCGGTAGCATTCGTCACCGCGGCAATCGTCATCATCATGGGTCTCGCTCTCTTCGTCTCTTCCTCGATCCCGGGAAGAGGGGAGGCAGCACAGAGTTGAATCTCAGTCCCGATACGATATACTCGTAAGGTCTAACACAAAAACGTATGGCACCGATTGCTCATTTTTCCAAGCGTCTGTAATTTAGAGCCTTCGGTTTGCGTACATGCTTCGCGCGCCGATGGCGCGCTTTTTCTTAACCTATGAATCAGAAAACATCCGAAAAAATCTATCGCATTCCTCTTCGGGATGCAGTGGCGCTATTCCAAAGGCAACCGGGCCAAGGTGGTGGTGTATATGGTGATGTCGGTCATCGCCGCGATGTGTGGTCCTTAGAGCCATTGGTCATCGGCTTCCTCTTAAACGGCATCCAAGAACAAGGAGTCAGCGCAGAAACGCTCTGGATCCCTCTCCTGTTCCTTCTTTCCCTGATCGGGATCGAAGTCGTCGGCTGGATCTTCCATGGCATCTCCCGGTACATCGAGATGAAGAATGCCTTTCACGCCCGCGCAGCGTACAAAAACTCGCTCCTCTCGGGCACGCTCGCGCTTCCCATGGACTGGCATGCGGACCATCACTCCGGAGACACCATCGATAAGATCGAAAAGGGAACGTCGGCTCTCTTCGGCTTCTCCGAAAACACCTTCCAGATCCTCCAGGCATCAGTGACCTTGATCGCGGGCCTTGCCGCGCTCTTCTACTTCGACCCGTTGGCAACTGTTGCGGTCTTGGCGTTCACCGTGCCGACCTTCTTTGTGTTCGCGCGCTTCGATAGGCGTTTGGTCGCGGGCTACAAGAAGATCTCGATACTCGAGAACGAAACAGCCGCAAAGATATTCGACACGCTTTCCAATGTCGCGACGGTTATCATCCTCCGGGTCGAAATGCTTGTTGCGAAAGCGATCGAAGCGGCGATACAGAAGCCGAAAGATCAGTTTTCCGTAAACGCGCGCGCGTGAATGAATGGAAGTGGTTTACCGCCTCGATGCTCGGCCGCTTCGCCTCGGTCGCGGTCGTCGTGGTGTACCTCATCAATCAGCTGCGAATCGGGACCGTCCTTGTGGGCACCGTCTATATCCTCTACGGGTACGTGGACAGGATTCGCGGCACGATGTTCCAATTCGCATCGCTCTACAACGACATCATCCGATGGCGGGCGAACATATCGAATACTGAACTCCTCTCGGCGGAGTTCAAGGAGCGGCGTGATGCCAAAAGGGAGCGACTACCCGAGGGTTGGGATACGCTCTCGATCAGGAATCTTTCCTTCTCCTACCCGAGCGCCGACAAACTTCACCTCGCTGATGTCGCGCTCGATATACGGAGAGGGGAACGTATCGCGCTCATCGGCGAATCCGGAGGCGGCAAAAGCACGTTCCTGCGACTCGTGCGCGACCTGTATCATCCGAAGTCCCTCGCTCTTTCCGTTGATGGGACTCCCATAAAGGGCGGCTTCCCGTCGATCAGCGATTCGATATCGCTCGTCCCGCAGGAGCCGGAAGTATTCACGACGACCATCCGCGAAAACATCACCCTCGGTGTCGAATATCCGGAAAGCCATATCAAAGTCTTTACCGACATGGCCGCGTTCACGCACGTCGTCGAACGGCTTCCGAAAAAGCTGGAATCTTCGATCGTCGAGAAAGGGGTGAACCTCTCCGGCGGGGAGAAGCAGCGGCTTGCGCTTTCGCGCGGGCGTCTGGCATCGGAGTCGAAGGATATCGTGCTCCTTGATGAACCGACATCGAGCGTTGACTTCAACAATGAGCTGCAGATCTATCAGAACATCTTTGATTCGTTTCCGGGGAAGACCGTCATCTCATCCGTGCATCGTCTGCACCTTCTTCCGCTCTTCGACATGGTCTACCTACTGGACGGAGGACGCATCATCGCGCGGGGCACGTTCGATGAATTGAAGGACGGCTCGCCGGAATTCCAGAAACTGTGGAATCGCTACATCGAAAGCCGCGACGCCAAGCGATCGGGTCGTGTATCATCTGGTGAATGAGCGTTTTCTGGTTAGCGCAAGCGATCGGCCTCGTGGGGCTCGGTTTCTCGATGCTTGCCTATCAATCGAAGACTCGTGACCTTTTGCTTGCGCGTCAGATGACGGGGGCATTCACCTACATGCTTCACTTCGGGCTCCTCTCGGCATGGACCGGTGTCGCGATGAACGGCATCGTCGCCTTGAGAAACTGGGTGTTCGTCAAGAAAGATACGCACGCATGGGCAAGAAACGAACTATGGATGTGGTTTTTCGTTGCACTCGTCGGCGTATCCCTGTACTTCACATGGCAAGGCGCGATCAGCCTGCTTCCGGCGATTGCCATGCTCTTGGGGATCTATTCGCGGTGGAAGGGGACGGCAAAAGAGATCCGCGCCTACTCGCTCGCGGGGTGCCTGTTGTGGCTTCCGTATGACCTTAGCGTACGCTCCTATTCCGGCGTATTGGTGGATATCCTTGTCGCGGGCGTCATCATATTCGGCATGTGGCGACATGACCGGCCTCGCGCGGTCGACCCGGTATAGGGTGACATTCCGTAATACCCTGCTGCATGCCGGCAGAGGGTAAATATCTCTTATACTTAAGTCGTGCCGCAGTACCTCTTCGGAGTCCTGCTTATCGTCCTCACCATGACGGCTATCGTGGCCGTGCTTCTGGGATTTTCCGTCTACGTCCTTGGGGCAGAAGAGAGTCTTGCACTCACCTGGGGATGGAAGATCTACTCGCCCATTGAAGAAGGGTTCACCATCAAGCATCCGCAAAGCTTTACGGTTAACCCGCACTATATGTATGAGGGGTTGGGACGGAATAGCCGTATCAAAGGGACGTCCTTCTCGGTTTCTCCCTCGCTCACGGATGGTACCAACCTCTCACCACAGTCGATGCTGTCAGTCGAACGCATGCCGCATGTGATCGAATGCACCGCGGATAAGTTCCTGTACCGGCCGAGCGCAAAGAAGATACTTGAAGAGGAGGGCGTGACATACAGCTTCGCCGCAGAGCGTGAAGTCAACGACGGAGCGGCGCGTGAGGAGCGCGTGTACGCTTTGGCCGGCTCCAACCCCTGTACCGCTATCCGCTATACCATCCGCGCCTCACTCATCCGGACCGATGACATCGTCGCCGTAAGAGAATTCGATCAGACGCGTCTTATGGATACGTTCGACGCCATGCGCCGTACATTTACTTCCCGTCACTGACATGGCTCATCCTCAATTCACCGCACTCCTGGCATAGTATGGCCCGCATGAGCAAAAGCGCCGTCTGGATATTCGTAAGCGTAGCGGTCATCGCAGTTGCGGCGCTTGTGTATGCATTTTTGAACCTTGAGACCGCCGGGGGGATGCCTGGCGGCGCAGTTCCTGACCCCGCATGGAAGGCATACATCGACGAGGGCGGCGGGTATACGCTGTTTTATCCGACGGCATACCAAATCGATACTTCCTATTCGTATGAGGGTATGGGTCACGGGAAGGATATTCCTGGCGTTTCGTTTAGGGTTCCTGAATCGCTGACGCGCGGCACCAACCTTTCTCGGGATTCGTATCTTTCGATCGAACGGCTGGCAGGTTCAGACGAATGTTCCGCGCTTCGTTTCACGGCAGCTTCGACGACCGAAAGCACGCTGACGGAAGCGGGGAAGCGATACAGCGTGGTTCGGACTATCGAAGGCGCAGCAGGGAACGTATATGAGGAGCAGGTCTATGCACTGCCTGGTTCAAGTCCCTGTACCGCTGTCCGCTACGTCGTCTACTCCACGAATATCCGGAATTATGATGCCGGAGAAGTCATCGAATTCGACCGCGGCGCTTTGCTTTCGGCATTCGACACGATGCGTCAGTCGCTCAATCTTAATCTGACGACGGAAGAGTAGCGAAAACGCTGCCTGCCCGGTTATGGATCTTTAGCGCCTGTCCGCGGCGCCGCTTGTAATCGCTTCTTCGTGCGCGTGGGCGAAGCGCCGCAGCGCTAAAAGTCTCATACCGGGAAAGAAAATGAATTCCGATTCGTCTTCGATTGGGTGTCTGCTACCATACCGGTGATGGGAAGGTTCATCGCGTTCGCATTCATCATTGTCGCGCTGGTCATGCCTTGGCCGAGCGACGCTGCGGCGGCAAAACCCGCAGCGACCAAGCTTGAGATATCGGGCTGGATCCCGTATTGGCGCAAGGCAACCGGCACGGCAGATGTCATGCCGAACCTGAAGACACTGAAGGAGATCAATCCCTTCGGCTACACCGTTACGACCGACGGCAAACTGTTTGATGCCGCGAAGATGGACGAAGAGCCGTGGGTGTCGCTGCGCAAGGCGGCGAAAGAGCAGGGGGTGCGCTTTATCCCCACCGTGATGTGGAGCAATCGCGAAGCGATACACCGCATCCTTTCGAATCAGAAGACCCGCATCGCACTTGAGGACGAGATAGCTGCATTAGTCAAAGAAAAAGGCTTTGACGGCATCGACATCGATTTTGAAAACAAATCCGCGGACACAAAGACCTATTTCGCAACTTTTCTTAAGGGCCTGTACCAGCGCATGGGGAAGAAGTGGGTGATGTGCGCGATCGAAGCGCGGACCCCGCTTGATTCACGCTACGATGGCACGCCGCCAGAGGGCGCGGGCATTTATGCAAACGACTTCATTGCGATAAACAAATACTGCGACCGGGTGAAGCTTATGACCTATGACCAGGGTGCGATTGACGTGCGTCTGAATAAGGCGCGCGCGGCTCCGTACGTGCCGGTCGCGGATCCAGCGTGGGTGGAGAAAGTGGTCGCAGAGACCGCAAAGACTATTTCCAAAAAGAAGATCATGATCGGCATCGCGACGTACGGGTACGAGTACGAAGTAAAACCCCTGACGATTTCCGGGTACCGCTACGATCAGCAGTGGGCATTTAATCCGGGCTACGCGACCGCGCTTGCTAAATCTTTGGGCATCACGCCCATCCGTAACTCATCGGGAGAACTATCATTCATATACAAACTGACGCCGGAATTGGAAGCGATACAGGATGCGGCGGGGGACGGCATCGCAACTGAAACGCCGGTCTTTACGGGTCCCGAAAACGCCAATCAATCCAGTCTCTACTCCCAAGCGGCGCTCGGCTCACAATACGCGCCGCCCTTCAACATCGTCTGGTGGTCGGACGCACAAGCGATCAAGGATAAGGTCGATCTCGCAAAGCGGCTTGGTGTGCGTGGTGTATCAATCTTTAAACTGGACGGCGGACAGGATCCAGGCATGTGGGGCGTACTTCGCGGCATATAAACATCGCGAGCGCCAACAAAGAAAGGTCGCTAACACGTCTTCATCTGCGCTTCATTTTCGCTACGGTGCACAATGGTAGGGTAGTTCAAGCGGGGCAATAAACGGCACCGCAGGACGTCTACACAGCAGGTCGATCGTTACTATTTTTTAAACCAAACATATGAATAACAGCATTTTGATCTTTATCATCGGGCTTGTCGTGGGCGGTGCACTTGTCGGCGGCTACTTTACTATGAACGCCGCTCCGGCGCCCGAGTCAGCGACCGAAAACCAGGAAGAGGCCGAAGGGGCAGAAGAAGCCACCGGGTCGACTTCCGGCGGCACCACTGTGACACCCGCAGGTGCAACCGCACCGCAGAAGGTGTACGAGAACGGGCAGTACGTGTACATCGTTAACTTCAACAACGATACCTTCAGCCCCGCGGTCATTACGATCAAGAAAGGGGAAGCCGTACGATTCGTGAACAAGGATAACTTGTCGATGCGTGTAAGCGCGACATTGGAAGCTACGAACGGTCAGACCATATCTGATCCGAAAAGCGTTCCGAAAGGCGGATCCTTTACGACCACCTTCAACACAGCAGGGAAGTGGGTCGTCAAAAACCTGAACGACACCACGAACCCCGGCGGTGGCGTCGTGAACGTCCAGTAATCTGGATTCTCTACAACAAAAAAGCCCCGATATCGGGGCTTTTTTGTTTACGGACGCGAAGAAAGAGCTACTCCGTCACGGTTAGGGTTCCTTTCATGCCCATCTCGCGGTGCTTGCCGACGGAGCAGTAGTATTCGAACGAACCGGCCTTGTCGGCAACGAATTCGACGACTTCCTGCTGTCCTGCGGATAGGACTTTCGTCTTGGCATTGAACTCATCCAACACCCAGTCGTGCGTGCCGGATGTGTTCTTGAACGTGACGCGGACGGTTTCGCCTTTCTTTACGGTCATGGTTGCGGGTGCGAATGCGAAGCTTGAGCCGGAGACTGTGAATTCGCGGACTGCGACCATGTCAGGGACATTGGTTCCCGATCCGGTTTCGCCAGCGGGGCCTTCAGGTACAACCGGCATGCCGGTTTCATCCCCGGTCTGCTGGATACCGGCTGCGCCGTTGTTGTCAGTGTTTTCAGGTGCGGCGTCCTGTTGCGTATAAAGGTAATATCCCCCGCCGATAAGGACGAGTGCGATAAGTGCGATTACAACGTTTTTCATACTGGTATTTGGTTAATCAGAGCAGTATATCAAACGCGGCGTATCCTTTTGCGTCGCATACTGCCGTGTTATCCACTATTCCAGTGTTTTGCAAAACACTGGAATAGTATAGGGTGAGTTGTATGGCGAATCCCAGGTTTAGAAAGATCGAGCGGACAGTAAAAGGGTTTGCGAATCACCGACGACTTGAAATCTTGGACCTCCTGAAACGTAAGCCCGAGCTTTCCGTGGAGGATATTGCAGAGGAATTGCATATCGGGTATCAGAATGCATCGGATCATGTGCGAAAACTTGCGATCGCCGGATTGGTTTTGAAGCGAAACGAAGGAGCCGCAGTGCGTCACAAGATCACGCCAAAGGCAGAAACTATTCTAGTGTTTTGCAAAACACTAGAATAAGGATATGGGGGTGCGGGAGAGTGGGTGGTTATAGGGAAGGAGAGGGGGTGTAGAATAAATCTATGGACCTGTTGTGGCTGCACCTTACGATTCTGGCGGCGACGGCGATCGTGATCGCAATCGCGGATCACGACGCGTTTCAGTATGTGACGGGAAAGTCGCAGGTATTGGATCCGAAACGGACCAAGCTTTTACATGGATTGGTGTGGGCGGGACTGTTAGGGATGATCGGCAGTAGTTTGCTTATGGCGTGGCCGGCGATTCCTGCCCTGATTTCCGTCCCCGGGTTCGTGATAAAGATGCTATTCGTCGCGATGCTTGTCGTAAACGCGATATTCATCGGGGATTTGATGCATGTGGCGTTTGAACGGCCGTTCAGCCTACTTTCTGGAGTGGAAAAGACCCGGCTCATGATAAGCGGAGCGGTTTCGACCATAGGGTGGGTGGGTGCCGTAACCGCCGCCATCCTCACCTTCGGGAACATCATTTCTTGGATACAGGGTCTTTTCTAAAAAGCTGGACGCAGGGGTATGGGTTCTATATGCTAAGGCTCCCATGTTAGGCAAAGAAGGAGTAATCCCTTCTTCAGAAGGCGCTGCGCTCTATGAGCGCATGCAATTCATGATGTAGTACATTACGCAGGAAACCGACCGCGGCCTCCTTACCCTAAACCTGCGAAAGCTTGAAGCGCTTCAGGATATACGTGCAGTAGTTGTGGTCGGGCCGTCAGCGGCAGGCAAGAGCTCGATGATCGATATCGCACGCCAGCACGTGAATGCTCCGTCATTGAGGGACGCGAATTTCGTCATACCAAAGCGATGGGTTTCGCGTCCCCAGAGGCAGAATGACAACACTGTCGAAAACGCATTCGCCGCGGATGCGGACGAGTTGCGCGAAAAAACACCAGGGGGGATCCGGTGGCGGAGGAAAATGGATCTGAAGGGTGATAGAGAAGAATGGTATGGCTTTGAAGCGGTTCCGCATGGTGCACTTCCCATATATTCCGCAAACAACGCAATCATTTCTCCCGATTCACAGCTTGAATGTGCGCCCGCGGATTTCTGGGATCATGCACTCATTTTTTATATCTACGCGTATCAGCATATCCGCGCGCAAAGGCTTGAGGAACGCTCGCCTGATCTTATTGCCAAAAAGCCGGAGGAAGTTGTGATGCGGCTCGCTCCGCTCACGGACGAAATATTCGACCAGTCACACTTTGCCCTAAGGACCCGAAGTATCCCCACAGAGGCAAATCTTGCCGGCGATACGATCCTCCACCTCATGTCTTCGATAGCTAAAATCAAGGAAGTCAGAGAATAAATTACGCCGGGATTCATTTGGGATTAATCCCTTTATGTTTTCATAAGGGACTATGGGAGATGATTTGCGAAGACAATCGAAGACGATAAAGAATCAAGCGGAAGCAGAGAGATCGCACGCTGGTGCGTTGGAATCATATGCGGAACGCCTGGATATAGCTGCCTCAAGAGAGGACGAAGCAGATGCTGCACAGCGTGAGGCTGACCGCGCGCGGCGTGAAGCAGACCGCGCCGCTTCCTAGGTTCTGCGTTGAGAAATAAGGCGTTTTCTCTTAAAATAGAGGGATGGCAGTTCGGATTGACGTGTATTCAACCGTTTCCGACGCGCGTGCGGCGCTTAAAACAAAGGCTTTTCAGGAAATCGTAGGGAAGAAGGTACGGCAGGTACACATCGCGGACTCCTACATTATAGATGCCACCCTCCCCAAAGCGGGCCTTGAAAAGGCCCGCTTGTCGCTTACGAACCCCCTTGTCGAAGCGTCCGTGTTTGGCCGCTTCGTCCCGAAAAAGTTCGACTGGGCTGTCGAGATCGGGTATCTGCCGGGCGTTACCGATAACGTGGGCACCACGGCGCAAGAGACGATAGAAGACGCAACTGGAATGAAATTCAAAGCAGGGGATCGCGTGTATTCATCCCAAGTGTTTTACATCGAAGGCAAGATTTCTGAAAACGAGGCAGAGCGCATCGCGAACAGTTTGTATAACCCCTTGATCCAACGCGCGGAAATATTCGTCGCAACAAAGTTGCGCCGAGACAGGAATAAACCGCCGTTCGTGCCGAAAGTGAAGCTCCACGGTTCGTCCCGCGTTTTGACGGTTGACCTTAACGTATCGGACGAAGAGCTAGAAGAGATAGGGAAGAAGGGGATAAAAGACGAGAACGGCAAACACCGTGGCCCGCTTGCCCTGGAGCTTGATTTCATGCGCGCGATCCGGGATCACTTCCGGGAACTTGGTCGGAACCCCACCGATGTCGAGCTGGAGGCTCTTGCCCAGACATGGTCAGAGCACTGCAAGCACACGATATTCGCAAACCCACTTGATGAGATAGACGAGGGTATTTACAGGGCATACATAAAAGGAGCGACGGAAAAGATACGCAAAGCGAAGGGGAAGAAAGATTTCTGCGTGTCGGTATTCAAAGACAATTCCGGCGGCATTGTGTTTGATGACGAGTACGTCGTCACGCACAAAGTGGAGACACACAACACGCCGTCTGCGTTGGATCCGTTCGGCGGCGCGATCACCGGCATCATCGGCGTCAACCGCGACACGCTTGGATTCGGATTGGGCGCGAAACCGGTCGCGAACATGTACGGATTCTGTTTCGCGCCTGCCGAAGACACACGCCGCTTGTTCCGTGATAAAAACCTGACGCAAGAAATGCTACCCGCCCGCCGCATTGCGGACGGAGTAATAAAAGGAATCGCGGCGGGCGGCAACCAGTCCGGCATACCGACACTGCATGGCTTTATGATCTTTGACGAGTCATACCGAGGGAAACCGCTGGTGTTTGCGGGAACGGTCGGCATCATCCCCCGCCTTCGCCGAGGCTCCGGCGGGCAAGCAAAAAAACTGTATGAGAAGCGCGCTATGCCCGGCGATTACGTCGTAATGCTTGGCGGCCGCGTGGGGTTAGACGGTATCCACGGCGCAACATTTTCATCCGAATCGATAGACGCGGGCAGCCCTGCAACCGCGGTTCAGATTGGCGACCCCATAACGCAAAAGAAGTTCAGCGATGCGATAGCAAAAGAAGCCCGCGACATGAACCTCTTCACCTCTATTACCGACATGGGTGCGGGCGGACTGTCCGGCTCGGTGGGTGAAATGAGCCGCGAATCGGGGGGTGCGCGTGTGGATCTTGAAAAAATACCGTTGAAGTACCCGGGATTAGAGCCGTGGCAGATCTGGATATCGGAATCCCAAGAGCGCATGCTGCTTTCCGTTCCGAAATCAAAATGGAAGGCATTTTCAGACCTGATGCAACGCCGTGGGGTTGAAGCGACCGTCATTGGCGAGTTCACCAAATCCGGCCGCTGCGTCGTCCGCCACAAGGGGAAAACGGTGATGGACCTTGATCTAGAGTTTCTGCACAACGGCCTACCCAAGCGTCAGCAGTACGCCCGCGAACCAAAGGTGATGCCATATATGGCTACAGCAGAAATCGGTCCGGTTCCGAAGGATCTGGGAAAGATGATGCTCATGATGATCGGCCGCCACAACCTATCCTCGAACGAATTTTTGCATCAGCAGTTCGATCACGAAGTGCAAGGCGGATCCGTTCTAAAGCCGATGCAGGGCGCTGGCCGCGTTACCGCGGATGCGTCCGTCTTTCGTCCGCTGTTACACTCGAAGCGTGGCGTGGTTTTAAGTTCCGGCGTCACCCCATACTACTCGCACCACAATGCATACGACATGGCCGCATCCGCACTCGACACCGCGGTCCGGAACGCCGTTGCCGCCGGCGCGCCGCTTGATCACTTGGCGATCCTCGACAACTTTTGCTGGACCGATTCGTACAACCCGGAGCGTTTGTACCAGTTGAAAGAGGCGGCGCGCGCCGCGCATGACCTGGCGGTTTTGTACGGAACACCGTTCATCTCCGGGAAGGACAGCATGTTCAATGACTTCAAGGGTTTTGACGAGAAGGGGGAGTCGGTTCAGATTTCCGTCCTGCCGACCCTGCTCATCTCCTCGATCGGGGTGATGAAGGATGCTGAAAAAGCGGTTTCGATCGATGTGAAGATGCCAAACGACGTGGTCTACGTGCTTGGCGATACGGAAGAAGAGTTAGGCGGATCGGAATACGCGCGCCTTGCGAAAGAGGAATGGGCGGGCGCACCGAAAGTCGACGGCGCAAAAAACCTGAAAGTATACAAAGCGCTTGAGAAGGCGATTCAACAGGAATTGGTCGCGTCCAGCGCGTCCGTTGGCCGCGGCGGACTGGGCGTCGCGCTCATGCGAACGGCCCTTGCCGGGCAGTTGGGCATTGAAGCGGATCTGACCAAGGTCGCACAGAAGCTTGGGCGTGCGGATTTCGCGCTTTTCTCTGAATCGCAGGGGCGCATCGTGGTTACGGTCGCGCCGAAGAACCGAGCAAAGTTTGAGAAGTTGTTTAAGAATCTGCCCGCAACGAAAGTCGGTAAAGTAACATCCGTACCAGTGATTGCGATCAAAGCAGGATCGCACAAGATCAAAGTGAAGCTTAAAGACGCGCTTGCGGCGTATCGTAAACGATTCAAAAATTGGTGAATACTATGAAACCCGAACGCATCCACCTCACGGCACAGAACATCGACGTTTACGAAGGCGACGGTCTGGATCCGTTTGCTCGAACCGGCGCCACTACCGCCGAACAAGTACACAAGGCCGGAGCAGAGGGGGTGATTCTCGGTCATTCCGAAGTGGGAGATTCACCGGAAGTCGTGAGAAAGAAACTTCTCACTATCATCAGTAAATCGCCAGCGCACGGCAACGGATTCCTTAAGCGGATCACCCTCTTGGTCGGAGAGACATGGGATGAGTTTGGAGGAAATACCGCTGAAGCGGTTGCAGAAAAGGTAAGCGAGCACCTTTTGTACATCCTTGAGGGTGTACCGTCAGAGTTTGTTTCCGGGTTTGTTATTGGTTATGAACCGAAATGGGGTTCGCGGGGAAGCGGAAGAGACGATATGTCGCCGCCGGGGAAAGAGCTGATCTCGACAGTGTGTAAGCGGTTGCGGCTCGACCTTGTGACGAGTCTGGGAGAGGAGTTGGGCAACAGTCTTCCTATCATCTATGGAGGACGATCCACGCCCGAGCGTACGGAAGAGATACTTGCGGATGAGAATGTCGAAGGCTTGATACTGGGGTCCGCTTGTAGCACCGTCAAAAAGACGATGGACATCGCGAACGCGATCGCGAAAGCGCGGGGCGGCAAACGCAAGATACTGCATGCGAATTTTAAGGTATACGAACTTCCCGATAGTTACAGCGACTATCTAAAGGAGTTGCAAACGCTCGACGATGATTTCATCGTATACCTGTCACCACCAGATACAGATTTGCGCGAATTGAAGAACCTCTTATGAAAAAGAAAACAAAACAAAAAATCCGCGTTCTTGTTTTCTCCGGCTACGGGCTGAACTGCGAAGAGGAAGCGGCGTTTGCATTTAATTACGTCGGCGCGAAAGCGGATATCGTCCATATCAACGATGTCATTGACCGCAAGGTGAAGCTTGGAAGTTATCACATCCTAGTGTTCCCGGGCGGGTTTGCATATGGCGATGACACGGGTTCGGGCAAAGCGTATGCGAACAGGGTTAAGAATCATCTTTCCAATGAACTGGATGCTTTCCTTAAGAGCGGAAAGCTGGTGCTTGGCATCTGCAATGGGTTTCAGATACTGACGCAACTCGGGATACTGCCTGGCGCGTTAGCTCATAACGATTCAAATCGGTACGTTGACCGTTGGGTGGATCTTAAAGCAGAAGGGGATTCCCCATGGCTTAAAGGTGTGAAGACGATTTCCGTTCCGGTCGCACACGGAGAAGGGAAATACATGGCGCCTCAAAAAGTACTTTCTGACCTAAAGAAAAACAAGCAGGTCGCATTCCGTTATGTGAAGGGCGACGTAACAAAGTATCTGGACCTTCCCGCAAACCCGAACGGTGCGACTGAAAACATCGCCGGCGTTCTGAATTACGACGGCCGCGTGATGGGCCTTATGCCGCACCCGGACCGCGCGCTTTTCACGATGCAGTATCCGCACGCAGGGGTGTTGAAAGAAAAAGCCCGTAGAAGCGGAAAGAAATTACCGTACGAATCAGACAACTTCCGCATCTTCAGAAACGGGGTTGAATATTTCACAAAATAATGTTCTAATGCGCCGGTGAAACAATCACCGGATTCTAAATTCAAAGGCGAGAACGGACCGGATCGGAAGATTCTCGACCGACTTGAGGCCATGCTTCTCCTCTGGGAGGAGAATATGGCGTATGAAAGGTTAGGCGCTTTGTTTCGTGAAAAATTTCTGACCAATGCTCAACTTTCCCGAATGGAATGGTTTCCCAGTGCTATTCTCGATCAGCAAGTACTTCATTATTCAGAATTTAGGAGGCACGTCCTTTCGCTGCGGGAGATGGAGGGCTTTGATAAGGACCGTTTTGGGAATTTTTCACGAATGGCGGATAACAGCCGTCCCAGTCAGACAAGGGTGGATGCGCTCTTAGCGGCGTTTCCTGGCCTGCTTGCTCAGTGGCGAGTCGACTCAAGTCGGGTCTATAGTTCCTCTCAGGACCTTGAACTCATGTGGATAGGAACGAGGCTGGGGGATCTCGGATGGAGCGATGTCCATTTTCCTTTCAGAGCCTTCGCCATCAGTTTGGAAAAGCCGATCCTTTTTCAAGGAAATCCTCATGACTTCATATTAGTGAATATTGTAGATACTCCGGGTGATACGACCGGCGAAGGCAAAAGCCTTCTGGTGGGTATTTTCCCTGAGTCTCTGAGCGGATTCAAAAACCCCGCGCCACCTCGTCGATAAAGCCGAAGGCGATATAAAAGCTGGAAAACCCAACAAATCCCAAACGGACCTGCTGACTTCCATGGCTTTACGTTCTGATCGTCGAGTTTTCTCCTGTATGACGCTTCTACTGCAGGAAGAAGATAGTATCGCGGCGTCGCTCGAATACGCAGAGCAAAACGACTTCGATCAGCCGCTCCGAATAGTCGCCGGGTTGTGCTTTGAACTCGCTAAGAGGCAGCGCGGGCAAACACAATCAGAGTGGCATTCGCTTCCCAAACGGCAGGCTCCTACTCCGGATACGCGAGCAATCACGGACGAGTCCCAGATCTGCACTGTCGTTTCTGAGTACACGTTGACGCCCGAGATGCGGACAGCCCTAACGCGCAAGTACATACACCGTGAGGCGGGGTTCGAGATGCCGGCTGGATTTGTCGAGGCGTACTATCGGAGAAAAAAGGGAACAGGGCACGACCCGGATGCCCCGCGCATCGAACATGTGCACTCATACAAACGCGGTTTTGATCGTCTGCTGGATGGGACATTGCCCGGAGGTTCGCAGGGGAATGTAAATTAGGACGCTTCCGGTTTTTCTTGATTGTTGGCTTTTCGTTCCTGCCGTTCGAGTTCTTTTATTAACTCGATGCGTTCCGCGGGAGAGAGCCGCAAGAATTCCGCGAATTGAAGAATTGCGCGTACATTGTTCGGCTTTTCACGCGTGGCTTCCATGGCCACGGTATGTAACCACATTCCCATGAAGGGAACATGGGACGGGACGGGAATGAATCAGGGCGCTTCGAGCTCGGACTGAAGCTTTTGAAGCTGTGCGGTCGTGTAGCAAGCGAGTGCGCCCATGTGCGCGAATTCGGCTTCTGACATCAAGCTATGGAAAATGTACGGCTCGCTCATCGGCGGCTGGGGCGGGTTTTCTTTGAATGCGATCAGGGCGATGATCTGTTCAACAACGCCGGCTTTTTCCTCGGGTGGTAAACCCTTCAGTATCTTCTCTATCGTAGGGTTGTGACGGGGCGCTTTGACGATTTCGTCGTCGTTTCCTTCGTGGGCCAATTCTTGGAGCGCCATATGCGTATTGTATCGAAAAATCCTACTTTTGCCGATCCTTCTCATTTGCGGCCCGAAGGAGTTTGATTCCGAAATCGAGAAGCTCATCGCTTTGCAAATCCCATCTATTTTCGATCTGCGCCAGAAGCTTGACCGCTTCAGGATGCAGAGCATCGACCTTCTTGATGCTATTCAGGTCCACGCCGGCGTCGATCGCAGCATTGATAAATGCTTCCGACGAAACCCGCAACTGCCACGAGAGAAGACCGTGAGTTAGGGTTTCAAGTTCGAGTGCTAGTTCTGCAGCCTGCTTTTCGCGGGCGCCCTGTTCCCATACGTCCATGCGTGCCCATCCGGCTTCCCGCTCCCGTGTTTCCGACATAATACGTATTATAACACTTTTACTGCGTAAATCAAATGCTCCTTGACTTGCGTTCTAATTTTCCGTAATGTTAATCCATGACCGGCTTCGCATACAAGATGATGATGGCGATGTCTATGTCCATGCGACGGCTGGTTTTGCCTATCCTTTAGTTCAAAGCCCTCTACGAAATCAGCCCTCGCAAAAGAAGAGGGCTTTTTATTTAAAAATTCATGTCGGAAACGTACATACTTCAATCCGGTGCATACACCATAGAGCAGGCGCGTCGCCGCGGCGTGACTCCTGAAGAACTTGATCCTGCAGAAATCATTAGCGAAGACAGAAGGGCGCGGACAATAAGCCGTAACATCTTGCTCGGGCTTATCGACGAGTACGCGGTGACCGTCGGGAGAGAGGGGCGACTTTCGGTTCCAAGCTATGCGGCAAAGCGGCTGGTTCATGGAACCGACTACGAACGGGTAATACAGACGCAAGCCGGACTTCTAGATCAGGTTGTGTACCGCAGATTCGGCGAGGGCAAAGGTCCCACTCGGCTTCTTTCAGTGGGTTTCGGTCCGGACGGATATACGCCGGAGCCGAGAGAGGATAATGCAAGCATCATAGCGTGGTTGGAGCCGCAGTTTTCGGCAGCACGCCACCATGGACTTCGACCGATGGTCGAAGCGACGACGAGCGAAAAGCGTTTCATCGGCGCATGGAGAGCCGCCGACACAATGGCTGTGGAGGAAGTTGACATAGGATTAGCATTCGATTCGCACGGGCTATTAGCCGCTGACGGTGTTTCTCTGGCGCGTATATTGGAGCGCATTGATCGCAACGAGGATCGCTTGGATACCAAGGTGACGCTTGGGGGAAATTGCGGTTCGCTTGCAGGAATAGATACAGCTGCGACCCAACACCCCGGGGTGCTCACCATCATGTACGCAAACAGCTACGACATCCCGGACCGGCATCACCTTGATGCGATAGGAAACGGT
>Ga0073934_10003674_pt1 | contig 27606 bp, 27 predicted proteins | sample LarsenN4metaG_FD_76834 | JGI IMG/M metagenome (GOLD analysis project Ga0073934, IMG submission 76834) | Hot spring sediment bacterial and archeal communities from British Columbia, Canada, to study Microbial Dark Matter (Phase II) - Larsen... ... | reverse complement strand
GGCGTCTCGACGGCGTAATCGGCTACTTGCGCCCCCAGCCGTTTGTCGGTCCCGGCGGTTGTTTTGGTATTTTACCTGACAGAATGTCCCGACAAATCGGACAGGTGCGCGCCGGATCTGTTATGTCAAGAATAATCCCTGACGTTCTGACGCCGCAACGGCGGCAGTGGTAGGGGACCGATCGTTCATCGCCCAGCGGCGGAGCATGATCGGTGGAAGATTGGGGAATAACGGTTTCGTAGCGCGTGTAGCTCATAATCGCTCTAACTTGTTTTGTTTTAAAAGATCAAGTGGAGCAATTCCGATCCTGCCGCTCAACTATTAATTCTAGATGCGCGGCAAGAATGGAATTATATCACCTGCGGAGCCGTCCTGCTCTACCCCCAGCGTCTGGCCGGGGAATTTTACCGACTTATGGATTCTTTCTTCCTATAGTCTGACCGATAGTCTGACCGCAGCCGCGCCTAGTTAAGGCAAACGAAAAACAGCCCTATCTCCCGCTTTGGACATGGCGGTTTTTTCACAAGGTTAACCGGAAAGAAGTTCCGTGATCTTTCTCATTACCAAGCGCGCTATTTTTTTGCAGTCTTCGGGGCTCGGCTCTTCAGCGTTGGCCGGGAGGGTAGTTAATCCCAACTCTCTTAGAAACTCCGCTTTCCTCATCGGTCTTCCGAATCTTAATATCACCCGCCTCCGCCGACCAAAAAAATCGGCAAGCGTAAGCAAAAAGGCGCCGCTTATTCCGACCGGAACAACCGGCGCCCCTGTTTTTAAAGCAAGGTAGCCGACTCCGCCTTTTGGCTCCATAGGCCTGCCGTTATCACTTCTCCGCCCTTCCGGAAAAATACAAAGACTGCCGCCGTCCCGAAGGATTTTGGTGTGAGTGAGAAGTTCTTTGCCATAGTCCTTCAAGCCAACCCCGACTGGATAAGCCCCCCAAAGTTTGAAGAAATTTCCTCCGTAAAACCTCTGGCGCCAGCCGCTTCTTGAGTAAAAACTCTTCTCGCGCGATGTGTAAAACATCGGCGAAAACCGCGACAAAAAAGGAAGAGCGGCCGGCACAAGTATTGAATCCAGCTCACTCGTGTGATTGACGGCAAAGATAACCCCGCGCGGAAGCTCTGTCAAGTTAAAAAGCCCTCGGACCTTGAAGTGCAGAAACCACTTCAAGACCAGCCTCGTTGGGATCCAGATGAGAGTTTGAAGGACAAGCGGCGACAGACGATAAAGAGTCATCTTAAGCTCCAGCGCTAAATCCCCTCTTTTTTCAGCTCCTCAATGAGTCTGACAGCGTCTCCCGATAGTTTAGCCGGTAAGTCTATGTGGAGCTTGATAAGAAGATCGCCGCGTTTGCCCCTATCCACCGGCACCCCCTTGCCTTTAACGCGCAAGACCTCACCGAAGGAAACTCCGGCCGGTATCTTCACGGCAAGGGCTCCGTCGAGCGTCTGAATCGTGTATTCCCCACCGAGAAGCGCGGTTGTCAGTTTGATATTGAGATCGGTAACGAGGTTGTTACCCTCCTTGCGGAAAAGCGGATGGCGCTCCACATGCACTTTGATGTAGAGATCACCCGGAGCGCCGTTGGCGATCGCTTCACCTATGCCGGATAGTCTGATCATCTCGCCGTCACCGATGCCGGCGGGAATCTTCACTTTGATTTCATGCTCCTTCCGCAAAACACCGTGGCCGCGGCATGTTCGGCACTTTTCCTTCGGGACCCTTCCGCGGCCGCCGCAGGTGCCGCAGGTTCTTGTGGTCGTAAAAGTTCCCAGAAATGACCGCCTAGTTTCATGGAGGCGGCCTTTGCCGTTGCAAGCCGTACAGGTGACAAACTCCGTGCCAACCGCCGCGCCGCTGCCCTTACAGGTGTCGCAGGTTGAGGTTTTGGCTATAAGTATTGTCCGCTCGCCGCCGAAAATCGCTTCCGCGAACGGCAGTTCAAGATCAATGGAGATATCACGGCCCCGCTTCACCCGCTCTCGCCCGCCGCCGAAGAAGTCGCCGAAGATGTCCCCCAAATCAAAGTCAAAACCCTGAAAACCCGCCCCAAAGTCGCCGAAATCAAACCCTCCGAATCCCTGCCCACCGGCGCCGCCGCCCTCGCTGAAAACCCGACCGTAAGCGTCGTATTCGGCGCGTTTCTTGTCGTCGGAGAGAATGGAATAAGCTTCGTTTATCTCCTTAAACCTCTTTTCGTCGCCGCCTCTTTTATCAGGATGGTATTTATGAGCGAGATTCCGGAAAGCTTTTTTGATTTCCTCCTTGGAGGCGCTCCGGTTAACGCCAAGCACTTCGTAGTAGTCCTTAGCCATATTAAATCAAAAATGTGAAAAACCAAAACTTAAAATGGTAAGGCGGGAACTGAAACCCGAAAAACTGTTATCGTTAATTTTAATTATAGACCATTGCCGGCCAATTCCACCCTTGACTAATGAAATAATATACTATAAGCCATAAATAGTCAATCCCTTGTACAGGTCAACACCTTAAGGTGATAAAAATTCTATTCAGGGCTACTAGAATCCGCGCGGGGTAATTTAAGTTTAACTTAAAACGCCGCGTTTTAAGTTAAACTTAAATTAAGGAAAGCTGCCTTAATATAGCCTAATACAACTATATAAAGCGGCTGTTGACAAAAAAACTCTGAACGAATTGCATTACTTCCTGACCTAAAACCCCACGGCGAACCGTGGGGTTTTCCAAGACAACTCCACTGGTTCCGCCTGAAGTCGGAGTTTGTTCACTTCTTCTCCTTAAACTCGGCATCCCGGACACTCCCTCCCCCCTCTTCGCCACCGTCTCCTTTAGGCCCTCCGGAGCCGTCTTTCGGGGTGTTCCCTGCCATGTACTGGCCGATTTTCTGCATCTCGACGGAAAGCGCCTCGCTGTCACGGCGGATCGCCTCTTTATCAGTTCCCTCCCTTGATTTTTTCAACGCTTCAATTTTTTCATTGACGCCATTCTTGATATCGTCAGAAATTTTAGCACCGGCGTCTTTCAGCGCCTTCTCGGCAGTGTAGATGAGCTGTTCGGCGGCATTTTTCACCTCCACTAGTTCGCGTCTCGATCGATCGTCTGCTTCGTGCGCCGCCGCCTCCTTTTTCATTCTCTCCACCTCATCTTTCGAAAGGCCGGAGCTGGCGGTAATTTTAATTGAGTTTGCCTTGCCGGTCGTTTTATCTTTGGCCGTAACGTTAAGAATGCCGTTGGCGTCAACGTCAAAAGTCACCTCCACCTGCGGCATACCTCGCGGCGCCGGCGGAATGCCGTCTAATATAAACCGGCCGAGTGATTTATTGTCCGCGGCCATCGCCCGCTCGCCCTGAACAATATGAATTTCCACCGAGGTTTGATTGTCGGCGGCGGTTGAAAATACTTGGGTCCGCTGGGTCGGAACGGTTGTGTTCTTTTCAATCAACTTCGTGGCCACGCCACCAAGCGTCTCAATTCCGAGAGAAAGCGGTATCACGTCCAGCAGGAGCACGTCCCGAACTTCGCCGGCCAGAATTCCACCCTGAATGGCGGCGCCGACCGCCACCACCTCGTCGGGGTTAACACCCATATGCGGCTCTTTGCCGAAGAAATCTTTAACCACTTTCTGAATGGCCGGCATCCTTGTCTGACCGCCGACCAGAATCACTTCATTGATCTCATTTATTTTGAATGGACTCGCTTCTATCGCCCGCCTGGTGATGGTCATCGCCCGATCAATGAACTCCTTGGTTAGTTCCTCGAGTTTGGCGCGGGTCATGGTTTTAAGAAGATGTTTCGGACCGTCGGCGCCGGAAGAGATGAAGGGAATATTTATTTCGGTTTGCGTCGCTGTGGAAAGCTCAATCTTTGCTTTTTCAGCCGCCTCGTCAAGACGCTGAAGCGCCAAGGGGTCTTTGCGCAAATCAATTCCGTTTTCTTTCTTGAAGTCATCGGCCAGCCAATGGACGATTTTTTGGTCTATATCGCGGCCGCCGAGATGACTGTCGCCGTCAGTGGAACGAACCTCAATGACATCGTCGCCGACTTCCAATATGGAAATGTCAAAAGTGCCGCCGCCGAAATCAAAAACGGCGATTTTTTCATCCTTCTTTTTGTTGAAACCGTAGGCAAGAGCGGCCGCTGTCGGTTCATTAATGATGCGTTTGACCTCAAGGCCGGCGATCTGACCGGCATCCTTCGTCGCTTGACGCTGGGAGTCGTTAAAATAAGCCGGCACGGTAATAACAGCTGCGGTGATTTTTTCGCCGAGCCGCGTCTCGGCGTCTCTCTTTAGTTTCTGAAGAATCATCGCTGAAATTTCCTCCGGCCGATACCAATTGTCCCCATGCCCGCCACTGGAGACAGACAGGTCGCCCATTTTTACCTCCACGCCGCCGTTTTTTGATCGGCGTGTCTCAAAGGGAACGTTTTTAATGTCCTTCTGGACCCCTTCCTCATCAAAGCGGTGTCCCATAAAACGCTTAATCTGATAGATGGTATTTGTCGGATTGGTTACTGCCTGCCGTTTAGCGAGAAGCCCAACCAACCGCTCGCCGGTTTTTGAGATGGCGACGATTGAGGGTGTGGTTCTCGCCCCCTCGGCATTTTCCAGGACGCGGGGAGTGCCCGCCTCCATCACCGCCACTGCCGAGAAGGTGGTGCCAAGGTCTATTCCAATGATTTTAGACATAGTTGTAAAATAGTTGTAAAGTTAAATTGTAAAGTTTAAATTTCTAGTAATTTTCCAATTGGCTGAACCGTTTCGAACCGGCGCGGCAATGATTATCGGTTTAATCTTGCGGCTGCGCGCCGCCAGATAGCTGTCCGACGTGTCCGACGAAGCCATGGCAGCGGTTCTATCAATAAACGAGCGGCTGCCGGCTGGGTCGTCTTCGTTTGCTGGCCCGGGTTTTACAATCGCCCGCAGATCAGCGCTGTCGGTTAATCCCACGCCCGGGCGATTATCACTCTTTTGTAGTTCGTTACAGCGAAAAAAGAGGGGTGACCCCGGCTAAGAACGGTCGGATGGCGCACGGATCATTTGGCTCGTAAAAAATTCAGGGAGGAAATACGGAGACGGGGTAAGTCGAAAGTTGTAAGCTGTAAGCGGTGAGTTAGGTTCTAAACAACCGCTCGGCAGATGCAGAGCCGCGCCTTTACCTCTTAAGTCTTTCGGCTCAAACCTCGCGGCTTTTTCACGGTTCCCAACTTCGTAGACCGGTTCCGCCGCCAAAATTCGCCCGTACAATCGGCCGGCGTTTTCTCCCACCGCGAACCAGATGCGATACAACCGGCCGTTTTTGCCGCAGACAATCCTCTCAAAAATTTTTGGCTGGAACAGCGAAACAAGCATTTATTCCTTTATTTTAAACTCAAAAATTTTCACTTTAGCCGGCCGGAGGACTTCACCCCAAAGCAGATAGCCTTTTTTTACAACCTCGGCAATAGTGTGATCGTCGCTTTCCCGTCCGGCCGGCAACGAGCCGACAGGTTCGTGTTTGACGCTGTCAAACTTTTCGCCTACTGCCGGCGTATACTGAATCAGCCCGTGATTTTCAAGAGCCTTAACGAACTGGCCATGGATATATTCTACACCAGTCCGCCAGTTTTTATCAATCTTTTCCCAAACTTCTTTATTCCCGAAAGCCGCGTCAAAACTATCCAGCGCGGGAATCAAATCATCAAAAAGCCGCTCATTGGCGAGTTTGACGAATTCTTTTTTATCTTCCTCGTCGCGCCTTCTGGCGTTGATAAGATCCGCCTTTGCCCTCTGCCAGCCGGCGAGATACTCGTCGCGCTCCTTCTGGTAGATTTTAAGTTTCTCGCGGAGTTTTTTTATGGTTTCGGCGGAACACTCTTCGGCGACAACCGATTCGTCCGCTCCAGTCGGTTCAATTTTAACTTCGTCTTGATTGGACACTTTAAAAAAGTGAAGGTTAAGAAACTAAAATCAAAAAATCTGTAATCCTAAAACCTTAAAACCTGATTTGCGCTCCAAATTATCGCTTTGACCACTGCGGCGCTTTACGGGCTTTCTTGAGACCGAACTTGCGGCGCTCCTTGGCGCGGGGATCACGTTTAAGAAAACCAGCCTTTTTAAGCTCCTTGCGGAACGTAGAATCAACTTTGACGAGGGCGCGGCTGATTCCGTGTCTGATCGCCTCGGCTTGGGCGACAATCCCCCCGCCGTAAACTTTGGCGCTGATGCTGAAACCGGTCTCGGGAGATCCCACCTTGTCCACAGCTTCAGTTGCCGTTTCCCGGAGGAATGCTGTTGGAAAATAATCGGCAACGCTCTTACCGTTAACGGTAATTGACCGCCCATTGGCGGGTATAAGGCGCACCCGCGCCACCGCTGTCTTGCGGCGGCCGACCGTTTCAATAAAACGCCCGGCCGCGCCACTTTTCTCCTTTGATTTTAGTTCAGTCATAAATTACCCGATGATCTTTAAATGTTTGATTAAAATATCCCGTAGACGGTTTTTCGGCAACATCCCGTAAACTGCCCGCCGCAAGACAAATGCCACCCCCTTACGCTGGACAACTAACGCCAGAGTCAAAGCTTTAAGCCCGCCGGGGAATCCTGAATAGGAGAAGTATTTCTTACTAGCCTGCTTCTTTCGCGGCAGATAAAGTTTGTTAGCATTGGTGATTGTAACAGAAACCTGCGGCGGGCGATTCCGACGGAAATCCGGTTCCCCTTTGCCCATCAAAAGTGAGGCGGCGCGGCTTGCCGCCCGTCCCAAGGGTAAATTAGCCGCATCTATGCTATATTCTTTTTTACTCGCGCTGTTGGACATTTTCCTTTCTAAATAAACTCAATCCGAACGAGAGGGGTGTTGTCGCTCCGGCGCCTGCCGATCTTGCTTACTCGCGTGTAACCGCCCGCCCGGTTCTTGTATTTTGGTGCGTAAATCTTGAAAAGCGCAGCGGTTTCTTCACAGTCGGATCCAAGCCAGCGCGCCGCGAGACGCCGGGAAGCGACAGTGCCTTTTTTGCCTTGCGTTACGAGACGTTCAACAAAAGGGCGAAGCTCCTTCGCTTTTGGTTCGCTTGTGGCAATGGCCCCGTGCCGCAGGAGCGAGCGGGCAAGCGAGCGCAGAAGCGCCCGCCTGACCTTACGAACCCGCTTCAGCTTTCTGTTGGCGTTATAGTGTCTCATTGAAAGCGTTTAAGATCAAACTATTACTATTATCCTACTACGGCATTTCACTTTAACGTTATACCCAGAACCTGCAGAGCCTTCTTTATCTCCTGCACCCCTTTGCCGCCGAGGCCGTCAATATCCAGGATATCCTCCTCTTTTTTCCGCACGAGACCGCCCAGTGTTCTAATGTTCGCGTTAGCCAAAGCCGTTATGGTTTTTGCCGACAAATTGAGCGACTCAATCCTTGTTTTCAGAAAATCTTGATCAAACTCCTTCTGTTTACTCTCCGCCGGCGGAGCGGCGACGGCTTTGTCACTCTCCCGCGCCGGTTCTTTTGTCTCTGTCTCCTCCTGAAAACCGACAATCGCCTTAAGTTGGGTAATCATAATCTCTATAGCTTTGTCCAAGGCCTCACGCGGCATGATTGTGCCATCGGTTTCTATAAAAATTTTTAGCCGGTTAAAATCCGTTCGGTTACCAACGCGCATGTTTTCCACTTCATAGTTTACCCGCCGAATCGGCGTAAAAGCGGCATCAAGGGCAATAGTTCCAATCTCAACTTTTTCCTTCTGCAAAACTTCCTTAGGCACATAACCAAGCCCCTTCTCAACAGTAAGTTCCATTTCCAGTTCGGTATTTTTGTTGGTGATAGTGGCGATATGCTGTTCAGGATTCAAAACCACAACTTGACCCGGCGTTTCTAAATCAGCGGCGGTAACTTCTCTTACCCCCTTAACTTTAAGCGACAACCGCTCCGGCTCATCGGTGTTCAAAGAAATATGTATCCTTTTTAGATTAAGTAAAATTGTTATCACGTCCTCCTTAATGCCGGCAATGGTAGAGAATTCGTGTTCAACGCCGGTAATTTTAACAGCGGTTATAGCCGCGCCCGGCAGCGAGGAAAGAATTATCCGCCTAAGTGAATTTCCGAGAGTGTGACCGTAGCCTGGATACAAACCGTCAATCTCAAAAACAGCCGAGTTGCCATCCTCATGCAGCACTTTGGGTTTTGAGGGGAGAACGATGGTGTAATCCGCCATATTCTTTGTTCGTATAAAAGACGCTTGTAAAAAGTAAACGACCTAACGTTTATAAAACTCAATGACTGCCTTAAGATCAAATATTGTCTCCCTGCCGGAAGGCGCCGGCAGTGAATTCACTTTACCCTCAAAGCGGGTTGGGTCAAATGAAAGCCAGTAGGGCATCTCTTTATCCTTCAGCCGCTCGGCAAGACCGGAAAAAATCGCGCGGCGGCGGCTCCCCTCCCTCACCAAGATTCCGTCGCCTGCCGACACCTCATACGAGGGTACCTTGACCCGCCTGCCGTTCACGAGTATGTGGCCATGGCTAACCATCTGGCGGGCGGCGCGTCTGGAAGGAGCAAGGCCGATCCGATAAACAACATTGTCAAGACGGCGTTCCAGCTTTTCGTACAGACCCTCCTCCTGCTTGCTGGCTTTCTTCCCGATAACTTCCGCCGCATAGCGCGAAAACTGCCGCTCCGATATGCCGTAGTAAAATCGCACCCGCTGTTTTTCAATAAGTCCCGTTCCAAAATCGCTTTTGACGAACGAGCGGTGTTTAAACTCTTTTTCACTCCGGCGTGCCTTGGACAGAGCGAACTTTTGGGTCTGTGTCTTGTCAAAAATGTGGGCTCCGAGGCGGCGGGCAATTTTGTATTTAGGGCCAATCTTCATAAATAAATTGAAAAAATTAAAACGTATTTGTTTTCGCAGCCTGATTTTTGCATTCTTTAGACCCTCCTCGGTCTCGGCGGCCGGGGACCATTGAAAGGTATCGGTGTTATGTCCTGAATAGACTCAACAGTTATCCCCTTAGAAACAAAAGACCGGATAGCGCTCTCTCGGCCGGCCCCCACTCCGTTGATCTTTATGTGAACCGAAGTAAGCCCAACCGCCTTAGCCTTTTCACCCATTGCCTCCGCCACCTTGGCGGCCGCGTAGGGCGTGCCTTTCCGGGCGCCGGAAAAACCAAGCGCACCGGCCGACGATGACACAACCGCGTTTCCTTTAAGATCGGTCAAGAGCATCTTCGTGTTGTTGTATGTTGATTGAATTTGAAGGATACCAACGGCGACGCCGGTCTTTGACGCGCCGCCCCGGGCAGAGGTTTTTCTCTCCCTCTGTCCTTCTTCAACCCCTTGTTTTGCGGCGATTCTCTTTTTACCCATATATAATAATTAATTACCCGGCGCGCCAATTTGCGAATAAACGCCTGTTTTACGCTTTATTTCTTCTCCAACTTCCTGCGGCCAGTGCCCATCGTTTTGCGCACATTGCCGCGCCGAGTTCTTGAATTAGTCCTCGTCCGTTGTCCGCGGACAGGAAGGTTTTTTATATGCCTGATTCCGCGATAACACTTGATATCTTTAAGTCGTTTGATGTTCCCCGCTGTCTCTCGGCGCAACTCGCCCTCAATCTTATGGGATTCAATCAGACGCCGGATTTCATTCTCTTCAGCAATGCTAATTTCCGGCGGCTTCTTTCCGCGTGGAACACCGGCCTTGTCCAAAATCTTTCCGGCAAGCGGCCGGCCGATCCCGTAAAGAGCGGTCAAACCAATCTCCAGTCTTTTGTTATCCGGAATTGTTATACCTGCAATCCTCATAAATGACAAGATTATAAATTACACCAATGGTAGACGAGGGCGCCGTAAACAAAGTTTCTTAACATTCACGTTATTCGCGCGCATTTGTGGCAATACCGCCATTTACCTTCACCCCTGCCTCTGCTTGTGGCGCGGGTTGTTTTTACAGATAACGTACAAAAACCTCCCCCGGCGGACAAGCTGGCACTTGGGGCATATTTTTTTAAGTGAGGATTTTACTCTCATACGTCACGCTGTTGTGTTATGAACCGCCAATTCGCCTCGCCATATAACCTCCCCGCCACCGTCGTTTCAATGGGATTACGATTAAACGGCGCGCGCCGGTCAGAGGCGCTGAACGACACGGCCCTTACCGCCGTACTTGTCCAGTTTCACCTTTACCGTGTCCCCAACAAGAACACGAATGCGGTGTAACCGCATTCTTCCGGCCAGATACGCAAGTATCTCCTGTCCGTCACGGAGCTTAACCCGAAAGAGAGTGTCTGGAAGGGCTTCGGTTACCACCCCCTCCGCGATAAGATCGTTATCAATTTTATTCTGCATCTAAAATACTCTTCGGACAGTAGAGAAATCTTAGCAAAAGGCTGTTTAGACGTCAACCCCAACCGAGAAGCCGCTTCGCCAGGAAGGCTTTAATATTGACATTAAGTGGGATTTTTGTTCTTCGACTGACAGCCGTAATGGATAACCACCCGCCACGGCGTGAGGCGTTTCCCCGCCGGCCGCGCCTCCGGTGAAAGCCGCCCCCACCTGTCATCGGGACGGCCGGCATGCCCGATAACCCTTTTTCATCAGTCCGGTGGTTCTCTCTGTTCAATTTTCACCTTAATTTTTCTCGGATCATCCGGAAACTTAGAGCGCCAAAACGGACGGATGACAAACCTCGCCCGTTCAATCCCCGGATCGGCCAAAAAAACCACCTGGCTTTCCGTTCTCCGCTTCCCGGCGACCGCTGACTGAACCTTATCAGCGTTCACCTCCCAAACCAATCTGGCGGTACCATTAAGGGAAAGCCTAATGCTGTCGCCGATAAGTAGTGGTTCCGCGCCGCTGGTGTTATCCACAATAATTTTTAAACCTTCCGGATTATCTATGCGGACAGGCGCTCCATCGTACTGCGGCAGTGACTGTTTAGCGACGAAAACATTAAACTCGCTGGTGTTGAAAATAACCGCCGTAGAGCTTGCGAGCTCCTGAACTACGATATTCCCCCCCGGAGCCGCTGTCGTCGGCTGTGACTCAAATGAGGTAAAAACGGCATCCTTAAACAAGGTGAACCCTTGGGGGAGATTCGCTTTTACGCCTTCCACTACTTTAATCTTGAGTTCCGAGCGCAGTCCGTCGCGCGCCGAGCGCAATTTTTCCGCTGACAGAGTTTTCTCCATCCCCACAAATCCTCCCGTCATCGGCGTCTTTGACCTAGCGTAGAATCCTTTGTACCTGCCGGGGTTATTTTTAAAGCCGGGAACGGTAAAATCGGACAGGCCGATGTTATATTCCGAACCGCCGGCATCGGCGTAGACTATCGTCTCAATACTGCCGGGAACCAAACGTCCCTCTTCACTCCTCCGTCCCGGAACGGAGATTGACTGCGGAAGGCGGTAAATCAGACCGCTTGGCGTCTCAAAACGGGTGTTCTTAACCAGCCGCTGGGGCGATGAGCTGTAGTTGTTGTAAATGACGATCCGGCCGCTTGCTTTTCTTTCCACAAACTGTTCGCCGTCGGCGGTAACGATCACGGAGGTCTCTTTTTTAACCGATATAGTCTCAAAATGGAGTTCCGCCGGCGCGGCTCCCCGTTGAGCGATCGTTTCAACATTAATCCTCACCTCCGCCGTTTTCGGTTCAATTACAACCGAAGCACTGGTGAAAAACGCCGAGACGGAAAAGATCAGGGTGAGCGCCGCGGCGGCGGCAATAACCCAGAGACTCGCCGCCGAATGCCGGCGACCGTGGCTACGCCAAGCCGGCGCCGCCTCGTTCTTGGGCGACTCGATTTTCCTCTCGGTTTTCTTGCTCCGCCGCTCCTCCCCTCGTTCCGGTAAAGGAATATGCCTTATGGTCCGGCGGCCGGGAGGAATGACATCGTGAATCTGCTTAGGGCTCATGTCAGGAAGATCTTATGCAAATAAAAGCAAATTTTTTTCAAACCCGATGTGGTCACTGGTTAAAGACAGCTAATTGTAACACGGACTGGTCAAGCGGTTTTGTGGATAAAAACCGATCATGAGGCCGCAAAACGGACTGCCGGATGATTTTTAATACGGCAGGCTGCTGATTTTACTCACAAACAACGACTCAATCGCAAGAAAAGGGTCATGGAACGCTTTCGGGCTCCACTCACACAGATGGGCAAAGGTGTCGTCGCCGATGGAGACAACCTGAAAGTGCTCCGGGGAAACGCCGAACCGTTCAAATGTCTCCACCGTCAGCCATCCCTTAAAGAAAGGGGCGACATCGGCGTCAAGAGTGAGAAAAATCTGCCGCGGAACAATAACGCTCTCATTTATGGCGGCAAGAGTTGAGCGAAAAATCTCAAGCCATTCTTTCTCCGTTTGAGCAATAACCTCCCTGATTTTTTCGTCAAAATTTTTGTCGGCGGCGCGGGTGGTTTTAATCCGCAAGAACGATCCGGCAATGTCTAAAGAGACGTCAAACGCTTTGGCAATGCCGCGAATAACGGCATTGCGGCCTATTGGGAATGAAATAGTTTCAAGCAGGACACCGTCTTTAACCACCGATAAATCGGTAACCTCCGCCGTCACGTCCAAAAAGATGAAATCGGTGAGGTGGCCGAAAAGGTCGCGGATTACAGCGAAGTACGGCAGCACAAAACTGTGAAAAACGACACTTCTGGCACCGGCGGACTCCCTGATGAGGCTCGTCGCCGAGCTGATGAGGCGTTTCGGCGCCGCCGAGAGAAAAATGGAGAACTCAAAGGACGACGCCTTCTTCAGGCGCACATCGCTGGTCCGGTAGCCGTTTAACTTAACATCAACCAATCGGCTGTCTATGACATCAACCGGCTCGTGGAGCTCATCTTTCAAAATACTTTGTCCGAAGTTTGAGATCTCATTCCTAAGAATTTCCTCAAGGTGCGGCAGGCTGACGATAGCCGGCTTGTCCGGGTACTCTTCCTTTATAATGGAGGTCTTTGAAACATACCAGGGGGAAGACAGGAAGCAAATAGCGTTCCGGGGATGAAAATGATGACGATCAAGAGCGGCGCGGACAAACGGCAGTCCGTTTGACATCAACCGCCCAAGAACACCGCGGAGAGCGCTTTTCTTGCCGTCAAGAAGACGTTTGGAATCAGGTTTAAGGCGGGCCGTGATTGGCTCCCTGACGCCGTAAATAATTTTCGGTTTCACCCCTTCGGCAAGTTCAACAAAAGCTCCGCCAATACTGCCCGAACCAATATCAAAAATCAAAACGACATTCGACGATCTTCCCGGCCGAAAAAACATAGCATTTTGATTATACCACCTATTTTCTATCCGTTGCTCCCTCCCCATCATTCCAAAACACCGCCTTGATTCTTCTCACGCCGGCGGATACTGCCTCCTCTTTTATAATCTTGAACCACCCTTTCAAATCAGCGGTATTTTTAACATGCGGCCCGCCGCAAAATTCTTTGGAGTAAGCGGTTTCCAGCGAATCGCCGATGTAGTGGATAAGCACTTTCTCGGGATACCTTTCGTCAAAAAAGTGAAGAGCGCCGGATTTTTTGGCCTCTTCCAGAGGTAAGGTAACGGCGGAAACGGGCATTTTAGCCGCGATTTTTTCATTGACAATCCTTTCCGTGCTGGTAATTTCCTCCGTTGTCAGCTTGCGGGGGAAAGAAAAATCAAACCGCAGGCGCTCGGCGGTAATATTGCTTCCTTTTTGACGCACCTCGTTTCCAAGCACATCCCGCAGAGCCTGATGAAGCAGATGAGTGGCCGTATGATACTGAACTACTTTGTCGCTTCCGTCGGCGAGGCCGCCCCTGAATTTTTTTTCCGCTCCGGCGCGGGATATTTGCTTATGGGTTTGCAGTTTAGCCGCAAACCCCGATTCATCAAGACGAATTCCTTTCTCAACGCACAAGTCTTCCATCAAGTCCTTCGGAAAACCGAAGGTCTGGTAGAGATAAAAAGCTTCGGTGCCGCCCAAAATCTTCTCCCCATCGTCAGACCGGAGTGCCGCGGCAAGTCTTCCAAATCTTTTTAAACCGGCCTTGAGGGTTTTTCTGAACTGCCGCTCTTCTTGGTTAAGCATCTCTTCAACAATTCGTTTGTTATCATGAAAGTTCCCGTAAAAAAACTCGTACTCTCCAACGAAAGCATCGAGAAGGCCGTGAATCTGTCCGGCCAGGCCGAGCTTGTCCAGATGTAAGATCGCTCGCCGCAGAAGCCTCCTGACAAAATACCCCCTGTCAACATTTGCCGGCATCACTCCATCGGCTATCAAAAAAACTGCGGCCCGAATATGGTCAAGGATGATACGATACGATTTTTTGTTTACCTCGTCATCATACTTTTTATCAGTGTGATCCTCAAGATTTTTAATCGCGGCCTGAAAAACATCCAGTTTGAACATATCCGGTTCGTCGCTCACTGCCGCCGCTATTCGCTCAAGCCCGCCGCCGAAGTCAACGTTGCGCCGCGGAAGTTTTTCAAAACCGCTCGCCGTCCGGCGGTACTCCATAAACACCGAGTTGCCGATCTCCATAAACCGGCCGCAGTCGCAGTTGGGATGGCACGATTTATCTTTCCAGACCGAATTCTCATGCAAACCGCGCTCGGCGCCGAAATCGTAAAAAATTTCTGAGTCCGGCCCGCCCGGGTCGCCTTCAGGCATGTTCTCTGGCGTCCCGGAACGGCTCCACCAGTTTTTCTTCACCCCATAAGCCTTGATCCGCGCTTTTGGTATCCCCAGTTTTTCCCAGATTCCGGCCGATTCGTTGTCGGGGGGTAAGCTAAAACTATTGTCACCTTCAAAATAAGTGACCCAAAGCTTGTCTGAAGCAATACCGATCTCTTTAGTCAAAAACTCCCAACACCACTTTAACTGTTCTTCTTTCCAATAGTCGCCAAGGGACCAATTGCCGAGCATTTCAAAGAAAGTGGTGTGACGATTGTCCCCCACTTCGTCAATGTCCTCCGCCCTAAAGCACTTTTGGGAATTAGCCAGACGTTTGCCTGCCGGGTGCTCCTTTCCCAAAAGATAAGGAACGAGCGGCTGCATCCCCGAGCCGGTAAAAAGAGTGGTCGGGTCGTTTTCCGGCACGAGTGATGATGAGGGGATAATAACGTGGTTTTCTTTTTCAAAAAACCGCAAATAGCGGTTTCTGATTTGGTCAAGGAAGAGTTTTCCCATACCCGGAAGATGCTACCACAAAAAAATCCGGCCGAAAATGCGAACTTATAAGATACATCACCCATCAGATATCTTTTGTGAGATACAGTATCTCACAGGAGGTATCTCACGGAAGCCTCTATCTGCCGTCTCCGGAACCGCCGATTTTTCCCCGCTCCAGGCGAGAGTAAAGCTTTTTAATGTTTTCCTCGGCAATTCCATTAAGAGACAAGCCGAGCTCGGTGGCAATTTGACTCACATACCACAAAACATCACCTAACTCCTTCTCAATTTCCGCTCTTTTCTCACTGGTCACTTCCCCGCCGTCGTCACGAACAATCTTTTTAATTTTGTTAGCCACCTCACCAGCCTCCCCCGCGAGGCCGAGCGTCGGGTAGATAAAGTTACCGCCAGCGTTCGGGTAACCAGCCGTCTTGCGCGACTTTTTTTGATACTCGCTGAAGTTCATTTGTTCACAACGGACATTTAGTCAAGTCGGGATCACAAACTAATACTATTCTACTCTACGAGGGGTACAAACGCAAAACCGGGATATTTCTTTGTCTCAAGCCCGCCAACGACAAGTTTTTTCACTTGCCAGATTGAGTGGCCTATCGGGATAACCAGCGTCCCACCGGCCCGAAGCTCGTCCAGAAGATCGGACGGCAACTTATCAGCCGCTGCGGAAACCAAAATCCGGTCAAACGGCCCTTCCTCGGGAAGGCCGATTACCCCCTTTCTCGCCTGCCTGATTTCAACTGGCGCAACCGGCGGAGTCTTCATCCCCTTGATTTTGGAACTTTCGATGATCTTAGAATAAGACTTTTTTAAATTCTCCCGGCCGAGCGCGATCAATTTTGGGATCCGCTCAACGCCAACAACTTTTCCCTTTTCTCCAACGATGCGCCCCAAGAGAGCCGTGGTCCAGCCGGAGCCGGAACCCACATCAAGGACCTTATCGCCCTCCTTTGGGTCAAGCAGTTCCAGCATAAAGGCCACCGTCGTCGGCTGAGATATAGTTTGGCCGTGGCCAATCGGCAAAGGGTAATCTTCATAGGCTTCGCACTCATAATCAGCGCCAACGAAATCTTTTCGGTCAACATCATGAAAGGCCTGCTCCAACAGGCCGCTATTAAGCACCCGACTATTCTTCTTTAAGTGTTTGAGTAACCCTTCTCTGTCCATGCTATGTAATTGTGCAAGTTAACCGCAGGTAAAATGTTAAGGCGGCAACATTTTATATGTGTTTAATTTTCCACCCTCTCGCAACAATGCCCTCCGATCGCAAGAGCATCACTTTTTTTTCGGCCCCGCGGTTGTACCCGCCGGGCCGGCCGTTAGAGCGGATAACACGATGACAAGGAATACAGTGGTTGTAGTTTCTGCTTAAGATAGCGCCAACGGCGCGGAAGGCGCCGGGCCGGCCGGCCCGGCACGCCACCTCCTTATAGGTCAAAACTTCACCGCGGGGGATTCTCCGCACCACTTCAAGCACCTTCTTCTTAAAAGAGCTTCTGCGTTTTGAGTTCATTGTTATTGTTTCCTCTGCCAACTCTAGTCGCCCCCACTGCCGCCGGCGCGCGTTTTTTCAAAATGGCTTCTTTCAGGGCCTCCCCCGCGTCCCGCCGGTAAAGGCAGTAGTCGCAAGCTTCCCCCGCCTCGGGAATGTCCTCGCTTACAAGTGTCTTGCGTATATTTCGAAGCGTTTCGGGCACCCAGGCGTCATCTCCTTTGTAAGGAATAACAGTCACGTCAAATTCCAGTCTTCCGTCAAAAGCCCGGCGATCGCGCCGGCCGTTAGCGTAAACAAAGTAAGCCGTGTCCGAGACCTTAAAACCGTTTTGCCGGAAAAGCCATTGATAAACCTCTACCTGCCGCTTGTACCCATCCTGCCATTCAGCGTCCAAGTTTACCTCCGTATCCTTGCTGGTCGCTTTGTAATCAACAACGTGGAGTTCGCCTTTGGGATTTACCCAAACATCATCCACCGCGCCGAAGACAAGAAGGTTGGCCGGTTTGTAGAGAAAGCGAATACCAACGAGGTTGTTGCGCCACTTGTCAATGTCAGAGTGCTCAAATGGCACAGCCTTAATGTTGTAGCGTTCCATCAGGGGATGGGAGTTCTTTTTGGCGCGGTGGATGTCAAATTCTTTTTTAAGCAAAGCGTCCACCGCGCTGTTTAAGCTGAAAGGAAAACCGGGTGGTCGAGCCACCCCGAGCCGCCGGTCAAGATAAAAACAGCGCGGGCACTCAAGAAAAAGATCAATTTTGGAGCGGGAAACATTAAAACTGTCGGCGCGCGCGGGATCGAAATTTCCCTTGGCTCTCTTCCCATTATAATAGCCAGACATGGCTAGAGTATACCGCATCGCGAAACTTACGGTACAGAAGGGGCCTTCACTCGCACACCGACATCCGGTTCCCGATCAAAAACAACCCCTGCAACGATCAAACAGTTCCTTATCTGAATTTCGCTTCCTCAATCCTCTACACCCCTTAAAAACATGACGAACCTGCCGGAGCTCAACCGCCGCGGCAAATCAAGGACGCCTCCTCAACGGCCGGCTTTACTTTAGCCTCCGGAATACCGTACCGACGCAACTTATCCGCCCCCAGTTCAAGAATCGTCCGGCACAGCACAACGCCATTCTCAAGAAGCCGCTGTTTTTCGGCGAGAGAAAGACTGCTTAAAGAAGTGACGGGGTGCAGACGCGCTTCTTCGATTAAGCGGTGTAAATTGTCTTTTTCCGGGTAATCCCAACTTAGGAGCTTAAGGCCGGCGCACAGACCGTAACGCACCGCGTTTAAAGTAAACTTCGTGTTGGTAATGAGCCATCCTTCGGTCAATTCCCGCCGCCGACCCCCGATCTGGAAAACTTGCTCAATCAAATCATCAAACCGCGCCTTCACATAAAGAGTGACTTTTTGGTCGGTCCGCTCGCCTGGCGAGTTGTGAAATTTCGCCTCAACCATTATGAGTTTTTCACCGTTCCAGGCGACAACGTCAACCTCGTGGGCAACGCAAGCCCCTTGAAGAATCACTCTGGTCTTTGCTTCAAAACCGAGTGAACGGAAAAGCTCGGCGACAAAATCCTCAAACGGGAAGCCGGTCGGCCCAAAGTCGCTTATCGCCCGCCGTAGGGAGTAGCGGACCGCCGCGGGCCGGGCGAGGTGCCACAGAATAGAGAAAGCCCGGCGGTAGATCTCGTCGGTTGTCATACCAGAAACAATCTGCTTTTCCGCCTGCTCCAAAACTTTGTCCGCCACTTCGGGTGAAGCTCCAGCCTTCAAGAGTGAACGGCGCAGTTTAAAGCCGCCAAAAAGCTCCCGCCGGCCGCCGAATTTAACGACAGAAATTTCACTCATTACATGGAGTATTATATCGCAGCCGGCAAATATTTGCCCTTTCTAACGCACTAACGTAACACCTTTAAAATCCTGTGTGCAACACCGAGTGTTGCACACTTAAATCAAATGGCTATCCCTCCGCCGAGGCACTCGTCATCTTGGTACAGAACAACTGACTGCCCCGCCGCCACGACTTGCGGTTCATCAAAAGTAACGCGCACTGAAAACGGACTAGGGGCAGACTGGAACGGCAATTTTCCTCTGATATTCCTATTCTCCCCCAGCTGACATAACTGAAGCGGCTGGCGGTAGCGAACGCGAGCGAAAATTTTATTACCCAACCGACTTGGAGACCCCACCTCCGACGCCAAATGTTTAACCCCTAAATCGGAAATCCAGTGTATGTTTTTAATCATCACCTCCCCCTTGGCAATCGGGAGGGCCCCCTCCGGTGATTTTGGAGAAACGGTTACAGTGTTGGTTTTAACATCCTTCCCAACCACAAAAAGCGGCCTGTCGCTTGTCCCCTTTTTCGTCACAGTGAAACCGTGACGTTCTCCAAGTGTTAGAAACCAAGCGCCGTCGTGGAAACCGATCACCTCCCCTCTCTCGTTCAAAACATCTCCTCTTTTAGGTTTTATGTAGCGCTCAAGAAACTCCTTGACATCAACCTTACCAATAAAACAAAGCCCTTGGCTGTCTTTCTTGTCCGCCGTCGGCAGACCGAACTTCCGGGCAAGCCGGCGCACTTCCGCTTTCTCCATATTCCCGACCGGAAAAATCGTCCGCGAGAGTGTTTCCTGATTCAAAGTCCACAAAAAGTAGCTCTGATCTTTTTCTTTGTCCGATGAAATTTTAAGTTTGTAAATTTTCTCCCCATTTTTAACTTTCACGTTATCGTTTTGCGTTTCGTTTCTTTCACTTTCAATTCGGCTGTAGTGACCGGTCGCCACAAAATCAGCGCCGTTTTTTACCGCCCAGTCAAAAAACGCCCCAAATTTAATGCGCTTGTTGCACATCACATCCGGGTTTGGCGTCCGGCCGGCGCGGTACTCGGCAATCATATAATCAACCACCTCCTTCTTGTACTCTTTTTCCAAATTTAGAGTAACAAACGGGATATTAAGCTTCGCGCAAACCCGCATTGCGTCCAGTCGATCATCCTTCCAACTGCAAGGCAGCCAATCCGGTACCCAAGCCTTAATAAAGACGCCAACAACGTCGTAACCAGTCCTTTTTAGCAAGGCCGCGCTAACCGACGAGTCCACACCACCGGACAATCCCACAAAAACTTTCCCTTTTTTCTCTTGTCGGCTGACCATGCTGATGATAGTAACCTCTCTTTCAGAAAAATCAATCAAAATGACAAAAAGAAAAGTAACTCCCATGTCCTAACCCATATCCCCGAGCTGGCTGAAAAAAACCGGGGATATTTCGTTCCACAGCTCTGCCACGGCTGAAAAAGCAAACGGATTTATCGGCCGATAATTTTAAAGGAAATGCCGATAGGCCGTAGAGTCAGGCGAGCACACACCCACTTCGCTTCGCTTCAAATTTACTGCCGCAGATAGCGATTTTTGTTCGCCGCATGCTCGTTGAGAGTCAGGGCGTAGTGCATGTTTCCCTGCCGGTCGGAAAGGTAATAAAGATATGGCGTCTTAATGGGATTAACGGCGGCTTTAATTGAAGACAGACCGGGATTCGTTATCGGGCCGGGCGGAAAACCGGCAAACCTGTAGGTGTTGTAGGGCGAATCAAGTGAAAGATCATCGGTTGTCAGCTCAAAAGTGTTTTTACCGTTGATGTATGGAAAAACTGCGTCCACCTGAAGCGGCATACCGATGGCGAGGCGTTTCCAAAGAATGCCGGCGATGACGCGGCGGGTCTCGTCAGACCGCGCCTCTTCTTCAAGAAGAGATGCCATTATTACCACCTCCTTGAGCGGACGACCGAGGAAACGTATCTCCTCCTCCAGAGCGGCAATCTTTTTAAAGAAATTGTCTTCCATTACCTCTACAATGTTTAAAGGTTTGACATTAGGGAAAAAAAAGTAGGTATCGGGGAAAAGATACCCCTCTTTTTCGTTGGCGGCAGCAAGAAACTCGTCTCTATCAAATCTATCAAACCCCCCAAACCGGCGGGAAAGAATTTCCGCAATTTCCTTGTTGCTGGACCCTTCCGGCACGGTAACACGAATCGGTGTAAGACCAAACCGCCCTCCTGCCAGCCGCCGGGCCGTTGAAAAGACTCCGAGCGGCTTCTCAAAATAATAATCGCCGGCCTTAACGCCGCTCCGGGAGGCAAAAATCAAAACCAGGGATTTAAAAATAAAAGGCGAAGAAATCACTCGCTCGCGAACTAAAAGGTCGGCTGTCTGGTTTAAGGTCGCGCCGGCCGGGATGGTAACTAGAACGCGCTCCGGGAAACCGGCCGGCCGGCGGAAAAAAACGGTGAAAATCAAAACCAGCGCCAAGAGAATCGCCGCAACGAGCCCAACCCGAAACGCCGGCCGCTTCCAGCAAACAGCGGCAAGTAAGCGGAGTCGGTTCAGAAAAAAAGCGAGCTTTGGCACCTCCATAAACGCCTAATTAAACTTAAGTCGGCAAATTCGGCGGCGGTTCGGCTTTCTTGGAAACAATGCGGGTGATGGTGGGAGTCGTCGCCACCTGACCGGGTAGATGAAAGATTGTGGCAAGTTCCTCCGTGGTTAGAATAAACGGCTTCTGCCAAAGGTATCTATAGGGGATCTGGAAAAAAGAGCGGCGTTTGTAAGCGTCAAGTAAAACCCTTTCGTAATGAGCCCGCAGAGCTTTTTTAAGGCGAGACGGCAGCCAAATCAAAAAATCCTTCTGCTCATCGGAAAGGTCGGTAAACCAGCCAAGTTTGAAACCATTCAGGTCCTTTGAACTGTACTGGCGGAAAGCCCCGATAAGCCCGGTGATACCTGTCGCGTCAAACGCCTCTTTTTTGGCAATGTAAAACCCTCTAATGTTTACCTCAAACGGGTACTTGCCGATACTACGTTCTATAGCGGTAATCGCCTCTTCCTGACCCTTCGTCAAAGCGATGAAACCAAAAGAACTCTTGGAGTTTGAGACCGCTTTGACAGCTGCGCCGTAATCCTTGGCCGCCGTCTTCCGTATTGACTCAATTTCTTTCTTTGCTTCGGCAATCCAGTCGGGCTTTTTGAAAAACGGCAGAAAGGCCAGAACATGTCCCTCCTTAAACCCCTCCTCTTTGTGAGCCTGAATAAGAATTTGAATCCAAACCTGTTCACCTTTTTTCATTGACCCAAGATACTCAAGGATAGAGGTCATCGGGTCAACCTTATACTCTTCCTTCGGATCCTCATGAAGACCGTAGTCAACGTAAGTCATTATCGGATAAGGATCAGGTTTGGAGAGTTTGAAATTCGTTCCCCAGAACGGGGTGTTCTCCGGATCATGGAACACCGAGGTTGTGTAATCAGGCACTTCGTAGACCTCCACTCCGGGATACTGAGCGTAGAGTTGGGCCTCAATCAGGTTTTTGAATTTCGGCCAAGTCCAGATAAAGAAATGGATCTGACCTTCTACGGAAACCAGCTCCAGCGAAAACCACGGCCGAACCTTGCCGTGCCAATAAGTCTCAGCCCGCGTCGCCGCGCCGGTCTGATAAAGGGCGGTGAAAAAAACCTCCATAGCTTTCGGAGATTTCATTACTTCCCGCGGCAGCTTGATCTCAAGCAGAACTTCACCTTGTTTGTGGATAAAATCTGTTCTTATATAGCGGAACCACTGTTCAAAAAACTCAGCGCCAAGAATAAACGGCACCCAAAAGTAAGCGGAACTGTTAAGAATCCGCAGGGTCTCAAAAAACAATTCTTTAAGTTCCTGCATACAAAAAAGGCGTATACATTATACACCGGCCGCAAGGCGGCACTCCACTTTTTAGACGCCAAATGTCCTTTGATTGGGGCGTCCGGCGCCAAAATACAGCACCTTTAGGACACCGCCGTATAGCGATTGTCTTTATCCTTTTTGAAATAGTTCTGATTCTGGAGATTGACGAGAATGGTGTTTTCCTTTACATAGCGCTCCTTCAAAACTTTTTCAATGATCTCATCCTTTGTCAAAGGACCGTGCTTAGTCAGGATATGCCTGATGACATCGCGAACAACACCCGGCACATAACCCCATTCGGCGAGGGCGTATAGACCGCGCCCCACCAAAACAAACCTTTTGTCCTTGATAAGCTCGTTGTGGGTTGTGGCGACGTGAGCCTTCCTGCCAAACATCTTTTCTATAGCCGCAGCGACATCCTGGAAATGAATCGGCGAACCGTGCTTGCGCAAAGCCAAAAAAGCATGATCCCGAATACCGCGGACTTTCACGTTTGGAGACGTTGCTTTACCCCATTCGCCAAGCGGATTTTTCGCTATCGCCTTTGATATCGAAAGCCAGCGTCGGACGACTTCCTCATTCTTGTATTTCTCAGAGATATCTTTCAGGTGATCCAGGAACGATGAAATAATTTCCGACTCCGGCAAAAGATCGTTGTCGTTTAGCCCCCGATAGAGCCGGCGCAAAGATTCATGCACCTTTTCGGAAAGCTCGGCGTCAACGTACCAGCGGTGCTTAAACTCATCGTCTTCTTTTGCCCGATTAAAATGGTCACCCACGACCAAAAGGAAACGAATGTGATTTTGGGTACTTTGATCTTTGGCAAAATGGTTTAGAAGATCCTCCTCGGCGACGACACAACCCATCTCATGCATCGTTGCTTCGAGCTCGTCAAAGGCGGCCTTCTCTTTTTTGTAAACGTCAGACTTTCGAATGTGGTTAATCGCGTAGGTTTCCACCTGCCGGACTCGCTCGCGCGTTATTCCGTACTTCTTGCCGATCGCCTCAAGAGTAAGCCGCGTTGGCGTTTTCCCGAGACCGAACCGCGAAATTACGACATCCTGCGCCCGATCGGGCAGGATACTGATAAGCCGTTTGACCGTTTGCTTCGGTTTTATTTTTGTTGTCGCCATAATCCCCGGGGAATCACTTATGTTTAATGCTTTATTCTTATCATAGAGGTTTATCAGAGTCAAGAAGTGTGGTTATCGGGCAAAACCATCAAGAAAACTTCAGGGTACTAGACGACAAAGTTGAGGAGCTGATCTTTGACAAAAATTATCTTCCGTATTGTCTTGCCGGATGTGCGTTCCTCTACCGCCGACAGCTTTAGAGCCTTATTTTTCGCCTCATCTTCAGAGATTCCGGGACGGGCTTTGAAACTGCCGCGGACCTTTCCGTTAACCTGCACAACAATTATTACCTCTTCCTCTTTGATTTTGGCCGGGTCGTAAGCAGGCCATCTTTCCAAAACAATCGGGGTTTTATGGCCAAGCGCCGACCAAAGCTCCTCGGCAATATGTGGCGCAAACGGCGATAAAACTTTAAGGAAAATCTCAAACAAACTCCGCGGCACCGTCCCGGCCGCGTCAAAGGCGTTGGCACAAATCATCAGTTGGCTGACGGCGGTGTTAAACCGTATTGCCCCGATGTCCTCCTCCACCTTCTTCACCGTGCGGTGGAGCAGAACCTCCAAATTCGCCAGTGCCTTAGAAGTTTCAGAAACTTTTGAAGTTATTCTCCAGATCTTTTCTAAAAACCTCCTCGCTCCCACGAGCCCGTTCGTTGACCAGGCGATCTGCTGATCAAACGGCCCCATAAACATCTCATAAACCCGGAGAGAGTCGGCGCCGAACTTCTCCACGATTTCATCGGGGTTGATAACATTGCCCAGACGTTTGCTCATTTTCCTGCCATCCTCCCCTATAATGAGCCCGACATGCTGGAGCCTTTGAAACGGCTCGCCGCAGCCAACAACGCCGATATCGTACAGGAACTTGTGCCAGAAGCGGGCGTAGATTAAATGTCTCGTCGCGTGTTCGGCGCCACCGACATACACATCAACCGGCAGCCAGTGGTCAATCAGATTCCTAGCTTTAAGGTTATAGCTTCCAGCCTTCTTTACCGGGTACGCCATAAAGTACCACGATGAACCGGCCCACTGGGGCATAGTGTTTGTTTCCCGTCTAGCCGATGACCCGCAGCGCGGGCATTTGACATTCACCCAATCCGCAATGGCGGCGAGCGGCGATTCACCGCTGCCGGTCGGTTCGTAGTATTTAACTTTCGGCAGCCTGACCGGCAGATCATTTTCCGGCACCGGAACGACGCCGTTATTCTTCACCCTTAATACAAAGTTCAGCAGTTCGGGAATCTCTCTCTTCCGGAAATGCCCAAAGCCGTTCCAAACCTCAAAATCCCACTCTGTTGGAATGTCGCTGCGATCGGCAAACGGCACCGCCGGATCATCCTTGGAGACAAGAACTCTAACCTCCCCGGCGAGTCTTGAGATCTTCTTGCAATCAACCGGCACTCCCCAAAATTTCTTTAGAGCGTCTATGTCCGAGCCCGGCCAGTCCCTGCGCATTTTTTCCCAGTCACGCCTTGAAAGCTCGCCTATGGCAGAAGCGATCAGTAAAAGATAACCGATTTTTCTTCCAGTTTTTTCAATAAGATGCAGGGCGGCCTTACTGCCAAGACTGTGACCGATAACCACGTCATTCCGGCCAAAATCTTTGATAAGAGGGGTGAGCACCTCCAGCCACTTGTCCAAATCGGGATGGAACGAATCGGGCAAGGTCGGCGCAATAACCTCAAAACCGCGAGTCTCCAACTCCCTCTTCATCCACGGGAACCAGTTGCCCTCACCACTGCTTTCAAAGCCGTGGATAAGGATGACTTTTTGTTTGGCATTTTTGCAGCGGTCGCAGTGAATCACCGGAATCGGCTCACCCCAGTAGCGCTGACGGGAAAAGACCCAGTCACGCAACTTGTACTTTGTGGTTATTCTGCCGCCGACAAAATCGGTGATGGCTCTCTTGGCATCTTCCGTCCCCATTCCGTCAAACTTTCCAGAACCAACAAGGTGCCCGGCGCCGGTGTAGGCGGAATCTAAAACCGGACACTCGGGCTTGGGGTAGTTCGGGCAAACCACCATCCGGGCCGGCAGGCCGTATTTTTTCGCAAACTGCCAATCACGCTCGTCGTGGGCCGGCACGGCCATAATCGCGCCGGTGCCGTAATCGGGTAAAACATAGTCGGCAACCCAAACCGAAATTTCCTCGCCGCTGGCCGGATTGATCGCCTTAATGCCTTTAAGTTCTACTCCCGTCTTTTCTCTTCCTTCCGCCGTCCTTTCCAGCTCGTTCTTTTTACCGGCTTCGTTTATATAATCCTGAACTTCAGCTCTATTCAGAACTGCGGACGGGGAAATCAGAATCTGCTCGCGAATCAGCGGATGTTCGGGAGCAAGCACCAGATAGGTCGCCCCAAAAAGCGTATCCGGCCTTGTTGTGAATACCTGAACCGAGCCTATCTTTTCTCCGCCATCTTGCTCTTGTCCCGCCCCACCTCGCGGCTTAATTAACTGAAAGGATATTTCAACGCCTTGGCTGCGGCCGATCCAATTTTTCTGCAGTTCCTTGATTGAGTCCGGCCAGTCAAGGTTATCCACGCCAGCAAGCAACCGCTCAGCGTAGTCGGTAATTTTAAGCATCCACTGGCGCATTGGTTTCTTGACGACAGCCGTCCCGCAGCGCTCGCAACAGCTATTCTCAACATCCTCGTTGGCAAGTCCCGTTCTGCAGGAGGGACACCAGTTTATCGGCTCGTAAGACTGATAAGCCAAACCGCGCTTGAGCAGTTTCAGAAAAATCCATTGAGTCCACTTATAGTAAGCGGGGTCAGTGGTGTTAATTTCCCGCGACCAATCATAATCAAAACCAATCAATTCCAGCTGTTTCTTATAGCGCGCGACATTCTTCTTCATTGCTTCAGCCGGATTGGTCTTGGTCTTTATGGCGTAGTTCTCGGCCGGCAAACCAAAAGCGTCAAAACCCATCGGGTGAAGAACGTTAAACCCCTGCATTCGTTTCATCCGGGAAATCACATCAGTGGCAATGTAACCCTTCGGATGACCGACATGGAGCCCTTCACCGGACGGATAAGGAAACATGTCCAAAACATAAAATTTCGCTCCGGCCACCGGCTTCAGGCTGGCCGCGCGCGAGCCGGAATCAGGAAAGCGGCCAGAAACGCCAGCGGTTTTGTAAACCCCCTTCTTTGCCCAAAATTTCTGCCATTTCAACTCTACTCGCCGGCAGTCGTAGCGCGGCAGTTTTTTCATCTTGTGCTTGTTCCGCCTCACAAAAATATCGTACAACGGCGACCGCCCTAATGTCCATCTGCTGTCCAGTCGAAGGTAAGTGAGATTGCTGGCGGCGAAAGTTAAATTCAAAGATCTTTAACACCGCAGACATAAAAAAACCCCTCCCAAAGCGGAAACGGCTGGAGAGGTCGTCATGTGACGGACAACTACTTCGTGGTCTTGGCCAACACCACAGCGAGCTGCATAAGGCACAAACAGCGATCCACAGGATTGGAGATCCTACGAGCCGCCCTGCGGGCAAGCTGGAAATCGCCCAGCTCCCCACTCACCTCGGCAATGGCCAAGAGACAGTTGAAGTGTGGCACATCCCCGTCGGTCTTGGCCGTTCTCCACCCTGGGAAACAACCGGCGGCACTCCGTTCGCGGAATACCTTCCAAACCGGTGTTTTATCCCCTTAAGTGGAACCACCTAACATGGTATCACATCAGAAAATTGAAGTCAAGAAAAGTGCTTGATTAACGACTTGGGTGCTAAAAAGCCGATTTATGACAACAGTGTCAACCGGAACCCGCGCGGGCAATTTAAGTCTAACTTAAAACGTCGCGTTTTAAGTTAAACTTATCCGGCAGAACCGGAACCAAGACGCGCTTCAAGACAAAAGACGCCCAACCAAACCAAATGGCCGGCTTGGATTGATCAACAGAGTCGGCGGCTGATCAAAAAGGTTAAGGCCTCTTCGGCGGATAACGTTCTGGATCAATGACGCGCTCAAAACAGAAACGGCCGGAGTCGTGCTCCCAACTGTCCAATCTGCCGCCATCGTAAGCGCCGTATGGTATAGGGGGACTAAACTCGTTGTAGCCGCCCCGGCCCCGATTTTTTTGGTCTTCGCCGCGATTGGACCGGTCAAATGTTGCGCAGAGTTCAAAAGACGCTTCATTGGTCTGTCTATACTCAT
>Ga0073934_10003673_pt1 | contig 27608 bp, 19 predicted proteins | sample LarsenN4metaG_FD_76834 | JGI IMG/M metagenome (GOLD analysis project Ga0073934, IMG submission 76834) | Hot spring sediment bacterial and archeal communities from British Columbia, Canada, to study Microbial Dark Matter (Phase II) - Larsen... ... | reverse complement strand
CTAGAGGCTCCGCCTCGATGTCCAAGGAGGGGAGGCAGAGCCTCCCGGCAGGCATTCCCAGGCTCTGCCTAGGAACGAGGGAGTCCGGGCAGTTCTGTGAAAGACCCTCCCCTCTCCCACCGCGTGGGAGAGGGGCCGGGGGTGAGGGGAGAACTGTGAAGTCAAAACTAAATAGACAATGTAGGAGTACCCCTTTCCTCGTTCCCAGGCTCTGCCTAGGAATGCTTATCTAGAGGCTCCGCCTCGATGTCCAAGGAGGGGAGGCAGAGCCTCCCGGCAGGCATTCCCAGGCGGAGCCTAGGAACGAGGGGATTTTGCCCTAACCGTTCTGCTTTCCCTCCCCCCCCTCCCACCGCGTGGGAGAGGGGCCGGGGGTAAGGGGAAACGTGCCTCTGCTCTCGCTCTCCTTGACCTACCTTCTATACCCCATAGCATTATGGGGGTTTTCCCCACCCCATATTTCAGGTCTTTACTCCATTCACAAAGCGTAAAGTCCGGCTTAATTTATATACTAATCTTTTTTGCCATTCGTCTCCCAGAAACCCATTTAGATATGACAGCTTAGATGACTGAAGGTAAAAATATGAATCAAACAGAAAGTAGTTCGAAGCGACGACCCCGCGATAGCCTTGGAGATACGTTTCCCTTGAGAAGGGAACCGGCGATATGAAATGGTTTGTCAGAATAAAGACCTGGGTAGCGTTTGGCCTGGCGTTGGCAATTCTGGCCGGTATCGGCGGGATCGCTTATCGAAATACCACCCAGCTCGTCGAGACTGCCAAGAGGGTAGCACACACCTACGCAGTGCTTGAAAATCTCGAAAGTCTGCTCTCCGACCTGTCAGATGGGGAGGCTGGAGGCCGTGGTTATGTCCTGACGGGAGAAGAGTATTACCTGGAACCTTATCAAAAGGCCGTGGAGTCCATAGGACGAAGCATTAAGGCGCTCAAGGAATTAACCGCGGATAATCCCGGCCAGCAACGTCGGCTTGAGGCCCTTGATCCCCTGATTGCGGAAAAACTTACGGGGCTCAAAGAGACGATCGACTTACGGAAGAGTAAAGGATTTGAAGCCGCCTTGCAGACGGTCCTGACGGATAAGGGAAGGAAGGTCACGGAGGCTATCCGAGGGGTCATTGGGGAGATGCAACACGAGGAGAGGGAGTTGTTGAAACGACGGGATGAGGAGACAAGAAGGAAAGCCCGGAACACGATTTTTATCCTTTTCATTGGGACTCTCCTGAGCTTTGTGCTCCTCTTTTTAGCCTTCTATCTTCTCAATCAGGAGATTATCGAGCGCAAGCGGGCCGAAGCCGAGCTGGCGGAGCGGGCCGGGGAGCTGGCCCGTTCCGAGGAGGCTTTGCAGAATCAGACCAGGATCTTGCAGTCTATTCTTACCAGCATGGGCGATGGCGTCATTGTCGTTAATGAACAGGGCCGCTTTTTGCTTTTCAACCCGGCTGCGGAGCAAATCCTCGGTATCGGCCAGACGGACACGACCCCCGCTGAGTGGACGCAACAATACGGCCTCTATCTGCCGGATAGGGTCACGCCTTACCCCCCTGAAGATTTACCCCTGACCCGAGCCATGCAGGGGGAGGCTGTGAACGCGGTAGAGGTCTTCGTACGGCATTCGAAAGCCCCGGAAGGGATCTGGGTGAGCGTAACGGGTAGACCGCTAAGGGATAACGAGGGGGCTTCGCGGGGCGGCGTTGTCGTTTTCAGCGATATCACCGAGCGTAAGCGGACCGAGGAGACGCTGCGTAAATGGGCGCACGTCTTCGAGCATGCGGGGTGGGGCGTGGTCATCGGCAGCGCAGATGGCAAAACGCTGGAAATGGTAAATCCTGCGTTTGCAAAGATGCACGGATATACGGTGGAGGAACTGATCGGAGGATCTATCAGCGACGTATTCGCCCCGGATTGTCGCGCGGAGGTCCTTGACCAGATCCGAATTGCGCATGAGAAAGGCCGCCACGCCTTTGAATCCAGGCATATTCGGAAGGATGGAACGATCTTTCCCGTTCTGATAGACATCACTGCCGTGAAGGATGAGGAACAAAGGGTGCTCTATCGGGTCTCTAACGTCCAGGATATTACGGAACGCAAGCGGGTAGAGGAAGCGCTTCGCAAAGCCCATGACGAGTTGGAAATGCGGGTCCATGAGCGGACAGCGGCCCTGGCAAAAGCCAACGAGGCCTTACAGGCTGAAATTACCGAGCGCAAGCGGGCGGAGGAGAATCTTCTCAGGTTGATGCGAGAGACGCGGGAAGCCGTCGATATCCTTGCCACCTCCGCCAGTGAGATCCTGACTGCGACCACCCAGGCCGCCTCGGGTGCGGCAGAGATCGCAGCAACCATCCACCAGACAACCACCACGGTTGAGCAAGTCAAACAGACGGCTCAACTCTCCACCCAAAAAGCAAGGCACGTTTCCGAACGCGCCCAGGAAGCTGTGAAGGTCTCCCAAAGCGGCAAGCAATCTGTAGAAGAAGCCATGGCGCGGATGCGACGCATCCGCGAGCAGATGGAGTCTATCGCCGAAAGCATTATAAAACTTAGCGAGCAGGGCCAGGCCATCGGGGAGATCATCGCCACCGTCAACGACCTGGCCGAGCAGTCCAATCTTCTTGCGGTCAATGCCGCCATCGAAGCTGCGAAAGCTGGCGAGCAGGGAAAGGGCTTTGCCGTAGTAGCTCAGGAAGTTAAGAGCCTTGCCGAGCAATCCAAACAGGCAACTGCCCAGGTTCGAACCATTTTGAGCGATATACAGAGGGCGACCCACGCCGCCGTGATGGCCATGGAACAGGGAAGCAAAGCGGTAGGGGTCGGCATGAAGAAATCCACCGAAGCGGGGGAGTCTATCCGGATGTTGGTGGAGAGTATAGAGGCTTCGGCCCAGGCAGCCGTTCAGATTGCAGCGTCCAGCCAGCAACAGCTCGTAGGAATGGATCAGGTGGCCTTAGCCATGGAGAACGTTACCCGGGCAAGCGCACAAAACGCTGCCAGTGCTAAACAAGTCGAGACCGCAGCCCGGAACTTGCACGAGCTGGGGCAGAAGTTGAAGCAATTGGCGGAGCAGTATGAGGGGTAATACGCCCGGGTTACCGATTGTGGTTCGTCGTTGCAATTGAAGGAGACGCCATGGGCTCAACGGATGCCGACTTTCTCAAAAAGCTTCTCTTGACCTTCCAGGTCGAAGCACAAGAACACCTTACAACCATCTCTTCCAGGTTGTTTGAACTGGAAAAAGCGCCCGCTGAAAAGCAGAGGGAACTCGTAGAGATCATCTTTCGGGAAGTGCATAGCTTGAAAGGCGCCGCCCGGACGGTAAATAAGGCAGAAATTGAAGAAATCTGCCAGTCGATGGAAAATGTTTTTGCTGGACTGAAGCGCCAGGAGATCCTCTTAACGCCGGCGCTGTTGGATGTGCTCTACCAGGCTGTCGATGGTCTTGGCCGATTCCTTTCTTCCTCCGGCGCCGAACAGACCCCCGACGAAAAATCAAAAATGATCTCACTGGTTCGGCAGCTTAAAAGTAGCTTGAAGGTTCCTCCCCTTCCTTCCCGGCCAGAGGAACCCGGGAAACTGGAAAGCAAAAAACCCCCAGACGTAGAATCTGCTACGTCCATTCCGGGCGAAGGTGTTCCAGATGAAGGCCAAAGCCAGGGTGAGGACCGTCCCCCCTACTCTTTGGAAGATAAGAAACCTTTTGTCCCCGAGAAGCCTTTGCGGGCAGAAATGGTAAGGATCTCCTCGACAAAGTTAAACTCGCTGCTGCTTCAAGTGGAGGAGATGCTCGCTGTAAAACTGACGATGCGCCAACGTATCGCAGATCTTAAAGACCTGCACACCCTCCTGGACCTATGGAGGAAGGAATGGACAAAAGTTCAACCGGAAGTGCGGAGGATTCGGCGGTTCCTGGAAAGAAAAAACAAACGATCCGGGGTTCGTAGTGGCGGTTATAGAGGCAGCGCCCGCGTCCCCCCTCCCCTCCCTGGCCGGCTCCTGGAGTTTTTGGATTGGAACCATACTACCCTCAAATCCATGGCGAGTAAACTTACGACGCTGACGAAATCAATGGAGTACGATCGTCGGTTTCTGGACGGGACGGTGGATCATCTCCTGGAGGATACGAAGAAGGTGCTCCTGCTCCCCTTCTCCTCGTTTTTGGAAATTTTCCCGAAACTGGTCCGCGAGCTATCGCGCGATCTGGGCAAAGACGTGGAATTGGTGATTCAGGGAGGGGAAATTGAAATCGACAAGCGTATTTTAGAAGAGATGAAGGACGCCCTCGTTCATCTGATAAGGAATTGTATCGATCATGGGATTGAAGATCCGAAGGAACGGGCGCGAAAAAAGAAGCCACTTCGCGGGACGGTGACCCTTTCCGTCTCACAGAAGACCAGTAATAACGTTGAAATTCTCATCTCGGATGACGGAGCGGGTATCGATATTTCGAAAGTAAAGTCTGCAGCTATTAAACTCGGTCTGGTTTCTCAAGCGGAAGCAGACAAGCTTAACGAACGAGAGGTGCTCTCGTTTATTTTCCAATCGGGAATTTCGACCAGTCCCTTTGTCACCGATATCTCGGGTCGAGGGCTTGGCCTGGCGATCGTGCGAGAGAAGGTCGAAAAACTTGGCGGCCTTATATCCGTGGAGACCTACCCCCATCAAGGATCCACATTTCGGATACTCCTTCCCCTGACGTTTGCTACGTTCCGAGGAGTTCTCGTTCAAGTGGGCGAGCAAGTCTTTGTGGTCCCTAGCGCAAACGTAGAAAGGGTGGCCAGGATTAGAAGGGAAGCCGTTAAAACGGTTGGAAACAGGGAAACCATTACGCTCGATGACCGGGTGGTTCCTCTGGTAGGGCTTGCAGAGGTCTTAGAGCTTCCCCAGGGGGAAAAAAAGCCGGAGGCTTCACCGGGAAGGGAAGATCCGGAGTTTATCCTTGTGTTCGTTCTCGGTACCGCCGAAAGGCGCATTGCTTTCGGTGTGGATAAAGTGCTCAACGAACAGGAAGTGCTGGTCAAAAGCCTTGGCCGCCAACTCTCCCGAGTGCGCAATATTGCGGGGGCTACCATTCTGGGGACGGGTAAAGCCGTTCCCATTTTAAACGTTCCCGACTTGCTGAAATCGGCGGTGAAGCTAACCCCCGGCCCTTCCAGAATTCGCTCTGTAGCGAAAGAAGCCGGAACCAAAAGAAAATCTATCCTGGTTGTAGAAGATTCCATCACCACAAGGATCCTGTTAAAAAATATTTTAGAATCCGCCGGATACCAGGTCAAAACTGTGGTGGACGGCGTGGATGCGCTGGCGGCTCTGGGCGCGGAAAATTTTGATTTGGTGGTATCGGATGTGGATATGCCCCGGATGAACGGGTTCGACCTTACGGCGAAGATCCGTGCGGATCAGAGACTTTCGGAGTTACCCGTAGTGTTAGTAACTTCCTTGGAAGACCGCGAACGGGGACTAAACGTGGGGGCCAACGCCTACGTGGTGAAACGCGGCTTCGAACAGAGTAACTTATTGGAGGTTATCCGAAGATTTATATAAGCCCCGGGAAATTAAACGATTCAAATTCTTAACGCGGCAAGCGGTCTCTTCACCAGAGGAAAGAAGCTACGGCTATTCCTATGGTTTTGAATGGAGCGTTGAAAAACCGATATCCTGAAAGGGAGGTTGAAGGATGGATAACGTTCGGAAAGAATTTAAGACCCCTAAAGTCGAAATCCTTATCGTCGAGGACAGCCCCACACAGTCTGAGCAACTGAGGTACATCCTTGAGCAAAACGGCTATCGCGTCTCAGTGGCCGGTCATGGGAGAGAGGCCCTTGCCCGGATGCATCAGTATAAGCCGACCCTCGTTATCAGCGATGTGGTCATGCCGGAGATGGATGGCTATGAACTCTGTCGGCAGATCAGGGCGGATGAAAATCTCAAAGACGTTCCCGTGATTCTTTTGACGGCCCTTTCCGACCCTACAGATGTCCTTCGAGCTTTGGAATGTGGGGCGAGTAATTTCATCACCAAGCCCTACGATGAGAAATATCTTCTCTCCCGCATCCACTACATACTTACCAACATGGAGCTGCGCAAAGGGGCCGTCGTACAAATGGGTATAAATATCTTCTTTGCGGGCCAGAATTATTTTATCAATGCGGAACGCTTGCAGGTCCTAGATCTTCTCATCTCTACTTACGAGACAGCGGTTCAGGAGAACCTTGAGCTGATCAAAACGCGGGATGAATTGAGGCTTCTGAACGAGCATCTGGAAGAAAAGGTGGAAGAGAGGACCGCTGCCCTTACGGCGGAGATCGCCGAGCGCAGGCGGGTGGAAGAACAGCTCCGCAAGTTATCTCGTGCCATCGAACAATGTCCCAGCGTAGTGATCATTACGGATGTTCAGGGCCGTATCGAGTATGTCAATCCCAAATTCACCCAGGTGACGGGTTATACCCCCCAAGAGGTTATCGGGATGAGCCTGCGCGACTTAGAGGGGCAGTCCTCTGAAGAATACCAGCAGATGTGGCAAACCATTACCTCCGGGGGAGAATGGCGGGGGGAATTTTATAGTAAAAAGAAGAACGGGGAGCCCTACTGGGTGCTGGCAGCCCTTTCACCCATCCGAAACCAGGCAGGGAATATCACCCATTTTCTTGCGGTTAAGGAAGATATCACCCGACGCAAGCGCGATGAGGAAACCATCCGATATCTGGCCTATTATGATGCCCTCACGGATCTACCCAACCGGTTACTGTTCAATGACCGTCTCACCCTGGCACTGGCTAAGGCTCAGCGTAGTCATCAGATGTTGGCTATCATGTTCCTGGATTTAGACCGCTTCAAAATCGTCAATGACACGCTGGGCCACGCCCTGGGAGATCGGTTGCTCCAGGGCGTGGCTCACCGACTGATCAGCACCTTGGGTGAAGGAGACGTCGTCGCCCGCATGGGGGGGGACGATTTCATGCTGCTATTAACGGGGATCCTCCAGGTGGAAGAAGTCGTCCAACGCGTTCAGAAAATCCTCGAGATCCTCAGGCCGTCCTTTAACTTCGAAGGTTATGAACTCCATATAACGCCCAGCATCGGGATTGCCCTCTATCCCGACGATGGGAAAAGTACGGAAGCTCTGCTAAAGAACGCGGATGTGGCCCTGCACCGGGCCAAGGAACAAGGAGGGAACACTTACCAATTTTACACTTCGGTCATGAATGCTGCCGCCTTTGAGCGGTTGACCCTGGAAAACAGCCTGCGCCGGGCGCTGGAGCGTGAGGAATTCGTCCTCTACTACCAACCCCAGGTGAGCCTGGACCGTGGAGAGATTGTGGGTATGGAAGCCCTGGTGCGTTGGCAACACCCGGAACTGGGATTGGTCTCCCCGGCGAAGTTTATCCCCTTAGCGGAGGAAACCGGGCTGATTATCCCCATCGGGGAATGGGTCCTGCAAACGGCTTGTGCCCAAAACAAAACCTGGGAAAAAGCGGGCTTTCCCCCCCTCCGCGTGGCGGTGAACCTCTCAGCGCGCCATTTCAAACAAAAAAGTTTGATCGGAACCGTAGCCTGGGTGCTCAAAGAAACCAGGTTCGATCCCTATTATCTAGACCTGGAGTTGACCGAGGGAGCTATCATGGAAAACGCGGAAGCCACCATCACCACGCTGCGGGAATTGAAAGAGATGGGCCTACGGATCTCCATAGATGATTTCGGTACCGGGTACTCCTCGCTCGGTTATCTGAAGCGTTTTCCCATAGATATCTTGAAGATTGACCAGTCGTTTGTACAGGATATCTCGATAGATCCAGACGATGCGGCGATCGTCAGGTTAATTATTACCATGGCGCATACTCTGAAACTGAAAGTGATCGCCGAAGGGGTGGAAGCGAAAGAACAACTAGAATTTTTACGTTTGTACCAGTGTGAGGAAGTGCAGGGTTATCTTTTCAGCAAACCCGTACCTGCCGAGACTTTTACCCAACTTCTTCAAAAAGGGGGATGTCTATCCGTATAAGCAGGCAACGTGTGCCTTTACCTGGACTTCGTTCTCATTAATAACCTTTTATCCGAGGGGAAAAGGATCAGATCATGAATCCCAAGCCAGAGCTCTGGAACGATAGAGTGGAAATCCTTATCGTCGAGGACAGCTCCACACAGGCTGTACATCTTCAACAGATCCTCGAACAGCAAGGCTATTGCACTTTGGTGGTCAAGAATGGCAAGGAAGCCCTTACCCTGATGCGTCAGCACAAACCGACGCTCATTATCAGCGATATCGTCATGCCCGAGATGGACGGTTACGAGCTTTGTCGGCGGATCAAGGCGGACGAACCTCTCAAAGACGTCCCCGTGATTCTTTTGACCGCCCTTTCCGACCCCACAGATATTCTCAACGCTTTGAAGTGCGGGGCGAGCAGTTTCATCACGAAGCCTTACGACAAAGCCTATCTTCTCTCCCGCGTCGAGTACGTCCTTTTGAATCAAAAGCTGCGCGAGGCCGAAAAAGTAAAAATGGGCATGGATATCTTCTTCGCGGGTCAAAGGTACTTTATTACCTCAGAACGTTGGCAAATTCTAGACCTTCTCCTCTCCACCTACGAGACGGCGGTCGAAAAGAACCTGGAGCTCATCAAGGTGCAGGAAAAGTTAAAGATGGCCAACGAGCGTCTGGAAGAAAAGGTGGCCGAGAGAACTTCTGCCCTTGTCGCAGAGATCGCCGAGCGCAAACGGGCGGAGGAGGAACGCAAACGGGCAGAGGAGACCTTGCGACGCAATGAAGAACACTTTCGTTCGCTCATCGAAAATGCTTTGGATATCATCACCGTTCTGAACAGTGATGGAGCTATCCGCTACGCAAGTCCTTCCGTTTCCCGGGTGCTTGGATACAGACCGGAGGATTTAATCAGCAAGAACATCTTTGAGCTCATGCATCCCGACGACGCCCCTTATATCTTTAAGACCTTCCTCGGCGTAGTCCAAAAGCGCGGGGTCACTCCTACCCTAGAGTTTCGTTTTCGGCACAAAGAGGGCTCATGGCGTATTCTTGAAGCGATCGGCAACAACCTTCTGGACGATTCGGGAGTGGCGGGCATCGTGGTCAATTCCCGCGACATCACCCAGCGTAAACAGGCCGAAGAAACGATCCGGCATCTGGCTTATTATGATCCGTTAACTAAGCTGCCCAACCGCACCTTGCTCAATGACCGCCTCGCTGTGGAGTTGGCTCAGGCCCATCGTACTCAGCAGATGCTGGCCCTGGTGTTCCTCGACCTGGACCGCTTCAAGACCATCAATGATACGCTAGGCCACACGGTCGGAGACCGGTTATTGCAAGGAGTGACTCAGCGACTGACAAGCTGCCTGCGTGAAGGAGACACCATCGCCCGTCTGGGGGGCGATGAATTCATGTTTCTATTGCCGGGGATTGCCCACGCGGAAGATGCCGCTAAAGTGGCTCAAAGGATCCTTGAAGTCCTCAACCCCTCCTTTCATTTGGAAGGGCACGAGTTCCACATCACCGCCAGCATTGGGATCGTCCTCTATCCTACCGATGGGGAAGATACTAAGACCCTGTTGAAGAATGCTGACGTTGCCATGTACCGGGCCAAGGACCGCGGCCGGAACACTTACCAGTTCTATACCCCGGCCATGAACGCCGCGGCTCTTGAGCGGCTGATACTGGAGAATAGTTTACGTCGTGGGCTGGAACGTGAGGAGTTTGTGGTCTACTACCAGCCTCAGGTCAATCTTTATACCGGACAAATCGTTGGCGCCGAAGCCCTGGTGCGCTGGCAGCACCCCGAGCTGGGGCTGGTCCCTCCCATGAAGTTTATCCCGCTGGCCGAAGAAACCGGCCTCATCATACCTCTCGGTGAATGGGTTCTGCGAACGGCCTGTGCTCAAAACAAGGCCTGGCAGGAAGCGGGCTTTCCTCCCTTGCGGATAGCTGTGAACCTGTCGGCCCACATCTTTAAACATAAAGATGTGGTAAAAACTATCGTCAGGATACTCAAAGAAACCGGGCTGGATCCTGATTACCTGGACCTGGAATTGACCGAGGGGGCCGTTATGGAAAACGCAGAGACGACCATCACGATGCTACGTGAATTGAAAGAGATGGGAATGCACATCTCGATCGATGATTTTGGGACGGGATATTCTTCCCTCAGCTACCTGAAACGTTTTCCGATAGATATCCTGAAAATTGACCAGTCGTTCGTTCGGGATATCATCACAGATCCAGATGATGCTGCCATTGCCCGGTTAATTATTACTATGGCCCATACCCTGAAGTTGAAGGTGATCGCCGAAGGGGTGGAAACCGAAGAGCAACTATTATTCTTGCGTTCCCATGAATGTGACGAGATGCAGGGGTACTATTTTAGTCGACCCGTGCCAGCCGAGGCCTTTACACAACTCCTCCGGGAAGGGCGGCGATTGACCCTTCCTATACAGAACTAAAGACCCTGACTCAGGAAACCCCCTTAAACTCCGGGAAGGGCGGCGATCGACCCTTCCTATGCAGGGGATTAGAGGGGAGGACCTATAAGGTCGAGACGTCGGCGGCGCAAGTCTCCCCCGTCTCAATACCGCCGTGCTCGCAAATTTTGGGGATCTATAGGGTCGAGACGTGGGTGGCGCAGGTCTCTGGGGAGGAGGGTAAGCCATAGGTCCGCAAAGGCCCCGCTTCCCCCTAGCTAAACATAACCTTTTGATCCGTAGCTCTTTTTTCTCGTTCCCGGGCACTGCCTGGGAATGCCTATCCCGAGGCTCTGCCTCGCCTAAGGGAGCTGAGGCAGCGCTCCGAGAAGCTACGTGCACAAGTAGGGTTTGGGAACGAGGCGGGGAGGTTGTCCTTCTAAAAGGGTGTAAAAAAAGCATCGACAACTCTGCACGGAAAGTATTATATTATTGATGGAACTTTTTTAAAAAACTCAGGCCGAAGTGGTGAAATTGGCAAACACGCTGCGTTCAGGGCGCAGTGGGCTTACGCCCTTGGGGGTTCGAGTCCCCCCTTCGGCATCCGGCGTTTGGCCTTCGTCTTTTATTAAATCTCTCCTCTTTCCCCGGCCGATCTTTCTTATTGACAAATTACTCGGAGGAGCCCACATTTTATCTGTGTCCCTCTGGATGATCCGGGATAGTTTTACCTAATAATAGAGATGTATACCCGAACGTATCTCTCACATTCTCCTGAAGAGACTCAGCGGTTAGGCATCCAGGTCGGGCAGAACCTTGGCGCCGGCGATCTGGTTGCGTTGACGGGGGAGCTGGGTTCCGGTAAAACCTGCTTGATTCAGGGGATTACCCTTGGGTTAGGGATTTTAAACCCTAGACAAGTGACCAGTCCGACCTTTACCCTCATTAATGAGTATAAAGGTCGGGTTCCCATCTATCACTTTGACCTGTACCGGATCTCCAGGCCTGAGGAGCTTTACGAGCTGGGGTTTGAGGAATATTTCTATGGAAATGGGGTCACCCTGATTGAGTGGGCAGAAAAGATGATGGGATGGCTTCCTCCCCAGCGGTTATCGATCCACATAAAAATTCTGAGCGAAAGCCAGCGAGAGATTCAATTTTCAACCCCTCAGGCAAAATTCGAAGAACTTCTGCGGAGTTTATAAATTTATGGAAATCAGTGGGTTTGTAAAGGATTGTTGGTAATAGGAACCGTCACATCCAAAATTTCGACGTCCCCACCTTTTTTGAGGTTAATCTCAATATGCGTTTGATCGACTTCTACGAATTTAGTTATGACCTTAATAATTTCCTCTTTCAACTGTTCTAACAAGGGAGAGTCGATGCTTCTCCTCTCATGATGGAGAATAATTTTCAACCGTTCTCTGGCGATATCCGCGCTTCGCGCTTTAGGTTTGAACAAAGCTTTAATATAATTCATCATAATTAATCCATATATCCGGTGAACAACCCAGAGATAGAACCGCCCGGATTGTATCCACCAAATTGACCTCCCTGCCCTAGTCCATCCCAACCAGTTTTTTAAGCCCTCTTAAGAACCCACCCTTCTCTCCATCCGTAGAGAGGAAATCTACTTTACGACCTTCCAATCGCAGGGCGATATCTCGGTAAGCTTTGCCTGCGGGAGATCGGTTAGATAACGCTGCAGGTTCTCCCCGGTTCGTATAGGCCACCATATTTTCGTCATCGGGAACGATGCCCAGCAATTCCACGGCAAGGATCTGAAGGATGGCACTGGCGTCCATCATATCTCCCTTTTTAACCATGTCCGGTTTAATGCGATTGATGATGAGTTTAGGCTGTCCCTTTTCAGAGGCTTCCAGGAGTCCAATCACCCGGTCCACATCCCTTACCGCGGAGACTTCTGGGGTGGTCACGACGATGGCGATATCTGCCCCGGCGACCGCATTTCGAAATCCCCCTTCGATCCCAGCCGGGGAGTCGATCAAAATGTAATCAAATTCCTTTTTAAGTGTCTCGGTCAGTTCCAACATTTGTTCCGGGGATACATCGTCTTTATCTCGGGTTTGTGCTGCCGGCAGCAGCCATAAATTCTTCACATTTTTGTCGCGGATCAACGCCTGATGGAGCTTACAGCGTTTCTCAATGACATGAACCAAGTCATAGACAATCCGATTTTCCAGCCCCAAAATCATATCCAGATTTCGTAAACCGATGTCCGCATCGATCACTACCACTTTCTTCTCTAACAAGGCGAGTGCCACACCAAGGTTGGCGGTTGTCGTTGTTTTACCGACCCCACCTTTTCCGGAAGTAATAACGATAGCTTTACTCTCCATAATACCTATCTCCTGCTTCATGAAGCTCTAGAGTTAAAGAATGGATTCTATAACCACCTCTCCATCTTTTACGTAGGCTTTTTCAGCCCTTTGGATATTCTGAATTTCATTATCGGGGGAGCGACCAATATATTGAGCTATTCTAAGCTGTGAGGGGCTCAATTGTAAAGCGATGACCACCGCATCCTCAGACCCTTGAGCGCCCGCATGGGCCACGCCTCGGAGGCGCCCAAGCACCAGGATATCGCCTCCTGCTATAAGATAACTGCCCGGGTTGACATCTCCCAGAACCACAATATTCCCATGGTATTCAATGGTCTGTCCGGATCTTATGGTCCTACGTAGGAAGATGGTATCCTCTTCCTGCTGTAAGGTTGGATCTAAGAGTTTAGAGAAAATCTTCGATTTCTTCAGCGGAGGGCCGCTTTTTCGCTCCAGGGGCGTCGGGGGTCTCTGAGAAGATTTAACCTCGGTCGCCTTCTCCCCCTTCTCATCTATAACCACCAACCTATTCGTAAATCCTTTGATATGTAGCGTATATTTCCCTTCAACAAGTTCCCTGATCGTTCGGATTTCTTCAGGGGAAAGGGTTCGGTCTCCAATATAGATATCTACTTCCGCTCCAGAAAAGAAACTGTTCGACGCGGCGAGTTTCTTATTGAGATGATCCAGAACGGTATCAAAAAGTGCCCGGTCATCAATTAGAATGGCCAGTCCCGTTTTGGTTCCTTTAATTTCCACAACCTTCTCAGCTTGCATAACCTTAACCTAACCACTTAAAACCCTAAGGTAAGTTGAAAACGCCCATCCATCCTACGATGGGTAACCATAACACGAAAAGAAAAAATGTCAAGCGATATATCGCTCTGTACAATTATCTGTTGACAAGATAAGACGTTATAGCGGATAATCAAAGTTTAGTCCCCGATCCGTCATCCTTTGTTTTTTCGCCTTTTGCCCTTTATCCGCTGTTCGTGATTAAGGTTAATAGGCCACAGACAACGGACAACGGGCGAAAACAGATGGTTGGAGAAAGAGTAGAATGGGATAGCCCCCTGTATCGCATGGTGGTCAGCCAGTTTAATAAGGCCGTGGAGCGAATGAATCTGGACCCGGGCATCGTCGAGAGGCTTCGGTATCCCCAGCGTTCCTTAACCGTTACCTTTCCGGTTAAAAGGGACGATGGTCCTATAGAGACCTTCGTAGGGTATCGGGTTCAGCATACGTTGTCTATGCCGACTAAGGGCGGTATTCGATACCATCCCCAGGTAACCCTGGGGGAGATTACGGCGCTGGCCATGTTGATGACCTGGAAATGCGCGCTGATCGGGCTACCTTTCAGCGGGGCTAAGGGCGGCGTGTGCTGTAACCCGGAGCGGTTATCCCCGGGGGAATTGGAGCGTTTAACCCGACGTTATACGGCGGAGATTGCTACGATGATCGGACCGGATTCAGATATCCCGGCTCCCGATATCGCTACCAATGAGCAAGTGATGGCCTGGATGATGGATACGTACAGCCAACAAAAGGGCCATGCCATTCCCGGGGTCGTTACGGGAAAACCGGTCAGCATCGGGGGCTCTTTAGGACGATATGAAGCTACCGGACGAGGGGTGGTCTACGTGATCACAGAGGCCGCCAGGCTCCTGAACATGAATCTGAATGGGGCCAGGGCCGTCGTTCAAGGATTCGGGAATGTAGGGTCTATTACCGCCAAGCAACTTGCGAAGAGCGGCTGTAAAGTTATTGCCACCTGCGACGTGAAGGGTGGGCTTTATAACGAGAAGGGCCTGGACATTAAGGACTTGATCAGCTATGTAAAACGCCACCGATATCTGGAAGGCTACCGCAACGCAGAGCCCCTCACCCATGCTGAACTCTTCGAGCTCCCCTGTGACATCCTGGTTCCGGCAGCCCTTTCCCATCAGATTACGGAGAAAAATGCTCCTAAAATTACCTGCCGACTCCTGGCAGAAGGGGCTAATGGACCGACCACGCCGGAGGCGGATCAAATTCTGCGGGATAAGGGCGTCTTGATTATCCCTGATATCCTTTGCAATGCGGGAGGCGTGGTCGTCTCTTACTTTGAATGGGTTCAAGATTTACAAAATTATTTCTGGACCCTCAAACAGATTAACAACCGGCTCCAGAAGATTCTCCTGAGAGGCTTCCGGAGCGTCTATGAACGATCCCTCCAAGAGAAAACGGATATGCGGGTGGCCGCCCTCATGATCGGCATTGGGCGGGTTGTGGAAGCCAAGCGGGTTCGTGGATTGTATCCTTAAAGACGGCGGGCCGTGGGTCGTGGGCCGTAGGTAGTTGCCGACTACCCACCGTCCCCTGCTCCCTGCCCGCTATCTTTAGCTATGTTGATTGAAGATAAACTTAAAGAACTGGCTCAAAAAAATGAAGAAGCGGAATTAGCGGGTGGACTGGAACGTATTGAGAAGCATCATAAGGCCGGTAAGCTCACGGCCAGGGAGCGGGTTAATTTTTTGCTAGACCCGGGAAGTTTTCAAGAAACCGATAAGTTTGTAGTCCATCGGTGCAATGACTTCGGAATGGCCGAGAAAAAAATACCCGGAGATGGAGTGATTACAGGGTACGGGACCATCAAAGGGCGCCTGGTGTATGTTTTTGCTCAAGATTTTACTGTCTTTGGCGGCTCCCTCAGCGAGACTTATGCCGCAAAGATCTGTAAGATTATGGATCTGGCCTTGAAAACGGGAGCCCCCATCATCGGTCTGAACGATTCGGGCGGCGCTCGCATCCAGGAAGGTGTAGTGAGCCTGGCAGGCTACGCCGATATCTTCCTGCGAAATACCCTGGCCTCGGGAGTGGTTCCTCAGATCTCCGCCATCATGGGGCCTTGCGCCGGAGGAGCGGTCTATTCCCCTGCCATTACGGATTTCATCGTCATGGTCAAGGAATCCAGCTATATGTTCATCACGGGCCCTGAAGTCATTAAGGCCGTAACCCATGAGGAGGTCAGCTTTGAAAAACTTGGGGGCGCCATGACCCATAACACTATCAGCGGTGTGGCCCACTTTGCCGCGGAGAACGATGAAGATTGCCTCCTGCTTATCCGGGAGCTCCTGGAGTTTATCCCACAAAATAACGCCGAAGATCCTCCGTATAAGCCTACGGATGACCCCCCAGACCGGGTCGATGCCAGCTTAAACACCCTGGTCCCGGATAACCCCAATCAACCCTACGATATTAAAAATATTATCCGCGCCGTGGTGGATCGTAATTACTTCTTTGAAATTCATGAACATTACGCTAAGAATCTTGTGGTGGGCTTTGGCCGACTCAATGGACGCTCCATAGGTATCGTCGCAAACCAACCGGACTTCCTGGCAGGGACCCTGGATATCGATGCCTCCCTCAAAGGCGCCCGTTTCGTGCGCTTCTGTGACGCGTTTAACATCCCTCTTATCGTCTTTGAAGATGTACCGGGTTTCTTGCCGGGCGTGGACCAGGAATATCGGGGAATTATTAAACACGGGGCGAAACTTCTTTATGCGTTCGCAGAAGCCACCGTTCCTAAAATTACCGTTATCACCCGAAAAGCCTATGGAGGGGCCTATTGCGTTATGGCCAGCAAGCATATCCGGGCCGATCAAAATTTTGCCTATCCCACGGCAGAGATCGCGGTCATGGGTCCGGAGGCCGCCGTTAACATCATCTTCCGGAAAGAGCTGGCCGAGGCCAAAGATCCCGTAGCTAGAAAAGCGGAACTGGTTGCAGAATATCGAAGAAAATTTGCTAACCCTTACATCGCCGCAGAACGGGGGTACGTGGACGAGGTTATTGAACCTAAATATACGCGCCTTAAACTCATCCAGGCCCTGGAAATGCTAAAAAATAAGCGAGACCTTAATCCCCCTAAGAAGCACGGGAACATCCCGCTTTAGGTGCGGGGTAGTGCTTTCAGGAGCACCTTTTTTTACCGACCTAGCCCCCTTCCCAACGCGGGAAAGGGGAACTTGGGGAGGGCCTATACCCCAACTCTCCCCCCCCTGCCAGGGAAGGGGCGTCGGAGGGGTTAGGTTCCAAGAGGAAACCCTTGAAAGGGGGGTGAGGGGGAAGCGGACGTGTCGGCCCTCCCCCCCCAGCCCCTCTCCCACGGGATAGGAGAGGGGAGTTAGGTGGATCTTCGGCCAGTTTCCGGGGAGCCCCCTCTCCCCTGGTGGAAGAGGGGGTTGGGGGTGAGGGGGAAAAGGGAGTAAGACCTCTTTGGGGGTCAGCCTTGTTGCATCATCTTTTTGATCACCTTGATCCGTTCCCTGGCTTTATTTCCACGCTTATCCCGTTGATAGTCTTTAGCCATTTTCTCATAAAGCTCTAGCGCTTCCTCCCATTCCCCCTGGGCCTCATGAATTTCCGCCATCTTGAACCTGGCTGTGGACACCCATGGGTCAGACACCGGTCGTAGACGGGTCACCTCCTCATATTCCATGAGGGCTTGATTAAAATTCCCCAGCTGGTGGAAGGTATCTCCAATCCAGTATTGGGCCTCCGCTTTGAGCTCATCGTCCGCAGAGTGTTCAAGGATCTGCCGGAAAGCCGTTACGGCCAGGTCGAAATCCCGAGTTTCCTGAAAGAAAAGCCCAATGCTCATTCGGAATTGATCCACAGAGGCTTCATTGGGATAGTGGGTGATCACCTTCTTGTAGTTTTCTATAGCGCGGTCCATATCCTTCAGGTTCTTATAACACTCCCCGATCTTAAATTGCGCTTCCGCGGCGATAGAGCTATTGCCGAACAGATCCAGCACCCTTTGATACTCGGCCAGGGCTTCTGAATACTTCTTTTGATCAAACAGAATGCTCCCAATCTGGTATTGGGCCTGAGGGGCCCCTTCAAAACCGGGAAATCGGGAGATAACCTCCCGATAAACCGCCATCGCCTCCTCATATTTCCCTTGAAGGCGTAAGGATTCCCCCATCTGATACGTAGCCTCTTTAATAAGAGGATGGTCGGGAAACTCTGAAATGAACTTAGAGAAGGCCCTTTGAGCCCTGCGGTAATCCTTCCGCTGTAATAACTGCTGAGCCTGCCGGAATTTAGTCTCAGCCAGAACAGGAACGCGGGTTTTAGAATCCCTCTGCGCCCAGCTCATCTCAAGGTTGAGCGCGAGGCTCAGGAAGCCGATCAGAAGAACTCGATGTAAGCTTTTCAAGGAAACCCTCCTCCCTGTGATCGCTTTAAACAGGACAGCGTAGCTACCCGGTTATCGCTTCTTTACGGCATGGAACGCACCGCCCGAACGTAGAGGGCGTAATTTAGGGAATGCCCCCCCAGGCCCCCCTCGCCGAAATGGACGTTCCAGGCAGAGGGGGAGTCACTGAGCCGGACCCTGACCTTATCAACGCTCCAACAAGCCTGCTGGGTCCTATCAAAAACGGGGTCTATGTACAGACTTCCATATTCAAGCGTTTGCCGTATAGACTGGGATCGTACGGCCTCCGTCTTTGCCGTAGGTTCCAAAAGAGAGGCTAATTCCTCTATGGTTGGCAGACGCCAGTCTGAAAATCCAGCGTAGCGCTTCCTGTTAAGCTGATGGACATAGTCTTTAGCTTTCTCCCAGGTCATCGTATGAGGGGACCCGGATTGCTGCCACATCAACCCCGTGGCATGATCCAGGACGACTTTATCGCCATGGAGGGTTTTCACCTTGTAGAGGTGCTGAAGGTCCCCTACAAATCTGCCAAATAGTCCCGATGCAGAAAGATCGACAGGATGGTGGAAGCCCTTGTCCTGGATCATCTGCACAATGTCTCGTACGGAAAGCGTGGAGGGCACGCTCCGAATTTCCTTGGGGGCTTTAAACTTGGAGAAGATGACGCCACATCTTAGACAATCTAAATTTTCATGGGGTTGTTCAAATCCACATTTAGGGCAGATTTTTTTTGATGAAGCCTGGGATGACTTTTGGCGCTTAAACCCTTCCGACGCGTAACGGCTAGCGCTAGAGCCTGACGGCGCTGAACGGTATGGGTTATGAGAGGGGGAGGTTTGAGCGTGTGGACCTGACCGGTAAGACTTGAGCTTTTCATAAGCCTGATTGATTTCTTTTAACTTCTCCTGGGCTTTTCGCTGCAGTCGGGGGTCCTGGGAGAAACGATCTGGGTGCCAGACCTTAACCAGGTCCTTATAAGCCTGCTTCACCTCCTCGAAGGAGGCTCCAGGGTTAAGTTCAAGAATTTCATAGTAACGGTTCATTTCTCTCATCCTTCTAGTCTCTTGGCAGCGATCCAACTTCCGGGCCCAAAGTTATTTTCGCAACACCCTAAAATTCCCCCCGGAAGCTGTCATTTCTTGGTCGTTCCTCAGTCTTAATTTTTATGTCCCTTATTATAAGGGATAGGGGGGTGGGAGTCAAACCCTTTTCGATCTCTTTTCCTCAGGAATTTATCCTATGAGGTTTGTTTTTATTGACAAAGGGGCGGCTTGCCCTTATTCTGATGGAAGAGAGTTAGCTGATCCCAGAGGAGGTCATAACCCATGATAACGGTACCGAAATTAACTCTAGAAGACGCTAAAACGATTCTCCGGGGCGCGGAGAAAAAGGCCCAAGAGCTAGGAGTTCCTATGGACATTGCGGTGGTAGATGATGGGGGGAACCTGCTCGCTTTTTATCGGATGGACGGCGCGAGGATAACGAGCATTGACATCGCTATCAATAAAGCTTTCACGGCTGCAGGAGCCCGGAGAGCCACCCATGAGTATAGCCAGGTAGGTGGCCCGGGGGGAAGTTCCTTTGGGATCTTCGTGAGCAACCAGGGCCGGTTCATGATCTTCGGGGGAGGGCTTCCTATCTTCGTAGATGGACATATCGTAGGGGGAGTTGGGTGTAGCTCAGGAACTCCTGAGCAGGATCAAATGGTCGCCCAGGCTGGAATCGATGCTTTCATGGAGGCCGTTAAAAGCAGCGGGCCATAGGTAACGAGCAGCGGGCGAGGGGCAGGGGGCGATAGGTTAAGGGACGAAAAGTCAAAACCCACGGCCTATCGCCTCCCGCTCACCGCCCGCTGCCCACCGGCTTTAAGGTATGGATAAGAAAAAGCTTGTTGTCGAGCTGGCGGAAGTTGTGGGGGTAGGAAGCGTCTTTCAGGATCCGGAGGATCTTGCGGCTTATCAGTACGACGCCTACCTGAGCAAAGCTCTGCCGGATCTCGTCGTTTTCCCTACCACGACCGAGCAGGTCTCTGAAGTTATAAAAATAGCCCATCGAGAGAAAATCCCGTTTGTGGCCCGAGGGGCGGGAACCGGTATCAGCGGAGGGGCGATTCCGGTCAGGGGGGGCCTGGTGATAGCCCTGGCCCGCATGAATAAAATTCTGGAAGTGGATTTTGAGAACCGAAAGGCCCGGGTTCAACCCGGCGTGATCAACCTGGATCTGAGCAATTTCATGAAAGATAAAGGGTTTCACTACGTTCCGGACCCGGCCAGCCAGCAGGCGTGCACCATCGGGGGAAACGTGGCCGAAAACGCAGGGGGCCCCCACTGCCTGGCGTATGGGGTCACGACCAACCATGTGCTGGGGCTCACGGTGGTCTTACCCAATGGCGAGATCCTTCATACGGGGGGGAAAGCCCTGGACTATCCGGGCTACGATTTAACCGGCTTGCTGGTAGGCTCCGAAGGAACTCTGGGGGTGGTTACGGAGATCGTCGTCCGGATTGAACGCCGCCCGGAGGCCGTTAAGACCCTCCTGGCGAGCTTTTCCAGCATGCTGGATGCGGCGGCTGCGGTCTCCGCCATCATCGCCAGCGGAACTATTCCAGCCGCCCTGGAAATGATGGATAAACCCACCGTTGAGGCTGTGGAAGCCTACGCCCATGCGGGTTATCCCGTAGAAGCTGCTGCGGTGCTGCTGATAGAGCTGGAAGGCTTAAAGGATGGGATGGATCGGTTGACGAAAAAAATCGTGGAGATCTGTCAGGGCTGTAAGGCCCTCGAGGTCAAAGTGGCCCAAAATGAACAGGAGCGCCTGCAGCTATGGAAGGGACGCAAATGTGCCGCCGGGGCCATTGGCCGCATCTGCAATAAATATTATCTCCACGATTGCGTGGTGCCCCGCAATAAATTGGTGGCCGTACTTTCCGGGATCTACCAGATCGCCGAGAAGTACGGCGTGCAGGTCGCCAATGTCTTCCATGCCGGGGACGGAAACCTGCACCCCCTGGTTCCTTTGGATATGGCAGATCCGAATCAGGTGGAGAGGGCCCTTCAAGCCGGGGATGAAATTTTGAAATGCTGCGTAGAAGCCGGCGGCACGTTGAGCGGGGAACATGGTATCGGATTGGAAAAAAATGAGCTTATGCCCTTGATCTTCCGTGAAGAGGATCTAAATGCCATGAGGAAGGTCAAAACCGTTTTTAATCCGGAGGATCTCTGTAATCCTGGAAAAATCTTCCCGACCCCGGGACGCTGTGTGGAAGTCACCCAGCGACCTGCAAAACTGGCGTAGAGGACCATGATACCAGACGAAACGGTTTTTAAACAAGTTGCAGAACTGGTGGGTGAATCTAATTGCTTCTCCGAGGGCTTACGCCCTTACGCGGTAGACGGGATCATCCCCAAGCGGGTCGTTTTCCCGGAAAGTGTCGAACAAGTTTCCGCTCTGATGAAACTGGCGGATCGGGAAGGACTTGTCGTAATTCCCCGCGGAAGCGGAACCAAAATGGGTCTTGGAAATATCCCCAAAGGGGTGGATATCGTCCTGGTTCTGAGGAAATTAAATAAGATCCTTGAGTATGAGCCGGACGATCTCACAGCGCGTGTGGAAGCGGGCGCCCCCTTGATGGCGCTTCAAAAACGTCTAGGGGAAAAAAATCAATTTCTTCCCCTGGACCCGCCCTTTTATTCTGAGGCCACGCTGGGAGGTATTGTGGCGACCAATTCAAATGGGCCCAGCCGGTTTTTTCATGGCTCGGTCAGAGATCTGGTGATCGGGATTCAGGTGGTCCATCCCGGCGGTGCCATAACCCGAGCGGGCGGGAAGGTCGTAAAAAATGTTTCCGGTTACGATATGAATAAGCTCTATACCGGATCTTTAGGAACCCTGGGAATCATTACGGAGCTCAATTTTAAATTGAGACCTTTACCGGAAGTCAGTAAAACTTTACTCCTCTGGTTCCCCTCCGTGTCTGAAGCGGCCCAATTGGTTCTTCAGGTCTCGACCTCCGAACTTTTACCGACTGCCCTGGAAATCTTAGATCCCAAGGCCTGGAAACGCTTGACCGGGGATCTCCCAATAGAAAATCCTGGGGCTTCCTTTAGCCTTGCAGTTAAACTGGAAGGGCTATCCGAAAACGTGGAGCGACAGATCCTCCAGATGAGCAAGTGGGGCCAACAGCAGGGTTCTACAAAAGGTGAAGTGCTGAGCGGAGATCTCCACCATAAATTCTGGGATAAGATCCAAAACCATCCTCAAACCCTTCCAGGGGAAGCCCTCCACGTCATACAGGGCAAAGCCAGCCTCTGGCCCTCGAAGGTTAAAGATTTCTTCCAGGCGATGGCGGGGCTAGGAGATCGCTATCACCTGGATCCCCTGATGCTTTCCCACGCCGGGAGCGGGATCGTCTACATTTATTTTTTATTAGAGACCGCTGCCCCGGACTTCCCGACCCTCTCGGCTATCCTGTCGGAGATGAGGAGTTTGGCGGCGCGATCGGGGGGAAGCCTGGTCCTTGAAACTGCTCCGACGGAGCTTAAAAAGCATATAGACGTCTGGGATTCTGCAGGAGATAGCTTGAAGGTTATGAAACTGCTGAAAGAGCAGTTTGATCCCCACGAGATTTTAAATCCAGGGCGGTTTGTAGGAGGAATATAAGAACCATGCCGATTAAAGATCTTTTAAAAGATGTAGGAGCTCCTCCCAAAGAAGACCCGATTTACGAGGAGATTCTCAAGTGCGTAGGATGTGGACTATGCCTTCCCCATTGCCCAACTTATCGAGAGGTTGGGACTGAAATGGCTTCACCCCGTGGCCGTATTTCTTTAATTAAAGAGCACCTCCATGGAAAGCTGAGGATTACGGACCGATTCGCGGAGCATTTGTACCTTTGCCTGGAGTGCCTGGCCTGCGAGACCGCCTGTCCCTCCGGCGTAAAGTTCCATCGTATCATGGAGCCCGCCCGGGAAGCCATCGAGAAAAATCTGCAGCGTCCCCCTTTGGAGAGGATGCTCCGAGATATCGTTTTTAAAAGCATTTTTCCTTACCCTAAAAGGCTTCAGGTGCTCTTTCAACTTCTGAGAATATACCAGATCTCCGGGGCTCAATGGCTTGTCCGTAAAACGGGCTTACTCGGCTATATTTCCGAGCCTCTCAAGGAGATGGAGCAGATGCTGCCTCGTATTCCGCCCAGATCCCTCCGCCAGGCTTTGAAAGAAGTCACGCCGGCCCTTGGAGGTGGGAAACGATATCGGGTGGGGTTTTTATCGGGGTGCGTGATGAATGCAGCTTTGACCCCTATCAATTTGGCGACGGTTCGGGTGCTGGCTCGAAACGGTTGTGAGGTGATCACTCCACGTTTCCAGAAATGCTGCGGAGCCCTTCACCTGCATAACGGTGAAGGGGAGACCGCCAGACAGATGGCGCGGTATAACATAGATATTTTTGAGAAGGCTCACTTAGAGGTTATCCTCGTAAACTCCGCCGGCTGTGGCTCCGCTTTAAAAGAATATGGAGAGCTTTTGAAGGAGGACCCCCAATATGCTCAGAGAGCCCATGCCTTTAGCCAGAAGGTTAGAGATATCTCGGAGTTTTTAGTCAGTATTGACTTTGTTAAACCCGACCCGGGTAAGCCGGAAGCTCGCCCCTTACGGGTCGCTTACGATGACCCCTGCCACTTACTCCATGCCCAGGGGATTAAATGGGAACCTAGAGAGCTTCTCCGAGCTATTCCCGGGCTTGCGTTGATAGAACTCAGGGAATCCGACTGGTGCTGCGGAAGCGCGGGCATTTATAATATCACCCAACCTGAGCTCTCCATGAGGTTACTGGATCGAAAGATGTCCCATGTAGCCGCGACCGGGGCCGATATCCTTGCGACGGCTAATCCTGGCTGCATCCTTCAATTAAGCCTGGGCGCTAAACGTGCGGGACTGAAGCTTGAAGTGGTCCACGTTATTGAACTTCTAGATCGGGCCTACCGGGGCTGGGGGATGACTTAGTTTCCAAAGGTGGGAAGGCTTCTACCCTGATCCTTTTCCGGGGTAAGCTTGGTAGAAACGCGGGTCGGTAGGCGCCCCGGCCCTCCCCCGCCGCTGCGGGGCAAGGCCCTTAAATTAAGGGCTTAAGCCCCGGAGGGGCAGTTTGTTTATAGCTATAAAATTCTAAAGATCCTCAAACCTACCTCTCACGGCGTCCCCACAGGTGTCGATTTTTTAGACAACTCCCTCCGAAAAATGTCACCCTCCTTGATTAACTCACTCTTATCAAAGCCGGAGTTTGGCTCGAATTGGGTCCGATGGGGAGACTGGCATCATTTATGCTATCGAATGATCTGTTGGTCGTCTCCTCAAGGATCGGTTACTTTTTGAGGATTAAGGGCATGGAGAAATTTTTTTGCAAGCCGGTACTAGGCATAACCCTTTGAGCTGTAGCTCCGTTTCCTCGTTCCCAGGCTTTAGCCTCCGTGCTGTGGACGTAAGGTTTAAACGGCTCCAGAGGGACGTCCCGTTTGTAACCCCCACGGCCTCTAAAAACCTCCAGGCTCCGTGGGGAGCGACCTGCCCTGTTCGGATAGGTCGCTCCCCACGGAGCTAAAAAAGTAGAGGGAGGCCTCCTTTGGCTACAAACGGGTCGCTCCCCACGGAGCTAAAAAGGGATTTGACGTTTTGGCTCGTTCTTGCGTCAACCCCCTTAAGGGGGAGCCTGGGAACGAGGCATAGGCGAAAAGGTTAAACCTTGAAGTCGGTACAGGATAAAAATTACCTGAAGCCGGTGCTTGACATCCCTAAAATTTGGATTACAATACATTCCTGGGATGGCTCCATTGTGACAAGTTAACCTATCTTAAGATCTTATCTCTCAGGTAAGATTAATAAAGATAAATCATAATGACCATGTATAGGTTCTATACAGTTGGTAACTGGGGGTAATATCATGTGCGGAATAGCTGGTATTATCAGTGTCCGAAATATTTCGGATAGGTTATTGCGAAGTATCAAGAACTTAGAGTATCGGGGATACGATTCTTGTGGGGTGGCGATTCTAGGGGAGGACCGGATTGAGATCCGAAAAGAAGTAGGCACGGTGGAAGAGGTGGACCGGAAGGAGAGATTAGCAGAGCCCCAAGGATTTCTGGGGATTGCACATACCCGATGGGCGACCCATGGGAAAGTAACCCAAATTAACTCCCACCCGCATTTGAGCTGCGATGGCAAACTGGCCGTGGTTCATAATGGCATCATCTCCAATTACCGAGCCCTCAAGGATGAACTCATATTATTGGGACATCGCTTTGTTTCTGAGACCGACACGGAGGTGATCAGCCATCTCATAGAAGAGTATTATAAACTGGAGGGGGATCTTGAAAAGTCTCTTTTAAAGGCCTTTCAATTGATAGAAGGAACTTATGCCTTTGCTTTCATCTCCAGTTGTGAGCCGGATAAAATCTTTTGCGCCCGGCGAGAAAGCCCTTTGGTTTTAGGGGTTGGTTCGGATAGCATGTTCGTGGGCTCAGATATCAACGCCTTTGTGGAATATACCAAAGATATCGTCATTTTGGAGGACGGAGAGTATGCCATCATCACCGCCGATAGCTATTCCATTAAAGATGGGAGCACCGGAAGCCAGATTCAACGGAAAGTTCAGACCATCAACTGGAGCGCCGAAGTTGCTCAAAAAGGCGGTTATCCCCATTTCATGTTGAAGGAGATCCACGAACAGCCCGAGGTGGTTAAGACGGTTTTAAATCTAGAGGATCTGGATATCCGAAAATTAGCTGAAATGATCCATGAAAGCAAGCGGACCTATCTGGTCGGTGTTGGGACGACCTACTATGTGGCCCTGGCGGGTCAGTATTACTTCTCAAAATTGGCGGGGCGCTATCTGCCGGCCATTAGCTCCGATGAGTTTGAATATGTCGCCGAAGTAGATCCGGACACCTTGTTTCTCTGCGCCTCTCAGTCGGGAGAGACCTATGATACCTTAAAAGCGTTAAGGTACGCCAAGAAAAAAGGCTGTAAAACCGCGGCCATCGTAAACGTGGTAGGTTCCTCCGCCGCGCGAGAAGTGGACCACGCCATCATGCAGAGCTCAGGCCCTGAGATCTGCGTTTTGAGTACGAAGGCCGCGATGGCCCAGATCGTCATTTTACTCAGGACCGCCCTGGAGCTTGCCCAATTAGAACGTCGTTTTTCTGAGGAGGTCTTTACAGAGTATTCTCAGCAGTTGGAGACGCTCCCGGGGATGATCCGACGGATTTTAGATGAAAACACAGGTAATGTGAGAAATATTGCCTATCGTCGGGCCGAGGTCAAGAACTGGTTATTTTTGGGAAGAGGCATTTATATGGCCATCGCCATGGAAGCGGCCCTAAAAATGAAGGAGGTCACCTATCAGCATGCCGAAGGAATGCCGGGAGGTTTTATGAAACATGGCACCATCGCTTTGATCGATGATAATACCTATACCCTGGTCATGGTGCCCCCGCGTGAAGAAGAGGACCTGTATAATCAAACCATGAGCAATGTGGAAGAAATTAAAGCTCGGAAAGGCTTTGTGGTGGGCTTTCATTGTAAGGAGAGCGACCCCATCTTTGATGAAGAGGTCGTTTTGCCCGAGGCCCCTTCCTTGATCACCCCTCTTCTGGAACTGGTCACCGGCCAGCTATTCGCATATTTTTCAGCGGTGGCTCTCAAAAGAAATGTAGATAAGCCGAGGTCCCTGGCTAAGTCCGTAACCGTTGCCTGAAAAGGAGGAGGCAAAGTAAAATGATGTCCAATTCAGAATTTAAGAAGGCCCTGGACGCAACCCATGAGCTGGAGATAACGGTCACGGGTAGAAAATCAGGTCGGGCTATCTCCCTCCCCGTGTGGTTCGTCCGTGAGGGAGATACCCTGTACCTTCTGCCGGTCAAAGGATCCGACACCAACTGGTACCAGAACGTGTTGAAGACCCCGACCATGAATATTTCTGCTCAGGGAGCTAAAATAACCGCAAAAGCTAAGTCCATCACCGATAGAACCCAGGTTAACGAGGTCGCGGAGAAGTTCAGAGCCAAGTATGGGGCTGGAGAAGTCAAGAAGTATTACTCAAAGTTCGATGCCTGCGTAGAAATAAGCCTGTAAGGGAGTATAAATCGGTCGCGGAGGTGTTGTTGAATAGACGTGATAGGTGCCCCGGTAACCTCACCCCAACCCCCCCGTCAACGGGGCGGGAGTACCTGCCCTCACTGCTAGGGACGTACGAAGTCCCCCGTTGACGGGGATTTAGGGAGGTCAAAACCCGCGTTCCCTCCAAGGACCGATTCAAAGCCTGCCTAACAGCGGCGCATCAGCCGCCCGCAACGCTGAACGGAGCCACGACGTTGGCTCGCCAGCCAGGAAATTCAAGGTTTACAGGGCATTCTCCATGTCTATAAGGCCAAAGGCCAAGAACCGAGGCATAGCCCAGAAATTCTAAACCCACTGAAAGCCTACTTAGCCGATCCGAAGTAAGTAGGGGCGTATGGCCTTGCACCCAGGTAGGGGCGTACGGCCGTACGCCCCTACGGAACCCCCTTGAGCGGTTCTGGCAAGATCTCCAAGATCCCTTGGGCTACGCACTCTTGGAGAGGATCGAGGCACTAGAGCCACAGGGGGGAAATCT
>Ga0073934_10003668_pt1 | contig 27642 bp, 16 predicted proteins | sample LarsenN4metaG_FD_76834 | JGI IMG/M metagenome (GOLD analysis project Ga0073934, IMG submission 76834) | Hot spring sediment bacterial and archeal communities from British Columbia, Canada, to study Microbial Dark Matter (Phase II) - Larsen... ... | reverse complement strand
AGGCTTACGACGTCGGCGAGTACGACGGCGTGCACTTCCTGGCCATGGAATACGTTGCGGGAGTCAATCTGCAGACTCACCTCGACAAGAAGGGTCCCCTGCCCTGGCGCGTGGCGACCGATCTCATTGGCCAGGCCTGCCAGGGACTGGAGCACGCCCACCAACGCCACTTGGTGCATCGCGACATCAAGCCCGGCAACCTGCTCGTCGATCGGCAAAACACGCTGAAGATTCTCGATCTCGGTCTGGCCCGCTGCTTCCGCAACGAACAGGACAACGTGACTGCGAAGTTCGCCCAGAACGAGGAGTTGACGGGGTCGATCGACTTCATGGCCCCCGAGGTGGCCCGCGGCGAGCAGGCCATCGACATCCGCTCCGACATTTACAGTCTCGGGCTGACCTTCTTCGCCCTGGTGGTTGGGCGCGCTCCCTACGACGGCACTCCCGCCCAGAAGCTGCTCTTCCACCAGATGAAAGAACTGCCCCTGCTCCACGAACTCCAGCCTGATGTCCCCGTTGGGCTTTCGAACGTCCTGGCCCACATGATCCGCAAGGAGCCGGCCGATCGTTTCGCCAGCCCAGCAGAAGTTCTCGAAGCGCTGGCCGAGTGGCTGCCTGCCGCGACGGCTCCGCCGTCCACGGTCAGGCTTCGCACGACTCAGACGATCGTGCAGGCCCCAGCGCTAAACGCGCCGAACGGCAAGGCCGCCCCGACCATGCCGCAGCATAGCACGCTCCCCCAGGCCATGCCGGAGGAGGACGAGAAAGCTGCTGGCGAGCTGGCGAAGCCAGTGCCCTCGTCGAAGCCCATCAGCACGGTCAAGACCGGCCCGACCCCCCGTCCTGCGTCGCAGCAGGCTCCGCCTAGCAGCGGCGTCAAGACCGTGGCCAGGCCAGCTGCAGTGAAGCCGACGACCAAGCCTGTCCCCAAGCCAGCGCCCAAACCCGCCCCCAAGCCGGCAGTTGTTGAAGAGGAAGTCACAGAGGAACATGATTCCGGCGAAAGCCAGGTACGTCGCCGTACTACCAAGGGCAAGAAGAAGCGTTTCAAGCCGAAGCGAGCGGCACGCAGCAATGGAGCCATCATCGGGCTGTTCGTGGGAATCGGCCTCGGAGTGGTTGTACTCCCGCTGGCCATAGTCGGAGCCGTGTACGCCTTCAGCGGCCCCAGCCAGCCGATCGCGGTCGCGTCAGCATCAAGGACCGGCGCTCCCGCTCCGCAACCGCCCACAATCGCTCCGCCTGTCCAGGGCGCGGCCTACGGCCCGGGCATGACTTCAGGCCAGGGCGTCGGCAACCCGCCAGCCCCGCCTACGTTGCGAGGGCCCCAAGGTGGTCAGCCGCCTGCGCCGCCCCAGGGCAATCCGCAGCCGCCTGCCCCCTCGCCGCCCGCGGGTCAGCCTCCTGCGCCGACTCCGCCTCCCAGCGGCGGAGCACGAGAGCCTGTCGTCGGGCTTGCCGCCCCCGAGATCGATGGCGAGGATCTGAATGGCGAGTGCTTCCAGCTTTCGGATTACCGGGGGAATGTCGTCCTGCTCGACTTCTGGGGCTTCTGGTGCCCCCACTGCAAGAAGATGATCCCCCACGAACGGGAGCTGGTGAACCGCATGAGCGGGCGGCCTTTTGCCCTGATCGGCGTCAACAGTGACAAGGACCCGGCTGTCCTGGCGGCCAATCTTGCGGCCCATCAGGTGAACTGGAGATCGTTCAAGAACGCCCGCAGCGAAGCGGAGACCATCTCCAAGTCGTGGGGCGTGAGGGGCTGGCCCTCGCTCTTCTTGATTGACCATAACGGCGTGATCCGCGAGAAGTGGGTTGGAGCGCCAGAGGACGCCGTTCTCGATGCGAAGATCGAGGAGCTTGTCAAAGAGGCTGAGGCAGCCCGAGCCAAGAAGTAAGTAGCCAGGTCAGGAGGTCCCGCCGGGCCTGGCCTGCGCAAGCAGCCTGTGAAGTAACTCCTCGGGGTCCGTGCCTGACAGGATATGAGCGGCGTGCCTGGGTTTGATAAAGCCCTCGGATTGACCACGCTCGATCCAGGCCAGCAACGGATCGAAGTAGCCCTCGATGTTGAGCAGTCCGACGGGCTTCCGGTGAAGCTCCAGTTGTCGCCAGGTAACGATCTCGAAGAACTCCTCGGCCGTTCCGAGCCCGCCTGGCAGTGCGAGAAAACCATCGGAACTCGCGGCCATGAGGGCTTTTCGCTCGTGCATGGTGGTAACGACGTGCAGCTCGCTCAGACCGCCATGGGCAAGCTCTTCCTCCACCATGGCCCGCGGAATGACGCCAATGACCTTGCCGCCATGGCGCAGAGCGGCGTCGGCCACGACGCCCATCAGGCCCACGTGACCGCCGCCGTAGACCACGCCGACGCCCCACGACGCCAGGAGCCTGCCAACCGCCTCGGCAGCTTGGGCATAGACGGGTCTGGCTCCGTGCTTGCTCCCGCAGAAGACGCACAGGCGCATGTGCTGTCCTTACTATCGATTGACGGCTACTGGGAGGTTACTGGCTGTCCGCCAGCGGCACATTGCGAACGGCGAAGGGAAGCTCGATCGCCGCCAATCGCGACGCTGCATACGTTAGCTTTCTCGGCTCAGCCCCTGGACGCGGCGGACGCAAGGTCAAACGATAGTCGAGCTGATAGGTCGCTCCGGTGAACGCCTCGTCTACCCTGCTGGCGATAAGTTGGTAGGCATTCCCGTCCTTATCGAGGAGGGTGAACTGCCCTCGCCCGACCGTCGCTCCGGTCCTCGAGACGTTCAATGGGTTGACGGGACCATTGGGCAGGACTTGCACGGGCAGGTTGACGGTCGCAGCGGCCATTCCCGCGGCCAAGCGCGGGAAGAGGTGCACACGCAGGAGTACGTCGCCGTTCCGATCCGTGTCGCACCCGATGACAGTCATCTCGACCCCGTCCCGACCGGCAACGCGCTGCCCCAGAACCTTGGTGACCTCATCGACCTCAATGATCGGCTGGGGCGGCGTCTGAATCTGAGCCAGAAGAGTCGCCTGAAGTTCCGCCAGTGTCAGGCCCGCCTGGTCAGGCAGTTTGAACCGCAGTGGAACCACTTGTGGCGTGCCGTTCCAGGTGGGCCGATCGCCAAGGTTCAAGCTGTTGGCTCGCCCGACGATCACCTGGCGGATAACCACCTGGTTTCCGTTCTGGATGATGACCTGTTGCTGTCCCGATCGCGGCGCGGGCGCTGGCGGAGCCACCTGCGCCAGGGGTTGATTCCTGTCATCCAGCGCCTTGATGACATGAACGTCCATCGTCTCCTGTCCCTGGAGCTTGGGTTCCGGGGAAACTTCGAGAGCCATCACCGTTTCGCCGGGATTCACGTCAGTCGGAGCGCCGGCCGAACCTGGCGGGAGCACTCGCAGTCGCAGGGCCCCTGCGTAATAGGTTGGGAACATGGGCGGCTTGCCGGAGATCAGCACGATCGAGTTGCTGCGGATCATGCCCAGCCGCGAGCCAGGCCGAAGCTGCACAGCAGGTGCGGGAACGCTCACGTTCAGGCCACGTTGAACCGCCTGGCTTCCGGAGAGCTGTGTCAACTCGGCGTGTTCGCAAAGGCGATCGAGGGCTTCCCAGAAGGAAAGCTTGCCCGTGTGGAGGGTTAGCTTCTGCTTGACCAATCCAGCGGGCTCACTGCCCAGAAGGATGGAGTAGCCGGACTGCCTCGCCAATTCGGCAACGGCCTCGGGAATTGAAGCGTCCCTGAACGAGAGTTGCACCATCGTGGGCTGAAGCACCAGGTCCCTTTCGACACGCTGCTCGATCACCCGCACCAGCTCGCGGGCTCTGCGCTGAACTTCGGGATCTTCGTCGGTGCAGGCACGCTTGAGGACCTCCAGGGCTGGGGCCCCAATTCCTTCGAGCGCCCGCTTGGCTGCCTCGCGCTTGGCAAACTTGTCGTGGCCCAACTGCCGGACATACTCGTCTATTTCCTGGGTGTTGGGGCTTCCGGCAACGAGCATTCCCAGGGGCGCCAGACAGGCCAAGATCATGAAGGTCCCGCGCAGGCATCTCATGGCAAGCTCCTAGTCGAGTCCAAGCGTAGGCCCCGAGGTTCAACAGACCACACGCAGACGATTCTAACACTGGAAACCCAGATCGGACAACCAGGTCCCTGCAATTCCTGGTACACTGCAACGCTCGAAGAAGTACGAGGGGAGCAGGCGTTTCAATCGGTGAGCCTTGAACCATGCGGATCAAGATTTGCGGAGTGACGGACGTAGGGGATGCGCTGGCAGCCGTGCAACTTGGGGCAGATGCTCTGGGCCTGAATTTCTACAGTCCATCCCCAAGGTGCGTTCAGCGAGAGACTGCCCGCGAGATTCTCGCCCAGCTTCCACCCTTTGTCGAACCGGTGGCAGTTCTTGTTGAACCAGCTCCTTCAGAGATTGAGGCGTGTCACCTGAAGCTGGGCTTCCGGACTATCCAGTGCCATGCCCCTGATCTTGCACCGATTGCCCAGGCTTTAGCGATGATCCCACACTCTTCGATGAAGGTCATCGTGGCTCGCGGCATCGCCGATCGAGAAGATGTCCGGGCTGCCCAGGCATGCATCAGACTCTGCAAGAGCCTTGGACTAGGTCCCGCAGCGGTCCTCCTGGATGCACGAGTTGCTGGCCAGCACGGCGGCACCGGCAGATCCCTACCCTGGAAACTGATCGAAGAGGTCGACTTCGGCGCGCCGGTGATACTGGCCGGGGGGCTGACCCCTGAGAACGTTGCCCAGGCAATTCGAGTGGTTCGACCGTTCGGCGTGGATGTCGCCAGCGGAGTCGAGTCAGCGCCAGGCCGCAAGGACCCTCTCAAGATGAGGGCGTTCATCGACATGGCGCGCGAAGCTGCTGCGAGCCTGCAGTGCTGATCAAGACCGGCACCGCACCTGTGCAGCCATCGTTCCGGGAATCCACTCCTCCACCCAGAAGCCAAGGAGCAGTGTCTGGTAGTAGAGCGGCGAAAGGAGTGATCCGGAACCATCGAAGGTCGGGAGGAAGGTGTAAAGATACAGCGGCGTACCCAGCACGTTCCAGGTGGCGTGATTCCAGATCACCTCGGTAATCGGCCCGGCAATGACGAGGAAGAGGCTTCGATACAGCCAGCGCCGGCGTCCCCTCACTCCCATGCCATGCTCCCAAACGAGATACGCCAGACAGCCCGTTCCCAGGATCGCGAAGACATAGCACCACCCCACGTAACTCGCAATGGCCCAGAAGATCGGGGTGATGTGATACGCCCAGAGCCTGGTTCCAAGTGCCAGAAACAGCAAACCGCCTAAAGTCTCGCAAACAATCCAGGACACCACGCTGACCAAACAGGTGACCAACCAGCCCGCTGGAAGCGAGTATGCCTGCTGTTTCCTGTTGGGTCCGACGCGGCGTGACTGAATCAGCGCAGCTAGCCCTGGTTGAGATGAGTCACCCGCGGCGGCTTCCCTATCGGATAGGCCGGGAACTGGTTGAATCTGGCTCTGGCCTGCGCACTCGCGGGCTGCTTGCATGTAGGCTCCAAGACGTTAACTGAACCTGTCACTGGTCTGACGACCTTCCGGGCACCGCGCGCTGCCGTTTTTCCAGGTCCTTGATCCGATTCTCGTGCTCAGCTTTCTCGAGCAGCCAGCGAGTCAGCTCTTCCGGAGTAACCACAAGCTTGCGTCGGGTTTCTGACCTGCCAAGATTGCGGTCAGGATCGGGATTCTTGTCCAGAACCTCGACGCAGACTTCGAGCTGATCGCCGACGCGGAGCCCTAACGCGCCCGTTTGAAAATCGAAGCGGCCTCCTCCCTCAAGACGGCCGGGCAGGCGATCCGGATCCCGTGAAGGTTCGGCATGGAACTCGATCTGATCATCCAGACCGGAATTGGCGAAGACGCCCTGCTTCGGATCAAACGGCCCGACGTCCGCAGCGACCTGAACCTCATCGAGAGGAAGGCGAAACCAGGGACCTGGGTTCTCCGGATCCTCCCTTCGGATGATCCGGTAGCGGAGCTGGGCTCGGCTGAGGCCGTACGAATCCTGGGCTCGATAGGCGATACGGACCTTGCCGCCTCCCGCGGCTAGTGGAATTGGCTTCCCTTCAACTTCCGTTTCAGCCGAGAGAGATTGACCAACAGCGGATGTGAAATGCTCGGGCAAGAGCTCCACGTGCGGCGGCTCGTCATGCTGAAGCATCAGCCCTCGCCGCGGGGGATCGGCATTGGCGAAACCATGCTCATCAACCACAACGATGCGGTAAGCTGTCTCATTCGACCGTAGATCAAAGCTGGCTTCCCCGCGATAGCTGTCCAGCAATTGCATGCGAATCCGCCGGCGAGCAAGCTCAGGTCCGAGTTCATTCTGAGCTGCCGAACCTGCCGTGCTAATCTGCTGGGCATTCACCACTGCCAGAGACTGCGGGAACAGATCAACGAGGCCAAGGTTGGGGCTGATCGGCTGGACCAGCGCATTGGTCGGCAGCCAGGTGAGCAGATCCGGTGCGGGATGGCCCAGCAATTCCAGGGTCGCTTCAGTTACTGGCTTCTGCGTTTCAATGGTCACCCGCGCTGACGAGCCAAAGAGCCCGACGATCTCGCCCCTCGGCTGGTACTGCTCGAATGGCGAGCCATCTGGGCGGCTGCCCACGTAGAGTGGCAGCCTGACCCAGGCATCCTGGCGACGCACGACGGGCCTTGGCTCGAACTGGACATGGCCAGCTTCTCGCGTTCGGCCATCGCCAAGCCAGGCCCGATACGTGAAGTCCGTCGAAGTGGCCGGTATGACAGCTTCGAAGGTGCCTTCTCGCTCACTCGGTTGCGATTGCGCTAGCAGTTCGTAGTCCTCCGCTGGTCTTCCCACGGGATAGACCCTGACCCGCCCAGAGCGGGGCCAACCCCAAAGCATGGGCCGCCTGGTGACGTGGAACTTCAACGTCACCGCTTCGCCGCTAGGCCAGATGACAGGTGAGATGGCTTCAAGGTGTATCGAACGGGGGATGGGCTCGTCCGCCAGGAACTGCCGCTGGAAGAGGACTTCCAGCGTGCCTGGGCCCACCCAGAGTGCCGCAAGCAGAACCAGGATCGGGACGAATCCCAGGAGCAGCCCGCTCCATCCGAACCGCCGCTGGTCCATCAGGCGGATAAAGTCCATCTCCCTGGACTTGTCCTCGGTTTCCAGGGTCGTGCGATCAATCAGCGCTTGAGACATCCCTCCAATTCTGGCATCTGGATCGTTAAGCTGAATCGCCGAAATCAGTCGATGGTCGTACCCCGGCACTCGGCTTTCCACCCATAAAGCCAGTCGCCGATCGCTGAGGTCGCGAAACTGGGGCGCGACGATGAGCCAGGCAGCCGCACCGCCCCAGAGAACAGCCTGTGCTACGAGTAGCATGCCACGAAGAAGCCAGGGAGTCTCCTGGCGGCGATCAATTAGCCAGTCGATGCTGCAAGCGAGAAGGAAAACGACGGTGACCAGGATTAGCCACTGGGAGACGCCCCAGACGAAATCCATGAGCCGCGTGCGGCGACGAAGCTGAGCGAGTTGACGAAGACTTGCGACTGGCTTCATCGGGCAGGCTTTACCTCATCTTGGAGCGTTGGACAAGCAGCTTCCTTCCCTGGGTCGTAGTTGATGATACGTTGGCACAATAGCCACCGCAAGCACCCTGGCGAAGCAGCATGACAATGATCCTTGGGGGCAGTTACCGCCTGGCCATGTCCAAGCGTCTGCTCTCTATCGCCAGGTGTCCACCGTGTAAACCAAGCTTATCTGGGTTTACATCCGATGTTGGCAATCGTGAACGTCCCCAGACAGCCTGAGCCAGCAGCTGCCAGGAGTTGAAGGGTTGAGCCATGAGAATTGGAGCTAATCGACTTGTCTCTGAACGGCACACGCATTGCTGCAAGGAAAGCCTACCAGGCTCCAGGTCGAGCCAACCCTCCCCAAGTTCTAACGTGGCCGTAAGATGTCCATTGGCATCGGCTCAACGCCCATGCTTTGAGCGTGCCCGTGTGCTGCCAATCCCTTCAAGGCACACAACTTCAACCTGGGCTGGCGGGTTCCGAGTAGGGTTCGGTTTGCTAGCCATGTCGAAGTTTCAGCAGGCATCGTATTTTTGTGCTAGGCTCAACTAAGGGATTAGATTGAGTTTGCACAACCAACTACGCCTCCCCCCGGCGTTATTAGTGGACACTGGTAAGACGCAGCGTTCCCGTCCTGCGCCTCGTTGGCCAGATTCGGGAGGTCTGCCCAAACAGCAAACACGATTTGGCCAGAGCATGGCAAGCGAGCAGCTTCCACTTCTGGAGCCTGTGAAATCAGCCACTTCGTCAGGCTCAGGCGTTCTCTCAGCCGGCCTGGACTTGCTGGCTGCTCGTCAACAACGACGGCAAAAGATCGTCATCGTCTTCGGAACCCGGCCGGAAGCCATCAAGCTGGCCCCGGTTTACCACGCCTTGAGAGAGCACGCTTGCGCCTTTGATGCCGTAACGATCTGCACCGGCCAGCACCGGGAACTGCTCCTCCCGTTTCTCCAGATGCTCGGTCTGCGAACTGATTTCGAGCTGCAGGCGCTTTCCCCTGGCCAGAGTTCCAATCAACTGCTGGCAAAAGTGCTTGCTCGGCTGGATGAAGTCCTCGCGGTAATCCAGGCGGATGTCGTGGTGGTCCAGGGCGATACGACTAGCGCTTTAGCTGGAGCCCTGGCGGGGTTTCAGCGCCAGATTCCGGTGGCCCACGTCGAGGCCGGTCTCCGCACAAGGGATGCTCTCAGCCCGTTCCCCGAGGAGATGAACCGACGCCTGATCACTCGACTCGCACGCTGGCATTACGCGGCAACTGAGTTCAACCGCCAAGCACTCCTGGCTGAAGGAGTTGAAGACAGTCGAATCTTCGTAACCGGCAACCCCGTGCTTGACTCGCTGCAGAACATTCGGGCAAGGGGAAAACGCTCCCGAAGACTCGAACAGCTTGCGGAAGCGGTCCACGGCAAGAAGTTACTGGTCTTGACCACGCATCGTCGCGAGAATCTCGGGGAGGTCATGGCCAGTCACCTGCGTGCCCTCCGCGACTTTGTCGCCGCACACACTGATGTCGCGCTGGCGTTTCCCGTTCATCCCAACCCCGCCGTGGGCGCTGTAGCGCGAGCGATCCTTGCCGACACACCGAACATCCACCTGATCGATCCGCTCGACTACTCAGACTTCATTGGCCTGCTTGAGCTGGCCTGGATCATTGTGTCGGATTCCGGCGGGATTCAGGAAGAAGCGCCTTCACTGGGCAAGCCGCTTCTCGTCTTGCGGGAGAACACCGAGCGCCCAGAAGCCGTAGAAATTGGAGTGGCCAAGCTGGTCGGAACATCGGCTATCCGCCTGCGCGAACTGCTCGAGCAGAACTATCGCGATACCAGCTGGATTGAGCAATGCCGACACGTCGCCAATCCTTTTGGCCAGGGCAACAGCGGCAAGCTTATCGTGAAGGCACTGGCGGCAAGCCTGGGCGTATCACTTGGCACGGAGGCCACAGTATGAACTCCCCTCAGAACGCCACAGTCATCACTCTGATCGTCCCTCTCTTCAACGAAGTGGAAAGTGTTGGGCTGCTTGCCTCCTCGCTGAGCAACCTGAAGCGTGCTCTCGAGGCGGATGCTCGCCACGTCCTGCATCTCCGACTGGTCGATGATGGCAGCACGGACGGCACACTCGCTGCGCTTCAACAGACCTTTGCGACATGGCAGAACCTGGAAATCCTACGCCATCCAAGCAACCAGGGAATAGCTGCCGCAATCATGACGGGCTTGCACTCCGCGCAAACGGAGATCGCTTGCAGCCTGGACGCAGACTGCACCTACGACCCGCTGACCCTCGTACCCATGCTCGAGCGGCTTACTGATGGCGTCGATTTGGTTACGGCTTCGCCCTATCACCCCGAGGGCATGGTACTCAATGTTCCCCGCTGGCGGTTGTGGCTGTCAAAAGCAGCATCCAGGCTCTACCGTTTGGCATTAGGCCTGCCGCTGCACACCTACACCAGTTGCTGTCGGGTGTATCGCCGGTCTGCCGTCGTCGATCTCGAGCTTCGCCACGGTGGATTCCAAGGAGTTGCTGAACTGCTGGTGCTGCTCGCTCTGAGGGGAGGCAAGATCGTTGAACAGCCGGCTGTTTTGAGCGTACGGCGCCATGGCAAATCGAAGATGCGCCTTCTACGCACAATTCTTGGGCACCTCAGCCTGATCGTCCGAACTTGCCGATTGAGAGCAGGCGCGGCCGCAGCGAATGCCCTGGGCTCTGCCATTGGCTCCCCTTCCCCGCGCACCCCACGACTACTGCCTACCCAACTGGAAAGGACGACTGCATGAGCACCACTCATTCGGGCGCTCTCGACATCATCGCGCTGCCATCGGATCAGGATGCAAGCGGCCGCACGCTGGGCCAGGAAGAGATCGACTTGCTTGCCGAGGCCATTGATTCCGGCACGCTCACCAGCACGAAGGGCCGCTTTGTGCGGACACTTGAACAACGCTTTGCCCGGTTGCTAGGCGTCAACCACGCCACGGCTTGCTCTTCAGGCACTGCAGCCATCCATGCCGCCATCGCTGCTATCAACCCTGAGCCTGGCGATGAGATCGTGACCAGCCCCATCACCGACATGGGTGCCTTGACCCCCATTCTCTATCAGGGCGCGATTCCAGTCTTCGCTGACGTGGACTACCGAACCTGCAATATCACCGCACGCACGATCCAGCGGGTTATCAGCGAGCGAACCAGGGCCATCATCGTCACACATCTCTTTGGGAATCCGTGCGAAATGCAGGCCATCATGGAACTGGCCGACAGCCGCGGAATTCCCGTTATCGAGGACTGTGCGCAGGCTTTCCTTGCCTCGGTCGATGGCCGGCATGTGGGGACTCTCGGGAGCATCGGCTGCTTCAGTCTGCAGCAGGGCAAGCACATTACCACGGGCGAGGGCGGCCTGGTCGTCACGAATGACGACGCACTTGCCCGCCGGATGTACCTCTTCATCAACAAGGCGTGGGGCTACGGCGATCCTCAGCCGGACCACTACTTCCTGGCCTTGAATTACAGGATGAGCGAGTTGCAAGGGGCAGTGGCGGTAGCCCAGCTGGAGAAGTTGCCCGACGTCGTCGAATCGAGGGTCGCTCTCGCCGAGAAGTTCACAGCCCGACTTGCGGGGATTCCGGGTGTTCAGACGCCGTGGGTCAGCCCACGGAATCGACACACCTACTGGAAATACTGCCTGCGCGTGGATGGGAACACGCTGGCGAACGGGGCCATGGGTCTGGGTCGCTTGCTGCGGGAACGCGGCATTGCCTGTGCGCCTCGCTACATTCAGAAGCCCGCCTTCGCCTGTGAGATCTTTCAGAAGCAGCGCACGCTGGGCAACAGCAGGTGGCCATTCACCCTGGCTCGAGCGGAAGCGGTCAACTACGAGCCTGAACGATTTCCAGGCACCTACGATGCGCTCGAGGGCATTCTCGTCCTTCCCTGGAACGAACGCTACACCGAGCAGCATCTGGACTGCCTCGCGGAGAGTATCCAGGAAGCGGCTGACAGGCTTTCAGAAGGAGGTTGGCGATGAAACGCAAGGTGCGCTTCGCCCTCGTGGGAGCAGGCAGCATTGCTCAAAGCTATGCCCTGGCCTTCGAGTCTTCCTCTGACGCGAAACTGGTTGCTGTCGCTGACAGCCGACCTGAGCCCGCGCGGGCATTAGCTGAGCGATTCGGCTGCCCGGCATATCCGGACCACATCGCGATGGCGAACAATGGCAGCCGCTTCGACGCCGTCATCATCTGCACGCCGCCCAACACGCACGAGGAGCTAAGCACGTACTTCCTGGATCGAAAGTATCATGTCCTCTGCGAGAAGCCGTTCGCCATCAACAGCCGTAGCGCCCGCCGCATGCTGGAGTCGGCTCGCCGTTCGGGCACGCTTTTGACGATGGCCTCCAAGTTCCGCTATGTCGATGATGTCATCCGAGCCAAAAGCATCGTCGCCAGCGGCATCCTCGGCGAGATTATTCTGTTTGAGAATGCTTTCACCGCTCGGGTGGATATGTCCGCCCGCTGGCACTCCGACCCGAAGATCAGCGGCGGCGGAGTGCTTATCGATAACGGAGCTCATTCCGTGGACATCATGCGCTACTTCCTCGGGCCCCTCGCGGAAGTCCAGGTGATCGAGGGCAAAAGAGTCCAGGGGCTCCCAGTCGAGGACACCGTTCGAGTTTTCACGCGCAGCCTGAGCGGAGTGATGGGGAGTATCGATCTCTCCTGGAGCATTCACAAGGAACTGGATAGCTACATCAGCATCTACGGCTCGCAGGGAGCCATTCTTGTCGGCTGGAAGGAGTCCAAGTACCGGCAAACTTCGAGTCGGGATTGGGTTGTCTTCGGAAAGGGGTACGACAAGGTCCAGGCGTTCCGGAGCCAGCTCGCCAATTTCGCCAGGGCCATTCGGGGAGAGGAGAAACTGCTAATCACAGGCGAGGATGGTCTTGCATCCGTCGAGGTAATCGAAGCCGCCTACGCTTCGCTCCGCCAAGCTCACTGGACAAGCATCCCGCACAGCCTTGCTGCAGCAGCAACTCGGCGGCCAACCCCGATTCCCAGCGCTAACCGTGTTGTCAAGGCCTGAGACAGCCCCAGCATCGATTGAATGCGCGGATGAAGTCAGATGGGCCCCGCTCGAGTTCACCCCACGGCGTTGCTAGAAGAAGGCGTGTCCCTCGGCCAAGGGACATGCGTCTGGGATAATGTGCACATCCGCTGGGGAGCAGTGATCGGAGAGGAATGTATCATCGGTGAAAAGACCTACATCGCCTACGGCGTCCGCATTGGCAACAGAGTCAAGATCAACGCTTTCGTTTACGTGTGCACAGGCGTGACAATTGAGGACGGCGTGATGATCAGCGCGGGGACTATCTTTACCAACGACCGTTTTCCGCGAGCAACAACGCCGGACCTCTCGAAGCTGAGGCCATCGGAGCCGGATGAGTCCACGCGGCCCACGCTGGTTGAAGCAGGAGCAACTATTGGGGCTGGCTGTGTCATTGGCTGCGATCTGACCATTGGACGCTTCGCGATGGTCGGCATGGGCTCGGTAGTGACCAGATCCGTGGAACCGTTTCACCTGGTAGTGGGAAACCCAGCCCGCCCGATCGGCTGCGTGTGCCGCTGCGGACAGCTTCTGGTGCGATTCGAATCCGCTCCTCAGCCTGAACAGGTGGCCTGCTCCTCGTGCTGCAGGAACTACGCGCTTCATGGCACTCAGGTTGTCGAACTCTGTGTGTGAGGCTGATGGCCATGCAGAGCTTGCACTGGGCAGTGGTCGGCGGCGGCATCCTGGGAATGACGCTGGCCCTGCGCTTGCGGCAGCACGGCCAGCGAGTCACGCTGATCGAGAGTTCTCCCATGCTCGGTGGACTCGCGGGGGCGTGGTCGATTGGCGACGTCACCTGGGACCGGCACTATCACGTGACGCTGCTCTCGGACATGCATTTGCGCGGCCTCCTGGTGGAGCTTGGTCTGGATGAGGAGCTTCAATGGAGCCGTACCCGTACGGGCTTCTTCACCGACGGCAGACTCCACTCCATGTCGAACACACTGGAGTTCTTGAAGTTCCCTCCCCTGGGTCTCTGGGACAAGCTTCGCCTTGGCTGGACGATCTGGCATGCTTCCCGGCTGCACGACTGGCAGAGCCTGGAGCAGATGTCAGCAAGCGAATGGCTGATCCGGCACTCCGGCCAGAGGACGTACGAGAAGATCTGGCTCCCGCTCTTGCGAGCCAAGCTTGGGGACAACCACCAGTACGCTTCTGCCAGTTTCATCTGGGCCATCATCGCCCGGATGTACGCCGCTCGAAGAACGGGGTACAAGCACGAGATGTTCGGCTACGTTCGTGGCGGCTATGCCCGTGTACTGGCGCGGTTCACAGCTTACCTTCAGGCAATTGGCGTGAGGCTGCAGGGCGGCGTGGCAGTTGACCAGGTCGTGCGCACTCCAGAAGGTCTCGGAGTGGAATGCTCCGAAGGAAGTACTGAGACTTTCGACCGCGTGGTCGTGACCACGCCCGCGCCAACCGTCATCAGCCTCTGCCCTGAACTCACTGCCGAGGAGAAGTCCCAACTGGCAGGAGTTCGTTACCAGGGCATCGTCTGTGCCTCCATGCTGCTCGATCGGCCTCTGGCGGGGTACTACGTCACGAACATCACGGATCCCGGCTTGCCCTTCACCGCAGTGATCGAGATGACTGCGCTGGTGAAGCCCGAAGAGCTAGGCGGGCATCACCTGGTCTACTTGCCAAGATACGTCGTTCCCGAGGACGATCTCTTCAAGGTGCCGGACCGATCCATAGAGGAGTCCTTCCTCAACGGCCTAAGGCAGATCTACCCCGACCTCACCCGGTCCAACATAAAGGCCTTCCGCGTCTCCAGGGTCCGGCACGTACTGGCGATTGCGACACAGAACTATTCAAGAAACCTCCCTCGCATGCTGACCTCGGTCCCAGGTCTGTTCATCGTCAACTCGGCACAGATTGTGCCAGGTACGCTCAATGTGAACGAGACGATCCAGTTGGCCAACCAGGCTGGGCTGAAGTTGGTTCGTCACTCTGAAGCTGCAAGTGCGAATGAGGAGAAGGTGCCATGTTGACTTCCGCCAGGCCGATTGCCAGCCTGTCGCTGGATCTGGACAACCGATGGTCCTACCTCAAAACCCACGGCGATCCAGGTTGGGACGCCCACCCGAGTTATCTCCACATCGTGGCGCCACGGGTACTGAGCTTCCTGGCCCAACGCGGTCTGCGAATTACCGTGTTCGTCGTCGGGCAGGACGCGGTAATTGAGGAGAACCAAGCGGCGATACGCGCACTGGCTGACGCCGGCCATGAGATCGGCAACCATTCTTTCGCTCATGAACCGTGGCTTCATCTGTACAAGCAAGATCAGATTGAGGCGGAAATCGTCAAAGCAGAGAAAGCCATCGTTGATGTGACTGGCCAGCGGCCAGTCGGATTCCGCGGTCCAGGCTTTAGCTGGTCGCAATCGACTCTCAGCGTTCTTGCCCAACGAGGCTACGAGTACGATGCCTCAACCTTGCCAACGTTCATCGGCCCACTGGCCCGGGCCTACTACTTCATGACTGCGAAACTATCCGCGGCTGAAAAGCGTCAACGCGCTGCGCTGTTTGGACGGTTTAGCGACGGTTTTCGCTCGAACCATCCGTACCTCTGGAGGACGCAGGGGGGGCCGATCCTCGAAATCCCAGTCACAACGCTGCCTGTTTGCAAGGCGCCCATGCACTTCAGCTATCTCCTTTACCTGAGCACATACTCGTCCGCGGCAGCAGACGCTTACTTTCGGCTCGCGGTGATGCTTTGCAGGGCGTCCGGCACTCAGCCTTCGCTATTGCTCCATCCCCTGGATTTTCTGGATTCCACGGAAGCTCCGGACCTTTCATTCTTTCCGGCCATGGGCACCCCAGCCGAAGTCAAGATGCAGCGGCTGGGGCGGTGGCTTGACCTGTTAACAAGCCAGTTCGAGGTGGTAACGCTGCGGGAACACGCGACCCAAGCGGTTGCCCGGTTGGCGGTCTCCAGTGGCGTACCCAGGGACCTCCTTACAGGCCTGGAGGTCTAATGAGCCAGGATCTGCGGCGTCACCTGCTGGCCTGTCTAGCCCTCGCGGTGGTTGCCTGCGCGTTCTTTGGCGAACTGATAATCCAACCGTATGGAACCCTCTACAGCGATCGGTCGGACCTCATCGCGCTTCATCTACCCATGAAGCAGTTCCTGGTGCGTTCCTATCACCAGACCGGCGAGATTCCGTTGTGGAATGCCTATACCTACGGTGGCATGCCCTTCGTTGCCGACGTGCAGGTGGCTGCCTTCTATCCGCTCCACGCCCCACTTTACTTCCTTCCTGAGAGTTCTCTCGGCGCGGCACTAAGTTGGCTGGTGGTGCTTCATGTGCTCATCGCAGGCTGGTGCATGTATGCCTATGCTACGTCGCAGGGGCTACGGCCATTGCCAGCCTTCGTTGCCGGCTGTGGCTACATGTTGGCAGGCAAATGGCTCCTTCACCTGCTCGCAGGCGGTCACTACCCCATGGTAGGACTTGCCTGGACGCCGCTCGTATCGCTCTTCCTCGAACAAGCCATCAAGCGGGCGAGCCTCTGGCTCGCCATCTGGGCAGGAGCGGCATTCGGCCTAATGATCCTCGGGTCTCACCCGCAAGTGACCTTCTACGCTGGGCTCTTTGTGGCCCTGTGGGAACTCGGCCCAGCTCTTGAATCCGCAGGATGGTTCGGCAAGGAGCGCGCCCGCTCGCTGCCGCAAGCAGTGGGAACCTGGCTTGGGCTTGGGCTGTTGACTGCAACCACGGCCGCAGCCATTGCAGCCATTCAGCTCTTGCCCAATCTTGAACTGGTCCCTTTCGCTAGTCGTTCCAGCGGGATGACCACGCATGAAAGCCTGGTGCTGACATTCTGGAAGCTAACGCAACTGGTCGGGACGCCTCCTGGCGAACTCGCATGGGAGAACCAGGGCGGGTTAGGCGTGCTCTGGATTGCCGCTTCGCTGATGGCAGTTCTGCTCGGCCCGCCGCGGCTGCGATTTCAGGCCCTTGCGGCTGCGGTGCTGATCGCCTTTGGGATCGGCGGGGCGGCCCTGGTCGAAGGACTGCCAGGTTTCAATCTCTTCCGCATCCCGGCGCGGATGCTCTGGTTCGTCGCGATCCCGACCTCGCTCCTGACCGGCCAGGCAGTACAAGCCATCTTCTATCAGGCCGATGTAGACCCGCATAGGCTTCGGCGTTGCCGGCTCATCTTGCTGGGCACGGGCACGCTGGCTTTGGTTCTGATTGCTCTGAATGGCGTCATGGTCCGGCACCTCGGACAGACCATACAGCCATCGGCTCGGCTCTACTGGGTCGCCGGCACAGTGCTCCTTCTGGGGTGCTACGTGCTCCTCCTGGGAACGCCAAGAGCTTGGCAACGAGCGGCTGCTCTTCTCTTCTCCGTCTGCCTGGTTGCTGAACTCTGGCTGATCACCTGGCCTGCGATAAGAGTCGTAGATGTCGAACAGGTTTACGCTCCATCCGCCTGCGTGGAGTACCTGGCACAGCATAATGATGGCTCGCCTCGAGTTCTCGATCGCGACCTGCCTCGATGGCCGGCCAATGCACCGCTCGGTTTCGTGCAGCCCTACAAGATTGGGATCGAACCGGTGCGTGGGTGGAACAGCCTGGACATTAGCCGATACCATCGGTTTCTCGGGTTCATCGCCGACGTGGACGAGCCTGCCCGCCCCCACGACATCGTGGACAACTTCCCGATCAAGCACAAGCACCTGCTTGATCTGCTGGCCGTGAGGTACTTGCTTCAGCCAGCGGGTCGACAGTTCCGTGTCGGCGATGAGTCTCCCATTGGAACCGACCCTCGCTGGCGAGCGGTGTTCTTCGACTCGCAGCCTGAAGCCTACGGCGTTGTCAATAACGCCGGGATCCGACGCTTTCCGCCTTATGTTGTCTACGAGAACTCCGATCCGCTCCCGCGTGCCTGGATTGTGCCGAGGGCTCGTCAATTTCCTGAAGGGCTCGCTGCGCTGGAAGCTCTGAAGAACTTCAACCCACGGCAGGAGGTGCTCCTCGAGGAGGCCTCCCCGAGCCACGATGACAAAGGTCTGTCACTAGCTCAGTCCCGCGAATTGAAACGTAGTCCAAACGAGCTTGCCTACGAGGTGGAAACCGACGCACCAGCTTATCTTGTGCTCTCTGAAGTCTGGTTTCCGGGGTGGAGTTGCACGATCGACGGCGAGCCAGCCAGCGTACTCAGGGCAAACTACGCCTTCCGAGCCATCGCCATCCCACCCGGGCGGCACGAAGTCGTTCTCCGCTACCGGCCACTCTCGCTATGGTGGGGCAGCGTCGTTTCGCTCGTGACTGTTGCTCTGCTGCTAGCTTTGGCCGGCTGCCATGCCATTGTCATCCTGATCCGGTGGTGGAAGGTCCACCCACGAACTCAAACAGCGACGCCCAGCGACGCAAGAACTGCCAGCTCGCTATTTCGACCCCAGGAGACATCGTTGGTAAAATGACGGCGTTGGCGCGCCTGGCCTTCGCTGGCAATCGCCGGCGCCGTAGGTAGCTCCTCCATGAAGCCAACCCTTACCTCACCAATCTGGTCCTGGATGACTCTGTTGCTGGCCCTGGTGTTTATAGGTTGGGCGCTTTGGCTCATTTTCACTGCCCATAGCCTCCATCAGGAAGTTGTTCGCGGCTTTTCCTGGGGTCATCAACTCCACAAGGTTGAGCGCTGCCTGAGAAACCTGGAAAAGGGACTGCCTCCGCCAAGCGACGATATCGGCAGCAACCCCGCACCCGGCAACTGGAAGCAACTGATTGAGGATGCCGATGCTGAGATCCGCAGCTTGGTGCTAGCGCTGAATGCCGACCCCGCAGTCAAGGGGTACGCCGCTCGCATCACCAAGGCTGTTCGCAAGCTGGAAGCCATGCAGCCAGAGATTGAGCAGGTACGGGACATCGGCCCCGCCCGACGACGACTGGTCAGCGAGTTTCGATCGGAGCTCAACGAAGCGCTGGACGAATCCGAGAACGCCATCCTTGCCATCCAGCTCCATCAAGAGGCGCTCGCCACGGCGCTTGTTGGGAAGTGGCGAGCGCTGACCATGCTCGTCATGGTGGCCTGCGTGCTCGCAATCTTCGTGGCACTCCTCTCCAACACGCACTTGCAAGAGATCGCCGAGCGGAGCGTCGTCGAGGAACGACTCAAGAAGTACCGCGATCAATTGGAGGAGCTCGTTGAAGAACGGACGCTGGAAGTAGCCAGGGCGAATGAACAGCTCAAGGAAGAGCTTTCTCGCAGGCAACTTGCCGAGAACGCCCTGCGCTTGAGTGAAAGCCGCTATCGGCTCATCTCGGAACTAACCTCGGACTACATTTACTCTGTCCGCATTGAAGCTGATGGCCGGCTCGTCACGGAATGGGTCACCGAGGCCTTTCAGCGCACGACGGGATACACGGTGGAAGAGGTCAACGCCCTGGGAGGCTGGTTGGCACTGATCCACCCCGACGACATGCCGCTTGCTGAGAACTTCGGTCGTACGCTCTCGGCCAGACTGGCAAGTTCCCTGGAGTACCGAATACGAACGAAGCAGGGACTGACGCGCTGGCTGGGTGATTTTGCTCGTCCCGAGTGGGACGCAACCGAAGGACGAGTGGTGCGAGTCCTCGGAGCGGTGCAGGACATCACGGAGCGCAAGCTTGCCGAGCATGCTCTGCAAAAGGCCCATGGCGAACTCGAGCAACGTGTAACCGAGCGGACCACCGAGCTGGTCCAGGCCAACGAATCCCTGCAGCGAGAGATCGCCGAGCGCCGGCGCGCCGAAGACGACCTCCGCCGAGCCGAACTCAAGTACCGCTCGATCTTCGAGAATGCCGTTGAAGGCATTTATCAGACCACGCCCGATGGCCGATTCCTAGCTGCCAATCCTGCCCTGGCTCGGATGTGGGGATACTCTTCCCCGGCAGAGCTGCTGAGCACCCTCATCGATGTGGAGCACCAGATCTACGTCGATCCCCAGCAGCGTAGCATCTTCAAGCGAGTGATTGAGGAGCAAGGATACATCCAGGGTTTCGAGTACCAAACCTACCGTACCGATGGCGCCGTCATCTGGGTGTCGGAGCATGCCCACGTTGTGCGCGACGCTCAGGGCGAAGTCCTTTACTACGAAGGCACCATCCAGGACATCACGGAGCGCAAACGGGCCGAGGAAGCTCTTCGCGCCAGCGAGGCCAAGTACCGCTCCCTGATTGAGAACCTCGAACAGTGCATCTTCCTCAAGGACCGCGAACTCCGTTTCATTACCGCTAATCCGCCCTTCTGTGCCCTGGCGGGCCGTACCGAGAACGAGCTGATTGGCAAGACCGATCGTGATCTCTTCCCTCCTGAGCTTGCCGCTCGGTTCGCCGAGGTGGATCAACTGGTCCTCCGCGATGGCAAGCCGATTGACACGGAAGAGGTTGTCTCGGAGCACGGCAACACCAAGCAATTCCGAGCCGTCCGGTCGCCCGTTCGCGACGCCAATGGACAGGTTGCAGGCGTGCTTGGCATCTTCTGGGACGTCACTGAGCAGAAGGCGCTCGAAGCCCAGCTCAGGCAATCCCAGAAGATGGAAGCCATCGGCAGACTCGCCGGCGGCGTCGCCCACGACTTCAACAATCTCCTCACGATCATCCTCGGCAACCTCTCGCTTACTCTCTCGTCCCTGCCCGAAGGTTCGGAGATGCGAGAATCCCTGGCCATCGCCGAGCAAGCTGCCGTGAGGGCCGCGGAGCTGACACGGCAACTGCTCGGCTTTTCCCGCCGAGCCATCCTGCGCACGGAGTTGTTCTCGCTTAACCTCGCCGTGCATGAAACGCTCAACATTCTGCGCCGCACCATCGATCCGCGCATTGCCATCGAAGTGCGAACCGAGGAACATCTCTGGCCGGTGCGCGCAGACCGCGCGCAGATCGGGCAGGTCCTCATGAACCTCTGCCTCAACGCTCGTGACGCGATGCCCAGCGGAGGCCGGCTTATCCTCGAAACTTCGAACGTCACCCTCGACGAAGACTACGTGCGCTGGCACCTCGGCAGCCGCAAGGGAGATTTCGTTCGACTGCGCGTTCAAGACACCGGGCACGGCATCGCCCCCGAGGTCAGGGCACAGATTTTTGAGCCATTCTTCACTACCAAGGCGCCAGGCAAGGGCACTGGGCTTGGGCTCGCCATGGTGTTTGGCATCGTCAAACAACACCAGGGCTGGATCGACTGCAACAGCGAGGTCGGAGCAGGAGCTGTCTTTGACATCTACATTCCCCGCGACAACGGCGAAGTCGAAAGCTCTGCCCAAACCAGCAACGTCAACGGAGCGCAAGGCGGCCAGGAGACCATACTTCTCGTTGATGACGAGGAACAAATCCGCTCCCTTGGCATGCTCGCACTGCAGCGCTACGGCTACCGGGTGCTGCTTGCCGAGGATGGCTTGCAAGCCATTGACACTTACCTCCGGCAAAAAGGCCGCATTCACCTGATCGTCCTCGATTTGACCATGCCTCACCTCTCCGGGAGAGACACCCTGGCCGAACTGGTCAAGTACGATCCGCATGTGCCTGTCCTGATCTCGAGCGGCTACTCGGCCGAGTCGCTCACGCCAGCCGAGAGCGACCATATCCTTGGCTTCGTTGGCAAGCCCTATCGGCCCGAGGAACTGGCCAGCGCCGTTCGAGCAGCCATCGATCAGGCCCGCGAGAGACGCTTGCAGCATGCTGCTCCGATCTAGCGGACGCGTCAAGCCAGCAGCTCGGGCAACAGCTTGCCATGAACATCCGTGAGGCGGAAGTCCCGGCCTTGAAAGCGATACGTGAGCCTTGTGTGCTCGATGCCGAGCTGATGCAGCAGGGTCGCGTGGAGATCGTGAACGTGCACGGGTTGCTCGATGACGTTGTACCCCAGCTCGTCGGTCTTGCCGACCAGCTTCCCGCGGGCAAAACCTCCGCCCGTAATCCAGGCCGTGAAGGCCTTCATGTGATGGTCGCGTCCGTAGTTGGCTCGATCCGTTCCTCCCTGGGCCATCGGGGTTCGACCGAACTCGCCGGACCACAGCACAATCGTATCGTCGAGGAGGCCGCGCTGCTTGAGGTCCTGAACCAGGGCGTAGCCCCCGCGATCCGACTGTTGACATTGCCGTGTCAATTCCGCGGGCAAATTGCCGTGCTGGTCCCAGTCGCGGTGGTAAAGCTGGATGAAGCGGACGCCGCGCTCCGCGAGCCGCCGAGCTAGCAGGCAGTTTCGCGCGAACGAACCAGGCTTGTGCACATCCTCGCCGTACATTTCGAGGACCTTCGGCGATTCGCCGCTGAGGTCCATCAATTCCGGCACTGCGCTCTGCATCCGGTAAGCCATCTCGTACTGGGCGATGCGGGTAGCGATCTCGGGATCGCCCACGGCTTCGAGTTTCGCCTGGTTGAGTTCCTTCAGACCGTCTAGCTGAACTCGCCGCGCATCTGAATCGATGCCAGGCGGATTCCCCGCGAACAGGATCGGGTCGCCGCTCGGGCGGAACTGCACACCCTGATGGATCGACGGCAAGAACCCGCTGCCCCAGTAACGCGCGTGGAGGTTCTGTCCCTGACCCACCCCCGACACGAGAACAACAAACGAGGGCAGGTTCTGGTTCATGCTGCCCAGTCCATAGGATAGCCAGGCGCCCATCGTAGGTCGGCCAGGCTGCTGATTGCCGGTCTGGAAAAACGTCACGGCTGGATCGTGGTTGATCGCTTCGGTCTGCATGGAGCGGATGATGGTGATGTCGTCCACCATTCTGGCCGTCCAGGGGAGCAATTCGGAAATCTCCACCCCTTCACGGCCATGGGGCGTGAACTGATAGCGCGAGCCCATGCAGAGCAATTTCTGACCCTGGAGCTGAGCGACGCGTTCGCCATTTGTCAGGCTCTCGGGCATGGGTTTACCAGTCAGTTCGTTCAACTTCGGCTTCGGATCGAACAGGTCGAGCTGCGAAGGGCCGCCCGATTGGAAGAGAAAGATGATCCGCTTCGCCCTGGCTGGGTATTGCATGAACGGAGGTCGCGACTCGGCCCGCACCTGATCGCTGTCGAGCAAGGCTGCCAGCGCCAGCGTGCCGATGCCGGTGGCAGTACGCCCAAGAAAGACGCGGCGGGTCACCTGGAGCGGATTCATCTTCTACTCCCGTGTCAAGGTTTCGTCCAGGTTCAGCAACACCTGGCAAAGAGCGGTCCAGGCCGCATGTTCCGCGGCATCCAATGTCTCGGGACGGGGATACTCTCCCGAGGCGGCCAGTGCGCGAGCGGCGGGGACATCGTTCTGGTACTTGGCCAGCAAGCGGGCATGCATCTGCCGCAGCGCTTCAACCTCGCGCGGCGTCGGCTGGCGCATCAGCGCATCCTGAAACGCCCGCTGGAGCCGGTCCTCCAATGTGGCGCCAGGCTCCGCGAGTATCCGCTGGGCGAAAACCCTGGCTGCTTCGACGTACGCCACGTCGTTCATGGTGACGAACGCATGCAACGGCGTGTTGGTTGTCGCGCGACGGGCCACGCAGACCTCACGGTTGGGAGCGTCGAAGATGGCGAAAGCCGGGTAGTGAATCGATCGCTTCCAGAAAGTGTAGATCCCCCGACGATACAGGTCCGGCCCGTGATCCTGCAGATAGGCCTTGTCGGCCGAGTCGCCGTACGCCATTTCCCGCCAAAGATCGCCAGGCTGATAGGGCTTCACGCTCGGTCCGCCGATCCGGGCTCGATCCAGCAATCCGCTGATGGCCAGGGCGTTGTCGCGGATCATCTCGGCGGGAAGCCGGTAGCGCGGTCCACGCGCTAGCAACAGGTTGCTGGGGTCGCGTTCCAGCAGGCTCGGACTCACCTTGCTGGATTGCCGGTAAGTCCGACTGGTGACGATCAGCTTGACCAACCGCTTCACATCCCAGGGCTCGCCTGTGCTTGGCGACGAGAACTCGCAAGAGAGCCAGTCCAGCAACTCGGGGTGGGTCGGCGGCTCTCCCCGCACGCCCAGGTCTTCCGGCGTTCGCACCAGACCCTGCCCGAAGAACAGTTGCCAGATGCGGTTCACGGCGACACGTGAAGTCAGCGGATGCTCGGGGCTTACCAGCCACTGGGCGAGATCGAGGCGATTGGGCGCTCGTCCCGCGGGAGAGGCAAGCCGCGGCAGGCTGCTGGGCACGTTCGGCTGAACTTCCTCACCGAGCTTGCGGAAGTCCCCGCGCACCAGCACATGCGTGGGCCGACGCTGGGGTGCATCCGCCATGATTCGCAAGCGCGGAATCGACTGCTCGAGCACGCCCTTCTCCTGGCTTGCCCGAGCCAGTTCGATCTTCAGTTTCCCGATGGCAGGGGCCTGCCTATCGCGGAACACCCTGCGGAGCAAGGTTCGCTGGGCTTCTGTTCGTTCCTCCGGCGGAAGAGCAGCGATCTTGCGGGCTTCTTCCAACTGGGCATCCGTGGCCTTCTCCCTTGTGGAAAAGTAGAAGCCGTAGCCGCCCTGGAGGTTCACGATCTTCAGCAGCAAACGATTGACTCCGGGTTGCAGCACGACGGCCACCTTGTCCTGGTTGGGCGCGACGGGCCGCACCATGATCTTTGAATGAACCAGTCGATCGTTCAGCCAGACCTTGATGCCATCGTCGCTGCCGAGGTAAAGCGTCAGGGCTTGTTCATGCGGCACCGTGATCGTGCGATAGAGATAGGTGGCGCAATTCTCCCCGCGGAAGTAGTGCGCCTTGCCGTCCACGTAGCCTGGCTGCTCGGCCCACTTGAGCTTGCCCTCCTCATAGGCGGCCTCGAGATCAACGGACTTCTCGGGCGGATAAGCATACTCGAACGGAGGCAGCTGGCCGTCCCTGGCTGGAAATGGTCCGATCGCACTCCAGGGGCTGAGCTTCAGTGCTTCCGCGTCGCCGACCGCCAGTTGTTGAACCCACTGGGCTTCGGCCTTTTCGAGTTCCGGATCGGGCGCGTCGAGTTGCCGACTGATAGCTGCGTTGAGCGAGCTGATCTGCAGCTCTAGCTCGCGCAGGCGAACTTGCTGTTCGGGAGTGGGAGTGGGAATCACAGGCGGAGCGTCATTGCCGCGGTAAAGGGCGTCCTCGGGCACCTGGTTGAAGAAGGCAAAAAGCTGGTAATACTCCTTCGTGGTGAAGGGATCGTACTTGTGATCGTGGCATTCGGCACAGTGGAGCGTCACGCCCAGCCAGACCGCGGCCGTGGTGTTGACCCGATCCACGGCGTACTTGGCCAGATACTCCCTGGCATCCGCGCCGCCCTCGGAGCTTGTGGGGCCGAGGCGGTGAAATGCACTGCCGATTTTCTGCTCGAGCGTCGCTTCGGGTAGGAGATCGCCAGCCAGGTTCTCGATAGTGAACCGGTCGAAGGGCTTGTTGCGATTGAAGGACCAGATGACGTAGTCGCGATACTGGTACATGACGCGCGGCGTATCGTCGTGATAGCCGTCCGAATCGCCATAGCGTGCCAGGTCCAGCCACTGCTGGGCCATCCTCTCCCCGTAGTGAGGTGAAGCCAGCAATCGATCGACGAGCCTCTCATACGCCGCTGGTGAGGCGTCTTGAAGGAACTCCTCAGCCTGTGCGCGGGTCGGGGGCAGCCCCGTGAGGTCGAGATACAGCCGGCGAAGCAAGGTCGCTCGGTCGGCCTCCGGCGAGAAAGCCAGGCTTTCACGGGCGAGACGCTGGCCAATGAACGCGTCGATCGGATTCGCGACCTCCGCCAGGTCGGGCACGGCTGGCTTTCGCGGCGTCACGTAGGCCCAGTGCTCCTGCCAGTTGCCCCCTTGCTCTATCCAGCGGCGCAATCGGCCGACCTGCTCGGCCGTCAGGCGTCGCCCAGTCCTGGCAGGCGGCATGCGTTCCTCGTCGTGCGCCGCCTCGATGCGTTTGATCAGGAGGCTTGCGTCCGGCTTTCCCGGCACAATGATGCTGCGTTCCCGCAGGGCAGCCTCGGGCCGGTCAAGCCGGAGATCCCCCTTGCGCTGCTGGGCATCGGCGCCGTGGCAGTCCAGACAGTTCTCGGCAAGAATGGGACGAATCGCCGTCATGAAGTCGACGTCGGACCTCGTCCCTGAGCCGCCCAGCGCAGCGGATCCGAACTGCAACAGAGAATGCAACAGGATTAGCCCGGCGAGGATGGCGAGCGTCAGGGAACCATGCCTCATGACCTGCCCTTTCCTTCTGAAGTCCGTTGTGTTGACTCGAGCCCTGGGCAAGCAACTAGAATACCAAAGGGGGTCGTGCGCACCCAGTCCCTGGACCGATTCGATCATGGCCTGGGCATGGGTTGCGGGGAATGCAGTTGTGAATCGCCCTGGCTGAGCAGCGGGGACATGCGATAGGATACCTGGGCCGGTCGAGCAAGGAATGACGTGGCAAGGCCGCGCCGCTACTGGAGGTTCCACGTGCTTAGGCAGGATCTCAAGAACGCCGTTTGCCGATTGCTTCTGCGGGTCCAGAAGCCCGCTCAGTACATCGGCGGCGAGCTGAACAGCGTCGTCAAGGACCATCGCCACGTGCGCGGGAAGATCTGCCTTTCCTTTGCCGACACCTACACGCTGGGAATGAGCCATCACGGGTTGCAGGTCCTCTACAGCCTGATCAACGCCGATCCGCGCTGGGCCTGCGAACGAGCTTTCACCCCCTGGCTGGACTTCGAAGCGGAGCTGCGCCGAGCCGGACTGCCGCTCTATAGCCTGGAGACCTTCACGCCGCTGTCGGAGTTTGATGTCCTCGGATTCAGCCTCCAGTACGAAGTCTGCTACACCAACATCCTGACGATGCTCGACCTGGGGGGCGTACCGCTGCACTCGGTTGATCGGCGGCTTGAAGATCCCCTGGTCATCTGTGGCGGACCGGGAGCTCAGAATCCGGAACTGCTCGCGCCGTACGTCGATGTCTTCGTCATCGGCGACGGCGAGGAGAGCCTGCCCTGGCTGCTCGGCCGCTGGGTTGAGCTGAAGGAAGACTATCGTCGCCGCGGCCGCGTGGATGCCGCTGCCCGAACGGATGCCCTGGCCGAGCTGGTCGGCGGCGTGGCGGACGCGGGCTGGCAGCCCTGGGCCTACGCACCGGTGTTTTACGAGCCGGAGTACCATGCTGACGGAACCATCGCCGCGGTGCATCGCACCAGGCAGGACGTGCCGCGAGAGATTTTCGCCTGCACCATCCGCAACGACTTCGACGCTTTTCCCTTGCCGGCGAAGCCGATCGTCAGCAACACCGAGACGACGCACGATCGCATCCCGATCGAGATCATGCGCGGCTGCCCGTGGCAGTGCCGGTTCTGCCAATCGACGGTGATCAAGAGGCCGCTGCGGGTCCGGTCGGTCGAGTGCATCGTCCAGGCGGCGCTGGAGAGCTACCGCAACACGGGCTACAACGAAATCAGCTTGCTGAGCCTCAGTTCGAGCGACTATCCCTACTTCGAGGAACTGGTCAAACGGATGCACGAGGTTTTCACCCCGCTGGGCGTGAACGTCTCGCTGCCCAGCTTGCGGGTGAACAGCCAGTTGCGGAGTCTGCCGAAACTGATCAAGGGGGTCCGCAACCACGGCCTGACGCTGGCGCCCGAAGTGGCGCGGGACGACATGCGGGAACAGATCCGCAAGCCGGTGCTCAATGAAGACCTGTATGAGGGCTGCCGCGAGGCCTTCCGCAACGGCTGGAAAAGCGTGAAGCTCTATTTCATGTGCGGGCTGCCCGGCGAGCGCACGGTAGACCTCGACGGCATCGTCGACATGTCCGAGACGATCGCCCGCATCGGCAAGGAAGAGCGGGGGCGCTTCGCCGAGGTGACCGCCAGCGTGTCGAACTTCGTCCCGAAACCTCACACTCCGTACCAGTGGAACGGCATGCAGACGCGAGAGTATCTGCAGTGGGCGGGCCGATACCTTTACAACCGCAGGCAGCTTCGCTCGGTCAGGGTCAAGCAGCACGACATCGAACGCAGCCTGCTCGAGGGCTTGCTGACGCGAGGCGATCGGCGCGTTGCACCCGTCATCGAATCCGCCTGGCGGCGCGGCGCCCGGCT
>Ga0073934_10003666_pt1 | contig 27646 bp, 25 predicted proteins | sample LarsenN4metaG_FD_76834 | JGI IMG/M metagenome (GOLD analysis project Ga0073934, IMG submission 76834) | Hot spring sediment bacterial and archeal communities from British Columbia, Canada, to study Microbial Dark Matter (Phase II) - Larsen... ... | reverse complement strand
GGCCTCTGTAAAGTGTCCACTGTGAGACATTCCGTAAAAATAAGAAGAGGTTTTCAACCGCGCCCTTAAGATTTTTTTCCGGGCCGATCTCGCAGCAAGGTTTAAACCTTGAGCTTTTATCCATCTGACGGGACCGGCCTTTTTTCCCCAGGCGGGCATCTCCTCCGAGCATCGAATATAAGGGATTCCGTAGTTTTGGGCTAGGCGGATCACCAGCGGTACAAGATCTGGATATAAATGGATGTGGAGATGGCCGTCCAGGTGAGAAATTTTAAGCCCGCTGTCTAGAAATCGCTCGACCTGCGCCTGAAGTTCCTGCTCTAGCTCGCCCCGTCGTATTTTTCCCAGAAACATGCGATAAAAAAAAGGCCGGTATCCCGGATAAAAATTCCCTGCCGCATCCACCAGAGTCGGTATCCGGTCCGGCGTAAGCACAGATTTCCCCGCAACCAGGGTCAAATGGATCCCCACCGCCAGTTCCGGATTCCCTTTAGCCTTTTGAACCGCATCCGCAAAGGCCTCCCCTGTAACCATAAGGCTCGTGCTGGTAATCACCCCCTTTTGAAATCCGTCAATGATGCCCTGATTGACCCCTTTTGTCAAGCCGAAATCATCCGCATTGACGACAAGATATTTTTGGTTTAGATAACAGGACGCCGGCATAGGTTTCAGGTCTATAATCGAAGCTAATGAAATCAGGGATAGTAAAGAGTAAAATAGAGGCGGCCTGGATGTCAAGACAGAATGCGACCAGGGGTTTAGTAGTTCTTGACAAACCGGGTTTAGAGTTGTATTTTAAGTTACGTCAGTGGTTCTTTGATAGGGGGGCGACAGGTTTCGACGGGGTTAGTTGAGGCGTCGGTGGCATGCCGAGGTCCTGTTATCTCGTAAAACAAGCAGGAAAAAAACAACTGCTGACAATTATTCTACGCAGGAATACGCCTTAGCTGCGTAAGCGGCTAACGCTCTTCCGCCTGAGCCTGTAGGGTGGAAAGGGCGTAATTTCGCAGGCTAGCTTACCTTTTTGGTCCGGAGGGGGGTAAGCGAAAATTTATCCGGACTGGCATCCTTCAAATCCTGCCGATGGGATAGGAAGGGTGTGAGATCTAAACATCGGCTAAGCATGTAGAGGCTGTTCGCCGAATAATCTCGGACGTGGGTTCGATTCCCACCGCCTCCATTAGGATATTTCAGGGTGAAAAGCTTTTGGCGCTAAAAGGCCCAACCGATAACCTCGGTTGGGCCTTTTCTCTTTTTAGAAGGGATCTCTGAACCGGCCTCTCCGACTCTGGCCGGGGGAGGTTTATCCCTATAAAAGTCTGTTTTTTCCCTTGCAATTCTCTTAAAAAGATGGTTTACTTAATTTCGAAAGGAAGAAGTTAGGGGGTTTTTTTATAAAAATTTCATAACTCTTCAGGCCCTCCCCCCTCTCCCCAGGCTTTGGGAGAGGGGGACGAGGAGAAGAGAGCCTTGCCCCTCTCCCCTTTCCCACAGCGTGGGAGAGGGGAGAGGGGGGAGGGTGCCTAATTACAAAAATTCTGTAAAAATACGTGTAGGAGGATACCTTGATTTTGTTCAGAAATTCCAGGCTTATAGTTTTTCTGGGGTTGGGCCTTATAATAGCGACCCTGAGCCCTGGAGGGGCAAAGGCAGAGATTGAAAAAGTTCTTCTCTCTGAAGCGATAGCTAAGAAATGGGTGACGGCTCAGCTGACAGGCATTAATGAAGCGCCCCAGGTGGGAAGATTCGCCGGGGAGAGTATTATGCTTCGGGTTCGAAACCTCTCACAAAAGCCTTTGGAGCTGATTATCCCGCAAGGAACGGTCTTGCGAACCGAAGTTCGAGGGGTAACGGACATGGTTGTGAACCGCGTGGTAGGGATTCCCAGAGGGCTTAGGGAGGTAGTTCCTGCGGCGCGGATCGTTCTGGAGGACCCAGATCCCAAGGAATATATTTTTGAAGCTTACAGTTTGGATTTCAATCAAGACCCTCCGACTTTCAGTGATCCCTTTACCGTCGATGACCACGTGCATCCGGATATCCAGAAACTTCTGGAGACCCTCGCTCAACTTCCGGTCGAAAAGCGATCCAGGCAAGCGGTTCAGGTGGCTATCTGGAAATTAACGAACCCCGAATCTGAACCCAACTTTCAGACCAGAATGCAGGAATTTCCGATTACCCAGGAAGATTTGACCAATGCTCAATTTATTTTAGCTAAAGCGGGGGTAGAGAATGCCAGGGTAACCGATTACCAAAAGCAGGTGACCCTCGAAGGGGCCATTTTCTGCCTGTTACCTTTATCTGAAAAGGAGTTGGCGATGGAGCCGGGTCCCTGTCCGGGGGGGGAGCATTTCCACATGTTAAAAACCCATGACGGTAAAGTGATTACTTTGCGAACTTCCAAAGAGATGACGGAACAGATTGCAAAGTTATCCCCGGTCGAGAAAGCGCACGCCCTGGTTATAGGAAAGTCTGTGGGCCGTCTCATCATGGATCCAGAAGCGGTCAAGGGTGCTGAGGGACCTTAGGGAGGTCAAGAAATGACCAACAGGAACGGAAAAATTAATATCATTGGGTTGGGGGGAAGTTTAGGGAAAAAATCTGTGACTCTGTCCGCTCTGGAGATCTCCTTACAGAGCGCAAAACGAGCGGGGGCCGAAGTGGAATTAATAAGTCTCCGAGATCTTTCTCTCCCTTTCTACAATCCGGAGTTGAAGCTGGAAGAGTATCCGGAGGGCGTCTCCCGGTTTTTAGATAAAATTCGCAAAGCGGACGGAATGATCTGGGCCTCCCCGGCTTACCATGGCACGGTCAGTGGGGCTATGAAAAATGCCCTGGATTTCTTAGAATTTCTGGCCAAGGACGATCCCCCCTATTTGACGGATAAAGTGATCGGCATTATTACGACTTCGAGCGGAACTATAGCGGGAGTCAATGCCATTAATGCCCTCAGCCATATTTGCCAGGCCCTTCGGGCCTGGGTGGTCCCCATGATGGTTCCTGTGATCCAGGCCTGGAAGCTTTTCGATGAAAAGGGACGTATTACGGACCCGCAGTTGGAAGAGCGGCTGACTTTCTTAGGCGCTGAAATAGTGAGGTGGCTGGAACACTGCTGAAGCGAGAAGGCCCCCGTTATTAGTCGTTGATGGCTCCCCGGAGAAAACGCTAAAGCGGCCTGAGCAAACCCTGGTTTTACTTGACAGGGAGAGGGTCAAGTTATATATTTTTGGAATAAAATTGTTTGGGGTTTTTTTATCAAGGTTTGACTCTAGGCTTGATCGGATTAGCCAAGAAGAGGAATCTGTGATTGCACGGGAAACGAATTCTATCTAGCATTGTTTTTGTACCTCTGCTCATTCTTCTGATCCTTTATGGGGGGGTCCAGGGGTTCTGGCTGGTGGTGAGTTTGGCAGTGGTCTTGGGGACTTATGAGTTTTATCACATGGTCGAGCGCAGGCAGTTGACCTGCTATAAAATACCTGGGATGGTGCTCAGCTGGATCGTTTCCTGTTCCTTTTTGTTCCAGGACGTCTTAGGAATCAGTTTTACCTTAACTATCGTCTCTATCCTGATCGTCTTGTATGCCCTGTTCGCTCGACATCCTCTCTCCACTTCGATAGTATCCGTGGCCACAACTTTTTTCGGAATCGTCTATGTAAGCTGGTTGCTCAGTCATCTGGTGCTGATACGGGGATTGGGGGAGAGCGAGGGAAAAGGGCTTATCTTTTACCTGCTCCTTGTGATCTGGGCCGGTGATACGGGGGCTTTCTATATAGGATCTTATCTTGGAAGACATAAACTCGCTCCCATAGTCAGTCCAAAGAAAACCCTGGAAGGCGCCGTTGGGGGGTTAGGGGCCAGTGTTCTCGCCTCTTTAGGAATCAAGGGATGGATGCTTCCTTTTCTGAGCTACAAGCACGCCTGGATCCTGGGCGGACTGTTAGCCGTCATGGGGCAGTTAGGAGATTTAGGGGAATCTCTGTTTAAACGAGATGCAAATCTCAAAGATTCCGGTACCGTAATACCTGGACATGGTGGAATATTAGACCGGTTGGATAGCCTCTTGTTTAGCGCTCCGGTTCTGTATTATTATGTGGTGGGGTTCGTTTTGTAGCACGAGCCGTCCTTTCTCGCGAGAACGCATCGACGCTGCGCTCTACGGGGAGTAAAGGCTATCTCCTGCCACGGTATCTTAGAGTCTTTGAAAAGGTTTCGGGAGTCTAGGAGATGAAAAAAAATATTTCTATCCTGGGATCAACGGGCTCCATAGGCCGGAATACACTTGAAGTCGTAGCGAACTTCCCAGAAAATTTTCAAGTGCTCGGCCTCTCGGCTTATAAAAACGTAGATCTTTTAGAAAGCCAGGTTAAGGTTTTTAAACCTCAAGTGGTGTCGGTATCGGATGCAGAGCTGGCTGGCGCGTTGCGTGCGAGGTGTAGCGATCTAAACGTGGAGGTCTTATTCGGAGAATCCGGAGCGATCCGTGTAGCAACGCTTCCTGAGGTGGATCTGGTGGTCTCAGCCATGGTAGGCGCGGCAGGTCTGGTTCCTACGTTTGCAGCCATATCCAGCGGTAAGGATATAGCCCTGGCCAATAAAGAAACCCTGGTCACTGCCGGGGAAGTGATCACGAACGAAGCTAAGCGGAAGGGGGTGCGACTCTTGCCGATAGATAGCGAACATAATGCCATCTTACAGGCCATGCAGGGGCATAAACCCTCCAGCGTGAAGGGCTTGATCCTGACGGCCTCGGGAGGCCCTTTTAAAAATCACTCCCTTTCTGAACTGCAAAATGTGACCCTGGAAGAAGCCTTACGGCATCCGACCTGGCATATGGGTCAGAAAATCACCATCGATTCCGCCACCCTGATGAATAAAGGATTGGAGGTCATAGAGGCGAGATGGCTCTTCGATATCCCTCTGTCGAGGATTAAAATTGTCATCCACCCTCAAAGCGTGGTCCATTCGATGGTCGAATATATCGATGGGTCCATCCTTGCTCAATTGGGAATTCCAGATATGAAGATCCCCATCTTATATGCCCTGGCCTATCCGGAGCGGCTGCCTCTGAACCTTCCGGCGCTGGAGTTGACCAAGATCGGGAGCTTGAGCTTTCAGGAGCCCGACTTTACGAGGTTTCCTTGTCTTCGATACGCTTACCAGGCCGGCGAGGAAGGGGGCTCCATGCCTATCGTGTTAAACGCTTCCAATGAAGTAGCCGTTGAGTTCTTTCTGAAACGAAGGATTCGATTTACGGACATCCAGGATACTATCGAGAAAACCCTGAACCGCCATCAGATCCGTAAGATATCCTCCATCGAAGAGGTCTTGGAAATTGATAAATGGGCTAGACAGGAAGCCGAGAAAGTGATTTATGAGACTAGAGCCTAGCACATCCGCAGATGGCCCGGATGAACGTCGGTAGCTCTTAACACGGTCTTTATCTGCGTCGTCTGTAGATCGTCGGACGCTTTTAAAAATTTACATTTTAGGGAGGAATAACCCTTGTTAACCTATCTTTTATCGTTTGCCTTCGTATTAGGTATTTTAGTACTGGTCCATGAATTTGGGCACTTTATAGCTGCAAAGGGTGCAGGAGTTCGGGTAGAAGTTTTTTCTATAGGGTTCGGGCCCAGGCTTTTCGGTTTCAGAAAGGGTGAAACCGACTACCGGATCTCGGCCTTTCCCTTAGGGGGGTACGTCAAGCTCCCAGGGGAAAATCCGGGGGAGTCGACGGGGGCTCCGTGGGAGCTTACTTCTAAACCCGCCCCTCAGCGCCTTCTTATCTTTGCCGCCGGCTCCCTCATGAACATTCTGACGGCGGTCGTTCTCCTCTCTTTGGTTTTTTTCATCGGGACTCAACTCCCCAAATATCTGGAGGAACCTCCTGTGGTCGGCTGGGTGGATAAAGACTCCCCGGCGGAGAAGAGTGGATTCCAGGTGGGGGACCGAATTCTTCGCATTAATGGCAAGGAGATCTCTACCTGGGAAGACGCTTATAATTTCTTTCTGACTGCGCCGGATATTTCCACCCAGGTCGAGGTGGAACGACAAGGGCAGATCGTCCAGCTCGTGGTAACTCCAGAATCGATAAAAAGGCTGGGGGCGGGTTACATCGGTCTGCAGCCCCCCATGGAACCTGTTGTGGGTGGAATTCAGAAGGGCTTCCCGGCTGATAAAGAAGGGCTCCAGGAAGGGGATAAAATTATCTCCATAGATGGAGTGCCTGTTCACCACTGGCTGGCTATGGCGGAGATCGTTCACAATAACCCGGGTAAAGAGTTAGAGGTCACCATTTTGCGAGACGGCGTGGAGATAACAAAGAAGATGGTCCCTCATACTCAGAATGGGAAGGGTTATCTGGGAATTACTTCGCGACCTCAGACGGTTTTTAAAAAGTACGGCCTTCTGGAATCCATAAAAAAAGGCGTTCAAAGGACCTGGGAAATTACCGCCATGACTTTTGAACTCCTGGGGCGCTTAATCAAACGGGAGGCCTCTGCGGATTCCATTGGAGGCCCTATTATGATCGCCCAAATGTCCGGCCAGGCCGCGAAAGCAGGAATCTCCGAGCTCTTAAGCCTCATGGGGGTGTTAAGCCTTAACCTGGGCATTATCAATTTACTTCCTATACCTATCCTGGATGGCGGGCATATCGCCTTTTTGATCGTAGAAATGATCCTGGGTAGACCTATTAGCGTCAAAAGACGAGAGCTGGCTCAAAAAATAGGGCTCGCGATTTTAATCCCTCTGATGATCCTGGTGTTCCATAACGATATTATGCGGTTGCTCGCGAAGTAAAGACGGAGAGTGGAGAATGGGAGAGCGTACCTTCTTCCCTTCTCCCATTCCTTCACGCTTTCACCGGCTGCGTTGTTACCGATCTATGTTTTCAGGCCTTCGCCATAAGATTCGGAATATATTCCTCGCCGGGCTTCTGGTGATCCTGCCCATTTCCATTACCTTTTTTCTCCTGCAATTCCTTTTTACCTCCGTAGACAATATTTTTGCCCCCTTAATTTTTAAGCTCTTTAAGATCCGCATCCCAGGACTTGGCTTAACGTTGACCCTGCTTCTGATTTTCTTGACAGGGCTGTTTACGACAAATATTATAGGTAAAAAACTGGTGGCCGTGGGCGAGACCCTCCTGGGCAAAATTCCCCTGGTTCGGAAGATTTATATCGCGGCTAAGCAGGTTATCGAGGCTATCGCGCTTCCCGAAAAGAAGGCCTTTAGTCAGGTGGTCCTGATCGAATTCCCCCGAAAAGGGGTTTATTCCCTTGGCTTTGTTACCGGCAGCAGCGCCCAGGAAATCCAGGCAGTGACGGAAGCATCGCTCATGAACGTATTCGTGCCAACAACCCCAAACCCGACTTCTGGGTTTTTAATGATGGTTCCCAAAGAAGACCTCACCCCTCTTTCTCTAAGCGTAGAGGACGGGGTAAAGCTCATCGTCTCAGGAGGGATTATCAGTCCGCCCAACCTGCTGAAAGCAAAGGGGCCAAAGAGTCTATGAGTTCAACGTCTAAAGTCTGAAGGGGGCGTTTTTATGGAGCGTAATTTAGCTTTAGAGTTTGTTCGGGTTACAGAGGCTGCGGCATTAGCCAGTTCCAGGTGGATGGGCCGGGGGAATGAGAAGGCTGCGGATCAGGCTGCGATAGAAGCTATGAGGCGGGCGTTTAATTTTGTGGAAATTGACGGTACGGTGGTCATCGGAGAAGGGGAGCGCGATGAAGCCCCGATGCTCTATAGGGGTGAAAAAGTAGGAACGGGCAGTTCGCCGGCTATTGATATCGCCCTGGACCCTTTGGAAGGGACCGCTATCACAGCCCATGGGGGATATAATGCTTTATCCGTGATCGCAGCAGCCGGCCAAGGAGGTCTCCTCCGCATTCCAAATATTTACATGGAAAAAATCGCGGCGGGCCCTCGAGCTAAAGGCGCCATTGACGTCCAGGCATCCCCCACAGAGAACCTGAAAGCGGTCGCCCGTGCGTTGGACTGTGCGATAGAGGACCTGACCATCGTCATTTTGGATAGACCTAGACATGAAGCCTTAATTAAGGAAGTACGAGCCAACGGAGCCAGGATCCGCTTAATTCCCGATGGAGATGTCTCGGGCGCTATCGTTACGGCTATCGAAGGGTCAGGAGTAGATATGTTGATGGGCATCGGAGGGGCTCCCGAGGGGGTTCTGGCCGCTGCCGCCCTCAAATGTCTGGGGGGAGACATGCAAGCCCGGCTGGTTTTTAGAAACGAGGAGGAGATCGAACGCACGAGAAAATTGGGCCTGGAGGATACGCAACAGATCTTTAAAATGGAGGATCTGGTCCGGGGAGAAGACGTGATGTTCGCCGCCACCGGGGTCACAGATGGAGATCTGTTGAAAGGGGTCCGGTTCTTTAAAGGAGGCGCCGAAACCCATTCCGTCGTCATGCGGTCCCCCACGCGCACCATTCGATTCATCCGGGCCATCCATCAAATCGATACCATCAGGGCAAAGGTGGGACCGTAGCACAAACCGCTATCTCGCCCCAACGAATCGGAGGGTCGTTCTCCCTTACGACCCTTCAAACTTCTGGAGCACGAGGGCAGAATTCTTTGAGCCAAATCCGATACAATTACAGACTGAAATTCGGATCTCCGCCTTTCTTCCGATATTCGGCACATAATCCAAATCACATTCAGGGTCCGGGTTCTCGTAGTTTATAGTGGGGTGGATAAAATTGTTGACCATGCTTAGGAGACTGGCTACAACTCCGGCGGCGCCGCAGGCCCCTTGGGGATGCCCGATCATGGATTTTAAAGCGCTGGTGGGGATGGCGTAGGCTCGCTGACCGAAACATAGCTTAATGGCCTTGGTCTCAATCCGATCATTTAACTCCGTAGCCGTTCCGTGAAGGCTGATGTAATCCACCTCTTCTTTTTCGATCCCCCCGTCCTTTAGAGCGAGCTCCATAGCCCTGGAAGATTCCTCCCCTGAGGGCATGATCTGAACCCGATGATACGCATCGCAGGTAGATCCATATCCGACCACCTCTCCGTAAATAAACGCATTTCGACGCCGGGCGCGTTGGAGTTCCTCTAGCACTAAAATCCAGGCGCCTTCTCCCAAAACAAACCCATCCCGATCCTTGTTAAAGGGACGTGAGGCGCGCGAGGGCTCCAGGTTCCATTTTGTAGCGACGGCCCCCATTCTACAAAATCCGGATATCATCCCCACGGTGATACAAGATTCTGCCCCTCCTGAGAGTAAAATATCGGATCGGCCATATCGAATCTGATCAAAGGCGTATCCTATGGCATCTGTGGAGCTGGTGCAGCCGTTGGAAAGAACGTGGCTCGGGCCCCTTATCCCAAAAGCCAGGGAGATCTCACTGGATAGCATGCCTGCCAGAGATGCCGAAATGGCATACGGGCTCACCTTTTTCCGCCCCTCTCGAAAGAAAATTCGGTACTGGTCTTCGCCGTAGAAGATCCCTCCGGCACCGGTTCCTACGATGACCCCGACCTCGCTTTTTTCCGCATCTGGCAGGTCTTTCAGGTTCAGTTTAGCATCGCTTTGCGCCTCGTTAGCTGCGGCGATGGCCATGGCCGCAAGGCGGTGGAGATGTTTTTGGTTTTTCTCGGGCACGTACTTCTCAAGATTAAAATTGCCAACCTCGGCGGCAACCCGGCAAGGAAGATCCGAAGCATCGAAGAGAGAGATATTTTTAACCCCGCTAATTCCGCGTTTTATAGCCTGCCAGAAGTTTTCTTTCCCAATTCCATTGGGGCTTACGACACCGATCCCTGTGATGACCACTCGCCTACCGTACGAACTTTTAAAGGGCATAACTACCTGCCTATAGGGAGAGGCGCATGAACAAATTAACCCTTACAGCCTGTGGGGACGACCGGGCAGGTCGCCTCGGTCGTAGACCACGGACACATCTAGCTTCTCACAATTTCTGTCGAGAGATCTAACTCTCGGAGGCGATCTTGAACTCTAAGAGCCTGCTGCCGGCTCTGAATCTGCCTGGTTTTTACGTAATAAACCTTCACGGGAACTCTCTTGCTCTCCAATCTGACCGGAAACCTTTGCCGGCTAAGGCGTTCTACGAGCCTGTCGGCTTCACTCTTGTTATAATAAGCACCCGCCTGAATGGTATAGTAAGTTCCATTGGGAACCTGAGTTATCATATAATCCGAAAGACCTGCGTTCTGAGCGATCAACTGGGCGACCGATTCGGCATCACTTCGAGTCCGGAAATATCCTATAGACACCACATTTAAATTAACGTTCTCTCGGGTGGACGTTACAACGACGGGAATATTCATCTGCTCGAGGGACTTCCGGATAGTCGGGAGCTGGTTTTCAAAAATAGGATTCTTGACCCTTACAATATACTCATCTCCGGTCGGCGCCCGCCTACTTTCAGCCACGGAAGATTCGGATTCCGAAGTTGAGATCTCAGACCTTTTACGGGTTGTAGAGCTCGTCTCCTGGGTCCGTTCCTTTCGCCCCGGTTCAGAGGATTTGGCCACAGGGGGAGCGGTCGTCGTGGGAGTTTCCCGAGTTATCTCAACCGTAGGCTTGGAACTCTCAGGAGGAGTGGTTCCCAAGGTCTCCTTATCGGTTAAGGATTTGGCCTCCCGGATATTTTCGGGAGATTTTTCAGGGGATGCTCCGGGAGTTGTTTCCGGGCCTTTGGACGGAACAGGGATGGACGTCCGATTTCCTGCAGTCACCGAGGGACTTGAACTCTCCGGAGCTTTTTCTCCGGCGGTCGGAGCTTTGGCGGTCGTCTCCCCTGATTGCGAAGGTGCAGATTCCGGAGAAGAGGAGGAGGAAGACTTCGAGGCGTCCGGACTTGTAGAAAAAGGAATCTCCTGGAGAGGTTCCTCCTCCTTCGTAAAGTAGGACACTCCATAAAAAGCTAAAAACCCTAATACCAATACCAGAATAAAGGTTACAAAGAGTCTTCTTATCATGGCTTTCTCTCCTGACACCTACGCACTTGTGTAGGCCTTCATGCCGATGTTTTCCCTTACCTCACGGATTGCATCGGCCAACTTGCTCGCTGGCTGGCTTATCCTACCTTAGTAATCCTAAGTAATCATATAAAAAGGGGTTTAGCTTGTCAACTTTTTTTTGTTGAAATCGACCTTCCTGTGGGTTTTCCGCATGGGATAACTATCATGAAACTGCTCCCTTTGCCTATTTTAGACTTAGCTGTAATTCTTCCCCCGTGGGATTCGATGACAGCCTTCGCTGCAGGAAGCCCAAGGCCCGTTCCCTGGTATTCCCGTGTGGAAGACATATCGACCTGGGTAAAAGGATTAAAAATTTCTTCGATTTTAGCCTCGGGAATCCCACTCCCCGTATCAGATATGACAATTCCGATGATCTGCGGAGCCGGCTTGGTCAACGTGACTCGAATGAACCCTCCGGTCTTATTGAATTTAATAGAATTATCCAGAAGATTTACCAGAGCTATGGAGAGTTTGGAAGGATCCGCCCATATGGCAGGTAAGTTAGGGGGAATATTCAGGACGAGCCGAATCTCTTTCTTCTGTATCTCTTCTTTCAGTTGTGAGATCGCATTTGAGATAAGATCTTGAACCAGAACCTGCTCTTGGACCAGGTTGAGTTTCTTATTTTTCCCCATGCTAAGGGTTAGGAGATTCATGACCAGTCTTTCCAGTCGAATGATGGCACTGTGCATGGACCGCAGCCCTTCTCTGCACCTTGGTTTAGAGCTATCGAAGTGCCCTGTCAGGAACATATCTACGTAGGCTTTCAGGATAGATATCGGCGTTGAAAATTCATGGGTGATGGTGTCCAGGAGATCCGATTTAATCTGTTCCAGCTCTTTGAGCTTTTGAGCGACCTCCGCCAATTCCAGGGTCTTTTGTTTAAGTTTTAACCGTTCCAGTCCCCGTTTAACTACGGGTATAATGGTCTCCGAGGTAAAGGGCTTGAGAACGTAATCGTACGCCCCTTGCTGCATAGTCTTAATGGCGGTCTCCAGACTGGCGTAGGCGGTCATGACGATGATAAGTAAATCGGGAAAGGTATCTCGGATTTTTGCGATCAGTTCGTTGCCGGTCATCTGGGGCATATTCAGATCGGTGAGCATCAGATCAAATTTATCGGCCTTGAGGGCGTCCAGGGCCTCGAAGCCATTAGCCACGGCGCGAACAAAAAAACCTTCCGAGGACAGCGCCTCCAAGAGAAGCTCCCGAGCCACTTTCTCATCGTCTACGACTAAAATACGGGCTTTGGGCATAACTTATAAGGTTAAGGGGCACCCTTTAACACGGAGTTGCCAACTAACCTGGAATCTTTCGTATAAAAACAGGTGCGTCCGGGCCCTACTCAATTTTTAAAGTTACATCCAGAGTCTTGCCGTCTCTTACGACCTTAAGGGGAATTTCTTTTTCTGTCAAGGCTTCTATTTTTTCTTTGAACTCCTGTAAGTTTTTGACCGGCGCCCCCCCGATCTGGGTGATGACATCCCCGCGATTCAAGCCGGCTTGAGCCGCAGCGGTGTTAGACTCGACCTGAGCGACCAGGACCCCTTCCCCTTCCGACACTTGAAGTAATTTGGCCAGGGAGGGGGTGAGGGTTTGAACGCCCATTCCGTATTTGGAAAAACTCTCCTCGCCGGCTTCGGCTTCCACTGAAAGATCGATGCTTCTTTCATCGATGATTTTTTTAGCCACGTAGATCGGTGAATTGGTTCGTAGGGCCAGGGCGATGGCATCGCTCGGTCGGGAATCTATGATAACCTCACCCTCTTTAGCCATCAGGTCGATATTAGCGTAATAAGTATTTCCTTTTAGCTCTGTGATACGTACTTTTTTCACCTTGGCGTCCAGCTTTTCCAGGATATTTTTCAACAGGTCATGGGTCATTGGCCGGGGCGCCGCGATATGATTGAGTTCTAACTCGATGGCGGTGGCTTCCGGGACGCCGACCCAGATAAAGAGGGCCCTATCGCTGTCTTTGGTCTCTAAGATAACGACCGGGCTGCTGGCAGATTCCTGGGCAGCGATGCCCCTGACCCGCATCTCAAGGAATTGGTTCTCCTCTTGGGCCCAGAGCAGAGAGATAGGCAGGAGGTGGGTTAGAACAAGGCCTGGAACGATGTATTTTAAGCGGTTAAATATGCTTTTTACCATGAGTACCCCCCTTGAATTTATAAGGTATCCGGGTCGCCGGCAACTAATTGTCGCCCGCAGACCGTTTATTGTTCTTAGCTCCCCCATTAAGTTGGTATTTTTTGACCGCGGCGTTATGCTGCTTGAGATCTAAAGAGAATTCGTGGGTTCCATCGTTTTTAGAAACAAAGTACAGGTAATCTACATCCGCCGGATATAAGGCTGCCAGAAGAGACGCCTTGCCTGGATTTGCAATGGGACCAGGGGGCAGCCCAGCATAACGGTAGGTATTGTAAGGCGAGTCCAGTTTCAAATCCTCTCGGGTTAGATTGCCATCAAAGTCCTTGATCGCATAGATCACCGTGGGATCGCTCTGGAGCAGCTCTTTTTTCTTCAAACGATTATGATAAACCGCCGATACCAGCTTGCGTTCCTCTTCGACGCCCGTTTCCTTCTCTATAATGGAGGCGAGCGTTACGACTTGATGGTAAGAAAAACCCAAGGCCTGGGTCCGATTTTGTAAGCTCTCATCGAAAATTTCCCAAAATCGGGCGACCATTTTTTTTATAATGGCCTCCTCGGACATGGTTTTATCTAGATAATACGTATCCGGGAACAGATATCCTTCTAAACTGTCGGCTGCAACTCCGACCGCTTTGATCATATCTGCGTCCGAGGCTAACTTTAAAAACCTTTCCTTATTGGCCAGATGGAGATTATCCAAGAGGTCGGCAATTTGTCTGAGGGTGTAACCTTCCGGAATCGTAACCGGGTAGAACAGGATTTTGCCTTTCTTTAAGGTCTCTAATACCTCCAGGGGTAACATGGAAGTGCTGAGTTTATACTCTCCGGCTTTGATAGGATGACCTGCCGTATAGAACTTGGCCACGATAAGAAATTTATGCCTGTCTGTAATAACGCCTTCAGTTTCAAGAACCTGGGAGATCTTGGATAAAGAGGCGCCGCGGGGAATGTTAACGATCCTTTCGCTTCCGGATAGGTCAGGGCTGGTGTGTAAGAATCGATAGACCTGAAGACCCGCAATGGTAATACAAGCTACCACCAGGAGGATCAGAATAATACTACCTAGCTTCATAATGTATGTTATGAAAAACCGTAACAAGCCAAGCGCTTAAACCTCTAGAAGTTTATCCTACTTGCACAGCCTAAAAGCCCCCGCTGAAAGAGAGAATTTGACTTAATGACTTAAGATGAACATCCCTTTACTCCTGAAAAAACAGCAATTTTTCTTATTTGTACCATAAATATTCCTTTCGTGCAAGCATTTTTTATTCGTCCCTCTCACTTTAAGGGGGGCTGTTTAGATAAATACCTTGACATACGGTCCATTTTTTGCTAGTTTCAATATGTACAGGAGCCTTAAGGGCTGTAGGGATCAGCTCTAAGAACCAGAAGGAAGGGACCTGGTTTAGCTTAAAAGGAGGGGAGGGGACGTCCAGATGATATCGTATAAGATACTACGACCCTTAGTATTCATTGGATTATTGACGTCGTGTGTTGCCACGACGCCGCCTATCAATATTCCGCCGCCTCCGCCGAACGACTTTTCTCTGAGCGTCTGGGTGGATCGCCCCGAGTACGCGATTAACGAGAAGGTGGTCGTAAATGTGCAGACCACCCGGGATTGTTATCTGACCCTTTTTGATATTACGCCGGCTGGTACAGTTACCCAGATTTTTCCAAACCGGTTTGCTTCAGACAATTTAGTTCAAGCTAACCTTACCTATCAGATCCCAGACCTGGCCGATAAGTTCGATTTTCAGGTTACCGGACCTACGGGCACTGAGACGGTTCATGCCGTTTGTACGGTAGATAATGTGCGGGTGTTACCCGATGAACTGGTGAACCGGGAGGGGGAATTTCCGAGGATTATGGGCTCCCCTTCTCAATTTAACGAGGCGGTGACGAAGAACCTGGCGGTGGTTTCCAAAGATCGAAAAGCAGAGGCCTCCACGACTTTCCAGGTAGTCCGGAGTAGATAGCCGGCGGAAAACAGAAACCTGCCTGCGGAGGTTGATATGCGCATTATCGGCGGGACCGCTAAAGGAAGGCGGTTATTGACGGCCAAAGGGTTAGCTATACGACCCACCCAGGATAGGGTCAAAGAATCTCTTTTTAATATTATCGGGGAGGCGATGATAGGCGCCGAGGTCCTCGATTTATTTGCAGGCGCTGGCAGTATAGGGCTAGAAGCGCTCAGTCGGGGGGCGAGCCACGCGGTCTTTGTAGAGAAAAACGCGCACCACGTAAAGGTTCTCCGCAAGAACCTCTCTAATTGCGGGTTTTCTCAGGCCGCCGAGATCTACTGCCGAGATGCTTTAAAAGTCCTGGGTCCACTGAGCCGCGCTGCGAAAAAATTTGATTTTATTTTTGCAGACCCTCCTTACGGAAATTCGGACCTGGCCCTAGAGACCCTGAAGAGGTTGGATTCATCGAAGCTACTGGCTAAAAACGGTCTGGTAGTTATAGAGCATTCTAAAAGGGTGGCTTTACCTGAAGCTCTATCCCAGTTAGGCTTATTTCGTCAAAAGCAGTTTGGAGATACGGTTCTCTCCTTTTATAAGGAGCCCCTGAAGGAGGGGGCGTAAGCATGGAGCGCGTAGCCATTTATCCAGGAACCTTTGACCCTATTACGAACGGCCATATCGATGTGGTACAAAGGAGTTTAAATATTTTCGATAAAGTGATCATGGCGGTAGCCAATAATCTGGAAAAAAAGCCCCTTTTTACGATCGAAGAGCGGCTGACCATGATTAAAGAAGCCATTGGAGCCTGGGAGCGGCTCGAAGTGGACTCATTTCAAGGGCTCTTAATTAATTACGCCCTAAAACGACAGGCCACGACCATCATTCGTGGGTTGCGGGCGGTCTCCGATTTTGAGTATGAGTTCCAGATGGCTCTGATGAATCGGAAACTCAATCCGTCCATCGAAACCGTTTTCATGATGCCCAGCGATGAGTACTCCTTTTTAAGCTCTCGGCTCGTTAAAGAAGTGGCGAGCCTGGGTGCCAGGGTTACCGGGCTCGTCCCGGACCTGGTAGAAAAAAAGCTTCGAGAGAAGTTCAAAAACTAAAAATTGGAAGGAATCCATTATGCGCCGTATTACCGATATCCTTGAGATCGTTCAATCCTACTATCCCCACTCGGATGTCCATATGATCAATACGGCGTACGTCTTTGCAGCCAAAGTCCATAAAGGACAGATCCGCTTATCCGGAGAACCCTACCTTTCCCATCCCCTGGAAGTTGCCAGCATCCTGGCTGAAATGAAGATGGATGTGCCGACGGTAGTGACGGGCCTCCTCCATGATGTCGTCGAAGATACGGATACCACCATCCAGCAGATAGAAGATCTCTTCGGTAAGGAGGTGGCCATGCTGGTCGATGGGGTTACTAAATTTAGCAAGATCCAGTTTACCAATCGGGAAGAATATCAGGCCGAGAACCTTCGTAAAATGATGTTGGCCATGACGAAGGATATTCGGGTCATCATCGTTAAGCTGGCAGATAGGCTCCATAATATGAGGACGCTGGGCTATGCCCCGGAAGCGAGCCAGATCCGGATTGCTCAAGAAACCCTGGATATTTATGCCCCCCTGGCGAATCGCCTGGGGTTAGGCCGTATTAAAATTGAACTGGAGGATCTTTGCCTGAAGTACCTTCAACCGGAGGTTTATAATAACCTGGAATACCAGCTCCAAGAGAAACGCCAATACCGCTATGATACCATAGAGAGCTGTAAACAGATCATCGAGAAGAAGCTTACGAAAGCCGGTATAAAGGCCCAGATCACCGGACGACCCAAGCATCTGTATAGCATCTACAAAAAAATGACCCGGCTAGGGGTCGGCTTCGATGAAATTTTGGATATCGTAGGGCTAAGGATCATTACCGAAACGGTGAGCGACTGCTATAGTATCCTGGGAATTATCCATTCGATTTGGCGGCCCATCCCGGGGAGCTTCGATGATTATATCGCCCTGCCAAAGCCTAACGGATACCAGTCTCTCCATACCGCCGTCATCGGGCCGTACGGGAAGCCGGTAGAGTTTCAGATTCGAACGTGGGAGATGCATCGAACCGCTGAAGAGGGTATTGCCGCCCACTGGCGGTACAAAGAAGGAAAAAAACCCGATGAAGAGTACGATAAGAAATTCACCGAACTTCGACAACGCCTAACCCAACAGCTCCAGGAGTCCCTCCAAGAATCCAAGGATTCCAGGGAATTTATAGAGTCCCTCAAAATAGACCTTTTCCCGGATGAGGTCTATGTCTTTACCCCTAAAGGGGAGGTTAAAGAACTCCCTAAAGGGTCCACCCCTGTAGACTTTGCCTACGCGATTCACACCGAAGTAGGCCATCAATGCGTAGGGGCCAAGGTTAACGGGCGTATCGTGCCTTTGAGGTACGAGCTTCAAACGGGGGATACGGTAGAAATTCTGACCCAGAAGAACCATTTCCCTAGCGCCGACTGGCTATCTTTTGTTAAAACGTCCCGGGCCAAGAATCGAATCCGGCAATGGCTGCGCCTCAAACAAAAAGAAGAAAGCCTCGCCATCGGTCGGGAGTTACTGGTCAAAGAGCTCCAAAAGGCGGGATATAAAAGTCCTCGGCTGGAGAAAATAGAAAAACTCAAAGAAATTGCGGCGGAACTCGGCTTTCATACCGAGGAGGACCTCATAGTCAGCATCGGCTTCGGCAAAACCACCGCCCATCAAGTTGTACAGAAGCTCCTTCCTGAAGAAGAACTCAAGAAAGGGGAGGAAGAGGAGAAAACTCCTTCAAAAGTTGAGAAGCCTGCAAAGCCCCCCCTCGCCAAAGAAGATCGGGCCATTAAAGTTAAAGGGGTCGGAGATATTTTAACCCGGTTTGCCCAATGCTGTAATCCCCTTCCCGGAGACCAGATCATCGGTTATATCACCCGCGGACGAGGCATTACGATCCATAACACCGAGTGTCCGAACGCCCAGGCTATTCAATTTGATCTGGAAAGAAAAATCGACGTGGAATGGGACCTTGAAACTGAAGCCACGTATCCGGCTCAGGTCTATATCATGGCCCGGGATAAACCTGGCCTGCTCGCCGAGATTACCACGGCCATCTCTAAAACAAATACCAACATCGTGAGCGTCAGGAGCGAGACCATCGAAGATATCAAACAAGCCAATTTCCAGTTCGTCCTCAGCATTAAAAATCGGCAACACCTCGATAAGGTCATCCGAAGCATCTACCAGGTCAAGGAGGTCGTCAACGTCAGTAAAAACCGTATGGATGGGTTGATGGTAGAGTAAACCGTTATCTCTGGTGCGTAATGCGCAAGCCTTCGGTGTTCTTTGGCCCATGTATTTCGCACCACGATCGCGTGGGCTATGCCTACCGAGAATCTTTACATAATCCGGTTCAAGATCCCTTCTCTGGAAGAAGTCTTAACAAGCCAAGGCTGGGATAGTCAGGCCGTGAAAAAGCTTCTCCTATCGGCTGAACGGAAGTATGGAGACCTGAAGAAATTAGTTCCGGGGAAGTATACCATCCCGGTTTTAGCTCCCGACGGCTCGGTCGCAAGCTCTGTAGACGTGGAAATTCCCGGGCCTGAGAAGATTCTTCCGACCCTGGGGTATACGGGCGCCGTATTGCAGTCCATTCTGGATATTTTAGAGGCCCAGCCTATTAAGCTGACGGTGGGGGAATATACCCTCCCGGTATCCTTGGATAGCCTGCCAGACACGGGGATTCCGTACCTTTATGTGCAGGCCAGGATGGTGAACTTTCGATCGAGCCCGGAGATTAGGTCGGATAACATTCTCGGGATTTTGCTCTATGGAACGCAGGTGGCCTCCCTGGGCAGGCAGGGGATCTGGTATAAAACGCGCCTGGAAGATGCCCAAGAAGGATGGATCTCAGGCTGGGTGCTGTCCCAGACGCCCGTTCCTACAGATCTCTATGTCACTAAAGAGGCTATAGAACTTCGATCGAATCCCATCGATATCGAGGAAACCATCCTCGCAACCCTTCCCTACGGAGCCCACGTGAGGTTCCTCCTGGTCCGGGGGCTCTGGTATAGTGTACTTTTAGACGATGGCCGGAGAGGGTGGATTTTTGGACTCGGTCTATCCCCGGAACGTCCGATACCTTTGCCGGATGCCAGCCTGCTTGCCGCGGTCACGAGAAAAATATTTAACATTACGGGAGCTTTCGAGGGGGGGGATGGATTTTCGAATTTGAGCGGGAACTTCGATAAGCAGGGCATCTCTTTCGGCTTTCTCCAGTGGAACATGGGCCAAGGGAGCTTGCAACCCCTCCTAAAAAGCATGCACGCGAAGAACCCTGCCAAATTCAGAGAGATCTTTAAGGACGGAGCGGATCAACTCCTGGCCGTATTAAACGCGAATAACCTCCAAACCCAAATGAATTTCGCCCGATCCATTAATGATTCGAAAAATCGTATAAAACCTCCCTGGGATAGCCGATTTAAAGCCTTGGGCAAAGTGCCGGAGTTTCAGGACGTCCAGATCGAGTTTGCAAAAAACCTCCTGGATAAAGCTAAGCGTTTGGCCGAAGAGTACCATCTTAGAACGGAGCGGGGCTTAGCCTTAATGTTCGACATCGTCGTTCAGAACGGGACCATCAAACCTGAGACGAAGTCCCAGATCCTGGCCGCCCGGCAGAAAAAGGAGGCCGCCCTGGGAAGGGCTCTGACCGAGCGGGAATATCTGGAGATCATCGGGAATAAACGGGCCGAAGCCGCAAACCCGAGATGGATTGAAGATGTTCGATCCCGCAAATTAACCATCGCAAAAGGAGAAGGTGAGGTCCACGGGAAGTATTACCACCTGGACCAGGAGTTTGATTTAGATGACAGGATCATTGCGTAAAAGCCCTAAGCGCCTTTTGCCGCTCCTCTTTTTATAGGACCTTATGCTTCTCCCAGGCTTCTCGGAGGAGCATCCCCCGTTGGAGTTCCTCTCGCACGAGGTTTTCTTTTTCCACCTTTTCTAAAGCCCGGCTAATAACTTCCCTTTCGACCTCCTTTGGAATGACGATGAGGCCATCCCTATCTCCAAAGATGATATCTCCGGCACGAATCACGGCGCCCCCGGACTCCACCGGGCAGTTGTACGCGATGACGGCACTTCGGCCCATGGAATCCAGTGGACTCGTTCCTGTGGCGAAGACCGGAAAGCGCATCTGCTGGATAATCCGGGTATCCCGGCAAAAGCCGTCGATCACCGCCCCTCGCGCACCCCGCGCCCGCGCGGCTGTCGAGAACAGCTCCCCCCATAACGCCGCACGGGTGGACCCGTTCGCACCGAGGACAGCTATATGGCCCTCTTTTAAGTTATCAATGGCTTCGATCATCAATTTATAAGGCTCCCGGTGGATCTCAAAAATATCGGCCACCAGCATCGTCATGGCCCTCCCGGTGAGGACCATCCCTTCATCGAGGGGGCGAAGATGATGGCTGAGCGTGTGCTGTCGGAGGTTAAGATCATCTAAGATATCCGAAATAACCGAGGAATACAGTTTTTTCGTCATTTTATCGAACATCTCGGCGTCATTTTTAAATTGCATGTTACGAAGAGATTAGTTCCAGATAGCCAGGTCTCGGATCAAAAACCGAATCAGTTTACGCACCTGTTCTTCCCCGGACAGGGTCTCCAGAATAATCTGCCTTTCATGAACGTCCAGCCCAAGATTAGATACCACGAAGTAAGCGATGTCTTGAAGGTTGGAGAGAAGGTTCAAGGAATGGACCAGCTCCTCCGGTTTCTCAAAGCGAACGGAGACCACCCGCTTAAACATGTCCACCATTCGCTGGGCGAGAGCGGCCAGCGCCTCCGAGGGCTCAAATTTATCCGTAAGAGCCTCCACTCTAGCTATCCGATAAGGCTCATCCACCTGGAGGTATTCCAGGGTTTTAACTTTCACCAGACCTTGAACCAGGATATTCATGTTCCCATCAGGGAGTTTTATCACTTTAGTGATCTGCCCCAGCCCCCCTACATCATAGGGAGTTGGCTCCCCTTCCTCCTTTTCCCATCCTTTCCTGAGCAAAATAATTCCGAGAAGTCGGTTGCCCATCAGACAATCGCGAATCATTTTCTTATACCGGGGTTCAAAGATATATAAGGGGAGAAGCATATTTGGGAATAAAACCACGTTAGGAAGGGGGAACATGGGAAGATTTTCCGGGAGCTGGGATTGACCGATAAACTCAAAATTTTTAGGATCTTCCATGGAATTTAACCTCTCCCCCCCCTGAAACCGGGGGCAGCAGGCCATCAAAGATGGAGGATCGAAGATCAGGGGGCTATTCCCTATCCCCTATCCGCCACCCTCGACCTTTCTACCTTCGGCTTTCCGCCGTCTGTTTAAAGCGGGCCGGAGGTCAGGTTAGGTTAAAGATGTAGGGCTTGAAGGATAAAACTTCGGACATTTCTGTCCACATAGATCGAAATAGGATCAAACTGGGCCGCCATCCATCCAATACATTTCCGGTCAGGATAGGGATCATAATGAACGATGGGAGACCTGTTCCTGCCCGGATTCGATTCCCCGTCATCGACCCACCCGGTTTTTAATCCCTTTTCCCTATCCCATTCCACATACGCGGTTCCATAAGATAACTGAAAATGGACGATGTCCCCCTCAGAGTTCTGCCAGACAGACAGATCACTTTCTTTGCCTTGGAACCATCTCATTTTTAACCCAGATTCCTTTTGAACGACGACGCGCGCATCGATTTCCTGCAATAATTCCATATTCCCCCCCTACGAGCCCTTTCGGAGCACACGACCCGGCAGAACTTCCCGTTGCTCTCCTTCGTCGATGACCAGAGTTCCGTTGACGAGGACATATTCGATACCCAGTGGGTACTGGGTAGGTTCCTCGTAGGTTGCCCGATCTATAACGGTCTCTGGATTAAAAACCGTAATATTTGCCCGCATCCCCTCTTCGATCAACCCCTCATTTTTTAACCCCAGCCGTCGGGCGGGCATGTAGGTCATCTTACGAACGGCTTGCTCTAACGTCAGGATTTCCTTCTCGCGGCAGTATCTTCCCAAAATTCGAGGATAGGTCCCGTAGGCTCTGGGATGGGGGCGGCCTCCAAGTAACCCATCGGTCCCGACCATTTGATAAGGGAGCTTCAGGACGGTTGCGACATCTTCCTCGCTCATACAAAAAACAATCATGGAGACGCCCATATTCTCCTCGGCGAGGAGGTCCAGGACAAAATCATAAGGATCTTTACGAAGCATTTCAGCGGCCAGGGCCAGGTTTTTTCCTATCAGGGGTTTGTTTTTTTCAGATTTAACGTCCGTGAGAACGATGTTTTCAAACCCTACCGCTTTGATGAAGTTATCCCACGTAGAGGGGCCCTCCCCCGCGATGTCGGCTCGAATGGTTTCCCGGGATTTGGGATCTTTAAGCCGCTCGACGGCCTTCTGGACCCCTCCCTCATGAACCCAAGGGGGCAGTACGGCTCCTAGGGTCGTACTTCCGGCTGTATAAGGGTATTGATCGCAGGTGATGTCCATCCCGCGATCCAGATGGAGATCGATCAGGGTGAGCACGTCTCCAAGCTTAGACCGGTTTTGTCGACCGGCCACCTTCAGATGGGAAAAATGGATAGGAACTTGGGTAGCTATCCCAACTTCCAGGATCTCCCGGACTGCCTCAACAATGAAATCAAACTCGCTACGGAGATGGACGACAAATATCCCCTCGTTTCGGGCCACGACTTCACAAAGCCGGATAAGTTCCGAGGTCTTGGCGTAGCAGCAAGGAGGGTAAATGAGCCCGGTGGACAGCCCGAAGGCCCCTTGATGGAGGGACTCTTCCAGCAGCCGAACCATGGTATCCATTTCCTGGCCGGTCGGCTCCCGGTTCTCCATCCCCATAGCCTCCGCACGGAGATTACCGTGGGGCACTAACGTCGCAACATTGATCGCTGTCTTGCGGTTTAACTTATTGAGATAATCATCCACGCTTCGCCAAGTCCACTCTATCTCTGGATCGCCGAGAATTCCCGCAAGCCGGGCTTTCCATTCTGGGATCGTTTTTTCGTTCACCGGCATGACGGAAATTCCGTCCTGCCCGAGAAGCTCCGTTGTGACACCTTGTCGGATTTTTGGCGAAGCGAAAGGCTTCGCGAGCAGCATAAGCTCAGAATGGCTATGCATGTCAATGAACCCGGGACAAATAATCAGCCCCGTACAATTGACCCGCTGGTAGGCTTCAACTTCGAAGAGGTCCCCTATTTCGACAATCTCATTCCCACTAATTCCCACGTCTGCCGCGTATCGACTGCGCCCCGAACCGTCTATAATGGTTCCCTTCTCTAGAATAAGGTCTAGCATAACTCGATATTTTCGTTTGGGTTCTATCCTCTGCCGTGTCGGATGTCAGACATTCACCGTCTAAGACGAAACGTTTCATCTTACATCCAGGATCTAGTACTTTATACGTTCACTTAAACTCATCCCACAATAAATTTTTGCAAAAGTCAATACTTTTTTGTGAGGCCTTGCACATTCCCCTAAGATAGGTTCGCCTTCCCCAGGGGCCCCCGCTGGTAAGTCGGCTTCAAATTTCGCGGGATCTCAAAAAGAGCCATTTTAGTCGGCTCCTCAACCCCTGGCCCTGCCTAAATAATCGGCAAGTCTGGATAAACGCGCCCATGCTTGCAACAACTTTACCCCCCCCCTGGCGCTCTACTTAATAAAAAGGTCCCTCAATAACCCTTTTTTTTTAACAGGTTATAAACCTGACCGGGTAGAACAGCGATCTGTACCTTCCTGGCATCAAGGATGCTGAAATGGAAGGGTCGATGCGGCCCTCGCTTTAAATTTTCATGAAAATCTCTTCCAAGAGGCGACGGCGGTGGTAGGGCTCGGACTACCACTCCATAGCCCGATGCGGGTAGCTATGAAAAAAACTCTCTCGAGTAGATTGGCAAGGGTTCAAAAGGTCGTTGCTGCCGTAAACAGATTGAAAGAAGAGTTATCCGGAGCCAGAAGTTTGGAAGAACTTTTAGAGAAAATTATCCTCCTCTCAAGGGAGGTTCTCGGCTACGACAACGCCATCATTCGTTTGCTTAATCCGGCCACAAGGACCTTAGATACCTTGATCGCCTATGGGTACAGTTTAGAGGCTCAAAATAGGGTTATCAGGATTGGAGAAGGCATCATGGGGCGGGTCGCTGAAACGGGCAAGGCCTGGATAGTAGGAGATATCACAAAAGAAAGGAATTACATTCGGGGTATCGATGAGGCCAGGTCCGAGTTAGCCGTACCTTTGCATTACAATGGAAAGATCATAGGGGTCTTTAACGTAGAGAGCCGGGAATTCAACGCCTTTGACGAAACCGATAAGGATCTGCTGCAGGGCTTTACCAAACTCGTTGTGGGCGCACTCACCCAATTCAATAGAATATAAGGGCCGTAGAAAGAAAAGCCCATTTTAAGGGGCTTCTGTTAGGTTTCGGGCAGGGTCGGAAGCGTGACAGCCCCTAAGGCCGGTGCGATATCGTTTTCTTATTTTTTTCATAGCCCTTGACGGGGAATAAAGTTGGCCATTTATTTCAATAAATTTAGAATTCTTTAAATAAGAGGGGGGAGTAACCGACGGCTCGACGGGACTATGGCCGGAGAGGAGATTAACCTACAGCCCGACAGATGATGGAAGAGGTGGGTATTTCCCTGCGAAGTTTTCCGGGATCAGAAAAATGGTGGAGGTCTATCTCAAAGTGATCAAATCTTTCTTCTACTTTGCCTTGGCCGGGCTATGTGAGATAGGGGGAGGCTATCTCGTATGGCTTTGGTTGCGGGAAGGCAAAAGTATTTGGTACGGATTGGCCGGCTCAGCTATACTGATCCTTTATGGAGTCATTCCAACCCTGCAACCTGCAAATTTTGGGCGTGTTTACGCAGCTTACGGAGGTATCTTCGTAGTTCTTTCTCTTCTCTGGGGATGGCAGGTGGATAAAATCGTTCCAGATAAGTTTGACTTAATAGGTGGTTTTATCGCCCTTATTGGGGTATTTGTTATTATGTATTGGCCAAGGGTTTAGCACCCGATCGAAAAGGAACGCTTATATGCCGGCGGCAGCGAGCGCGATTGCCAAACTTCGGGGCAGGGCGCTCTTCGTCACACCTGGTACGCGAAGGGGCTCTGCACGAGTGATGAGGCGCTAGACCGGCAGGAGGCAAGGAGCAAATATTATGACCGGTAGGAACACCTATCAGACCTCGCCCTTCGTTTGCGATATGAGCGCGATCGAACCTGACCAACGAGGCCCACATATCGCTACACTCCATGAGATCTTCCAATCTGTGCAAGCGATTCGAGAGCTTCCCGAGGGGTATGCCTTTCGTTTGCCCAACGAACCCGACCTGTTGAGAAAGGTGGTTGAGTTCATCCTCAAAGAAAGGCTCTGTTGTCCTTTCTTTGGCTTTACGGTTAAATTAGAACCGGAGGGAGGTCCACTCTGGCTATGCTTAACAGGTCGTGAGGGGGTGAAACCCTTTATCAAAGCAGAAATCGGCGAGGCCCTGAAGGAGAGGATTCCTTGAGTGGCCGGCTTTTCCATAGCGGAACGCCGTATTTCCGACGTATTTAAAGAAATCGTGTCAGGCAACCCTTTAGGAGCTCTGAACGTACAACTGCCCAACGCAGCTCTGTGGGGGTCGTGTCAAAAAGACACTCCCCTTTTGGGAAACAATCCTCCCGGGTTTTGTCAAAATGGCACAATCCTCCCAAGTTCTTTCTGGGACCATGTCAGTCTGACATGACGATATAGGGGGAGGTTCGTTCACTTTCCCATGGGTTTCCCCGGATGAAGGATACCGCCTACCCTCCTGAATTGCCTTCGGATCAGATACCAATTTGAAACATAACTCCTGGTATTAACCTTGCTACTACTAAGACTTGGACGCAAGTCTGATTACTTGAACAGAAATCTAAAGACCTCAAGGAGGGAGAAGTGCGCACGGGGATTAAGGCAGGAGGGACTCCCGGTCAGATCGGAGGGGATAAAACATTCGGACTGGCGATTAAGCCGGGGGGGGAGGCCTAAGATTTTAAAGAACGGGCAGAAGGCTATCTGCTATCGAAAGCCCGGGGAGATTAAAAGGCGAAATCGGCTGAAGGTAGAACCACGCCAAAAGCTTTTGGGCGAAGAATATTAAGACCACATAGTTTGACCTTAAGAAATAAAAATAAGGAGAAGGAGTCATGCATCAATTAAATTTATTAGCCGAGTTGAGCAAGATCGATGAGCAGATTGGATACCTTAAAAATAACGGGCTCAGCGATGGATCTGAAAGTAAGAATGGCTCTGGTCCCGGGGGTCAGCCTGAGCTTCTATCCGAGTTAGTAAAGAGTCGAGAAGCTATCATCGGTCGAATTGATGAAAGACTTTGGAGGGCTTTTGAGAAGCTTCAGATGCGGTACAAAGGGAGCGCTCTTTCCAAAGTTGTCGACAATTCCTGCTCTTATTGTAATATTGGATTGTCAAGTCTTTCTATTAACGCCCTTAAAAATAGAGGAGAATTAACCTTCTGCGAGTACTGCGGACGTATTCTGATCTATTAACGAGAGGTTAGGCTCTTCGTCGGGAATTCGACTTATCGCATCGGGCCCCCCTCCCAAGGGAGGAATGCTATCTCCAGCCAGGGGAGCCCGTAGAAACCCCCGGCAGGGGGAGTTTATTACCCACGAGTCAGGGTTTTAACCCCAAATTCTTGAGCTAATTTCTTAATCTGGCTCCAGGTTTCATCTTCCACAAAAATTCCCTCTTTCAGTCGCTTTTTCTCCTCTTTAAACTCGGGCTCTCCGGCTACTAAAATGTCTTCCACCCCGGGCATCCGTGGACAGGTTTTGATATAACGGACCAGGTCTTGGACCTGGCGTTTAAACTCTTCAACCGGCAAGAAGGTGGCCACATCGATAACGATAATAACGGTTCCGTTGCTGACACGCGTCGCCTTTTCATTACTGTACCCGGCTTTAGTCAAAATTCCGGTAAGGATTTCTATCATGAAGGCCAGCCCAAAGCCTTTATGTCCCGCTAGGAGTCCCCCGAGGGGCATAATGGCCGCCCCCGGCGGATTACTGTAAAGTGCCTCCGGGTCGTTAGCGGGGCGTCCGTCGGAGCCGATCAGCCAGCCATCCGGGGTCTTTTGCTTTCGGTTCCGCTTAACCCGCACTTTTCCTTCTGCGACCACGCTGGTCGCCATATCCAGGATAAGAGGAAACTCCCCGCTGGTGGGGACGGCAATAGAAATGGGATTGGTCGCCAGTCTTCTAGAGGTTCCCCCAAAAGGAGCCACACTCTGGCCAGCTCCTCCGGCATTAACCATGACTATTCCGACCATATTTTGCTGAGCGGCCATTTGTGGATAATCCCCTAACCTTCCGATGTGATTGGAATTATGAACGGCCACGAGGCTGATATGCTGGGTTCGGGCCTTTTCAATAG
>Ga0073934_10003665_pt1 | contig 27647 bp, 23 predicted proteins | sample LarsenN4metaG_FD_76834 | JGI IMG/M metagenome (GOLD analysis project Ga0073934, IMG submission 76834) | Hot spring sediment bacterial and archeal communities from British Columbia, Canada, to study Microbial Dark Matter (Phase II) - Larsen... ... | reverse complement strand
GCCCGAGCGCGGCATCTCGGCGTCGGCCCTCGCGACGCTCCTCGGCTGCCCGCATCGCTTCCTCCTGGAGCGCGTGCTCCGCCTCCGCGCCCGCGACGACCGCCCGTCCACCCGCGAGATCGCGCCGCTCCAGTACGGCACGCTCCTTCACCGGACGCTCGAGCGCTTCTTCCTGGCGTACGGCGAGGCGTTCTGCGCGCGGGAGCGGACGCTCTCCGAGTGGACGCGGGTCGCCCGGGAGATCGGCGACACGACGTTCGACGAGTTCCTGGGCGAGTACGCGCTCGCCGACGGCGGCACGGTCGCCGCCGAGAAGACGCGTCTCCGCCGCGACCTCACCGACCAGCTTCGCGCCGCGTGGCGCGACGGCGAGCCGGCGGCGTTCGTCGGCGTGGAGCACGGCTTCGCCGCCGTGCCGATCCGGCTCGACGGCGGGCGGGTCGTCTGGGTGCAGGGCCGGATCGACCGCGTCGAGCGGACGGCGGGCGGGCTCGTCATCCGCGACCTGAAGAGCGGGAAGTCGAAGGTGGGCGAGGAGCCGTCGCCCGAGCTGGACCTCCAGATCGCGCTCTACGCGCTGGTCGCGCCCGAGGCCTTCCGCGGCGCGCCGGTCGGGTCGGCGGGCTACGTGTACAGCGTCCGGGCGGGCGACGCCGAGCGCGTCTTCGCCGGCGCCGAGCTGGCGGCTCTGGCGGCCGCCGCGAAGGAGTGGCTCGGCCTCGCGGCGGAGCTGCTCGAGACCCGGACGTTCCTCCACGCGCCCGAGGAGAAGGCGTGCCGGTACTGCGACTTCGCGCCCGTCTGCGACGACGCGCCGGCCACCGTCGCGCGGAAGCTCGCCGGCGCGCCCGCGGGGAGCCTCGCGGCGCGCATCGCGGCCCACTGGGGCGGGGGAGGCGAATGACGACGCCTGAGATCCCCGACGCCGCCGCTCGCGCGGCCGCCGTCCGCGAGCGGGCGCGGAACGTGCTGGTCGACGCCGGCGCCGGCACCGGGAAGACGACGCTCATCGTCGACCGCGTCGTCGACATGGTGGCGCCCAACGACCCGGCGGTCGAGCCGGTGCCGCTCGATCGGCTCGCCGTCGTCACCTTCACCCGCCGCGCCGCCGGCGAGCTGCGCTACCGGCTCCGCCAGAAGCTCCTCGCCGCGCTCCGCGCCGCGCCCGCCGAGCCGCGGGCGGCGCGGCTCCGGGAGGCGCTGGGCGTCGTCGACACGGCCTACGTCGGCACGATCCACAGCTTCGCCGACCGGCTCCTCCGCCTCTTCCCGGTCGAGGCGCGGCTCTGCCCCGGCTACGAGATCGCCGAGGATACCGACGAGTTGGTCCGCGAGGTGAACGACCGGCTCCTCCACGCCGCGCAGGCCGGGCGGCTCGCCGAGGCGCTCGGCGACCGCGACCCGGGCCGCGTGCCGCTCGCCGAGGTGGAGGAGACCGTGCGGATCTTCCAGGGCGCGGGGCTCCGCACGGAGACCCGCGAGCACGCTCACGGCGAGTACGTCGGTCTCGACCGGCTGGTGGAGGGGATGATCGAGACGCGCGACGTCCCGTGGGTGCCCGACGCGTGGACGCCGGACGTGGACGAGGTGCGCCGGACGGCGCGGCGCTGGGCGGCGATGCTGACCGCCGCCGGCGGGCCGGGCGTCGCCGGCCGCTACCTCCGCGGCGTCGGCGCGCGACTGGCGGACGCGGCGTCCGCGGCGACGGTGCCCGCGCTGTTCCGCGCCGTCCGCGAAGCGATCGGACGCGTTCCGCCGTACAAGCAGCGGACGCACTTCGTGGGCGATCCGGAGGGCTGGCGGGCGTTCAAGTTGATCTGCGACCCCGGCGAGCTCGTCGACCCCCTCCACCGGTGGATGGGCACCCGCATCGCCCGCATGCAGGAGGCGGTCGTCGCGCTCTACGAGCGGGTGAAGGAGGAACGCGGCGTCGTCGACCAGCTCGACCTCCTAGTGAAGCTCCGCGACCTGCTGCGCGACCGTCCCGAGGCGCGGACGCGGCTCCAGCGGCTCTTCGCGCACGTCTTCGTGGACGAGTTCCAGGACACCGACCCGCTCCAGTGCGAGGTCGTCTTCTACCTGTGCGAGCACGGCGCCGTCGCGCGCGACTGGCGCGAGGTCCGCCTCCGGCCCGGGAGCGTGACGGTGGTCGGCGACCCGAAGCAGTCGATCTACCGCTTCCGGCGCGCCGACGTCCTCATGTACGCCGAGGCGCACCGCATGCTCCGCGAGGAGGGCGCGCTCACGGTGAGCCTCGTCACGAACTTCCGAAGCCGCCCGCGGCTCCTGGCGCTCGTCAACCGGCAGTTCGAACGGCTCTTCGGCCCCGCGGTGGGCGACCAGCGCTTCGACCCGGCGACGGGCCGCGTCCACTACGAGGCGCTGGCGCCCGACCCGCGTGCCGCGGACCCGGGGCCGGCGGTGGAGATTCTCCCGTACGCGGGCCCGGGCGGCGGGCCGCTCACGGCCGACGGCCGCGCGATCGAGGCCGAGGCGCTGGCACGCCGGCTCCGGCACGTCGTCGCGTCGGGCAGCCTCCTGCGCGACCCCGAGACGGGCGTCGAGCGCCCGGCGCGGTGGGGCGACGTCGCGATCCTCGCCCACGTGACGCTGCACGTGGGGCTCCTTCTCCGCGCCTTCGAGCGGCTCGGCATCCGCTACAGCGCGCACGGCGGGACGCTCTTCCTCTCCGACCCGCTGGTCCGCCGCTACCTGCTCGCGCTCCGCGCGATCGCCGACCCGGCCGACGGCCCCGCCGAGGCTGCGCTCCTCCGCCCGCCGTTCTTCGCGCTCGACGTTTTGGACGTCGTGTCGGGACGCCTCGACGCCGAGCGCGACGCCGCCGCGGCCGCCGCCCGCGCGCGGCTCGACGAGGCGCGCGCGCTGGTCCGCGAGCTCCGCCGCGACCGCGCGCGCCGGCCGCCCGTCGAGACGGCCGTCGACCTGATCGAGCGGACGGCCCTCGGCCGCGCCGCCGCGACCGGCCCGAACGGCAAGCAGGCGCTCGAGACCCTCTACCACATCGCCTACGAGCTCGGCTGCCGCGCCGCCGCCGAGCGCCTCGACTACGACGGCGCGACCCGTCAGCTCCGCCGGTGGGTGACGCACCCGACGAAGCTCGACCCGCCCGAGACGCTCGACCCCGACGCCGCCCGCGTGCTGACGATCCACCAGGCGAAGGGCCTGGAGTTCCCGATCGTGGCGCTGTGGGACGGCTTCGCCGAGCGGCAGGGCCGGGTGACGGTGGCGTGGAAGGTCGCGCGGACGGCGGGCGGCGTGGCGATCGACATGGACGGCCTCGAGACGGAGCTGCCGCCGGGGAGCGGGCTCCTCGCCGCCGAGAAGGTGCAGGCCGAGCACGAGCGCGAGCGCCTCTACTACGTCGCGATGACCCGCGCGCGCGACCTGCTGATCGTTCCCGAACCGAACCTGGCGCGGGCCGGGAAGATGCTGCCCGCCGTCATGAAGGGCGTGGCGGCGGACCACGTCGTCCGCCTGGACGAGTACCGCCCCGACGCGGTGCCGGCCCGGGCGGCGGGCGACCCCACCGCGCCGGCGCCGGCCGCCGACGCCGCGGTCGAGCGGGCGATCGCCGGCGCCGACGCGGCGTTCGCCGAGGCGGCGCCCGCGGCGCTCCGCGGCGTCGCCGTCCCGGTGAAGGTGACGCGCCTCGTGCGCGAGGCGGCCGCGCCGGAGGCCGACGACGACGCCGACGCCGCGTCCGGCGAGCGCGCCGCGAAGGCCGAGCGCTCGCGCTTCGGCAAGACGTTCGGGACGGTGGTGCACCGCGCGATCGAGCTGGGCCTCGGCGGCGCGGCCGGCGACGCGCGTGCCTGGGTGCGGCGCGCCGCGCGCGAGCACGGGCTCGCGGAGCGGCTCGACGACGCGGTCGCCGACGTCGAGCGGGGGCTCGCCGCCGTGCGCGCGCTCGCCGGCGACCGCCCGGTGCTGTCCGAGGTGCCGGTCGTCCTGCCGCTCGACGGCGGGCGGATGGGCGTCGGCGTGATCGACGCCGTCGTGGCGGGTGCGGGCGAGACGCTCGTCCTCGACTTCAAGAGCGACGCGCCGGCGGACGCGGTGCCGCCGGAGTACCGGCGTCAGCTCGAGGCGTACGTCGCGGCGCTGCGGGCGGCGGTGGGGGAGGTGGGGCGGGTGCGGGCAGGTCTCGTTTTCACGGCGACGGGCGCGGTGGTGTGGTAGGGCCGCCGGCACGCGGTGAGCCGGATCTCCCCGCGATGCTCGTCACTCGTATCCCGTGCCGCAGGGTGGCGCGCTGCTCGAGCGGCTGGTCGCGGTGCTGTGCGAGCTCGCGGTGACGCGAGTGGCTGCGGCCGGTCGGAGAGCCCTCGGCGGCGGGCGGCGCGAGCTCCAGCCAGGCGCACTTGCCCCCGCATCTCGATGTCACCAACGGGTTTCCTGATTACTGCGCAAATCGCTCAGCCGGGGGGACAGCCGGCTTGTCGTTATTGCCATTAATGACTAATATTATTGGTGATGAGAACGAGAAACGGAAAGCACGGCGTCGAGCACTTCTTCGCTCGATCGCCGGTCTTCACCCATTCCGAGTTCCTCGCTGCGCATGCCGTCGGAACCGAACGCAGCGTGCACACGGCCAACAACCTCCTCGCGTACCATCTCGAGGCTGGTCACATCGTCCGCGTGCGTCGCGGCCTCTACGCGACGGTGCCTCGCGGCGTCGATCCGGTGACGGCAACGGTCGATCCGTATCTCGTCGCGACGAAGCTCGCCGCCGACGCGGTGGTCGCGTACCACGCGGCGCTTCAATTTCACGGAAAGGCGTACTCCGTATCCAACCGCTTCGCCTACCTCACGCGCCGCCGCGCCCGTCCGTTGCGTTTCCGCGGCGTGGAGTTCGTACCCGTGCCAGTCCCCGTCGCCCTGCGGGGCGTGGCCAATGCCGAGAGCGGCATCGTCGAGCATCTTCACGCCGGCGGCACCGTGCGAGTCACGACACTCGAGCGGACACTCGTCGACGTGCTGGACGCGCCGCGCCACGGCGGTGGCTGGGAAGAGGTATGGCGATCGCTGGAGTCCGTCGAGTTCTTCGACCTCGATGCCGTGGTGAAGTATGCCTGCATGCTCGGCTCGGCACTCACGGTCGCGCGCGTCGGGTTCTTCCTAGAGCAGCACCGTGACACGTTGATGGTGGAGCAGCGTCATCTCGAGACCCTCGCGGCACACGCACCCCGGCAGCCGCGTTATCTCGATCGTCGCCGGGAGCACGGCGCTCTGGATTCGCGCTGGAACCTCATCGTCCCCCACCGCATCCGGTCGCGTGCCTGGGCGGACACGCCGTGAGGATTTCCATGGACGACCTGCAGCGCGAGGCGGCCTCGACGGGCTTCCGCCCCGAGGTCCTCGAGAAGGTCCTTCGCCTACTGAGCCTGCTGGACGCCCTACGGAGCCACCCGTTCCTCCGGCCGCGTGTCGCGCTCAAGGGCGGCACGGCGTTGAACCTGTTCGTGTTCGACGTCCCCCGCCTCTCGGTGGACGTGGACCTGAACTACGTGGGTGCGACCGACCGCGCCACGATGCTGGCGGAGCGCCCGAAGGTCGAGGAGGCCGTGCAAGCCGTGTGTCGCCGGGAAGGTCTCGCGGTGAAGCGCGTTCCCGGCGATCACGCGGGCGGGAAATGGCGATTGGGCTACACGACGGCGTTGGGACGTCCGGGGAACCTCGAGATCGACGTGAACTTCCTTCTTCGGTCACCGCTCTGGCCGATCACGTTCATCGATTCGCGCGCCGTCGGATTGTACCGGGCCACGCGGGTGCCCTCGTTGGACCTCCACGAGATCGCGGCGGGAAAGCTCGCCGCGCTGCTCTCGCGTGCTGCGAGCCGCGACCTGTTCGACGCGCGGGAACTCTTGCGATGCGCCGATCTGGACCCGGCGCGACTTCGCCTGGCGTTCGTCGTCTATGGGGCAGCCAACCGCAAGGACTGGCGTAACGTCACCCTGGACGACGTGAAGGTCGACGTCGCCGAACTACGCGGCCAACTCCTGCCGACGCTCCGAACCGCGATGGTGCCCGCCGCGAAGGAGGTGTCCGCCTGGGCCGAGCAGCTCGTGTCGGAATGCCGCGAGCGGCTCGCGGTGGTGTTGCCGCTGACCCGAGACGAGCAGGAGTTCATGCTTCGACTCAACGACCGGGGGGAGATCGCCGCCGAACTCGTGACCGATGATGCCCGGATGCAACAGGTGCTCCGCGCCCATCCCGCCCTGGTGTGGAAAGCGGTCAACGTCCGCAAGCATCGCGGTGTGACGGGCGGCGAGGAGCCGACCTGAAGGGCCATGGTCGGTCGGTGCACTTCTTCGGCGTCGGGCGGTCGTCGCTGCGCGTGATCTGGACGGTCACGGCGGCGCGGTCGAAACTGTAGCGCTGGCGGTTGCGCGCGTGCCTCACCCGAGTCGCCGACGGCCGGCGCACGCTGGGCGTCAGGGACACGGCAGGCGAGGGCGGCGACGAGGTGTGGCTCGCCGTGGAGGAGGAAGGGGTGGCGGCGTAGCGGTCGTCAGCTCCCGGCCGCTGTCGCGCGCCCGTCCAGCCAGAAGAGGTCCGCGACGTCGCGGGTCCAGGACGCGGCAGATCGCGAGCGCCTCGCTCACCGTCGGCTCGACGCGACGGTTCTCGATGCGGGCTCCGCGCGATGTCAGCGCGCTCCGCGAGCTCGGTCTCGGACACACCGGCCTGGCACGGCGTCCGGGAGAGCCGGTTGTCGAGGTCCAACATCGATCTCATCGTCCCCTCTAGTGACGTGTCGGCGATCCGTCGACGGCCGTGGTGCGCGCCCCCGTGATGGTGTCGACGACGCGCCCGTCGTCCTCGTCACGCACGACCTCCGCGCCGCTGCGTACGGCGACCGGCATTTCGTCCTCGCCGCGCGTTTCAGGAGCTCCAGGATCTCTTCGCCGTGGACGGAGTCCAGGTTGCCGGTGGGCTCGTCGGCGAGGATCCGCGCGTCGGTCGCGAGCGCGCGCGCGATGGCGATCCGCTGCATCTCGCCGCCGGACATTCGTTCGGGTAGTGATCGGCACGGTGCGCGATGCCGATGGCACGGAGCGCGCGCTCGACGCGGTCGGCGATCTCGGCGCGCGGCCGGCGGTCGCGTCCGCGATCGAAGGCCAGTCGCCCGGCACGGGAACACGACCTCGGGGCTTCTCCCGTTGGCCACCCGGACGTCGATCCGGTCGACCAACCCCTCTCGGGCGAGGAGGCGCTGCGCGGCTGGAAGATCCATCAACGCCACCATCCCGTCGAAGAGCGCCGCCGGCCCGACGTCGTCGACCAGACCGCGGACCGTCAGCGTCGTGCGGCCGCGCGGGCCCGACGACGGCGAGCGGCGAGCCGATCGCGAGCCCGCGCTTCGCGGCGAACGACCGTGCGACCACGACGGAATCCAGCCGCGCGACGAGCGCGAACCCGTCCGGGACGTCGAGCGCCGCCCGCGGAAGCTGCACCTCGCGCTCGGTGTCCTCGAGGAGCGGGATGCCGAAGACCGCCAGCATGTCGCCGTCGTCGCCCCCGAGCGACACGAAGCCCTGCACGACGGGCGCCACGGCGGCGACGTCGGGCAGCGCGGCCAGCTCCTGCACGAGCGCTTGCGGTACGCCGGCGCCGCCGTTCGCCACCTGGAGCTGCGTCCGTCCCGCCGTGGCGTGGAGCGACCGCCGGAAGGCCTCGACGATCGCGTCCGTCGCCGCCGTCGTCGCGACCATCGTGGCGATGCCGAGCACGATGCCGAAGACGGAGAGGGCGGTGCGCGCGGCGTGGCGGCGGAGGTGGGGGAGGGAGAGGGTGGCGAGGAGCCACATGGGGAAGCGCCGGCAGCGCCGGTGGTACGCGCCGGCTGCGTCTTGCCCCTTGCCCCCACGTCGCCCCGAGCGTCAAGCGGCGAGGAGCATCGCGGGGCGTACACGCTAGATCCGCGGCTGCCGTGATGTCTGGCCTGCCAGACGTCTGCCAACGCACCGGCGCGCTCATCGCGGTTGATCGCGCGCGGGCACCTGTGGAATGAGACCCGGCGGGAGGCCCGCCGCGTGAAGAACGGTAGGCGCAGACGGATCCCGGTTCGCGAGGAGGTGCGCTGCACCCTGATCGCCCTCCTCGCTTCCGAGCCGGACGGCGTGCACGCCTACGAGCTCGATCGCCGGCTGCGTGTCCTGTCCGAAGGATTCTGGACGCCCTACAGCGGGGAGATCTCGCGCACGCTGCATCAGCTGGAGGACGACGGGGACATCTCGAGCCGGTGGCAGCTCGAGGACGGCCGGCCGAAGCGCGTCTTCACCGCCACGGCGCACGGCGCGGAGCGGCTCGACGGCTGGCTCGACGCCGAGGTCTCCTCCGAGCCCCGCCCGCTCCATGAGCGGCTGTGGTACCGTTTCGTCGCGCACCGGGCACGAAGACGGCCGGCGGCGGAGATGGCGCGCGACGTCCACGTGCGCCGCCGCGTGTGCCTCGAGGAGCTGCGACGTCTCGAAGAGCGCCTCGCGACGGCGGTCGGCTCGGAGGGATACGCGCCCTTCGTTCGCGTGGCGTTGCGAATCCGCGAGCTCGACTGGAAGACGGAGCTCGGCTTCCTCGAGGAGATCCAACGCGAGCTGGCCGACGCCACGGAGCGCTCGGCGAGCGAGCGGAGGCCGGCGCCGTCGAACGACGGCGCCGTACGAGAGCGCGACGCGCGTCGACGTCGTCGCGACTCGGGGCGGCGGGAGAGCGCGCTCGCATGATCCGGTTTCAGCGGGTGACGAAGGTCTTCGGTGCAGGCCCGACACGCGTCTGCGCGGTGAACGACCTCACCCTGCACGTTCCCCCCGGCGAATTCTGCAGCGTCATGGGTCCGAGCGGCTCCGGCAAGAGCACGCTGCTGCATCTCGTTGCCGGCCTCACGCCGATCACGAGCGGGGAGGTCTTCCTCGAGGGCGCCCCGCTCTCGGGCCTGGGCCGCGCGGAGATGGCTCGCATCCGGCGACGGCACGTCGGCTTCGTGTTCCAGTTCTTCAACCTGCTGCCCTACCTCACCGCCGAACGGAACGTCGCGCTCCCGCTCGTCGTCGACGGCCGCCCACCGGCCGCGATCCGCGAGCGCGTCGAGGCCGCGCTTCGCGAGGTGGACCTTCTCGACCGGCGTCATCACAGGCCCGGCGAGCTGTCGGGAGGCGAGATGCAACGCGTCGCCATCGCGCGGGCGCTGGTCGCCTCGCCGCGCGTCCTCCTGGCCGACGAGCCCACGGGGAACCTCGACTCCGGAGCCGCACGCGAGATCTTCGCACTCCTGCGGCGGCTGAACGACACGTCGGGCGTGACGATCGTGCTGGTCACGCACGACGCGGCCTCCGCCTCCTGGGGCGACCGTGTCGTTCGGCTGGTCGACGGGCAGGTCGCGGAGGAGATCCGGGTGTCGAAACAGCGCGCCGTCGCTGGGCCGACGACGTGCACGAAAGGACTGTCATGAACGCCCGCAGGTCCGATCGATCGGCGATTCCCCTCGAGATTCAGCCGCGCTACTGCGTGGACTGGGCGACCGACCTGACGGCAGGGTGCAGCTTCGCGTGCATCTACTGCCCGTTCGCGGAGATCAACGCCCGTCGGCTCGGCGCGAAACGGCCGACGGCCGTCGACCTGTCGTCCCTCGGCGAGCGGCCGGCGCCGCCCACCCTGTTCCTCAGCGCGGCGAGCGACGCCTTCGCGCCGCAGGCGACGGCGAACACCCACCGTCTGCTCGGCCATCTCCTCCCGCGCGGTACGGTGGTGGGCATCGTCACGAAGGGCGTCATCCCCGACGAAACGCTCGCACTCCTCGCGAGCTACCGGGACCGGATCGAGGGGGTGGCGGTCGGGGTGACGAGCCTCGACGACGAGCGCAACGCGCGCCTCGAGCCCGGCTGTCCTCCGGCGGCGGTTCGGCTCAAGAACATCGACCGGCTCGCCGCGCGGGGCGTCGCGGTGGGACTCCGACTCGACCCGCTGATGCCCGACGTCGACGACGGCCCGGATGCGCTGGAACGGCTCGCCGACGAGGCGGCGCGACGAGGGGCTCTGGGGATCACGGCGAGCTACGTGATCGCCTGGGGGCGGTCGTTGCGGCGCCTGCGCCGCGAACCGCTCGTCGCGAGGGCCGTGGATTGGATGACCGAACGCATGGCGGTGGAAGGCGGGATCGCGTGGGGAGTCCCGCTCCGCCGCCGGCGTGAGGGATACGCGCGGCTGGCGGCGCTGACGCAGGCGCGGGGCCTGAAGTTCAACATCTGCGGCTGCAAGAACGTCGATCTCCACGGGTCCGGTGCGTTCGCGACGAGTTGCCGGAACACGTGGTTTCTGGCCGAGCGCCGCCTCTCGCCCACCGGCCCCGCATGCTGAGACTGCTCGCCGAGGTGAGCGCACCGCAGTGCCGGGCGCGTCCGCTCCGCTGTGCGCTCGCCATCGGAAGCATGGCCGCGGGCATCGCGCTGATCGTCGCGCTCGACGTCGTCAATCTCAGCGTGCTGGCGCACTTCCGTGCGACGGTCGAGCAGGTCGCCGGGAAGGCGGAGCTCCAGGTCGCGCTCGGCACCGGCGAGGTGGGCTTCGACGAGCGCGTCCGTGAGGTCGTCGCCGGTGCGCCGGGCGTTCGGCAGGCGTTCGGCATCGTCAAGGGAACGCTCGTCGCCGCCGACGGCCGGCGCGACGTCCTGCAGCTCATCGGCGTCGATTTCGGTTCGGAGGCGAAGGAATCGTACGACGTCGAAGTGGTCGGGCAGCACGGCGACGAGATCGAGGTGCTGAACGACCCGACGTCGGTCTTCGTCGGCGAGGAATGGGCGCTGCGCCGCGGCATCCGGGTGGGGACGCAGGTGCGCTTCGCGACGCCGACCGGCGCAATCCCGCTGCGCGTCCGGGGGCTCCTCCAGACACACGGCCTGGCGAAGGTCTTCGGCGGCAACCTCGCCGTCATGGACCTGCCCGCCGCGCAACGGCTCCTGGGACGGGAGCGGCAGATCGACCAGGTCGACGTCCAGCTCGCCGCGGGTGCCTCGTCCGCCGTGGTGCGGAGTGCGCTACAGGAGCGGTTGCCGGACTCCCTGACGGTCGCCCCGCCGGCGCATCGGGGCGAGCGGTTCGAGCGGGTGATCGCGGCGTTCCAGGCGTTGCTCACCGGCATCAGCATCTTCTGCCTGCTCGCCGCCGTGTTCGTGGTCTACAACACGCTCGCCACGGCGGTCGGTCAGCGCGCCCCGGAGCTGGCGACGCTCCTCGCGCTCGGGGCGCGACCGCGGAGCGTCCTGTCGCTCGTGCTCGTCGAGGCGGCGGCGATGGGCGTCGTCGCCTCGGCGGTCGGCATCGCCGTCGGGTCCGGTCTCGCGAGCGTGCTGCTCCAGTTCGTCGCGCAGTCGATGGCGAACATCTACAACACGCGCTTCAACGTCCCGTCGTGCGTCCCGTCGTGGACGAACGTCGTCTGGTATCTCGTCGCGGGGACGGCGGCGGCGGTCGTCGCCGCACTCGCGCCGGCGGTCAATGCCAGCCGGATCGAGCCGCTTCGACTGCTGCGGCCGGAGCACCGCGACGCCGTGACGGTCCACTCGAACGCGCGCGCGCTCGTCGTCGCGGGGCTGGTGCTCCTCGGCGTCACGCTCGCCGCGGCGGTGCTCGAGCACGTCACGCGATCGATCCGGTGGGGCAACGTCGCCTCCGCGCTGTGGTACCTCTCGGGTACCATCCTCGTGATACCGCTCATGGGACCGATCGGGAGGGCGCTGCGACGCGTGCTGCCGAAGCTGTTCGGGCTGACGGGGGAGATCGCCGCCGAGGGGCTGACCCGCCGGGCCGAGCGCACGGGGATCGCGACCGCCGTCATCGGTCTCAGCCTCGGGGTCGCGGTCGTGATCGCGTCGGTCGCGTACAGCTTCCGCGCCTCCATGCGGAGCTGGTTCATCCTGAGCGGCGATCTGATCGTCTCGTCGATGGCCACGGAGGGGTCGTGGCTCGCGATGCCCGTCGACGCGTCGGTGGGGGACGTGCTCCGGAAGCTCCCGGGCGTGGAGCGCGTCGAGACGTACCGCGTGCTGCCGGGACAACCGTATCGCGACCTGCGGATCGCGGTCATCGGCGTGAGCCCGGGCTTCGTCGACGCGCCCCTCTTCCGGGCCCAGATCTCGGAGGGCGATCCGGCGACCGTCGTTCGAGCGATCGCCGACGGCAGCGGCGTCGTGGTCTCCGAAAGCTTCGCGGATCGATTCGAGACGGGCCCGGGACGGACGATCGTACTCCCCACGCCGCGAGGAAGCCGTCCGTTCCCGATCGCCGGAGTCGTCGCAGGAGACTTCAGCGCGGACCATGGCTCCGTGATCCTCGGCCGGACGGCATTCGAGCCGCTGTGGGGCGACACCCGGGTGAGCCAGTTCCACCTCTTCCTGCGGTCCGGAGCGGACGCCGGCGCCGTCCGTGAGCGGATCGGCGAGGCGCTCGGAAGCCGCTACCTCCTCAAGATCCTGACGGTCCCGGACACCCTGACGTACCATCAGTCGAAGATCGACGAGGCCTTCGGGTTCACGTACGCCATCCAGCTCCTGGTGTTCGTCGTGACGCTGGCAGGGATCGTCGACCTCCTCATGACGGACGTGCTCGAGCGGCGGTCGGAGATCGGGATCCTGCGGTGCATCGGCACCGACGAGCGACGCATCGCGCAGGCGGTGCGGCTCGAAGCGGCCGTGATCGGCGTATCGGGAGCCCTGTTCGGCACGGTGCTCGGGATCGGCGGCTCGCTGCTGTGGGTGCGGCTCAACGTCCGGGTGCTGCTCGGCTTCGTGCTGGAGCCCCACTTCGACGTCGCGGTGGCCGCGCTGTGCGTCGTGCTGGCCGCCGGCGCGGCCGTGCTCGGGGGGCAGCTGGCCGCCCGAAGCGGGCTGCGCGCCCCGGTGCTCGAGGCCATTCGCGCGGAGTAGCAGGGGCGCTCGTCGCCGCGCGGGCGCCGCGCCCATGGTCTGGCGTGCCACATGCCGGCATCGGCCCCGGGCGGCGTCGCCCTCCACCCGCCAGGCGCCTCATCGGCCGGCGCGCGTACCGGCGGCTGCGTACTTGGCTAACTGTCCAGCACGCTAAAAAGCGCTTGACCTTGCGCCGCACCTGCTGATACCGCGGCGGGCATGCCGTCCGGTGCGTCATCGAGCGTGCAGTACGCGGTTCTCGGGCTGATCTCGGCTCGCCACGACGGCATCCACGGGTATCGCCTGAAGCGCGAGCTCGACGATCGGCTCGGCGATTACTGGGCGGTGAACGCGGGCTGCATGTACCGGCTGCTCGGTCGGCTCGAGCGCGCGGGGCTCATCGCGGGCGCCGAGGTGCCGCAGGTGGGCCGCCCGCCGCGACGGGTCTACCGCATCACCCCTCTGGGAACGAAGTGCCTGGAAGGCTGGCTTCGGCGGCCACCCGAAGAGGGGCCGCCCGCGCGGCGCGACGAGGTCGCCGTGAAGCTCCTCTTCCGGGGCGAAGGTGGGCGGCGCGACGTGGTGGACCTCCTGCGGCGGCAGCGCGCCCTGTACCTCCGGGAGCTTTCGCGACTGCGAAAGCGGCGAACGCGGTTCGGGAGCAGTGCCGACGGCTTCGTCAGCGCGCTGGTGCTCCTCCAGCCCGAGATGCGGGTTCGGAGCGACCTCGCGTGGCTCGAGGTGGTCGAGAGGGAGATCGAGCAGCGCGCGCGGGCCGGCGAGCTCGGGTGCGCGAGCCGGCCGGCGGCGGGCTCGACGGAACGTCATTTCGCGCCGGCGGACCGGGAACCCGACGAGGATCCCCGCTGCCGCGCGCGCCCGCGGGCGAGCCGCGGCGCTCCCGAGGGGGTGCGACCGGGTGGGCGTACACCGTGACGGAGAGGAGGTCGTAGACGCGCGGCGGCTCGTAGCCTGTCGCCTCGACGAAGAAGAGCGCCAACGGGAAGCCGGCGACGCTGTCCCCCCCACCGCAGCCGGCCGACGCATCCGGAGAGACGCCCCGCGCTGGAGGCAGGAGGTCTCACCCTCGCACCGGCCCGCTGCCCGGGCGAGCCCGCTCTACACCCGGCGGCTCGTTTCGCCCGACGGCACGACCACCGCGGTGCTCGCGCTGCTCGAAGCGGCGCATCAGGGCGTCGCCGTCCGGGCGGCCACGATCGCCGCGTTCCGGAATGCCGTGCAGCGTGCGCTTCCCGCCGGGTTCACGGCGTCGTTCGCGGGATACCCGCTCGCAGAGGCCGAGTACGCCCGCCTGGTGTGGAAGGGCTTCCTCACGGCGGAGGCGGCGCCGACGGCCTGGTTCGGGACCTCTTCCAGAGCACGTCGACCCCCTTCCTCATCGTCTTCACGCTGGTGGCCGCGTTCCTGCGCTCGTGGCGTCTCACGCGGATCAGCATCCCGCCGAACCTCGTCCCGTTGGCGGCAGCCGTCGGCGTGATGGGCTGGGGGCGGCATCACGCTGCGGGTGGGGACGTCGATCGTCCTGCCGACCGTGGCGGCTCACGCCGGAGAACTCGAGAGGCCACGTGACGTTCTCGGCGACCGTGAGCGACGGGATGAGATTGAAGGCCTGGAACACGAAGCCGATGCCATGCAACCGGAGGTGGGAGCGCTCGCCGTCGGTCAGTCGTGCCAGGTCCCGGCCGTCGACGAGGACCCGGCCGCGATCGGGGACGTCCAGGCCCGCGACGACGTTGAGCAGCGTCGTCTTGCCGGAACCGCTCGGCCCGATCAGCGAGACGGAAGACGCGCCGGCGATGCTGAGCGACACCCCTGCGAGGGCGACGCTGATCGTTCCGCGTGCGCCATAGGACTTGTGGACGTCTGCGAGCTCGACCAGCGCGTCCGCGTTCGAACTGCCCATCACCCGTCCCCTCTGCCCCGAGTCCCGTCGACCTTCCCTGACACGACGACGCGGCCGGGTGGGGCGTGCTCCAGCTCGCGCCGGAGCTCGTCGAGGAATTCCAGGTGTGCCGACGTCTGTTTGATGCGTTGTAGCAGGATGAAGGCTGCCGGCCGGTAGCGACGATCGCTCAGAGGGCCGCTGCGAGCGAGAATGGCCTCGCGGGCCCGTACGAGTGTCTCGTTCTCCGTCCAGATCTCTTCCTGCATCGCGTCGATCGGCCGCAGCCGGTCTACGGGGCTCAGCATGTCCGCGAAGAGGATCCAGCTGCTGAGCCCGCCATCGAGGGGCGACGGAGCAAGAAGCCAGGAGTCGAACTCGCGGCGACCCATCTCCGTGATCCGGGCGGATTGGCGTCGGCCACGATGCGAGGCTGCGAGGCGAGCTGTCCGCATTCGCGATAAACGTTTCCGGAGTCGACCGGTCGCGCGGACCACACGCGGTATTCCGAAACCATCTCGTTCCGGCATACATCCATCGACGTCCCGACTACCTTCGAAGAAGCCATGCGCGTTGGGTGGTGTCCGCCGACGGCGGTTGCGGCGCACCCTCTCGTGCGGCAGGGCGCCTCCGGTGAAGATCGCATCCGTTGGACGCGCGGTCCCCGCCCATCGCGTCACGCAGGAAGCCGTCACGGAGGCGTCTCCTCGGGGCTTCCCTCCCCGGTACCACGCCTCGTGGGCAGTAGGGGCCTGCTCTACCCGTCGCGGTGGTGGCGGAGGGCATGGCGCTTCCGCTCGTCCACTCGGCCTGGGCGACGGCGGTCGGGTTCACGGTTGCGAACCTCGTGTTTCTGCGGCATCGGGTGCGGATCGAGGAGCGGGCGCTTCGCGAAGCGGCGACGTACGGTTCCGACGTCAGCGGGTTGGGGCCCGCCGAGCAGGCACGGCGGGACTCAGCGTCCCCATCGGGGGAAGCGAAGCGCGCAACACGGGGTCGAGCGGCGTTAGGTTGCGTTCGTCGCGCTCGACGCGGAACGTCGACCCCCGCCGTCACGGCCCGACGACTGCTTTCGTCGACTCCTTGCGGATCTCCTTCTCGTCCGCCCACTCGATGAGCCCGGTTTCCACGTCCACCAGATTCAACGTGAACTTGTAGTAGACGTCCGACTGCCGGCCGGCTCGCTTCACGATCGAGTCGATCTCACCGTAGAGCAGGTAGTCGGCGCCCACCTGTCTGCCGACACGCTTCCGGCTGGCCTTGCTCACGACGCCGCTGTGCTCCTGGTACTCGAGGTTGTCGAGCATCTCGCGGTTCGCATCCGACACTGCCGTGAAGCGCACCATGCCGGTCTTGATGAGCGCCGTGCGGATCTTGTCGGTGATGGTCTTGGTGTCGATGTGCTCGGTGGTCTTGTTCTTCACCGTGCTCACCTGGACGACCGGCCGGTTGCCGCCCGAGATGGCGGGGTGCCGGACGAGCGACTGCACCATGCGCTCCGCGATCCCCTGGAGGTCCGTGGAACCGTACTGCTCGGTGAGTGTCTCGACCTTCGTCGGATCGCCATAGCGGACCCGCGGCCCGGAGGCGCATCCCGCAGCGGCCACGACGAGAAGGGGTACGGTGAAGCGGCGGAGTATCCGCGTGGTCATCGATCGTCACCTCGTGTGTGGGATCCGGTGCCGCTACCGTGCCGGGCGCCGGAGGTAGAGTCGGAAGTTCACCGCGGCCGGACCGGGGCCTGCCCCCGTGAGCAGGACGTGTGCCTTACCCGCCACCACGACCGGCTGCCAGCTGGAGATCGTGTCGCCGAGCTGGAAGCCCTCCGCGTCCATCCACTCCCAGCGGTACTCGACGGCCTCGTCGCTCGCGCCGTCGTTCACGAGCTCCACTTGGACGTGTTGGATGAGGCCTTCCCGCCGTGTGTGAACCTCGCCGTGCCGCACGGCCAGCCGGTCGTGCACGACGATCCGGGAATCGCTCGGCGGCTCGATGCCGTACTCGAGGCGGTTCGCCGGCCGCCCGCACGCGAGCACCAGGATGAGCAGCGCGATTGCCGGCACGTGGTTCACGGTGCCCGGCCCGCCGGCGGCGATCCGGCGAGTCGAATGCCGATGGCGCGGCCGGGAAGATAGCGGAGGAGTCCGAGCTTCAACCCCGAGCGCGTGGTGGCGAGCGGGACCTCGGCATCGTGCACCGCGCCGCCGTTGCGATCGAGGACGCGCACCCCGACGCGGTCGGCGTCCGCCGCCGTCTGCACTCGCGCTACGTGGATGGCCCGCGGCAGGGCGTACCAGGCGCGCAGGTCCGCCTGCTCCGTCACGGCGTTGAAGACCGTGGCGAGGACGACCCCTGCGTTGCCCATCTGCCGGCGCGCCTCGTCGGCCATAACGCCCTTGGCGACCAGGCGAATCAGCTGCCGGACGAGGATGGCGGGGTACCGGTCGCGCAGGTTTCTCACCGACATCGCCTCGATGTCGACCATCGGTTCCGACGTGCCGAGCAGCTTGCCGGCGGCGTCGTGCACCTCGACGCTTCCGAAATCCGACGGAACCGTCGTCGAAATCGGGACCGCGACGAAGAGGAGCCCTCCCGGGCTCGGCAACGGGAACTTCACCTCGTCACGGCGGGGGGCGAACCCCTCGTCGACGATCACCAGCGTGTTCCCGGGAGCGGCCGGTGGCTTCCGGGGAACGGCGACGCCGAGGCGCGTGACCTCGTCGCGCCGATTCTCACGGATGGCGACGCGTACGAGGTCCGTGGTGGTCAGCCGGTTCGGCACCATGCCGTATGCGAGCTTGTAGTCGACGAAGGCGAGGTCGGGCTCGCCGTTCGCCTCGTACACGACGGCGGACAGGTAAGAGGCGAACGGGTTCTGATAGACGTTGTCGAGGCGCCGGAGGGCGTCTGCGGCTGCCATGAAGCGCTGATCGATCTGCGGCTCGAGCTTGCTCCAGTCGAGCTCGAGCTCCTTCGCGTCCTTGCGCGCGCGTTCGATCTCCTCGGCATGCCGCCGACGCTCCTCGTCCTGCCGGAGATTCGCGTTCCGGATCTCGACGCGCGCCGCTTCTTCGTCGCCGAGAAGGAGGTAGTTGCGCGCTTTCAGCGCGTGCAGCAGCACCTTCTCGAAGCCCTCGCCCTGGTACTCGAGCGTCTTGTCGTTGACGAGAACGCTTCCGGCGCCGCGGGCCGTCTCCGTGGCGCTGACGGTGGCGCGCTCTTCGTAGCGGCGGATCAGATCGAGCGCACGATCGAACTCGGCGTTGCTCTCCTGCGGGCGGCCCATGTCGGCCAGGATCGTCGCACGGTCGAGCCGGGCCGGGAGGTCGGTGCCGCCCTCGAGAGCGGCGAGCGCGGCGTTCGCATCCCCGGCGACGACCGCCGCACGCGCCTGCAGGGCGGCGCGGTTGTTCGGGAGGAGCACGCTGCAGCCGGCGGTCCCGGCCAGGACGAGGACGCTCGACGCGAGGCGGTGCCGGCTGATCGTCATGGCGCCTCCGGTCAGTAGGAGTGGATCGGACCGCTCGCCCGATCCCGGCGTGGACGGTCCTCCTCGACGGTCGGTCGGCGGGCAGGCTTCGGGGCGGGCGCCGGCGCGTTCGTCACGACGGGAGGAGGTGGCGGAGGGGGCGCCGCTGCGGCGCGCTTCGCCGCTTCGTGCTCCTCCTTCAGCGCAGGTGTCACCGGCTGGAGCGGCGTCCGCGAGCCGGGGTGATGCCCCGCGTACTCGTAGTATTCGTACGTGCCGTCCGGACGGCGGTAGTACCAGAGCTGCACTTCACCGGTGATCGGGTTGAACCAGTCGACGCGGTCGGGATCGACCGGGTCGAACTCGCCCCGCTCGAACCTCTCGAGCTTGGGGAGAACGTCGGGCGTGACGGGGAGGAACGCCGCGCCGGTCCGTGGATCGACCCCCGGACGGTCCGAGTAGACCACGCCGTGCCGGGTCAGCGCGTAATAGCGCGCGGATTCGCCGTCCGTGGTGAAGTTCGTTCCGCGGGTCACCGAGAACAGCCCGAGCTGGTAGACCGCCGCCACGACGGCGAGCGCCGCGGCCGTGACGGCGACGCCGCCGCGGCCGAGCCGCGGGCGAAACACGAACAGGGCGAGCGTCACCGCCGCAAACGCCAGCCAACCGAGCGCTGCGATCACGTAGCGGCTGAAGCCGGTCAGGCGCCTGAGGTCGTCCGTCACCCGATCGTAGGCCTGCCATCCGAACGTGAGACCGAGGAGGGGCCCGACGATGGCGTAGAGCACCGCGATCAGCACGACGAACGCGACGACGATGCCCACCGCGCGGCCGCCGCGCGGCATCGATGTCCGTCGTCCGATCACGTGCGCGCCCTTCCCGCCGCGTCCGCTGCCATGGCGTGGTCCGACAGGGCGCCGCGCTCCGTGACGACGAGCGTCCCACTGCCTCGCTCGCCGATCCGCCGGAAGCGGCCGGCGATCAGCTGCATCGCGGCACAAGCCGCGATGAGTGTCGGCCCGAGCCCGGGCACGATGAACGGCCAATTGCGGTTGATCGAGTCGACGAGACCGCCCGACGTCCGCCGCACCGAATCGTAGACGACGAGCGACATGAGCGCCTTGCCGATGCTCCTGCCGCCGACGGCGTCGCGCAGCAGCAGGTAGGCGTTCGGCAGGGCGAGCAGCGGGATGAGGATCAGCGTGCGCCGTCCGAGAAAGGGAACGCGCAGCAGCGCCGTCCAGCCGAGGACCAGGCCGGACACCGCGATCGAGACGTCGACGGCGCCCGCTACGAGACGGCGCCCCGCCGGAGCCGGCGAGACGACGTCTCGCTCGGTGACCCCCGTGATCGCCGGCAGGCCCGCGCCGCACGCGACGCAGGCCGCCGTCCAACGATCGTAGGCGCGACCGCAGCGATTGCAGTTGGGCACATCTCCCTCGACGCGGACCGCCTATCGCCCAGTTGGACGGTGTCTGTCAACCACAATCCATGGAGGATGGCGTGCGGGCTGCCGTGCATTCTAGCGTACTGGCGGACGTTTCGATCCAGTGATCGGAGCGCGGCGCGGGCGCGCGATCGGACCGCCTCGTGTCGAGCCGTCGGCGGCCCCTGCCACGCGCGGAGCGCACGTGACGGGGGGACGCGTCGGCTGCCGTCGTCGGCGGTCGGCGAGGCGTCCCGGCGGGTCGACGAGCCGGCGCGTGTTCACCGGGACGTTCCGGGCGAAGAGCGGCCCGCGCGGCGCGATCCACTTCGGGTTCTTCGACGGCTACGGGGTCGCCGAAGCAGCCGGTACACGCCGAAGGCGAACGGACGACGAAGCTGCAGGTCGCGTGGGGAGCGGCGGAGCGGTCGACGGCCGACTGCCGTCGAGCTCGTCGCCGAGGACGAATACCTCCGCGACCCGCCGCTCGAGCGCGGTGCAGATCGCGAGAGCCTCGGCCACCGTCGGTTCCGACCGGCGGTTCTTGATCCGATTCACGCGGGAACGTGCGATCCCGGTCCGCGCAGCGAGCTCCGTATCCGTCCAGCCGCGGACGTAGAGCACGCGAGACAGTCGATTGCCGATCGCCTGCGAATACCGCATGCGCCCTCAATGACGGGTCGACGTCCCGTCCACGGTCGCGGTCTGACCGGAGGTCACGACGTCGACGATGCGGCCGTCGCGCAGGACGATGTGCCGGTCGCCGTACGCGGCCGCGCGCAGGTCGTGCGTGACGAGTACGATCGCTCGCCCGGCGCGTTCGGCCGCGTGCTTCAGCAGCTCGAGGATCTCCTCGCCATGCACGGAGTCGAGGTTCCCCGTCGGTTCGTCCGCCAGAATCACGCGAGCGTCCGTCGCCAGCGCGCGCGCGATGGCGATCCGCTGCATCTCGCCGCCCGACATCTCGCTCGGGTAGTGGTCGGCGCGGTGCGCGATCCCGACCGCGGCGAGGGCGCGCTCGACCCGCTCGGACGTCTCCCGCCGAGGCCGGCGATCGGCGCGAAGGGGAACGGCGACGTTCTCGCGGCCGGTGAGGGAAGGGAGAAGGTTGAAGAACTGGAATACGAACGCGACGGTGCGACGGCGCAGCTCGGCGCGCTGTCGCCTCGAGAGCCGTGCAACGTCGGCGCCGTCGACCAGCACTTCGCCCGACGTGGGCGCGTCGAGACCGGCGATGAGATTGAGGAGGGTGGACTTTCCCGATCCGCTCGGGCCGGACAGGGTGACGAACTCGCCCTGGAGAACGTCGAAGGAAACCCCTCGGAGGGCCCACACGGCGCGCTGTCCTTCCCCGTGGCGCTTCTCGAGGTCGCGGATGGAGACGATCACGGGCCTCCGGCTCATTCGGCCACCTCCCGAAGCGCTGCGAATCGCCGCGTCGCGAGCCACGCCGGAATCAGTCCCGCGCCGCCCGACAAGAACACCGCGAGTGCCGCAATCCGGAAGGCGGTGGCGACGGGGAATCGGAAGTCGAAGTGCCACCCGTTCACCATCGGAACCGAGTGCCGAACGATGATGGCCGATACGGCGGAACCGGCCAGGAGGCCGAGAGAGGCGCCGACGAGCCCCAGCAGCAGGCCTTCGGCCACGATCGCGGAGCGAATGTCACGAACGTCGACGCCGGTTGCCTCCAGCACGCGATACTCCGGCTGGCGCTCCATGGAGCGCGTCAGCAGGAAATTGGCGACACCCGCCATCGAGACGAAGATCGCAATCGTCGCGAGGACGTAGTGGAGCGCGAAGATGTGATCCATGAGCGCCAGGACCGCGGTTCGATACTCACGCAGCGTTAGGGCATGGACGCCGTACGCGTCGGACAGACGCCGGTGGAGCTCGGCGCGTACCCGTGCTGCGTGCCCGGGACCGTCGAGCCAGACGTGGACGGCGTTCACCAGGCGGTCGGGCCAGAGCTTCCGGTACAACGCGCGGCTCATCGCGATGCTTCCGAGATATCCCACGCGGAAGTCCGTGAACGTCGCGAGGATGGGAAACGTGCGGGTCCCTCGACCCGTGGCGATCGTGATGTCGTCGCCCGGCCCGAGGCGCTCCAGGTGCGCCAACTGCTCGTTGAGGAGGACACCGTTGCCGGACCAGAACGCCTCGGCGACGGCCTTCCAGTCGCCCTGCCGGACCGGGAGGTGCGCGGTGGCTCGATCGAACGCCTGGATCGCGATGGGACGCCCGCGGTAGTCGATCTGCGTGATGCGGACGCCCTGCACCTCCCGAACGCCGTCGATCCTCCGGGCCTCGGCGACCACGTGCTCGGCCACGGACGGCGCAGTGAGGAAGCTGACCGTCGCAGCACCGCCGCTGAGGATCAGATCGCTCCGGTACTGGTGGTCGAGCCATCGGATCCAGGACGTCCGGAAGCTCTCGATCAGCGAGGCATCCGCGAGAACCCAGCCGAGCCCGATGACGATCGCGACGACGACGGCGGTGGCGCCCGACGGCTCGCGCCCGATGGCGCGACTCGCGAGGAGAAGTCCGAGCCGCCGCGACCGATCCGCCATGCGGGCGGCGATGCGCGCGACGGCGAGCGCGGTCAGCGGACAGAGCAGCGCGAAGGAGACGAGCGTCAGCGAGTTGAGACCGAAGATGTACCCGACGAGGGGACGGTAGGGCAGGGTAAGGGGCGCGAAGTGCAGGAGCGCCCCGACGCCGAGCAGCCCGACGACGGCCGCGGCGAGGTTTCGCCCGGGTCGGCTCGGCGCGGGATCCGGCGCCAGCCCGAGGAACCGGGACGTGGGCCGGCGGAGCAGCGACCAGGCGGGAAGCAGCGTTGCCGCGAGGGTCGTCGAGACGCCGAGGACGGTGGACAGGAAGACACCCCGGCTCGATACGGAGACGTCGGCCGGTGGGATTCGGACGAAGGCGGTGGCCACCGTGCCGACGCTGGCGATCGAGATGCGGGCGAGAAGCCACCCGACGGCGTATCCGCCGGCGCCGGCCAGCAGGCCGAGGCAGACCGCCTCCGTCGCCAGCCACAGTGCGATCGTCTCGGCGCCCACGCCGACGGCATCGAGCGACGCGATGTCACGGCGCCGCTGGAGGATGGAGACGGACACGGTGTGGTAGATCAGGAGGAAACCGACCACGAACGATACCAGCGCGCCGATGCCGAGCATCACACGGACCGAGAACAAGAGCCGTTCCGCCTCTCCGCCGTGTGCTTCGGTCGTCACGACTCGCGCGCGACCCCCGGTGTGTCGCTCGATCTCGTTCGCCATCGCAGGTCGCGGTGCGCCGCTCGCGAGTCGCACGTCGATCCGGTCCACGAGATCCTCGCGGCCCAGGAGTCGTTGCGCGGCGGGAAGGTCCATGAGCGCAACCATGCCTTCGAACAGCGACGCGGGACCCATGTCGTCGACGAACCCGCGGACGGTGAGCGTTCTGCGTCCGCGGGGCGTCATCACGACGAACCGCGAGCCGAACTCGAGGCGTCGTGTGCGGGCGAAGGATCGCGTCACCGCGACCGAGTCGGTGCGAGCGACGAATTCGACGGTGTCCGGAATCTCCACCGCCGACCGCGGGAGCTGCACTTCCCGTTCGGTGTCCTCGAGCAGGGCAACGCCGAAAATCGCGAGGAGCTCGCCATTGCCGGACTCGAGCGAAACGAATCCCTCGACCAGGGGAGATACCGCCATCACGCCCGGCAATCGTCCGATCGCACCCGACAGCGATTCGGGAACACCCGCGCGACCGTTCGTGACCTGGAGATCGGCGCGGCCGGCAGTGGCGTGAACCGCGTGGCGGAACGTCTGGAACACGGCGTCCGTCACGAACGTCGTCGCCATGATGGCCGCGATCCCGAGGACGATGCCGAACACCGTGAGCGCGGTGCGAACCGCGTGCCGTCGGAAGTGGGGAAGCGAGACGCGACTCAGCAGCCACATGAGTCGGCGTCGGTCGCTACGCGAAGCGCGAGGTCTAGGAGCGCGTCTCCGCCGGGCGGGCCCGACGAAATCAGGGACGTCTCTCGGGCCGCCAGCCGGAACCGGCCGGCGAGAACGCTCGTGATCTCGCGTGCGAGGGATGCATCGAGGTGGTGGAGGCTCCGAAGCACGAGGGCGGTGAGGCAGTCCGCCACCATGAGTCGGGCGGTGTTGGATCCCCACGTGGCGCGTCCGCCCCGCTCCATCTCCGCGTGCAGCTGCTCGACGACGTTGGCGCCTTCGATCGCAACGAGAACCGTCCGCAGTGTCCGTGACGCGGGGACGATCGAGGCTGGCAGCGCGCCGGTGATCCGCCCGAACTGCACGCGCGGATCGTTCAGGGCGTGGCGGACGACCTCGGCCAGCATGGGCCGATAGCGACCGACGCCGAGGCAGATCTCGTCGCGCACCATCCGGGTGAGGGCCGACGTCGACGCGGATCCGTTCCCGCGCTCGACGTCCCAGCACATGGCGGACAGCGCGCTTCCGGCGATACCGTGCGATGCGAAGACGTCCCAGCAACGCTGGAGCATCGCCGGCCCCTGCAAATACAGCGAGCGAAGCGACGATCGCAGACGGAACCGGCCCTCGAATCCCGCGCGAAGTGTCGCCTGGTATGTCACCTCGTCGCCTCCCTCGGCGAGCACCTGCGCCGCCAGCTCGCCGGACTCGAGCGCGGCGGCGATGCCTTCGCCGGTGAAGGGATTCACCAAACCTGCTGCGTCGCCGACGGCGATCAACCCGGCGACCGTATCCAGGCGCGGTCCGACGGCTACCGGAGCCACCGAGATGGGCGCCGTGACGGTCGCGCCGGCGAGCCGACGATCGCGCGCAATCCGGTCGGCGATGAAGGTCTCCGTGACCCGACGAATGGGCATCCCCCGGGACGTGCATGCGAACCCCACCCCGACGTTCACGAGGCGGTCGTCGACCGGGAACACCCATCCGTAGCCGAACAGCGTGTCGGCTCGATGCCCGATGGGGACCCGAATTTCGAGCGTGTCTCCGAAGCGCGAGTGGGTCCGCAGATACGTACGGGCAGCGACGCCCCAGAGTGCCGGACCGCTCTTCTTGCCCGGTCCCATCAGTCGCGTCAGGCCGCTCGCGCCGGCCGCGGCGACGACGAAGCGCGACGCGACTTCGACGGCACGACCGTCGCGGTCGACCACGCCGACGCCCCACACGCGGCCGTCCCGCTGGATGAGGCGCTCGACGGTGCCGACGAGAAATTCGCTCCCCACGTCACGCGCTCGATCCAGCAGGATCGCGTCCAGCTTCGTACGCGGAATGACCACCCCACGACCCGCACCGGCGTCGCCCGAGAAATCGTGGAAGTGCACGGAGCTCTCGTCGGCGTGCGCAAGGGACATCCCGCGCACGATGGCGCCGGGGAGCGTTGCGAGGTGCATTCGGCGGATGGCGGCGACGGCGCGGGGGCTCAACGCGTCCCCGCACGTCTTCGGACGAGGGAACGGCATCCGCTCGATGAGCAAGGCCCGGAGACCGAGGCGGGTCGCATGGTAGGCGGCGGCGGAGCCGGCCGGCCCCGCACCGACGACGATCACATCGTACACGTGGTGATCCGCGGGAAGGCGGTGCCGGTCCCGGTCGCGAGTCGTACGACGTCCGCCATGAGATCATGCAGCTCTCGAACGGCGTGGCGTGCTTCCAATGCCGTGGCGGTCAGCTCGTGGACGGCTTGCTCGGCCCAGACGTGGAGAACCCCTTCCGCAAGCTCGATTCCCCTGCCTGCTCGCAGCGTGCCGAGCGCTTCGACGATGTCGTCGCGGTGCCGGGGGCGACGGAGTGCGTTACAAACGGCCCTCGCTTCGGGACCTCCCTGGGCCAATGCCAGCAGGATGGGCAACGTCATCACGCCGTCTGCGAGGTCGGCCCCGGGCTCGCGTCCCAGCTCCCCTTCCGAAGCCGTGAGGTCTCGCAAATCGTCGGCCAGTTGATAGCAGAGCCCGAAGCGGAGGCCGAACCGCCGAAGCCGCCGAACGACCGTGGGTCGTGCGCCGCCCAGCTGCGCCCCCGTGGCGGCTGCGAAGGCGAACAAACCGGCGGTCTTGTCGCGCATGATCCGGATGCGCTGCCGCGGCGTCAGTCCTTGGTCGCCGATCGCTTCGAGCTCGCGGAGCTGGCCGCGGCAGAGGGCGTCGCCGGCGCGGCCATACGCACGACGAGACGCCGGAGGAAGCATGGCCACGAGCTCCGCCGACCTGTACAGCAGCTCCGAACCGGCAAGCGCGGCGACGGCCGGCCCGTGGACGGCGTGTGTCGTCGGGAGTCCGCGCCGTCGGTCGGCGAGGTCGACGATGTCGTCGTGGTAGAGCGTGCCCTCGTGGAGAAGCTCGACGGTCGCGGCGGCGCGCACGAGATCCTGCTCGATGGCCCTTCCGGGGTCGCCCGCACGGCTTGCGAGCAGCAACACGAGCGACCGGAGGCGCTTGCTGCGGCGGGAGACGAGCTGGTCGTGAAAGGAGGGCTTCGGTTCGCCGGCGGACGCGACGTCGTCGATCAGCGATTCGACGAGCTCGAGCTGGCGAGCGAGCCAACCGCCAATTTCGCCGTTCGCGTCCGTCACTTTGCCCGCCTTCTGCGCTCGATGGAGCTCAGGCAGTAGTCGAGCCACTTGAGGTGCGCCTCGGTGTGGAGAAGGGCGGCCTCGAGCCCGAGATGGCCGACGAAGCCATCCGGCTCGTCGGAGGGCAGCTTTCGCTTCGCCACCAGCAACCGCGCCTGATTCTGACGATAGTAGTGTTGTTGCTGGGCGATCTGCTCGACGGCTTGCGCCTCTTCGCGCGGCCCCAGCACGAGGAGGCGGATCAACGTTTCGTCCCGCGCATGTCGCACGAGCCCCCCGGGCCGATGCAGCCACCGGTCGAGCACCCGCCGGCCGCGTGGTGTGACCTCGAACGTCCGACGAGCGGGATACCGCGGGTTCTGATCACCGTCGACCTGAGCGATGCAACGCGAGCGCTCCAGACCTCGAAGCGTCTGGTAGACCTGCCCCATGTTGAGTGACCAGACGGGCCCGACGCGTTCCTCGAAGCGGGCCTTCAGCCGATAGCCGTAGTCCTTTTGCTCGCGGAGAAGGCCGAGGAAGGCGTATTGGAGCATCAGGGTGTCCTCCGTCGACGTGGTGCCGAGGACCGCGGCCGCAGACGGAAGAACCGCTCAACGGGAACATCCAGGACGGCAGCGATCCGCAGCACCTGGTGGAGAGGCGGGTTGCTCCCGGGCTTCGCGATGCGAAGTACCCGTCGGTATGGGATGCCGGTCAACTCCGCGAGCATGGCGTACGAGAGACCGCGCGCGAGCAGCGTGTCGCTCAGCGTATTCGTGACCCGGAGAGAGGGCCGCATAAGTGGAGCGTCCGGAGCGGAATACGTCCCAGGCACACGAGGCGTCAAGGAAATCCCGGAACGTCCTCGCTAGATAGCGACGAGGTATAGGCAAGGGTGCGGGGCGGCCGTGCCGACGCGGGCCGACGCCCGCCGCGCTCAGGGAAGCTCTGCGCAAGTGACGCGGGAGCCGGCCGGTAGGCGGCCGGGTCGACGCTCCAGAGGCTCGCGACGGCCCCGCCCACTCCACCATCGCCTTGCACCACCCCGCACCCGCCACAGCCCGTCGTCTCGCTGAATTCCGCTTCGACCCGGCCGCCCACCGGCCAGCTCCCGGGGCGCGCGGCTTGCGCAGAGCCTCTTGAGCGGAGCCGCGGTGGAGATCGCGCTGAGGGTCGCACTCGGTGCCCTCCCTCAGGACGTTGCGAAGAAGCTGCCGCGCTCGCCCGAGTGCCCGCTACGCTGCTGGACGGCTGGCTCGTCATGCGCGCCAACGCGGCCAACGACTGGGAGAGTTTCTTCTGATGGATGGTCTCGCTCGTAGCGTCCGGACGAGCGGACGGCTCGCCTCGTTCGCCGTGATCGTC
>Ga0073934_10003664_pt1 | contig 27659 bp, 20 predicted proteins | sample LarsenN4metaG_FD_76834 | JGI IMG/M metagenome (GOLD analysis project Ga0073934, IMG submission 76834) | Hot spring sediment bacterial and archeal communities from British Columbia, Canada, to study Microbial Dark Matter (Phase II) - Larsen... ... | reverse complement strand
TTTCCACCGGGGATCTGGCCAGTCTGCATCTGACGCGCAAGGCGGTTCAGCTGCTGACGCAACTCGGGTTGCCGCGCGACCGCTACCAGGTGGTCGTCAACCGCGTCAGCCGGCGCGACGGCATCGGCGAGAGCGACATCGAGAAGATCCTGAACTGTCGGGTGTACGCCAGCGTTCCGAACGACTACTTTCCGCTCCACCGGGTGATTTCGCTCGGCCAGCCGCTGGCGCCGGATTGCGACCTTGGCAAATCGATCGCGGCGCTGGCGGCCAAGATCACAACCCCGGCGGCCAAAGAAAAGCGGCCGGCCTCCGCCGAGGCAAAGCTGGCGTCATGAGGGAGATCGAGGGGAGACCGATAGACGGATATGTTGCCTAGTCTCGACATCAACAAGGGAAATCAACTCCAGCAGGTGAGCTGGGAGCAGCGGCTGATGAAGAACGCCGGGCGGAGCAAGGGAACGCTCAAGCCCGAATACCAGGAGCTGAAGTTCACGCTTCACCGCAAGCTCCTCGACAAGATCAACCTGGAGGCGCTGGCGACGATCGACAACCAGCGGGTGCGGGGGGAAGTCCGCCAGGCGCTGATGCAGTTGATCGACGGCGAGCAGACGCTGTTGAGTGCGGTCGAAAAGCAGCAGATCTGCGACGAGGTGCTCGACGAGGTTTTCGGACTCGGTCCGCTCGAGCCGCTCCTGCAAGATCCGACCATCTCCGACATTCTCGTCAACGGCCACAAGCAGGTGTATGTCGAGCGTCGCGGGCTGCTCGAGCTGACCAATGTGACCTTCCGCGACGATCCGCACCTGATCCGGATCATCGACAAGATCGTATCCCAGGTCGGCCGGCGCATCGACGAGTCGACGCCGATGGTGGACGCGCGTCTTCTGGACGGCTCCCGCGTCAACGCCGTGATCCCGCCGCTCGCCGTCGACGGCCCGCTGCTGTCAATCCGCCGTTTCAGCCAGGACAAGCTGATGCCGAGCGACCTGGTGGAGCGGAAGGCGCTGACGCCGGGCATGATGGAGCTGCTCGAGGCCGCCGTCAAGGCCCACCTGAACATCATCATCGCGGGTGGAACGGGAGCCGGAAAGACGACCCTCCTCAACGCCCTTTCCTCATTCATCAATCCGAAAGAGCGGATCGTGACGATCGAGGACGCGGCCGAACTCCAACTCAAGCAGCCGCACGTGGCGCGTCTGGAAACCCGTCCGCCGAACCTCGAAGGCCATGGCGCGGTGCGCCAGCGCGAGCTGCTGATCAACAGCCTCCGCATGCGGCCGGACCGCATCGTCGTCGGCGAGTGCCGCGGCGAAGAGGCGCTCGACATGCTTCAGGCGATGAACACCGGCCACGACGGCTCGCTCACCACGGTCCACGCCAACTCCTCGCGGGACGCCGTGTCGCGCCTGGAGGTCATGGTGTCGCTCGCCAACGCGAACATGCAGCTGGTGAGCATCCGCCAGCAGATCGCCAGCGCCGTCCACCTGCTCGTGCAGGCCGCCCGTCTGAGCGACGGCTCGCGGCGCGTCATCAGCGTCACCGAGGTGACGGGCATGGAGGGCGAAGTGATCACCTTGCAGGACATTTTCGTGTTTGAGAAGCGGGGGCTCAGCGCGGAGAACAAGGTTCTGGGGCGGTTTGCGGCGACCGGCATCCGGCCTAAATTCTATGACAAGCTTCTGGCGGCCGGCATCCGGCTCCGGCCCGACCTGTTCGACGAAGTGGTGGAGGTTTGATGAGCTTCCCCGTCGTCTTCCTCCTCATCTGGGCCGGAGCGATGGCGGCCTGGTGGGTGGTGTCCCGGTCGTTCAAGAGCGCGGACGTCGACAAGATCAAGAGCCGGATCCTGGACAATCCGGAAAAGCAGGCCAAGAAGGCGAAGGCGGCGAGCCCGCTCCAGCTGATCCGCGCCGACGAGAGCGGCCGCAATGTCCTGATGCGGATCCTGGCCAAGCTCGACCTGCAAACCAAGCTTCAGGTGCTGATCGAGCAGTCCGGCCTCAAGTGGCGCCCGACGAGGGTGGTGCACGGATCGCTGGCCCTGTTCGGGGCCGCGTTCCTGGCGGCCAGGGCGGTCTTCGGGGTACCGTATCTGAGCCTCCAGCTGGCCATCGCCGCGGCCGTCTCGCTGCTGCCGCTCGTTTACATCATCAAGACGAGGGCCAAGCGGCTGTTCAAGTTTGAAGAGCAGTTCCCCGAGAGCCTCGAGTTCGTGGCCCGGTCGATGCGCGCCGGCCACGCCTTCTCGGTTTCGCTCGAGATGCTTCACCGCGAGTTTCAGGAGCCGCTGTCGGGCGAGTTCCGCCGGACCTTCGACGAGCACAACCTGGGTCTGCCGCTCGACGCAGCGCTGCTCAAGCTGGCGGGCCGCGTGCCGCTGCTCGACGTGCATTTTTTTGTCTCCGCCGTCCTGCTTCAGAAGCGGACGGGCGGCAATCTGGCCGAGATTCTCGACAAGCTGGCCTTCGTGATCCGGGAGCGGTTCAAGCTGCGGGGGAAGATCCGGGCCATCAGCGCCCACGGCCGGATGACGGGCATCGCGCTGACCTGCATTCCCATCGGCGTGGCGCTGCTGATGTTCTACGTCAACCCGGCGTATGTTTCCTTCTTCGTCGAAGACGAGATCGGCAACATCATGCTGGCGGCGGCGATTCTGCTCCAGGTCATCGGCTATCTGATCATCCGCAAGATCGTGACGATCGAGGTGTAAGGCAATGAGCATAGTCATGGCGGTTCTTCTGTTTGTGGCGGTCGCCGTGGCCGGCGCCATGGTCGGCCTGCGGCTGTGGGCCAATCCGAACGCCGCCATCGACCGGGTGAAAGGAATCGAGCCGGTCGAGGAAGTGCCGATCCATCCGAGCCTGGTCTTCCACGAACTGGTCAAGCGGCTGGGCAACATCATGCCGGTCAACCCGCGCGACGCGGGTGTGATCCAGCGCCGGATGATTCGGGCGGGAATCCGCAATCCCAACGCGATGCGGTATCTCTACGGGTCGAAAGTGCTGCTCGGGGTGGCGATGCCTGCCTTGATGGGCCTTGCGGTGGCCGGTTCGTCGGCGGATCCGGGTAACAAGATCCTCGCCATTCTGGCGGCGGGCGCGATGGGGTTTTTCGGGCCGAACGAATGGGTGAACATGCGGGCCAAGAAGCGGCAGAAGGAGATCAAGCGGGGGCTGCCGAACGCGCTCGACCTGATGGTGGTGTGCGTCGAAAGCGGCCTCGGGCTTGACCAGGCGATCGTGCAGGTGGCCAAGGATCTCGAGGCGGCGCATCCGGAGATCACCGAAGAATTCGCTCAGGTGAACTACGAGTTGAAGGCCGGAAAACGCCGGATCGACGCCCTGCGGAATCTGTCCGAAAGAAGCAATGTCGAGGATCTGAAAAAGCTCGTGGCGGTTCTGATTCAGGCGGACCGTTTCGGCACCGGGGTCGCGCAGAGCCTGCGCGGCCACGCCGAGTTCATGCGCGTGCAGGCGCGCCAGACGGCGGAAGAAAAGGCGGCCAAGCTGGGCGTCAAACTCGTGTTTCCGATTTTCTTCTGCATCCTGCCGTCGCTGTTCGTGGTGACGGTGGGGCCGATGGTTGTGAAGATCATCCGGGACCTGCTCCCGATGATGCAGAACATTTGAGACCAGTCATTACCAGAAAGGAGAGAGGCGAATGGATAGCACAACAATACGGATCGTATGTTCGGTGATTGCGGTTCTGTTCCTCGGTTTGATCGTGCTTCGTCGGAAGAAGAACGCGGAGTAGCGGCGTCGGGAGAGCCTCGGCCGGAGAGGGAACCGGCGGGGAGAGGAAAGGGATCCCTCGTCTGCCGGAGTTGGGCGGACTGTCCAACTCCGGCCCGGTTGGCGGAGCCGTCCGGGGGCGCGACCTCCACCGGATCTTCGCAGGAGAACTGGAGTTCGAGCTGAATGGGAGTAATGATCATGACAGGCAAAGGCAGCTATCCCGGGCGGGTATTCGCACGGCGGGCTGGAGCGGTAGCGGAAAAGCTGGGACGCGTGACGGCGTTGGCGGCCGTCGCCGTTCTGGCCTGTGGGCCGGCTCAGGCGGCGACGTTCGGCAAAGTGATCCCGATCGGCGGGCACGCCGCCGATCTCGCCATCGACGAACCGCGCGGTGTGCTGTACGTGGCGAACTTCACGGCGAACCGCGTCGAGGTGGTGTCGCTGGCCGATCACTCCATCCAGACCTCGATCAATGTTTCGGCGCAGCCGGGATCGCTGGCGCTGTCGCCGGACGGCCGGTTTCTGGTGATCGGCCACTACGGCAATTTCGCTGCGCCCAGCACGGCGACCAACGGTCTGACCGTGATCGACCTCAACACGCGGGGACGCCAGACTTTTTCGACCGGGGCTCCGGTGCTCGGGGTGGCCTTCGGAAACGACGGCAATGCGCTGGTGGTCACCAGCGTCGACTTCCAGGTGTTCGACCCGGTGTCGGGAACGACGCAGGTGCTTGATACCGTGACCGGACTCCAGGCGCGTTCGCTGCCGGTCCCCGGCGGCAACGCACCTCCGGCGATCGTAGCCTGCTCGGTTGGCGCCTCGAGCGATTTGCGGGTGATCTACGGGCTCACCGACACGTTCAACTTCCGCTACGAGGTCGAGCGCAAGGCACTTAAACTGCACGCCTACACCTCCGCGCCGACAATGGGGCCGCGCGCGGTGAGCGTCAACCGCGACGGCTCGGCCTACATCAGCGGCTGGGTGCTCCGAAACGCCGCCGGAACCAACATCGCGCAGTTTGGAGACGTCAACGGATCGCTCGACGTCGGCGGGCACGCCTTCGACGTGGTCCGCAACGTGATCTACTCCCAGGTCCCGACCGCGACGGGCGGCCCGCTGTCGGGCCAGAGCCCGGTGCTGATGGTGGTCGACGCCGACAATCTGGCGGTGAAGGAGCGCCTGAATCTGGCGGAGAACCTCGCCGGGAAAGCGATCTTCGACCGCGCCTATTCGACCGCCTACGCGATCTCGGCGAGCGGGGTCACGGTGCTGCCGGTGGCGCAGCTCGACCAGGCGCCGAAGGTGCTGGCGACCCAGGAGGACGTTATCTTCCGCGGCAACTTCTGCGACAGGCGCGTGGCGTCTCAGGAAATCGGCATTGTCAGCCCGGGCGGGGCCGCCGTGGACTTCAGCCTGACGACCACGGCGCCCGGAATCCGCATTTCGCCGTCCAGCGGGGTGACGCCGGCGACCGTCCGTATCAGCGTGGACCCGACGGTTTACCAGAACCTGAAGGGAACGCAGACCGCTCTGATCGACGTGAAATCGGCGGGCGGAGTCAACATTGCTCCGCAGATTCGCGTCCTGATCAACAACCGCGAACCGGACCAGCGCGGAACCATCGTAAACGTGCCTGGCAAGCTTGTCGATTTGCTCGCTGATCCGGTCCGGGACCGTTTCTATATCCTGCGCCAGGACACCAACGAGGTGCAGGTTTACGACGGCGCGACCTACTCCCTGATCGCCCGGCTGAAGACCGGCAACACGCCGACACAGATGGCGATCACCTTCGACCGCCGCTACATGCTGGTCGGCAACGACAACTCGCACGTCGCGACGCTGATCGACCTCGAGACGCTCGAGGGGCTCGGGCACATCGCCTTCCCGGTGGGCCACTATCCGCGTTCGATCGCCTCCTCCGGCAAGGCGCTGTTGGCCGCCTCGCGCGTGGCCGGCCCGATCCACACGATCGACCGGATCGACATCGCCACCCGCACCGCGACGCAACTGCCGTCGCTCGGCGTGTTCGCCAACGACATCGAACGATCGACTGTCCTGACGGCGTCCCCCAACGGCAGCAAGATTCTCGCGGTTCAGAACGGCGGCACCGTCATGCTTTACGACGCCAACGCCGACACTTTCACGATCTCCCGCAAGATTACACGGGAATCCGAGCGGCTGACGGGCGCGTATGCGGCCTCGAGCTTCGACCAGTTTGTGGTTGGCAACCGGGTCCTCAATTCCTCGCTCGTGCAGGTCGCCTCGCTCGACTCGGGCGCTGCCGTGCCGTCGGGATTCGTCTTCGTGGACCAGACCGGACTGCGCACGACGGCCGTCGACAGTTCGAGCGCCGGCGTCATTGAACGCGTGGACGCCAGCGGCGCCGTGGCGCAGCGCATCCGGTCGACGCGCATGGCGGAGGCCCCTTATCTCGGCACGACCGATTTTCCGCTCACGCGGACGCTGGCGCCTCTCTACAGCCGCAATGTGATCATCAACCTGACGACTTCCGGGTTCACCGTCCTGCCTTGGAACTACGACGCCGCGGTGCCGGCGCCGCGGATCGAGCGCGTCACCAACGCGGCCGACAGCGGTCCGGCGATCGCCACCGGCGGGCTGATCAGCATCTTCGGCCAGAATCTGAGCCCGGTCAACGCCGTTTCCCGCGAACTGCCGCTTCCGACGGCGCTCGGGGAAAGCTGCCTGACGATCAACGGCATTCCGACTCCGATGATGTTCGTTTCGCCCACGCAGATCAACGCGCAGGTTCCTTTCCTGGTCGACGGCAACGTGACCATGATCCTGCGCACGCCGGGCGGCGTCAGCGACAATTTCAACCTGCTGGTTCGGCCCACCGCACCGAGCATCTTCCGCGCGCCGGAAGACCCGGCGGTCGCCACGGTTGTCCGCGACCGCAACGGGCAGATGGTAACGCTGTCGAACCCGATACACCGGAACGAGCCGATCACCGTCCTTTTGACCGGCCTCGGCCGGACCAACCCGCCGATTGACGCGGGCGTTCCGGCGCCGTCCAATCCCCTGCTGCCCGTGCTCAACGAGGTCAGGGTTTTTCTGGGCGACTATGAGCTGCCGCAGGGATTCGCCGGGCTTGCTCCGGGACAGGTGGGCGTCTACAAGATCGAACTGCACGTCCCCGGCGACGCGCCGCTGGGCGCCGCCGTGCCGTTGCGCGTCCAGACCGCGGTCAGCTCCACCACCGTAAACGTGAGGGTGGTCAACTGAGGCGCCTTCGACGAAAGGCGCCCGACATACTTCAGGCAGGCCGACACACGGGCCGGGCCGGGTGAGCCCGGGCCAAGAGAGGAAAGCGGACAATGATCAAGACGACAGTACTTCTCGCGCTCGCTGCGGCCCTGCCGCCGGCGGCGACCGCCCAACAGTGGGAATTCGGCGTCATGGGCGGCGGAGCCCTCTACCTCAATAACTCCGTCGCGGCCGCCAGCGTGTCGGGCAACACCGGCTTCAAGCCCGGCTTCAGCGCCGGCGGATGGATCGGCCACAACAATCTCGGCCACTTCGGCGGCGAGGTACGTTACCTGTTTCAGCGCAACGACATGAAGGTCAGCTCCGGGGGTCAGGAGTACACCTTTGGCGGCCAGACCCACGTCATTCATTACGACTTCCTGATCCACGCCACCTCGGGCGAGGACCGTGTCCGGCCCTATGTCGCCATCGGCGGCGGCTTCAAGGGATATCGCGGCACGGGCACGGAACGCGCCTTCCAACCCCTTTCGAACCTGGCCGTTCTCAGCCGGACATCGGAATGGAAACCGGTGGTCAGCTTCGGAGCGGGCGTCAAGTGGACCATCTCGCCGCGGCTCCAGCTTCGGGTCGAAGTCCGTGACTACCTGACCCCGTTTCCGAAGGATGTTATTCTGCCGGCGCCCGGATCGAAGATCAGCGGCTGGGTGCATGACCTGACTCCTCTTGTCGGTCTAAGCTACCTCTTCTAAGGAGGTTGCGCCGACACGCGGCGCTCCCGGCCCGCTCCCCAGTCACGACCGCGTAAACGAGAATTCACATCTTCAACCGGTGGGAGTCTCCTATAGTGATAAGAGCAGGTCATTTGTGGGTCTTCGACACATCCAGATTCTTGCGGGCCTTCTGTGGGCGGCGGCGGTCTTCGGGCAGCCGGCGCCTGTCACAACCGGATATGTCGGCGGGGAAGCCTGCAAGACGTGTCACCCGGACGTTTGGCTCAATTTCTACAAGAATCCGCACTACAAGAGCGTCGCGGCCGGCAACCAGCCGCCCGGCAAGACCGGCTGCGAGGGCTGCCATGGTCCGGGAAAAGCGCACATCGAGGCGCGCGGCGGGCGGGCGACGATTCCCCGGGCGTTCTCGCTGCTCCGCCCCCGCGAGGCGCTGGAAACCTGTCTGGAATGCCACTCGCGGGACATCTCGCGCGGCGAGATCCGGAGGTCCGCGCACACGCACGCCGATGTCGTCTGCTCGAGCTGCCACTCCATCCACAAGCCGCAGAACCCGAAAACGCTGACCGCGAAGAAGACCGTTGAGCTCTGCGGCGGCTGCCATACCCAGGTTCGAGCGCAATTCTCGATGCCTTTCAAGCATCGTGTCAACGAGGGCGTGATGACCTGTGCGGACTGCCACAATCCGCACGGGACGCCGTCGCCTTCCTGGCGCGCCGGGCTGCGGCCCCGGATGGTCCAGACCGGACACGACGGCGAGCAGCCGTGCCTCCGCTGCCACGCCGACAAGCGCGGTCCGTTCGCCTACGAACACGCCGCGGTCCGCGTCGACGGGTGCGAAACCTGCCACTCACCGCACGGATCCACCAACCCGCGGATGCTCCGGCGTCCCGTCGTTTTCACACTCTGCCTGGAGTGCCACAGCGGCGCGGGAACCTTCGGCCGGCAATCAAACGGCATCACGACGCAATCGGCCTCCCACAACATGACGGACCCCCGGTATCAGAACTGCACCACGTGCCACGTCCGCATCCACGGATCGAATGCGGACCGCCTCTTCTTCCGTTAGGAGACCCAACGACTGATGCGCACGGGACGACACGCCGCGGCACTTCTTCTGATCCTCGGCATCGGGCGCTCGGGCGCGCTCCGGGGGCAGCCCACTGTGGCGCCCTCGCCGGAAACCGTCGGGCGCGTTCGTGGCGAGAACGCCGGCAACTACAACGTGGTCCACTCCTTTGAGACCGGCTACCGGTTCCACACCGTCGACGGCAACCGCGACCGGTACCGCAGCGACGTCAACTTCGGCAACGGCCTCCGCCTTCTCGGCAGCAATCTGACGGTCAATTCCAAGGAAGGGCACGGCAGGTGGTTCGACGAACTCGTCCTCCAGACGCAGGGAATCGGCAATGACCCCTACCAGTTCGCCAGCGCCCGCCTCCAGCACAACAAGCTCTACCGGTACGATTTCACGTTCCGCATCAACGACTACGTCAATCCCGGCCTGACCACGGGAACTCTGGGCGGACACTTTCTCAACACACGCCGGCAAATGCAGGACCACGACGTCACTCTGCTTCCGTCCGCCCCGTTCCGCCTGCTTGCCGGCTACAGCCGGAACTCGCAGGCAGGACCCGGGCTGACCTCGATCCAGTTGTTCGACTCCCGCGGCGATGAGTACCCATTGTTCACCGAAGTCGACCGGCGCCAGTCCGAGCTCCGGCTGGGCGCTGAGGCGCGGGTATCCGGCTACCGGTTCGTCGTGCTGCGCGGCTGGCAGCGCTATCGGGAGCAGATGCCCCGCCGGATCGACGCACCGCAGACGGGCGCGATCAGCGACGATCTGAACACGCTCGCCTCTTTCCGCTCGCCGGAATCCTACAACGGCGACACCCCCTACTGGCGCATGCACCTGCTGGGCGACAAGAAAGCATGGTATTCGGTGTCCGGACGATTTTCGTACGCCGGGGGGCGGCGCCACTTTCTGCTCGAGGAACTGTCGGCGGGCGCCGAGCGCCGCGGCCTGGCGCGTGACCGCCAGATCCTGGTCAACGGCTCCGGACGGCGTCCGGTCTCTTCCGGATCGCTTACGGTCAGCCTGTTCAGCCCCCGCAGGGTCACCTTCGCCAACCACACCGCGTTTCACCAGATCGCCATGGATGGCGACAGCAGCTACCGCGAGTTCAACAACGCGACGCTCGGCGTGGAACTGCTCCGGTTCCAATATCTGGGCATCCGCACGATCGTCAACTCATCGGATCTGACGTTTCGCGCCAACCGCTGGCTGGCCGTTTACGGAGGGCACCAGTACTCGAACCGGCGGATCCGGTCGCGCGAGGGAGAGACGATCGATACGTTCACCGGCGTCACCGAGGCCACCCAGACCAACCACCTGCACGCCGGCCTGGTGGGACTCCGCATCCAGCCGGTCCGCCCGCTCAGCATCTCGGTGGACTCGGAAGCCGGCCGGTCGGACAAGCCGTTCACCCCGATCGCCGACCGCAAATACCACGTCCTCGGGGGGCGCGTCCAATACCGGAAAGGCCCGGCCACCGTCACCGCCTACAGCAAGGCGGCTTACAACACCAATTCCTCGTCCCTGTTCGTTCACAGTGGTCGCTCCCGCGTGCAGGCCGTCGACGCCTCCTGGGCTGCCCGTTCCTCGCTGTCGTTTGACGCCGGATATACAAAGCAGCATTGGGACACCTTGACGGGCCTGGCCTACTTCGCCGGCGGCGAGGTCACAGGGGACCAGTCGGTTTACACAAGCAACATACACACGGCGTACCTTTCGGTACGGGCGAGCATCCGCAAGACCGCCGATCTCACGTTCGGCTTCCACCGTGTCCAGGACACCGGCGACGGGCGCGGTTCGCCGGCCGCAGTCCCCTCCGGAGCGCGTCCCGGATCGATGGCAGCCGCGTTTCGCGCCGCGCAGACGTTTCCGCTCCGCTACCAGTCGCCGCTGGCGCGGCTGTCGGTCAAAGTGCACGACAAGGTTCGCTGGAACCTGGGCTATCAGTTCTACCATTACAAGGAGGAGTTCTTCACCTCCCGGAACTATCGCGCGAACACCGGCTTCACCAGCGTGGTATGGTCGTTCTAGGTGCGTTACGCGGCTTCGAACATCACCACGATCGTCATGCTCGTGCTTCTCTTTTGGACGATCGCGACGCGCGTGCGCGCCTCGGCGGATACGAATTGGCCCCTGATTTTCTTCGGCATGCTGGTGATGTATCACCAGTCTCTGCCCGGTCGGATCAACGATTTCGCTCTCTATGTAGGCGTCATCTGCGCCCTGTTTTTGCGGTTCGAGTTCCTGTCAGGCTTCTTTCGTTACCTGTTCATGACCATTGAGATCGCGGTGTTGCTGCTGATCTCCTACGACCTCATGCAGCACGTGGTCATCTGACGTCGGAGCTACGGCTCAACCGGCATTCCTGCTTCTTTCCACGCCCGCCATCCGCCGGCCAGGGAAAGGACGTTCGTATAACCCATTTTCTGGAGGGCATCGCCCGCCAGCGCGGAGCGGAACCCGCCGCCGCAATAAAGCACAAGGCAGGCATTCTTGTCCGGGGCCTTCGTCTCGATATCCCTTTCGATCACGCCTTTTCCGATGTGCACCGCGCCGGAGGCGTGTCCGGCAGCCCACTCGCTCTCCTCGCGCACGTCCACCAGCAGGTGCGGCTGGCCCGCGTCGCGCATCTGGCGGTAAGCGGCGATATCCACTTCCCTGACGCGGGTTTTCGCCTCGTCCACCAAAGCCAGGAATCCCGGATTGTGTTTCATACGCTATGCTCCTTTGGAACGCGCTCTGAGGCGCTCGATGCGAGCCCCGGCTGCGGCGAGCTTATCGACAATGCGTTCATAGCCACGGTCGATATGATACACCCGGTCGATCACGGTTTCTCCGCTGGCCACGAGCGCCGCCAGCACGAGCGAGGCGCTGGCTCTCAAGTCGGAGGCGATGACGGCCGCGCCGCTCAGCTTCCGCGGACCGGCCACGATGGCCTGTCTGCCCTCGACCCGGATGTTGGCCCCCATGCGCGCGAGCTCAGGCACGTGCATGAAGCGGTTCTCGAAAATCGTCTCGGTCACAAAGCTGATCCCTTCGGCCTGAGTCATCAGCGCCAGGTACTGCGCCTGGAGATCCGTCGCAAACCCGGGGTATTCCTCGGTTGTCACATCGACGCTCTTCAGCCGTGGCGCGCGCTGGACCCGAAGCGACCCGGGCGAGGGTTCACTCACGGTCACGCCCGCCTGCCGGAGCTTTGAAATCAGCGCTCCCAGATGTTCGGGAATGCAGCCGGTGACCGTCAGGTCGCCGCCGGTGATCGCTCCGGCCACCAGGAACGTGCCGGCCTCGATGCGGTCCGGGATGATCGCATGCTCGGCGCCCCGAAGCCGCGCCACGCCTCGCACGCGAATCACGGACGTGCCCGCCCCTTCAATGCAGGCGCCCATCTTGATCAGCAGGTCGGCCAGGTCCACGACTTCCGGTTCGCGCGCGGCGTTTTCCATGACGGTTTCGCCTTCGGCCAATACGGCCGCCATCAGCAGATCCTCGGTGCCGGTCACGGTGATCCGTTCGAAAACGACATGACTTCCCCGCAACCCTGTTCCGGGCGAACGGGCCTCGACATAGCCGTGCTCCTGCGAGATCACGGCACCCAGTTGTTCAAGCGCGGCGATGTGCAGATTGATCGGGCGGGCGCCGATCGCGCACCCGCCCGGAAGCGACACGCGGGCCCGGCCGGTGCGGGCCGCCAGCGGACCCAGAACCAGGCTCGAAGCCCGCATCGTCTTCACGATCTCATAGGGCGCCTCCGGCCTCGGCAGGCTGGCCGCCCGCACGCGCAGCGTTCCGCCTCCCAGATCCTCAATCGACGCGCCGGCGTGCTCGAGCAGGGCGCGCATCGTGTCGATGTCGCGGACCGCCGGGATGCGGCGCAGCGTGACCGGCTCCTCCGTCAACAGGCATGCCGCCAGCGCCGGCAGGGCCGAGTTCTTGGCCCCGCTTGCCGAGACGGACCCCTCCAGGCGGGGTCCGCCCCTGATCACAAATTTATCCATTCAGAGCCTTCATCTCCAGTGCCTTCGATACGCGGTGACCCGCGGCGGCGAGCAACCGCTCCGCCGTTTCCCTGTCCACTCCGCGCCTGCCCATGACGATCGCCACGCGAACGCTTCCGCCGGAAGCCTCGAGCAGTTCCCGGGCCCGTTCGGGCGGAGCCGGCACGGCCGCCGCGATGATGCGGCGCGCGCGGTCGCGCAGTTTCTCGTTGGTCGGCTGCACGTTGACCATGAGGTTGCCGAACACGTTTCCCAGGCGAATCATCGTCCCGGTCGAGATCATGTTCAGGACGAGCTTGGTCGCCGTACCCGCCTTCATTCGGGTCGAGCCGGCGATGATTTCGGGGCCCGTCAACGGCGTGATGGCGATATCGACGAGCGCGGCCAACTCCGAGTCCGGCGTGCAGCTGATCCCGCAGGTCAGAGCTCCGATGGACCTCGCCCAGGCGAGTGCTCCCAGAACGTACGGCGTCCGGCCGCTGGCGGCGATGCCCACCAGCGCGTCCTGGCCGGAAAACCCCCGCGCCGCCAGGTCGCTCACGCCGGCCGCAGGATCGTCTTCGCTCGCCTCGGTAGCCCGCGCCAGAGCCGCCTCCCCTCCGGCGATGACGCCCTGCACCATCTCCGCCGGGACATTGAAGGTCGGCCGGCACTCCGCCGCGTCGAGAACGCCGAGCCGGCCGCTGGTTCCCGCCCCGATATAGAAGAGGCGGCCCCCGCGCTCCAGCCGCCCGGCGATGCCCTCCACCGCCTCGGCGATCCGGGGAATCACGAGTTCCACCGCTTCGGCCACACGCTTGTCCTCCGCGTTGATGATTCTCATCGCTTCGAGGACGGGCAGCGCGTCGATGTGCTGGGAGGCGGGATTGACCTGTTCGGTCAGCAGGCGTTCGAGCATCGTCAGGCGACGCCCGCCTTCTGCATCGCCGCCCGGGTGGTCCGCAGCCCCAGCCGCGCGCCCTCTTCCGGCGCCATATCCCTGAGGCCGCGGCCGAAAATCTCCGGGCTGATACCGTCCCGGTAGCCGATCCGGGCCAGCGCCTGGAGGAATCCCGTCAGATCCGCCACCCCTTCGCCCGGCATCAGCCGTTCGCTGTCGAGGATCTTTTCCGGCGGCAGGTCCGGCGCGTCGGCGATCTGGACGTGGACGATATTGTCCTTTCCCGCCGCAGCGATGTCCCTGGTGGTGGCGCCGGCGTGGTGCCAGTGCCAGGAGTCGAGCAGCAGGCCCACGTTCGGACCGCAAGAATGGGCGAAGTCGAGCATCTCATCCATACGGTAGATGAACTCGTAGGCCGACCGCTTTCGCAGATGCAGCGGGCCGAGGAACTCGAGCCCGAGTCTCATGCCGTTGCGCTCGAGAATGGCCGCGGCTCGCTGAAACCGTCCCCGCCAGATGCGGCGCTGCTCGTCCTTGGGAACCTCGCACCAGGAAGGGACCCAGGTCGACATGCGCGGGCACCCCAAGGCCATCGCGAACTGCGCGGCCTTTTCAAGCCCCTCCAGCTGTTCGACGAACGTCTTTTCGTCTTTCCGGAATTCGACCGGCAACCCTACCACTGCCGGTGTGAGGTTTCCGTCCCGCAGCAACTGTTTCGACGGCTCCAGCCCCATCGCCATCGCCTGGGTCAGGTTCACGTCGACGCCGGGGTAGCCGGTTCGGGCGGCCATCCTGGCAAACTCGCGCCATTCGAGCCTTCCGGCAACCAGGGTTCCATTCAACGCGGGATACATGGGGATTCCTTGATCGGGCAATCCCTATTTTCGCCCGTTTCGCGGCCGGCGGGAAACCGCGGCCTGCCTTCACCGCCGCCAGCCTCGTCAGCGACGACTTCCCGCACACCCTCCCTGCGGCGGCGGACGATCGGGCCGGGCTGTTTCGCTACGCTCGCCGGGCGCGCCCTCGCTCCCGCTCCGGCGCGGCAAGGCTCAGCTTGAGACGCTGTCGAGCAGCCGGCGCAGATTGCCGACGTTGATCCGCATGGCCTCCAGGCGGGAACCGCCGGGCGGGCGGAAATGCGTCGATACCGACAGCACCGCGTCCGTACGATGCGCCCGCAACTGGCGGAAGATCGTCGGGTAGTCGACGTCCCCTTCGCCGAGGGGTTTGTACTCGAACCGGAGCGCCGCGCCGTCGATGACATGAAGATCCTTGAGGTGCAGTCCATGCAGGTACGGGCGGATGTTTGCGAATCCTGCCGTGGCCACGTCCGCCTCGCCCGAATTCCAGCAGTCGGCCGGTCCCCACATCACCTTCAGCCGCCGCGATTTCACCTTCTCCACCAGCCGGCGGAAATTGCCCGTCGTGTTGGTGTAGTTCCAAGGCATCATCGACAGGGCGACGTCCACGCCGAACCGCTCGGCGCGCTCGGCCACCATGGAGAATGCTCTCACCCACTTCTGCTCGTCGACCGGCGCGATGATCCCTCCCCGCGTGGCCCAGCGCATGGGCCAGGTCGGCTTGCCAGCCGAATATTCCCCGGGCCAGGCGAACGTGAACGCGCCGACCGCGGGCAGATGAAGCCGGGCCGCGATCTCCATCAAGCGGGTCAGGTCGGAAAGTTGCTTTCGGAACGCCGGGTGATCGGCCATGGTGCGGATGTCAAGGTCGGCGAGGTGAATCTCTTTGAAGGGGTTGCCCGCGTTGAGCACAGCGATCTCCAGGCCGCGGCGGGCGACGCGCTCCATCATCCGGTCGGCGGCCGCGGCGGTCATCTCCGCCACCGGCGGTTCGCCCTTCATCTGGTTGAACCAGACATACTTCACGCCGAGTTCGCGCGCCCGGTCGAGCGATTCGTCGAACGGCAGGTCGAGCTCGCCGAGGTACATCCCGATCTTCCAGGTATGCCCCTCAGAGGCGGCGTGCAGCCCCGCCGCGCCCGCGGCCGCCGTGAGAAACTGTCTTCGCCGCATCAAGAGCGCCTCCTCTCAGACCGGGTCCGGAACCGTCCACGGCGCGCGGTACTTCTTGGTGAGCAGGGCGTCCGCCTCCGGGTCCCGGATGAATCTCTCTGCTTTCCCGTCGAAATGCAGGACGCGGCCGACGCGGTAGGCGATCTCCCCCAGGTGCACCAGGCCGCAGCTAAAGTGGGCCGTCTCCATGTTCGCCTCCGGCTGCCGCCGGGTGCGGACGCACTCGAGAAATCCATACAGATGACCGGGATGCCCGCCGCCGCCCTTCATGGCGGGGCCCTTCTCTTCCTTGGCGCCGAGATAGACCTGAAAGGACCCGCGGCGGGTGAACACCATGTAACCCTCTGTTCCGTAGAAGGCGTTCACGCTGTCGAATCCGAACGTGCCGTACGGAGTCCAGGCGCGATCCTCATAGTGCAGCACTCTGCCGTCCGCATACTGGTAGGCGACCGTCATGTTGTCCGGAAACTCGCGTTCACCGGTCAAGGTCCGGTCCGTGCGGCTCCCGTGGGCGATGATCCGCACGGGATGCTCCGTCACGCCGAGTCCCCAGCGCGCCATGTCAAGATCATGAATGCCGTCGCCGCCGATGTCGCCGTTGCCGAACTCGCGATACCAGTTCCAGTTGCCGTGGAACCGGTTCGTGTTGAACGGCCGATCCGCGGCCGGTCCGAGCCACAGGTCGTAGTTCACGCCCGGCGGAGCGACCGAATCGCGCGCCGGGGCGCGATGCCGGTGGCGCTGGCAATTGAACGCCTTCGACATACGGACCTCGCCGATCACACCCGACTTGAGCAGTTCCCCCGCCTTGGCTGTCACCTCGCTCGAGCGCATCTGTGTGCCGTGCTGGACGATCCGGTTGTATTTCCGCGCCGCGTCGATCAGCAGGCGCCCCTCGCGAAACACGTGGCTGGCGGGTTTTTCAAGATAGACGTCCTTGCCTGCCTGCATCGCCCGGATGGCCATGGGCGCGTGCCAGTGGTGCGGCGTCGCGATCACAACGGCGTCAATTGACTTGTCTTCCAGAACGCGGCGGAAGTCGCTCTCGAGCCGCGGTGTCCGTCCGGTCTCTTTCTGCACGGTCTGGCCGGCTCGCTCCGCCACTGCCTGGTCGATATCGCAGATGGCGGCGATTCGGGCGTCCGAGCGCTTGACGAGGTTGCGGACATGCCCGTGGCCCATCCCGTTCACGCCGATCACGACGAGGTTGATGATGTCGCCGGGAGGCGCAGCCAAGGCCGCCGTGGACCCGGACAGAAACAGGCGTCTGTTCATGGCGGTTCGTCCGCATTGTACAGTATCGGGAGAAGCACCACGATCATGTCCCCAACCATTTCCCGCCGCCGCGTGCTGGCGTGCGCCGCGCTGGCAACCGGCGCCGCCGCCACGCCGAAAATGAAGATGTCGCTGTCGGTCCGCGTGGCGGAAGCCTTCGACAACAAGGAGAAGGCGACCAAAACCATCGACGAGCTCATCGCGCTGGCCAAGTCCACCGGCTACGACGCCCTGTGCATGCGCGCCTCCCAGGCTGGTGTCCACTCACCCGCTGAACGGATCGCCGAAATGCGGGCGAAGATCCGGGCTGCGGGACTGGCGGTGTCGATGATCACAGGCGATTTCGCGGTGCCGAGCAACAACGAGCAGGGGCCCATGTGCCTGCGTAAAATTACGCCCTATCTCGACCTGGCGGAGAAGTTCGGAGCGGACCTGATCCGTGTGTGCATGAAGAAGGACGAAGACATTCCCTGGGCGCAACGCGCCGCCGACGAGGCCGCCGAGCGCCGGATCCGTCTCGCCCATCAGTCCCACTGCGCGAGCCCGTTTGAAACGGTCGACGGAACGGAGCGCGTGTTGAAGGCCGTCCGCCGGCCGAACTTCGGCCTCATTTACGAGCCGGCCAACTGGCTCATCTCCGGCCAGCCCTACGGCGCCGCCACCGTGGTTCGTCTCAAGCCCTATATTTTCAACTTCTACATTCAGAACCACCGCCTCAACCCGGCGGGCAAAGCCGCGGTCGACACCTGGACGAAGGGCCGCGTCCCGCTTGATCACATCGGCGTCTGGGAGAAAGGCGGAGTCAATGCGGAAGATGTGTTCGCCGGACTGCATCGGATTGGTTATTCAGGCTACATTACCGTTCACCAGGCCTTCGGAGACGTCATGCCGGTGGAGGAGGCGGTCCGACGGAGCTACCAGTACCTGAAGCCGCTCACGATCCGCTCCTGAGCCCGCCCATGCTCCGGCCGGGAATCGCCTTGCATCTGCTTGCGCTGACCTCGTTCGCGCAACCGCCCGCCAACTTTCTCCAGCGGGCGTTTGGCGCGTCCACGATCGACGGCCAGCCGCTGCTCAGCCCGGCGGCGCCCGGAATCTCCTTCCAGGTGGCCAGCCGGGAGCCGCGCGCCGCAGCCGGCCGGCTCACCTTCGACGGCATCCCGATCGAACTCGAGCTTCGTTATGAGCGGCGGTCGGGAATCGACCTCTACCGCATCCGCCACGCTCCCTCGTCCGAACTCCGGGCCGAACAGATCCGCTTGGCCTGGACATTTCCGGCGTCTTTCAACGAGTCCATGACGTTCGACGCCGGCGCCCTCCAGGGTCAGCCTCTCTTCCTTCCCAATGGGAAGATCCCCGACAACCAGTTCACCAACTGGGGGTCTCTTTTCTACGACCGGGCGGCGAATCTCGCCGTCGGCGCCGAACTCGACGGCGCGGAGGGCTCCCGCCACGCCCGCCGGGGCTACTCGCGTTTCGCCCGCGAATCCACGTTGCAACTGATGGCCGTCACCGGCAATCCAAACCTCGAGATCATCCTGTTTGCCTGGAGGCCGAAAGACGCGAAGTTCTGGTGGGCGGAATGGTATCAACTTCGCGCCTCCTCTGATCCGGACATTCCCCGCAACTTCTTTCCCGTGCTTGCTCCCGCCAGCCTGAGCTGGCAGCCAGGCCAGCGCGAGTCCGTCGCCGTCATTCCGTCGGCGGCCGAAGCCGGCAGGAAGATGGAGCTGGCCGTCATTGACGACATCCGGAGAAAGCTCGTCGCGCGCATTCCGTTCGAATACACGCTGCCTGTGACGCATGTTCCGGTCCCGGTGGGGGACTGGCGTACGGGTCTCTACCGGATCCTCCTTGCGCCTGCGGGGGCGCCTGTCGACCCAGGGTCGAACAATCTCAATCAGAAGCTGGCCAACGTGATCGTCCGTCCGAAGCGCCCCTCCGGAGGCGTGCTCTTCGTGGCGCCGACAGACATGTGGCTGGCATACTCGACCAACGGCGGCCATGACTACCATGGCTGGCGCACCGGCTACGACGGCAGCGTCGGATACTCCCCCACGGTGATGAGCAGCCGGCAGCGGCGTCTGAACAATTTCTACTACAGCCTCTACGAACGGTACTCGGACATCCACCATTTCCGCTATATCGACACGCTGGCCGACCGGGAGGGATTCGCGATCGACTATGCGACCCAGCACGATGTCGCGCTCGGGCGCGTCCGGCTCGATGACTACCGCCTGGTGCTGATCGGCAACCACTCCGAATTCACGACGAGGGAGTCCTACCAGCGGTTTGACGAATACCTAGGCCGCGGCGGTGGCGTGATGATCCACGGCGGCGACTCGTTCGCCGTCCTTGTGGAATACCTGCCGGACCTAGCCGAACCGCGCTATCTTTGGCAGCGCGGCCACATCCGCACTCATCTCGGCGACGCTTCGGGTTCGTTTCGCACGCCGGTTTTCCTTCCCGCCGACGCGCCGCCTTCCGCTCCCATCCTGGGCGCTTCGGCCGGCGATGCCGTCGACTACCTGAACGTTTTTCACACCACCGTGGGTTACTGGATTCCGGGAAGCAGGGCAGTGATCGCGAATCCCGCGCATCCGGTCCTACAGGGGCTCAATCTTCGGCCGGGAGATGAAGTGCCGGGACCGTGGGGCGGGGAGGTCGACATTCCCTACGAACCGCAGGGTTGGGACATCCTGATCCGGTCCGACCGCGCCGCGCCGGAGAGCCGCGAATTCGGGGTCGACGCCAACGACCCGACCGCGTTCCATCGGGTGGGTCTCGCCCTTCATCGCAACGAACGCCTGGCGATGGTCTGCGGCGAGAATTTTCCGAACATTCTCGCCTCGCCTGAAGCATCGCTGTACCGGGAGATCTACCGCCGGACGCTTCTCCACCTGCTGCAAGCGGCCCCGGCGGGAGAGCCTCGCCGCGTTTCCATCACCCGGCCCAACCTGGTCGACATGGGTGGCCCGGAACGCGTCACGGGCGTCCGCTACACGCTGCCCACGGCTATCGGCTTCGCCAACCCGGAATGGCATCGCGCCCCGGCGCCCTATTCGCACTATCTGGTCGAAGGCTCGCTCGATGGCGTCACCTGGCTGGTCCTGGCCGACCGCCGCCATGGTCCTTGGCGTTCCGAGCGGACCGACCGGTTCCCGCCGGCCGAGGTCCGCTACCTGCGATGGACCGGCGAGGTTTCAAACGGCGAACGACTCCGTATTCGCGGTGCGGAAGTCTGGATCGCGCACCCGACCCGTTAGCGGGCCGCCGGGGCCGGGCGTCAGCCGAGCAGATCTTTGAGAGCCGGGTAGATGGCCGGGTGCCGGAACTCGAAGCCGGCCTCGGCCGCCGCAGCCGGAATGACCCGCTGGCTATCGAACAGGATTCGCGACATCTCGCCGTAGAGGAGCCGGATCGCGGCCTGAGGCACGGGCAGGATCGCCGGCCGGCGCAGCGCCCGTCCCAGCGAATCTGAAAACTCGCTGTTGGTGACCGGGTTGGGGCTGGCGCCGTTCAGCGGCCCCTTGACGTTCGGATTCTCCGCGGCCCACTGAAACAATCGGCAGATGTCTTCGATGTGGATCCACGGCATCCACTGTTTGCCGGACCCCATGCGACCTCCCACTCCCAGCTTGAACGGGAGGAGCATCTTTTCGAGCGCCCCGCCATCGCGTCCCAGCACCACGCCGATCCTCACACACACCACTCGAACGCCCAACTGCTCCGCCTCTCGCGCCGCGCCTTCCCACTCGACGCAGACGTCGGAGAGAAAGCCCTGGCCCGGCGCCGCCGGTTCACGCAGAATCTCGTCGCCCCGATTTCCGTAGTAGCCGACCGCGGAGGCGCAGATCAGAGCGGCCGGCGGCCGCCCGCATTCCGCCATGCCCTGGACCAGCCGCCGAGTGCCCTCCACCCTGCTGTCCCGAATTCTCCGTTTCACCTCCGGGGTCCACCGCTGTGCGACCGGCTCGCCGGCAAGATGCACCACCGCGTCGGCGTCGCGCAGGCTTTCCCGCGGCGGCGCCGTCAGATTCGGATCCCATAGCGACATCCGCGCCGAAGGCGGCATCCCCGCCCGCGGCGCACGTCCGAGCATGTGCACCGTGTGGCCCGACGCGTCCAACCGCGCCGCCAGGACGCGGCCCAGAAACCCGGACGCCCCGGTGAGTGTGAGGTTCATGACAGTGCCCGTTCCCGGTTTATTGTAGACGAAAGGGATCCCGGCCTGTGAGTTCGAGTGTGGCAATCTCCCTCAGGTAGGCGTCCACGGCGGTTTTTCGCCGCATCCCTTCGAGGGACATGTACCGCACCATACCGAAGATGGGCCGTTCCGACCACGGCCGGTCATGCAGCCCGAAGCACCACAGGATATTTGTGTAGGTGTTCGGATCGCGACCATCAAGCGCGTACCGATCATGGAGGTACACCATAGTGTCAGCCGCCTCCTCGACCGACGGCGACCATTCGATGATCTTCTTTCCCCAATACATCCGGTAGTAACCGTGGATCTTGCCGCGCAGCAGCAGTTCCTTTTGCGTGGCGTTCCAGAGCGCGTCGTGCGTGGCCCCCCGCTCGAACTCCTCGCGCGTATAGACAGGGTTGCGAGGGTCCCTGGCGTGCTTGCGGAGAGTCTGCTTCGCCCAGTCAGGAAGGGCGTCGAGCGAATCGGGGCGCGGCGCGAACCGCGCATGGTTGAACGCCAACTCGCGGCGGACGATCAGTTCCTCGAGGAACCCCGCGTCCGCTTCGCCGTGCTCGGCCGCGCGAAGCCGCGAAGCCAGAGCGACCTCGATCGCCGAGATGTGTCCGAAATGCAGCCATGGACTCAGGTTCGACGTGGCGTGCGCGGCGGGTTCATTCTTGTCTGAGTCGTAGCGGCGCAGGTTGTTTTCGAGGAAGTGACGCAGGTGTCGCTCCGCCGCCAGGCGGCCGCCCTGGTAGCTGAGGGACGGCTTAACCGCGTGGTCGATCTCGCAGGACGCCACCAAGTCCGCAATGGCGGCCGCTGTTACCTCGGTTTCAAACCCGAACGGCGGCAGTGTCCAGCGCCGCATCAACGGGTTCGTTTCGACCGGCCGCAGCCACTCGCCGAGCAACCGGTGGATCTTCGGGCGGATCGTGTAGGCGCCGTACTCCTTCTTTTCGATCAGATTCATCGGCACGACGCAGCTGGCATCGACGGCGAAGAACGCCGTCCCGATCCGTCCGGGCACACGCGCATTGTGGACGGCCGCGATGAAGGTGGGGTAGTCGTCGGTCACCACGGCCGCCGCGCGGGATGCCAGCCTGTAGACGATGTCGTTCGGATCGCTGCGCCGGCGGCGAAGGTAAAAGGCGTAGCCGATTCCCCGCCGCCTTGCGCGGCGGGCGGTTTCCTCGACGCCTTCGAGGAGGAACGTGTGGAAACGGTCGTTCGCGTGCGGGTATGTGCAGGTGAGACCCTCGTAGAACAGCAAAGGGAGCCCCAGTTCGTTGGCCTGCGCGGCCGCGAACTCCAGCGCGTGATTGGAGTCCACGCGGCGGTTCATCTGCGACCAATACAAGACGAACTCGCCTTCGCGCCTCACGGGCTGCTGGTTGAGCCGCCTGATCCGACTGGTCATACCTTTACAATGGAAGCAGACCCATGCGGGCCTTCAACCGCTTTCGACTCCTTTGGGGCTATCTCACACGAAAAGACACGCTGGGCGCGCTGCCTGTCGAGTTCATCGTGGAAACCACTGCCAAGTGTAACCTGTACTGCCCGATGTGTCCGCGGGAGACCTACAAGCAGCCCAAGGAGGACATGCCGGACGCGGTCTTCGAGCGCCTGCTGGCCGAAAGTGCGGCCACCGCCGAACACATGATGCTCATTGGACTCGGCGAGCCTTTCATGGACGCAAAAATTTTCGATCGGATCGCCGCCTGCGAAAAGCATGGCGTCTACTCCCTGATCTCGACCAACGGCACGTTTCTCGACGAAACGCTGTGCCGCCGGATTATCGAGTCGCCGCTGGCGCACGTGACCCTGAGTTTCGACGGAGCCACCAGGGAATCGTTCGAATTCTACCGCAAAGGCGCGAAGTTCGAGAAGGTCCGCGACAACTTTGTGCGCCTGGCGCGAATGAAGCACGAAATGGGACGAGGTCCGCAACTGGTGGTCCAGATGATCCGCATGGAAAGGAACGCCGGAGAAGTGGACGATTTCATCCGCTTCTGGTCCTCGGTGCCCGGAATCGACCAGGTTCGTATCAAGGAAGACGAGACGAACATGCTGCGGCCGGACGCCGGACACGCCGCATCGGACTGGAAGCACCCCTGCCACTACCTGTGGCGCGGGCCGATGTACGTCAAGTGGAACGGCGACGTGTACCCCTGCTGCCAGAGTTACGCCGTGGACGGCAAGCCAGTCGGCAACATCACCCGCGGCAGCCTGGCGTCCATCTTCGACTCGGAGGAGATGCGCCGCATGCGCCGTCTGCATCTGGACGGACGGGGTGGGGAAATCGACGTCTGCGCGCGGTGCTGCACCACGATTCCGCATCCTTTGCTCGTGGCCGGAAGTCTGCTGCTGCACGGCGCGACCGTCAGAAAGCTGCTGCCGGCCGTCGAACGCCTCGTCTACCTCTCCAAGCTGCCGCGGAGGCTGCTGACGCCGCCGAAGCCGGCCGCCGTGCCGCCTGAACGGCTGGTCCAGATCTCCGCCGCTTCCCGAAAGCCGGATTGAGGCCCGGCGCCGTCCGGCTGGCTACTCCACTGCCAGTACGAGCCCGCTCTGAGCGCTCACTCCCCGCACTTGCAGCTGTACAGGAACGAATCCGCTTCCCGCCTCCTCCGGAATCTGGACACGCACCACGAACGTTCCCGGGCTCACCATAGCCGCGGACACGACGGCCGCCGGCTTCCCTCCGATTGTGACGCTGATCCGGGAAAGATCAGCGAGCGGATAACTGGCGGTGAAGACCTGCCCCTGAGGAGGAATCGGATCGGTCAAACCGAGTCCGGTGGCCGTCAGGTCGACGGTGTCTCCCGCTTTCGCGGGCCTCGACTCGCGTTCGGGAATCGCGCCCGCCGGCGCCACCAGCACATTCTCGTCCGCGAATTGCGCCAGGGGCGACGTCTGCTCACCGGTTCGCAGGGTCAGGAGCCCGGGCGCCACGTCGGAGAGGAACACCTGCGCCGCGCCGCGTCCGTTCGGCCCGGAGACTTCAACCGGAACCGGTCCGGTTGTCAGGTCGAGGGGGACCAGAACGTTGATCTGGCCCGGACTGACGAACGAGACGTAAGCATCGCGGTTGTTGATTCGCACGCGAATGCCTCCGAGTTCCACGGGGAGATTGCCGTCGACGATGGCGGAATCCCACGTGAGCGAAGCGCCCACGAAATTTTCGCCGAACAGGGACGCGAGACTGAACCCGGAGATGACCGCCTGGGAGCTGAACGTATTGAGGACCGCGCGGATCGCCGTTTGCGGTGGAGGCGGGAGCGGAAACTGGATGCGGCGTACGCGAAGGTTTCCCGGATCGGCCACAATCAGGTTGCCGGCCGCGTCCGCGGTGATCGCGGAGGGGAAGCTCCACGAGGTCTGCGCTGGCGGCGCGTCCTCGCCGAAGAACGCACCCAGGCCGCGTCCGGCGAACGTGGTGATCGTGCCCTGCGCGTCAATGGCGCGGATGCGATGATTCTCGCGATCGGTGACGTACAAGGTCCCGGCGTTGTCGAACGCCAGGCCGAACGGCGAGTTGAACGCCGCGCCGACGGCCGGACGGTTGTCCCCCTCCCAGGCCGCGACACCGGTTCCGGCGACCGTGCGGATCACGCCCCGGGTGTCGATCCGGCGGATCCGGTGATTGAGCTGGTCGGCGAAATAGAAGTTGCCCTGACGGTCGAACGCCATCCCCGCCGGGCTGGTGAGTCGGGCCGCGGCCGCCGGGCCGTCGTCCCCGGAGAAACCGGGCTGTCCCGTGCCGGCATAGGTGGTGATGATTCCAGCCGGAGTGATGCGGCGGATGCGGTTGGCCGCGGCGTCCGAAACATAGAGGTTCCCCGCCGTGTCGAAGATGAGTTGGGACGGCTCGCGGAACGAGGCCTGGAGCGCGGGTCCGTCGTCGCCGTCCGATCCCGCCTGACCGTTGCCCGCGATCGTCGTGATATTGCCGTCGGCGGCGATACGGCGGATCCGGCGGTTGGCTCGGTCGGCGAAATACAGGTTGCCCGCGGCGTCCACCGCCATGCCCGCCGGTTCATTCATCCTCGCGCGAATTGCAGGGCCGCCGTCGCCGGAGAAACCGTTTGTGCCGATGCCGGCGAAGGCCTGGATGATCCCGTCCGGACGGACGCGCCGGATGACGTGGGTTTCCGGATCGGCGACGAAGATGGAGCCGCGCGTGTCGATGGCGATCCCGCTGACCGCCGCAAACTCGGCGCGCGCGGCCGGACCGTCATCACCCTGGACACCCCTCCTGCCGCTGCCCGCCACCGTCGTCACGACGGGCGTCAGTGTCCGCCCCGCGCCGCTGTCCCGTCGCGCCTGCCGGACGGTGACATCGCGACCGGCGATCTGGATCGTGCCCGCACGGGCCGAGTCCTGGTTTGCGGAGACAGAGACATAGACGACGCCGGGGCCGCGCCGGTCTCTGGCGCCGAGGATCGTGACCCAGGGCAGGTTACCGCTGGTGGTCCACGCGCATTCCGGGCCGGTCAGGACTGTCACCGAGGCGACCAGCGGGTCTCCCGGAAGATCCAGGATGCCCGGATCGAGCGTGTAGGCGCAGACCCCGCCGACGGGCGGGGTCGCCGGTCCTCCGGGCGCCCCCAGCCGGGCGAATTTCGCGACGAACGCGTCGTAAGCGCCGCCGTTGAAAGTCGGGTCGGATGCATTGAGCGTGGTGGTGAATCCGGGTCCCGAGGCGTGGCCGCTGATCAGGATGTTTCCATCTCCGTCGAGGCGCACGTTCCGGATGGAGAACGCGTCAGGGCCGCCGAAGAATCCCGACGTGAGCCGTCCGTTGCCGGCCGCGTTGACCGCCGCCAGAAAGGGGCGCGAGCCCCTGGGCGGTCCGGGGTCGAACGCGTCCGATGTCACCACGAAGTCCCGCGAATTCGAGCTGCCGGCGAAGTAGACGTCACCGTTGCTTGCCACCACGAGGTCGCCCGTGCTGTCTTCGCCCTGGCCGCCCCAGAACGTCGAGTAGTTCACCGACCCGTTGTCGGCCTGAAAGCGCGTGAGAAACCCGTCCGAACCGCCGCCGAGGTATCGCGGGTGGAGGGCGTTCTGCGTCGTCGGGAAATTCTGGGAAAGGGTCAGTCCCGTCACGTGGGGGTTGCCCCGGGTATCGAGGTCGAGCGCATACAGAAAGTCAAAGGCATTGCCGCCGAGATAGGTAATGAACTCGAACTTCGAACCGTCGGCGCTGAGGCGGATAAGGTAAATGTCGGTCGCTCCGCCGGCATAGGCGCGCCCAGCGGTCTCGGCCTTCTCTCCCAGGTCCGCCGTGCTCGTGGATCCGGCCAGCCACACCGCTCCCTGGGCGTTGCGTGCGATGGCGAAGGAGCTGATGAAGCCGAGCTGGGGCAGATCCGAAGTGGGAATGCGGCTCACCTCTTCCTCGCCGCGTCCGCCAACGTAGGTGCTGAAGATCAGAACCTGCCCTGCCGGATCGATTTTCAGGGCGAACGAGTCGGAGGCGCCGCCGCCGTAGGTGCGCTGCGCCGCGTTTGGCGTGGTCGGGAAATTCGGCGACGACGTGTAGCCGGTGAGGTAGGTGTTGAACGACGAATCGACCAGGATGCCCGTGCCGTTTTCGTCGCCGGCGCCGCCGAGCAACGTGGCCCAAGCCAACGTGCCGTCGGGATTCAGCTTGAGGATGTATGCGTCGCTGAAGCCCTGCCGGTTCCGGCTGAACGCGGTGGCCGGCAGCGGGAAGTTGTACGAAGCCGTCTGGCCGGAAATGTAGGCGGCGCCGCGCGAGTCCACGGCGATGCAGTTGATGATATCGAGCAGGTCGCCGCCGATGTAGGTGGAGTAGGCCAACGCTGTTCCGTCCGCCCGCAGCTTGGCCACGTAGCCGTCATACAGCCCCTGGAGGTTGCGCGAGAAATTCGGTTCGTTGATTCCGGCGGTCGGAAAGTTCCGGGAATAGGTGACGCCGGCCAGGTACGGCGCGCCTGACGAGTCCACCGCGAGCGATCCCGGGATGTCGGCGTCCGCTCCGCCGAGCAGGGTGGAGAACATCAGCACCGGGTCGATGACCAGGCGGCGGGACCGGTCATAGTCACCGAGCGCGAATCGCACGGAGTCATCACCATCGAGCACGTACCGCGACGCGACCGGTCTGCGCCGGCTGTCCTGCTGATACGCCACCGGCGCTTTGAAGCGAAGCGGACCCGCCGGCGTCTCGGCCACCAGGCTCCCGTCTCCGGCGGTGCGCAGCGACGCACCGTCGACGCGGAATCGGATTCGGTTCGGATCGGCGTGCGGCGCCACGACGAAATCGTATTCGAGCCGCCCCTCGGAACCGTAGTAAACGAGGTCGACGCCCGGGTAAACTCCGGTCAGCTTCACGCGCGAGAAGTGGGGAACGTGCGGACGCCATTGCTCCTTAGCAGGTCGCTGAAAAATCGCCTTTGCTGAGCCGGAAATTGTTCCGTTTTTCGATTTTTGCCTCAGTGGAAGGTGTCGAGACAGGAACTGCGGGCTTCCTGCTCGCCTTCCAGCGGCCAT
>Ga0073934_10003663_pt1 | contig 27661 bp, 18 predicted proteins | sample LarsenN4metaG_FD_76834 | JGI IMG/M metagenome (GOLD analysis project Ga0073934, IMG submission 76834) | Hot spring sediment bacterial and archeal communities from British Columbia, Canada, to study Microbial Dark Matter (Phase II) - Larsen... ... | reverse complement strand
GACGCTCGGCGACACCCCCTCGGGCCGTTTACACAAAGCGCTCGTTGAAACGAAGAAGGCCGTCTTCATCGGCAATTTCGAGCAGCCGGGTTATGACCCCAACACTTCCATGCTGTTCGCCGTGGTCCCGAAAGACGGCAATCTCGAAGACAGCCGGACGACGATGCTGCAAGTGATTGACGACGTGGTGAAGAACCCGCCGGCGCAAGAAGAGGTCGAGCGCGCCCGCACCAAACTGCTCAAGCAGATCGAGCTCGAGCTGGCCGCGTCCGACCGCATTGGGCTGGCGATGAGCGAATACATGGCGCAGGGCGACTGGCGGCTCTACTTCCTGCGCCGCGACCGCCTCAAGCAAGTTACGCCCGACGACGTGCAGCGCATGGCCACCACATACTTCAAGCTTTCAAACCGCACGGTTGGCGTCTTCATTCCGACCGAGAAGCCCGACCGCTCCGAAATTCCGGCACACCCCGACGTAACCGCGATGCTCAAGGACTACAAGGGTGAGGCCGCCGTAGCGATGGGCGAAGCGTTCGATCCGTCACCTGCCAACATCGAGTCGCGCGCAATGCGGTCAACCACACCGAGCGGGCTGAAACTGGCGTTCGTGCCCAAGAAGACACGCGGCGGCAAGGTCTTCGGCCGGCTGACGCTGCGCTTCGGCAACGAACAAGCCCTGATGAATCGGGGCGCTGCCGGAAACCTTGCGGCACAGATGCTCACGCGCGGCACGGCCAAACGCACGCGCGAGCAGATTCAGGACGGGTTCGACAAGCTCAAGGCCGAGGTGAACGTCTTCGGCGACGCGGAGCAGGCCTCTGTCATGATCGAGACCACGCGCGAGAACCTTCCCGGCGTGATGAAACTGCTCGCGGAAGCGATGCGTGAGGCGTCGTTCCCCATTAAAGAGTTCGAGTCGGCTCAACAGGAGCAGGTCGCCATTCTCGAATTTCAGAGCCGCGAGCCGCAGTCCGTCGCCTTCGTCACGCTGCAACATCTCCTCTCGCCCTATCCGAAGGGCCATCCGCGCTACGCAGGAACGTTTGAGGAGATGATCGCAGAGTACAAGGCCGTTACGCTCGACGCGGTGAAAAAATTCTATACGGACTTCTACGGCGCCGGCAACAGCGAACTCGCGGTCGTCGGCGATTTCGACGATAAGGAAGTGGCGAAGCTTGCGAACGAGTCGTTCAAAGGTTGGAAGAGCAAAACGCCGTATACGCGCATTGCAGAAGTCTACAAAGATGCCGCACCGGCCAATCAGATGATTGAAACGCCGGACAAGGCCAACGCCATGTTCGTCGCCGGAATGAACCTCAACCTGCGTGATGACGACCCCGACTATCCGGCGCTGGTCTTGGGGAATTACATGCTCGGCGGCGGATTTTTAAATTCGCGCCTCGCTGTGCGCCTCCGGCAGAAAGAAGGCCTCAGCTACGGCGTCGGCTCCGGCTTGAATGCCAGCTCGCTCGATAAGAACGGGCGGTTCACGGGCAACGCGATCTACGCGCCGCAAAACGTCGCGAAGCTGGAAGCCGCTTTCAACGAAGAAATCGAACGCGCACTGAAGGACGGCTTCACGGCGGATGAGGTGAAGGCCGCGAAGTCCGGCTGGCTGCAATCGCGCCAGGTCAGCCGCGCGCAGGACAACGAGCTGGCGGGCCGTCTGGCCAACTACCTCTTCCTCAACCGCACGCTCACGTGGGATGCGGAGCTCGAGAAAAAGATCGATGCGCTCACGCCGGAGCAGATTGTCACCGCCATGCGGCGGCACATTGATCCGAAGAAACTCACGATCATCAAAGCCGGTGATTTTGCGAAAGCGCAGCAACAAAAGCCCGCGCCCAATTGATTCTTTCTCTAAAAAACAATAAAGCGCCTCAGTGATTGACCGAGGCGCTTTGTGTTTATTGTTTTAAAAAGAGTTTGAGAATTGCTCGCTCTCGTACGCGCTATTTATCGTGCTGCGGACTGCAGCAGTCACCATCATTTTGTATTTGGAATTTAACGAGCCTTGGAAATCTGGCTCAAGCAAAGGGAGGCGCCAAGTCACAGCCGGTTTAGCGAAAGCACCATGCCGTTCGTGCGCCGGTTGATTTCCCAAAATCGTGAACTGTTCGAAACGTTTGCCAGGTCTTGAAGTTGCCGCGCTTTTCTAATTGCTGATCAAAAGCCATCCGTTTAATAAAATCCCACCGTTCCTCAAATTTGCTTTCTTTTAAAAACAAAAGCCCCCAAGCGGGGGCTTTTCGATCCGCGTCAAATTCTCAAATCCCCAACCGCAGCGTCGCGCGCCACTCCCGCCCCGGCAGCGGATAGCCGTCGATGATGCTGAAATGCCTGTCAAATACATTTCGCATTTCGACATGGAGCAGCGTGTTAAATTCGCCAAAAAGAATTTTCCGGCTAAGAGCAAAATTCGTCACGCGATACCCCGGCAGTGATCGGCTGTTATCGGCGTTAATGAAACGCTTGCCGGTGAATTGGAAACTTCCGCCCAGGGTAAAGCAACGCAAATTTAAATTTGCGAGCAGATCAAACTTTTCCGCCGGACGGTAAACGAGGTTTTTCCCGCTGGCTTCATTCTTCGCCGAGAGCCGCGTATAATTCGCGCGCCAGCCCAAGCGGTCGCCGTTGCTGCGCCAGGCCGCGCTCAACTCAACGCCGCTGATCTTGGCATTTTCCAAATTCACCGGTGAATAGCGAAAATTGGCGTCGCTGATCCACACGATCAAATCTTCAATTTTGGAATTGAAGCCGGCCAGCTCGAGCTGCCAATTTCCGGCGGCCGAAAATTCATACAACACACCGCCTTCGACTTCACGCCCGCGCTCCGGCAGCAAGCTCGGATTGCCCGCGACAAACGGGCCGGCCGGCCAGAACAAATCATTCATGCTCGGCACGCGAAAAGATTTTCCGAAGCTGCCGTGCACATGCAGCCGCGTCGTGCTTTGGCGGTTAAGCCCCAGCGCCAGTTTCGGACTGGCGCGATGACCGGCGTCGGGATAATCGTCGTAACGCAGCGAAGGCATGACTTTGATTTGCCAACGGCCCGGCCGCGTCCCGAGAAATGGCTGCCATTCCGCTTGCAGGAATGCGCTGCGCTGCGTGCGCTCCGGCTTGCCGAGATCGGTGCTGGTCAGGCGATAATGGCCGATCTCGCCGCCGATGAGCAGATCGAAGGTTTGATGCAATTTGGCGCGATTTTGCAGGCTGCCAAAATCAGACGCCACGTGGTGACGGCTCGCAATGGGGAAGAAGGGATCCGGATCATCATAGCGCTGATCGCGTCGCTCGGCGGAAAATTGCGCCGCGAACTGCAACAGCGGTGATAAATTCCACTCAAGCGCGGCGCTGGTGAGATGATTCGAATCCTTTTGCTGCGCATCGTCACTCAAAAAATGCAAAGAGCCCGGCACGCCTTGCTCGAGGCGATTGCGGCGATGCAAAAGTTGCACGCTGAGATCGTCGCGCAGATTTCCCGACAAACGCGCAAAAATTTCGCGGCGCTGCGAGCTGTTGTTTTGTCGCTTGATTTTTCCGGCGTCGCCGATGGGAAAATCGCCGTCGCTGACCAGACGATCCAGCGCCACCGCGCCGCGCCATTTGGCGCTGCCATAGCCGAGTTGCACGCGGCTGTTGAACGCGCCGAAACTGCCGCCGCTCGTTTGAATCGCGCTGGAAAATCCCGCCGCCGGTTGCAAGCTGCGCAGATGAATCACCCCGCCGATGGCCTCGCTGCCGTATTGCGCCGAGGCATTGCCGCGCAAAATTTCGATTTTGTCGATGCCGACCAGCGAGAACAAACTCGCGTCAACGCTGCCGCTTTGCGGATTGTTCAAGCGCACGCCGTCGGTCAGCACCAAAACCTGCCCCTCACCCGCGCCGCGCACGTTGATCGTTTTGAGGCCGTTGACGCCGCCGTATTCTTTCACAAAAACCGACTGCGATTGCGAAAGCGCTTCACCGAGATTTTGCCGCGCCAAATTTTGCGGCGAGTTGATTTCAACCAGCTCGGTTGCCGAAGGCACGCCGGCGCGCAGCGAAGATTGCCGCGTCGCCGTCACCACGGTTTCCGCAAAAAGCAGCGTCGTGGCTTCGAGTTTGATGTTCAATTCATCCTGAATCTCAGCCAGCGCGAGCGTGCAAGGGCGATATCCCATGAAACTGATTCGCAGGGAATCAGCAGCGCTGCCGGAGGCTTTGAATCGGAACCGGCCTTGAGTATCACTGATCGCGCCGCTGCCGTTGGGCATGACAAAAATGTTGGCGCCGAGCAAGGGCTTGCCGGTTTGCGAATCCGTGATCTGGCCGCGAATGATTTTTCCATTTTGCGCCATGGCCAAATTGGCCAAAAGCAAAACACCGGCGGCGCCACAAAAAAATCGTTTTGACATATCTCCTCCGCGAATGATGGAAAATGAAAATGGGAACCCCGAGGAAAGGCAGATGATTTCCACGAAGGGAGCTAAAACAAAACAGCCCCACTTCGAGGAAATGGGGCTGTTGATGTCCGCGCCAAAGAAACCGCTTCACAGCTCACTTGACCTTGCCCTCGAAGGCTCCAGTCCCGACTTTTTAAAAGCGGGAAAATGGATTGAACGCACAGGCAGGTCTCCTGACTTGCAGCGTGACAACTCGCCAAGCCTTCCCCTCGCTTGAGAGTGACTTGGCAATGAATCCGTGCTGCTCACAGTTGCGGGGCAGTCGCCGATTTTCACGGCATTCCCTATTCTTCCCGCTGGCCAAATTTTATAGCGTGCGGGACACCTGTGTTGCCATGAATATATAAAAAACCCTGCGGAAATGCAATGAAATTTTTTTCTTTTCTGGCAATCGCGGCAACCTTGACTTTAGGGTCGGGAATTTGTAAACTATATTCTCATGCGATTCATTCATTTTGCCGATACCCATCTCGGTTATTCGGATTATTCCAAAGTTGATCCCGTTTCCGGCGCGAATCGGCGGGAACAGGATTTTTACGACGCCTGGTGGCGCGTGATCAAAGCCGTCGTCGCGGAGAAACCGGATTTCGCCGTGCACGCCGGCGATTTGTTTCAATCGCCGCGGCCGAACAATCGCGCCATCGCCGTTGCGCTGGAAGGACTTTCACAATTGGCCGAGGCGAACATTCCATTCGTCGTCGTGGCCGGCAATCACTCGACGCCGCGCATTCGCGCCCTGGGAAATATTTTCGAAGCGCTCAGCGTATTGCCGAACGTTCAGGCCTGCTATCAAGGCCGCTACGAGAAATTCATCATCCGCCATCCCGCCTCCGGAAAATCCTGCGCCATTCACTGTTTGCCGCATTGCTCGCTGAGCGCGGAGTTGGAAAAAGCTTATGCGGAATTGCATATTGAATCGACGGCTTCGTGGAATATGTTGGTCGCGCACGGCGGCTGGCGATCGGTAAAAGGTGAAAATGGCCTCGATACGCGCATGGGCGAATTCAACGAACAATTTCTCGAAGATCCGGAGGCGCGTTGTGGAATTAAATTCGACTACATCGCCCTCGGCCATTACCATCGCCATCTCGCGATGAACGACCACACGTTTTATTCCGGCTCGACCGAGCGCACGAGTTTCAATGAAGCGGGCTACACCTCCGGCTACATTCGCGGCGATTTGGAACGCCGCGCGTGGGAATACGTGATGATTCCTTCGCGGCCGATGCGGCGATTGCAGCCGCTTGATTGCGCCGGCAAGACGCCGCACGAAATTATGCGCGCGCTGGAGCATCACGCCGGCGCCGAAATTCATGACGCGCTGATCTCCCTCGAATTGCAAAATCTCCCGCGCGACACCTATTTGCAGCTTGATTTGGGCGCTGTCGATCAACTCTTCGCTGCGGCTTTTCATTTTGAAAGGCAATTAAATGTGATCACCACTCTCGCCAAGGACAGCGGTGACGAGCCGCAAACTGCAAGCGCCATCGGACACATCGGTTCGCTGCGCGACGAATTCTCACGCTATCTGGCGGCGAACGCCGGCGAGACTTTGCCGCGCGAAGAGCTGGAAAAAGAAGGCTGGCGTTATTTGATGGAGGCCGAACGTGAAGAAATCGGGGAGTAAAACTGCCGCATGATTCTGCATTCACTCCGACTGCAAAATTTCCGCCGCTTTCGCCGCGCTGAAATCGAGTTTCCCGAAAATGTGATCGGCTTGTTGGGCCGCAACGGCGCCGGCAAATCGACTTTGCTCGAAGCGATGGCGTGGGCGCTTTACGGCAGCCGCGCGGCGCGAACCGACAAGCTGCAGATTCGCTCGCAATTTGCCGGTGAACGCGAGAGCTGCGAGGTGGAATTGACGTTCAAGCTCGGCGGCGAAAAGTATCGCGTGCGGCGTTCGCTGGCCGGCAAAAACGCCGCCGTCGAAGCGGCGCTGTATCACGGCGACAGCCTCGAGCCGGCCGCGGCTCGCGACAGCGGCGTCAATCAGGCCATTGAAAAACTTCTCGGACTCGATCACCGCGCGTTCGAGGCGTCGATTTTTGCCAAACAAAAAGAATTGGCGGCGTTGAGCGATTTGCAAGACGAGCAGCGCCGCAAAATCGTCAGCCGCTTGATCAATCTCGAAGCGGTTGATCGCGCGCGCCAGCATGTTTTAAGCGACGCCAACGAGAAACGAAAATTTCTCGAAGGCGCGCTGGCCGCGCAGGTTGATATTCCCACCCTCGAGCAGCAACTGGCGCAGCAACAGAAAAATTTGCAATCGGCGCAGGCGTTGTTGCGGCAGCAGGAAGAACGCGCTCGCGAATCTGCCGTTCGCCTGGAGGCGGCGCGAAAAAAATCGGATGAAGAAAGCGGCCGCCGCGATCGGTACAATCGTTGGCAGGCGGATCTCGCGCTCATTCACAGCCGGCAGCAAGAGCTGGCGCGGCAGCAGCAGCAGATTGAGAAAGATCAACAGGCAATCATCAGCGAGCAGCCCCGGCTCGAGGCGCTGCAGCCGCAGCGTGAGGAGTTCGCCAGGTTGAGCCGCGAGCGCGAGGCGCTGCTCTTGCAGCAGCAAAAATCCATTCAACTTGAAGAGAAAAAAAAATTTGCCGAAAATCTGCTGGCGCAAATTTCCGCGCGCCAGGCGGAGGCAAAGGAATGGCAGCAGCAGCTTGGCGATTTGCAAAAGCTCAGCGAGCACGAGGCCGCCGTCGAAAAACGCCATCAGCAAACTCAGGCCGATTTGCTCAAATGGCGCGCCGAAGAAAAACGGCTGAGCAATGAATTGGAAAGCATTAAAACGCGCGGCACGGATTTTAAGTCGAAATTGGAGGACGTGCAGAAACTTGGCGCGCAAAGCCCGTGTCCAGTTTGCACGCGGCCGCTGGCCGAGCATTTTCCGAATGTGGTGAAGCACTTTGATGAAGCGCTGATTAAATTGCGCCATGAATACGTACAGACAAATGAAGCGCGAAAACAAGCGGAAACGGCTTTGCGTCAAGCTGAGGCCGCCGATGAGGCGGTGCGGCAGGAACAAAAAAATCTCGGCGCGCAACGCGAACGTCTGACTCAATTGCAAAATAATTTGCTGCGCCGGCAAAACGAGATTGATGATTTGCAAAAACGCCTGCAAGAAGTGCAGAATGAAATTCACGGCCTCGGGCCGGCAACGTTTGAGGCGGCGCGATTGTCAGAGGTGAATGTTGCGCTTCGCGAAGTTGACGCGCAGGTGCAAGAATTGACAAAATTGGAAACGCACGCCGGCCGCCTGCCGGAAATCAGCCGCCGTCTGGCCGAGACGCAAAAACAAATTTTGGAATCAAAACAAAATGAAGCGGCGTTGCAGGCGCAATTGCAAGCGTTGCAATTCAACGAACAAACCTATCTGGCAATCAAACGCGAACACGAAGAGGCCAATGCAAATTACTTGCGAAGCCAACAGGAGCTTGGCGAGGCCAAAGGCCGGGTTCATGTTGCCGAGGCCGAAGTGCGCAATCTCGAACAGTCGCTCGGCAAGGCTCGCGAGCTGCAAACCGCGATTGCCCGCGCCAGGCGCGAGGTGACGGTGCTCGATTCGTTGCAGGAGCATTTGAAAATTTTCCGCGCGGAGTTGGGCGGCCGGTTGCGGCCTTTGATTGCCGACCGCGCCTCCGAGCTGCTGCGGATGATTACCGCCGGGCGTTATAGTTTGTTGGAGCTGGACGAGTCTTATAATATTTTTCTCTACGACCGGCGCGAACGTTACGGGATTGCGCGTTTTTCCGGCGGCGAGCAGGATGTAGCCAATCTCTGCCTGCGCGTGGCGATCAGCCAGGTCATCGCGCAGCGCTCGGGCAAGCCGCCGCTGCAATTTATCGTGCTCGATGAAATTTTCGGCTCGCAGGATGAAGAGCGCAAAATGATGGTGTTAGCCACTTTACAACAATTGAGTAATTATTTTCGGCAGATTTTTCTGATTACTCATATCGAGAGCATCAAAGAAAATTTGCCGGTGGTTTTGCAAGTGGAAATGGTTGGGGAGGCGAGCGAGGTGAAGGTGATGTAGTGAAATAAATTTTAAATTTTCAATTGAAAATTTAAAATTGAAAATTTTTGAATATTACCACGAAAATGAACCGGAGTACAATGCTTTAGCATTGCAACGGTGAACCGCTGCACTCCGATTTTCATCATTGTGGGTGCCGCAGCCGCAGCATGGACATTATCCTGAAAACAAAATGCCCCTCATCACCGGCAAAATGCAAATCAGCCACACGGTTTATTTTGCCGTGCATTCGCCCGAAGGCAACGGCCCGCATCCAACGTTAGTCGTCTTGCACGGCTTTGGCCAGCGTGCGGATGAGTTCATCAAAATTTTTGAGAAACTGCCGTCGCAAGGGATTCTCGTGGCCGCGCCGCAAGCGCCGCATCAGTTTTATCCGCGCTTTCCAGCGCGTGAGGTCGGATTCTCCTGGCTCACGCGTTACGAGCGCGATCAATCGATTGCGGATTTCATCGGCTACATACAGCAGTTCCTCGCGTTGTTGAAAACCGAACACGCCGCTGATTTGACGCGGCTCTACGTGCTCGGTTTTTCGCAGGGCGTGTCGATGGCCTATCGATTTTGGGTGCATCGCGCCGCGCCGGTACGCGGCGTCATCGCGTGCAGCAGCGATCTGCCGCCGGACGTGGCCGAACGTCTCGGTTCTACACCGCCGGCGCCAATCCTGCTCGTTCATGGCCGTGACGATCAAATCGTACCGATTGCCAAATCACGCGAAGCCGGGGTGATCTTGCGGGCGCATGCCATTCCCGTCGAGCTGCTTGAGTTTGACGGCGGGCATTATGTTCCGTCGCAGGCGATTGATCGCGTGGCGCAGATGATTGCAAACCTGCGGTAGATAAAATCCGTCTCAATTCATTTTCTGTTTGCATGATTGAAGGCGGCGGCGTATATTCATTATGCCCATACGACTTGGTTGAACCGATGAAAAAGCAAACGAAAAAGTTTCATCCCATGCTGCGCCAGCTCACGCGCGAGCTGAAAAAAATGTACGGCGACCGGCTGAAGAAGATCGTGCTGTTTGGCTCCCACGCCCGCGGCGAGGCGACGCCGGAAAGTGATATCGACATTTTGGTTGTTCTGGAAAATCTAAAAAGTACTTACAAGGAAGCCGGCCGGCTTAGTCCCCTTCTTGCGGATCTCAGCCTTAAATATGACATCGTGCCCTTCTGCCTGCCGATCCGTTTCACCGAATATGAAAAAGCCGACACGCCTTTACTTGCAAATGTGCATCGCGACGGGGTTGTTGTATATGGATAAAAGTATTTCCAGATTGCTGCGGCTTGCGCAGGAAAGCATTCAGGGCGCACGAGTGTTGCTTAAGGAAAATTTTCCGGGACAATCAGCTTCACGGGCATACTATGCGATGTTTTATGTTGCGCAAGCATTGCTTTGGTCCCGTGGCGTTTCGTTTTCCAAACATAGTGCGGTTATTGCGCGCTTCGGGCAAGAATTTGCAAAAACAAAAAAGCTCGATCCGATCTATCATCGCTATCTCCGAGATGGTTTTGAAACGCGACAAATCGCCGATTATGGGGTGACAGAAGATATTACTCGCAAACAAGCTTCCGAACTTATTCGTCACGCCGGCAAATTCCTGCGTGAAGCCAGAGCTTTCCTTCGCAAGAGCAAATGAGAATAATCCTTCAATCTCGCCCAACCCCGAGCGCGTCGGCGACGCGGTTGATGTAGTTGAACCAGGCCGCGATGAGCGTAATCTGCAAGATCGCTTTATCGTCAAAACCGGCAGTCCGCAAACGTGTATGATATTGCGGCGTGATGCGCGTCGCATCCTTCGTCAACTGCACGACGTAATCCAACATGGCGCGTTCCGCCTCGGAGATCGGCGCCCGTGAGTAATCCTCCCGCAGCGCGGCAACAATTTCCTCTTCCAAAGTAACCCGACGCAGAAACTCTGCGTGCGAGGTGATTCAGTAATGGCAGCGGTTGGTGACGGAAACCATCGTGGCGATCATCTCGTGCTGCCGTCGCGTCAGCGGCAAATCCGGCGACATGAGCACGCCGAAGGTTGAAAAGGCATGCTGAAGCGCCTCCGGAATCAAGCTATGCGAGGCCACGATGCTGGAAGTGCCGTCGCCGGTTGGATGAACCGGTGTGTCATATTCAATGGGGTAGAGTTCCTTCTGCGCTTCAATCGCATGCCGCAGTTTCTCATCTGCTTCGGGGAGGGGAATAGTTCGGATCCAGGTCATGTGCAATGCCTCTTTGTTTATGAAATGATTGCGAAACAATTGGGAAAATACATTAGCATAAATTGCATGGAAAAGCAAGCGAAAATTCAAAGATGAAGTATCAACACAAAAGCCCCGCTTCAAAAAACGGGGCTTTCGTATTCATCCAAACATCACCGCCACAAAACTCATGTTACTCTCAATTCCTCAAAAAACCCCGCCAGATCCGCCATCGGCTTGCCCTCGGCGTCGGCGATGGTGCGGCGGGCCGGGGCGGCGTCGAAATAATTTTTGATGCGCTCGGCGATCCGCAGATCGTAGCTCGGCACTGTGTCGTTCTTCAAAAACACGCCGACCGGCACGCGCTCGCCCCATTCCATCGCCTTTTCGATGAAATGTCCAAGCTTGGTTTGAATTTCCGCGTCATCGGTATTGGGGCCAATCGCCGGATCATAACCGTTTTGATTGAGCTTGTAAACACGGGGCAGCGCCTTGCCGGTCTGCGGATCCTTGCGGTCATCGCCGCCGTACCAATCCTTGGTGTTGATGTCATTGTAAGTCGGGCACGGCTGCAGCACGTCGATGTACGCCGAGCCTTTGTGCTCGATGCCCAGGCGGATCAGCTCGCGCAGATGTTTCACGTCGTAAGAATAACCGCGCGCAATAAAAGTGAATCCGGCCGCCAGCGCCAGCAACAGCGGATTGACGCCGTCGTTGATATTCGGCTGCGGCAGCGATTTGGTTTTCACACCGAACCGCAGCGTCGGCGAGGCCTGGCCTTTGGTCAAGCCATAGACGCCGTTGTTAAACAGGATGTAGGTGAAATCGACATTGCGGCGGCCGGCGCTCACAAAATGTCCGACGCCGATGCCGAGTCCGTCGCCATCACCGCCGGCGGCAATCACCGTCAAGTCCGGATTCGCCAGCTTGGCGCCAACGGCAAACGGCAGCGAGCGGCCGTGCAAGGTGTGAATGCCATAGGTATTGACAAAATGCGGAATCTTGCTCGAACAGCCGATGCCCGAAAAAATGACGACGCGATGCGGCGCGATTTGCATATCCGCCAGCGTCAATTGCACCGAGCTCAAGATGCCGAAGTCGCCGCAGCCGGGGCACCAGTCGTTGTGCGCCTCGGTTTTGTAATCGGCAGGTTTATATTGAACGGGAGAAGTTGCAAGTTCAAACGCCATAGGTCAACACCACCTTTCTGGAAGTCGTTTTTTTCGTGACAATATTCTTGACGCTTTCGACAATCTCGTCTCGGGAGATCGGGCGGCCATTGTATTTGACGATAAGATGCTGCAGCGCGATGCCGGTGTGCTCGCGGACGACGCCGGCAAATTGCGCCAAATAATTCATCTCGACGCCGATGGTCGTTTTGGCGCGGCGTAAAATATCGGCGAAGTCGTCTGCCGGCAGCGGATGAATCAACCGCGCTTGCAGGAAATTCACCGCAATGCCTTCGTCTTGCAACACTTTCATGGCATCAAGAATCGCGCCTTTGGTCGAGCCCCAACTGACAATGGTGACCGGCGCATTGGGATCGCCAAAGAAATTGAATTTCTCGCGACGCGGAATCTCTCCGGCTGCGGTTTCCAGCTTGCGCATGCGCTTATCCATCATCATCACGCGGTTCGTCGGATCTTCAGTGATGTGGCCGATTTCATCATGCTCGTCGCCGGTGTTCCAGAAAATGCCGTGCTTCGAGCCGAGAAAAGAGCGCGGCGAGACGCCGTCTTCGACAAACGCAAAGCGCTTGTACCCGCCGTTTTGCAAACTCGCCAATTCGGCCTCGCTCAAAATTTTTCCGCGTTTGAGGCGAAGCTTGTCGAGATCGAACATCGCCACGGTTTGCGTGGAATTGGCCAAAGCTTTATCAACGAGATGAACCACGGGCGTCTGATATTGTTCGGCATAATTGAAGGCGTGGACGGCGTCGTGAAAGGCTTCGTCGATATCACCCGAAGCCAACACGAGACGAGGAAATTCGCCATGCGCCGCATGCAAGGCAAAGCGCAGATCGCCCTGCTCGTGGCGCGTCGGCAAGCCGGTTGCCGGACCGCCGCGCGTATACAGCGTGATGACCACCGGCACTTCATTCATGCCGGCCCATCCCGTGCCTTCGGCCATCAGCGAGAACCCCGGCCCCGAAGTGGCAGTCGCAGTGCGCGCGCCGGCCAAGGCCGCGCCAATCGCCATCGTGAGCGCGGCGATTTCGTCTTCGGTTTGCACGACGACGATGGAGCCGGTCTCGGGATCACGGCCATTCTCGTCGCCATTTCGCAACGGAAAAACCTCGTGCGATTCGAGATAGACGCTTTCGTCGCTCGCAGGCGTAATCGGATAGTACGTTTGAAACGTGCAGCCGCCGGCGAGTTTCCCCAGCGCAATGGCTTGGTAGCCGGTTAGGTAGAGCCGGCGCTCGGCCGTTTTGACTTTGCGCAATTTGCAAGGGAACTGCGCGGCGAATTGGCTGCGGCCAAAATCGTATGCCTTCTCCGCCGCTTTGATATTCATGGCGATGACTTTGGTCTTGCCTTTGAATTGCGCCTCGAGGGCGGGGCCGAGCATGTCGAAATCATATTCCAGAATGCCGAGCGAAACCGCCACCGACAGCGTGTTCAGCATTTTCTTGGCGCGGCTGCTATCGACATCCAGTTCCTGGATGAGCGCATTCACAAAGTCGTCATAAGCCGCCGGAAACATTTTCACGCCGCGGCGCTCGGCCATTTTGAGCACGCCGGCCATGGTGGCCGGCAATTCTTCGCGGCGCAATTTTTCCAGCAGCGGCTTGGTGACTTGCGGCTCGAGGGTGTTAAGCTTGTTGATCGGGGTGTCGCGTAAGGCAGGATCGAAGATGATAGCGCCCCCGGACGCGACTTCGTGGCCGTGACGGATCACCGTCTCGGCATCGAAGGTGACGAGCAAATCAACCGTGTCGACGTGCGAGCGCACGGTTGTTTCGGCGACGCGGACCTGAAAATAACTGTGCTCGCCGATGATGTTGGAGTAATACTCCCGTTTACCGTAAACATGGAGACCACCGTAGGTGCAGGCTTTGGCGAAGATGTTGGCGGCAGAATCGACACCACTGCCCTGCGCGCCGCCGGTCATCCATGAAAGCTGGTTCTGACGCATTGCTTCCTCCGGATCGAAAATTATGAGAAAAAATTTTTTCGCCAAAAAATTTTGAGCTACGCCCGTGGCTGCGCACCAAGGCTCGGTCCCGAATGGTCGGGATCAGGGTCTTGCATGACTGCAGTCGCTTGGGAAATGTTTATCAGTTTATCGCCTCCTTATCTTTAAAAACGTTCACCAATGCTTGTTTTCAAATCTTTTTCACGCGCTCATTTCCGCTGCTGCCGGCTTCCCTACGGGCGTAGCCTCAAGAGGCGCATAATATTTTTCCCACACCCATTGCACAATTTCCGGCATGGCGGCGTTTTTCACGCGCGGATCACAAATGAGGGTGATTTTGCCGTACCCTTCTACAGACTCCAAAGAAAATCGCCTCGGAATTGGCTTTTCTTTTAGTCCTTTGAGAATAAGATGATAGATTTCAGGAAAATCTAAACACATAAAGGCAATAATTTCTCCGCTCTTTTTATCGCGACCAATTTCAAGGCCCAATTGGCCCTCATCACCGTAGACAATGCGTTTGGAATGGCCGAATATAAATTCAACCACGCCACTAAATATTCTTATTTCCATTTTTTCCATTTGAAGCCACCTCGTAAAAAAAGAAACTCGCTTGTCAAAATCCGTTCTTGTTTGAGGCCTTTAACGTTTGGGGCTTCGTACATCGTGGCCACAAATCTTACTTCATTTTTCACCTGGACAGCAACAGCAAGAAGTATTTTCCCATAAGATTTGTAAAAAATATGCGTCTTTAGATTGTCGGGGTTGGGTGTCACTAAATCTGGATTGCTCAAGATATAAGCAATGTCATTTTTGTGTTTTGAAGCAATAGGGTGTTTCTCAATATGTTGAAGCGCGTATATAGAGACATAAGCCTTATAGCCCAAAGGCGTTAAAGTTGCGTAGAGAATTTCATTGACTTGGTTATTGTGATCAATGAATGTTACTCCTGCACATGAGAAATCCCTCTCCGCCAACGCCTGTTCGCGGTTGGGCGGTATCCATTTTCCTGCTTCGGATGGCTCGATGACCCTATCCTCCTCCGATTGCTTCGGCTCGTTTGCGACTGTGAAGATATGTTAGCACGAATCGTTGTGAAAAGCAAGCGAAAATTTTCACGATCCCAACAGTTTCTCCGCCACTTCCCGCACGCCTTTCACCACTACGGTCGGCCCGTAATCAGGTTGTTCTTCTCCAGCATACACCGGCCGGCGAAGCCACGCGCTGTGCATGCCCGCGGCTTTCGCGCCGGCAACATCCGTATGCTGCAAATCGCCGATATGCAAACACGCCTGCGGTTGAACACTAAGACCCGCGAGCGCCAGATTAAACATCTGCGGATGCGGCTTGGTTTTGCCAACTTCGCCGGAGAAAATCAGCGCGCGAAAACAGCCGAGAATTTTGTACCGCGCGAAGATTTCCCGCAGCACGCGGCCGGGCGTCCACGCCGTGTCGGAGATCAGGGCAAGCGGATAATTTTCCGCAAGGCGCTGCACCGCTTCGAGCGCGCCATCCAACGGTTGCGGGTCTTGATACGCTTCTTCAAAATACTGCCGCACGCGCTCAAAACTTTCTTTTGGCAAATCGGCGTTGAGATAACGCAACATTTCCCGTAAGCCCTCTGCCGCGCCGAACGCGATTTGTTTGGCCCACAAATCGTCAAAATATTGCCAGGCGTGTTTGTACGCGGCGCGCATTCGTTCCGGTGAAATTTGGTAACCGCAACGTTGCAATTCGTCGCGCAAAAAATTCTGCCGGCCTTCGCTATACAGAATGGTATCCGACGGCGCCTGCTTGTCGTCGAGAAGCGTTCCCCATAAATCAAGCGAAATCGCTTTCACCTCGCGGCGCAAATTTTGCCAAACGATCTCGTTGTCGGCTGATTCGATTTTAGAAACTTCTTTTTTCGAGCTTGATTCGCCAACGGCATTTAAATCCGGTGTCATGTCTTTTTTTTACGATAGTGATGCAAAAATTAAAAACATTTCCCACCGATTGAGGAACCCCAGCGATAACTTGCCAAAAAATCTGTGGGATTTTTCAATCCGTGGGTTTAGCGTATTTTTCAAAAAATCTGCCGGCGTTTTCACCTCATCTTTTTGTCATAAAAGCGCCTTCACCAAATTGAGCTTCGAAAACTCGCCCTGCGACATCCACGGCCAGACGCCCTCCTTGCCGAGCACGGCGTCGCGAATTTTTTCCGGCTCCCAGCCTTTTTGACGCAGCGCTTTGATGTGCTGCTGAATTTCCTCATAAAACGCGAGTTTCTTGTTCAGGACTTCGGCGGGGTTGTCGAAAATCTTGCCGCTGCCGCAGAACAGGCGTTGCAAGGGCAAGGCAACGACACGGCGAAGCGAATCCATCGCCGCCAGAACGTCTTCATCAAAGCGGAGGACGCGGACTTTTACGCTCAAAAACAAATCGCCGCTGAACAGCCAGCCTTGCTGCGGCTCGTAAAGGCCGATATGATCCGCCGAATGGCCGGGAAGATGCAAAACTTGAAACGAGTATTTCGGCGTGGAAATCGTCGCACCGATCGCGGCGGGATGCGCCGGTTTCGGCACGCCCCAAACGACGTCGCGATACGGCTTGAGTTTCTGCGGAGGTTTTTCGATCAACGGCAGCGCGAGCTGATGCGCCAAAGCTTTGAGGCCTCGACGCTGCTCGAAAAGATAATTCGCGCCGACGTGATCCTCGTGATGATGGGTGTTGACAATTTGCTCGACGTTCTGTTTTTGCAGCCTCTGATAAAATTGTTCGGCTAAATAATCAAACCCGGTGTCGATGAGCAGGCCATCAACAAAATACGCCGCCACGTGATAGAGATTTCTGCCTAAAATCGTGCGAGCCAGGCGGTATTGCGTGACGGCGTCGCGCTGGGTGGTTTGGAGCATGAAAGCTAAAATTATTTCTCTTAAACTTCTACAACACGCCCTCGACGAATTTTCAATTTGACGATCTCAGGCTTGATTCGCCGCAGGGCCTTGTTCAATTTCTCGTCGAAGGCGCGAAATGAGTTTATCAGCCGCCGGATGAAACATAACCTTTTTCAAAAAACCAGAGGCCCAGACTCCGCTGTCCAACAGAGCAATGTGCGCCATGTTCACCCCTTTTTCGATTTATGGCGTGGACGTCGTACCGCAGGTGAAGAATTTCTTTCTCTTCGGATATCTTTTGTAACGTTGGTCACATACCCGACGTTGATTTGCATCGCGCGGAATTTTGCAATTATTTTCTCCGCATCATAAGCCGGTTCTGTTGGCATCGGTTTGACTGATCGCAACTGCACTTCGATAACGGCTTTGCCATTTTCTTCACGATAATCCAACACTGGCAACTTGCCGAGGTTTTTCTGCCGCATCACTTCGACTAAGGTTGAAGTTTGCATGTTCCATCTGTTAAGTTGAAATCTTCCTGCATTCCTACTCCTACTCGTTCTCGTACTCTTACTCGCTATTGATGAAGCCGCGCTTAAAAAGCGAGTGAGAGTAGGAGTAGGAGTAGGAGTAGGAGTAAGCGTAGGAGATAAATGAAAAGTTGAGTCGTTTTACAATTTCTCCGCAATCGCTTTTGCCTGCAGGAACAGCAAAAGATAATCACGGCCGCCGGCTTTGGAGTCGGTGCCGCTCATGTTGAAGCCGCCGAACGGGTGGCCGCCGACCAGCGCCCCGGTGCATTTGCGATTCAAATAGAGATTGCCGCAGTGAAATTCTCGCTTGGCTTTTTCCAGTTTGGAACGATCGCGGGTGTACACCGCGCCGGTGAGGCCGAAGTCGGTGGCGTTGGCAAATTTAATCGCTTCATCAAAGTCGCGCGCCTTGGTCACCGCCAGCACCGGGCCGAAGATTTCTTCACAAGAAATTCTCGCCGTCGCGGGAACATCCTTGAAAACCGTGGGCTGGATGAAATGACCCGAGTCCGGGCCTTTCTCGCCGCCGGTCACGAGCTTGCCTTCTTTTTTGCCGAGTTCGATGTACTCCATAATTTTCTCCTGCGCGCTGCCGCTGATCACCGCGCCCATCCAGTTGGCGGGGTTTTTCACCGGGCCGACGGTGATTTTGCGCACGCGCTCGGCGAGGCGCTGCACGAACTCGTCGTACACTTTTTCGTGAATAATCGCGCGCGAGCAGGCGCTGCATTTTTGCCCTTGAAAACCGAAGGCGCTCACCGCCACGCCTTCCACCGCTGCGGCCACATCCGTGTCGTCATCCACCACGATCGCGTCTTTGCCGCCCATCTCGGCGATGACGCGCTTGACCCAGATTTGCCCTTTCTGCGGCGTCGCGGCGAGCTGGTTGATGTGCAGGCCAACTTCCATCGAGCCGGTGAAGGCGATGAAGCGCGTTTTCGGATGCCCCACCAAATAATCGCCGATCACACCGCCGCTGCCGGGAATGTAATTCAACACGCCCTCGGGCAAGCCGGCTTCCTGGAAAATTTCGACGAGTTTGTAGCCGATCACCGGCGTGTCGCTGGCGGGTTTCAACAGGACGGGATTGCCAGTGACGATTGCGGCGCTCGCCATGCCGGTGAGAATCGCCAGCGGAAAATTCCACGGCGGAATCACCGCGCCGACGCCGAGCGGAATGTAGACCAACTCGTTGTATTCGCCGGGCACCGGCGTAACCGGCTGGCGCTCGGAATAGCGCAGCATCTCGCGGCCATAAAAATCGAGAAAGTCAATCGCCTCGGCGACGTCGGCGTCGGCTTCGTTCCAATTTTTGCTCGCCTCCATGATCATCCACGCGGCAAGCTCGAGCCGGCGGCGGCGCATAATTTCCGCGGCTTTGAAGATCACGATGGCGCGCTCTTTCGGATCGACGTTTTTCCACGACGCGAAGGCGCGCCAGCCGGCTGCCATCGCCAGTTCGACTTCTTTTTTGCCGGCTTTGTGAAACGCGCCGACGACTTGCGTTTTTTCGCCGGGATTGTAAGATTTGAAAAGATCGCCGGTTTTGACGTCCTTGCCGTTGATGAACAGCGGATATTCGCGCGAGAACTGGCTCTCGACGAATTTCAACGACTCTTCCATCGCCTGTTTGTTGGCAGGTTGCGAGAAATCGAGAAAAGCGGTGTTTTTGAATTCGGGTAACATGATCATCTCCTTATCGGAAAAAATTCTGCACGTTCTTTGTTGACTCACGACCAAATTTAACACGAGACGCGGAGCACACTGAGATGACACGGAGACCAATATTTCTTATCAAAAGTTTTTCTCCGCGACACTCCCTACGGGCGTAGCCGGGAACTCTGTTGCTCCATGTTCGAAAAAGTTTTTGTTTATTTCGCCTTTAACTTCGTTTGTAACACTGAAATCGCTGCTTCGCATTCATGATCGCCGGATGTCGATAAGCGCAGCGCTTCCTGAAAAAGCGCGAGGGCTTTTTCGTATTTGGCGTCGCCTTCGAAGGGCTTCGCCTGCAAATGCAAAATTTCGCCTTCTTCGCGCAGCAGGGAGGCGAGCGCTTTGATTTTTTCTTTTTCGCCGAGCAGCATGATCAAAGTCGCCGCGTCCATTTGATCGACCAGCTCGCCGTTGAGTCCCAAAAGCTGATCGTAAGCGTTTTGCGCCATCTGTAACGCCTCGGCATAATTTTGCGCATTCTTCGCAAAAAGAATTCTCGCGATGACGCTGGAAAGCTGCGAGATCATGCGCATGAGGTAGTCGCGTTCGATCAAGTTGGTTGGTCGGTTTGGCAGTTGGCCGGTTTGACGGTTTCAAAACAAGCTGACTGGTCAACTCACTAACTGTCCAACGGACCAACCCTCTAACAGTCAAACCGTCCAACGTTTTTTCGTAACAAAAAAAGGCGCACCCGCCGGGGCACGCCTTTTGTCATTTTACTTCCTCCCGGCTTTATTTTTTGCCGCCGAGAACGGCGTCTTTGCTCGCTTTGGCGATGCGAAACTTGAGCACGGTCTTGGCCGGAATGTGGATGGGTGCGCCGGTTTGCGGATTGCGGCCCATGCGGGCTTTGCGCTTGACCATGACCAGCTTGCCGATATCCGGAATCGTGAAGCCGTGCCTGGCTTCTTTGGCCGCGACTTTCGCGAGTTCCGTGAAGAATTCGGTCACTTGCGCTCGCGTCAGGTCGAACTTTTCAGCAAAGTGGCCCACGAGCTGTCCTTTCGTCATCCCTTTTTTTGCTGCCATAATGCGTTTTTCTCCTCTAATAGAAGGTGATAGATCATGTAGGTAAAAACAAACTGCGGGTTATCGAAGCGTTGTTTCCGGCTGGCCGCGCCGCAAATCACGGCCTCGTTTCGACCGCTTGAAATCAGGCTCAAACGCCATTAAGATAGTCATAAAAACAGGCGAAGGCAAGCTTTTTCTTTATTGATGCGGTTAAAATTGCATTTTTAAAAAACGGACCGTTTGTTCGCCAACGAAACACTGTCCGCTACCGCCGTTGTAATTTGTGCGTTTTATTTTCATTTCGATATCGTAATGGCATTAGAGTCTTGTTTTTTCAGTTCCGAATTGCAGCACCTGTAAGCCGGCGCTGGCATGTCGTTTGTAATGAGTGAAAAAGTCAGTTACAAAATCCTAAACCTGGCCGCCCCGCTTTGTCCAAATCGTTTTGGCCACTGCACAAGCGGTGTGAGACTGCGTCCGTCGGAGATTCTATGACATGGAGCTTGCATCGTGAGAATTTCATCCGTCACTCACACGTTACGGGAGCGGGTCTGCGGAAAGCCGCATGGTTACCGGCAGACCCTGGTTGGGAAAAAAGACGAAATTTGGCCCTCGTCGCTTCTTCTCAACCGGCTGGCAAGAGGGTTCGTTCTGGGAGCATTCCTTTATATCATTTCATTTGCCGTTCCTGCGGTTGTCGCCCAAACGCGTTTGAGCAAAACGAATGACGGCGCCGGGATCGCCGGCACCGCGAAGTTTGAAGACAACTTCGACGGCGGCAGCACGAATTTAAGCACCAATTGGTTCGCACATCCGGCCTACAAAATCAAAGTCAAAACCGTCGGTGCGAAGAAACTCGGGCAGGCGGTGAACACGGCGACCGGCCCGGAAAACGACTTTTGGAACAAGTTCGTCGCCCTTCCGAAAACCATTACCAACCCCAATATCGTCAAAATCGTTTTCGGCGACAATGCCGATCCGGTCGGCCGCGTGTTTACCGGCTTTGCTTTGATGTTGGACAAGCCCGACACCACTGCCGACGGGTATCTGCTCTTCCATTATAACGAAGGCGCGCGCAATCAGCTTCGTCTTTTTAAAATGACGAAAGCCGTTCCCACCGAAGAAATCGCCTCGGTCGACGTGGAGTTGACGACGGCGGATATCGGCGATACGCTGGGGGTGGAAATGACCAGCGATGAAGCCGGCCATCATTTCCGCGTTACGATCAACAGCAAGGAAGTCGGCATTATCGACGACCCCAACAAAGTGCGCGGCAAAGATCCGGGCAAAACGTACTATGCCGGTTTCATGATCAACGGCAACACCAGCAACGGCGTGGATTATTTTTATTCGGCGCGCACGATCGACAATGTGCCGCCGAGCACGGTGACGGATTTGTCCGTGGTGACGGTTTCGGCTTCTTCGGCGATTTTAAAGTGGAAAGCCCCGGGCGAAGACGCCAATCAGGGGACGGCCAACAAATATGATTTGCGGTATTCCACTTCCCCGATCAACAACGAGAATTTTGCGGAGGCGACTGGTGTCGCCACCGCGCCCAAACCGGCCGCGCCGGGGACGACCCAATCCACCACCGTCAGCGGTTTGAACGGCGGCACGACGTACTATTTTGCCCTAAAAACCTCAGATAAAGCCGGAAATATTTCGGCCTTGTCGAATGTCGTTTCCGCAACGACGATTACCGTGAATGTGGTGACGGATGATTTCAACCGGCCCGGTCCCGGCCTCGGTTCGGCGTGGAAAGCCGATGCTGATATGAAAATCGTTGCGAACGCGGTGCAGAATGCCTCGAACGCCGACGGCTTTCGCCTCGCCATTTTTGACGCCGTCAAGAATCCGACGGAAGTGTCGATGAAATGGGGGCCGAACACCACGCCGGAGGGCCGGAAGTTCAGCGGCCTAGTCGTCATGGCGAGCGGCGGCGTGAACAGCAACGGCTATTTTATTCAATATGTCGATCCCGACAGCTCGTTTTTGTTGTGGCGCGTGGCCGACGGCCAAATTGTGCTCACAGGCGCCGTTGATGATGGCCCGGCCTCCGGCAAGCGGCCAACCGCCGGTTCGGTGATGAAAGTCGAAATCAGCAGCGACGCCGGCGGCAACAATTTTCAAATTTATTTCAACGATCAACCGGCGCGGCTGCTCAAAGATCCTAATAAGCTCGAAGGCCTTGGCTCGCCGCTGTATGCCGGGTTCATGTTGGACAGCAAGCTCGGCGAGGAAAATGCGATTGACGAATTTAGCGTCGCGGTGCCGGTGGGCCGGCCGAAACGCTTGGATGTGTTCGAAGGGAATAATCAAATCGGTTCCGTCGAGCAGCCGCTTCCCAATCCTCTGGCGGTCCTGGTCAGTGACAGCACCGGCAATCCGGTGCCGAACGCGCCGATCTCGTTTGAAGTCGGCGCCAATAGCGATGCGGTGGTGAACAGCCCGCCGATTTTGGACGGCAATATTCGTCTGGAAGCCGAACTGGGAAAATTCAACCGCCCGATGGAAGTGCGCAGTGACGACAATGCCGGCGGCGGCAAATACGTGATCTATCCGGACGGTTTCGAAGCCGACGCGGCCGACACTTTCCACGTCGACATCACGCAGGCCGGCGCCTATTTTATGTGGGTGCGCAGCCTCAAAACCGGCAGCTTGGGCAATTGGGATGTGATCATCGATAACAATCCCGCCATTCTTTATGACGTTTATCATAACAACGACATCCCGGGCTGGAATTGGGAATTGTTGTCCGATCGCGGCGCCGGCTCTCCCTCCAATCCTGAAATCAATCCGGTGACTTTCAATTGGGAAGCGGGCAAACACAAAATTATTTTTAGAGTGCGTTATTCCGAGCTGGGGTTGGACAAAATCATTCTCACCACCGATCCGGCTTTTGTTCCGGCCGGCAAGGAAGAATTGGGGTTCGTGTCGGATAAAAACGGCGTGGCGCGCGCGGTGATCACCCTGGGGAAAAAAGCCGGGGCTTTCACGGCGCAGGCAAAGTTTGGCAATCTGGCGCCGGCGACGTTTAATTTTACTGCTACCGGCGGCAATGCCGCCAGGCTCGATAAAACCAGCGGCGACAATCAAACCGGGCCGGCCGGGCAGCAACTGGCGAATCCACTGGTGGCGACGGTTCGCGACGCTAACAACAATGCCGTGGCAAATTACGCGGTGGATTGGGTGGTGATCGAAGGCAACGGCAAGCTGAGCGCTTATCGCAGCGTCACCGGTTTGGACGGCAAGGCGCAAACCTTTTTGACGTTGGGCAATCAATCGCCCACCAACAAGGTGGAAGCGCGTGTAAATTTATCCGGAACGCTGCCGGTTTTCACGGCGACGACGATTTCCGGCCTGGCCACGTCCGCCAGCATTGCCGGCGGCAATGGCCAATCGGCGACTGTGCGCACGGCGCTGCCGAATCCGCTTTCCGTGAAAGTCGCGGACGGCAACGGCGGCGGTGTGGCGAATTATCCGGTTGAATTTATCGTCACGCGCGGCGGCGGCGCTTCGAGCGCTTCCAATCGGGTGACGAACCCCGGCTTTGAAAATACCATCGGCAACACGGCGGCGCCGGCGAATTGGACGCTCGACGGCTCGCCGACGCTCAATGAAGTGCAAGCGTCAACCAATTCGCCCAAAGCCGGCAGCCGCAGCTTGAGCGTGAATGCGAACCGCAACGGCGTCGGCGTGTCGCAAAACATTTCGTATCTGGCGAACGTCGGTTACACGCTCTCATTCTATGCGAAGGTGACCGGCGGCGCGGCGCGGGTGACGTGGCAGATGGAAACCGAGCAAGTGATTGACATGACGTCAGCAAGCACGAAAAACAATTGGCAGTTTTACACGATTTATGCGAACAGCCCGGCCGCCGGAAATCGCGCGCTTTCATTTCGGACCAACGGCACGGGCGTCTTTTTCATTGACGACATTAAAATTTTGCCGAACACCGGCAGCAACGGCCAGCTCCAGTTTGACTGGACCATGGGCGACACAGCGATGACGCAGCAAGGTCAAGCTTTGATTTTGAATGGCGCGAATCATTTGGCCGGCTCGCCGCTGAATTTTACGGCGACCGCCAGAGCCGGCGCGGCCGCGAAAATGACCAAACAAAGCGGCGATAATCAGGCCGGCGCCGCCAATCAACCGCTGCCGTCGCCGTTTGTGGTGAAAGTGGCTGACGCTGGCGGCATCAACGGCGTGCCGAATGTGAGCGTCACGTTTCAGGTGCTCAGCGGCGGCGGCAAGCTTACCGGCAATGTGACGACGCAAACTTTGACAACCAAAGCCGATGGCACCGCGGAAACGACATTGACGCTCGGGCCGCAATCCGGCGTGACCAGCAAGGTCAAAGCCTCTGCCGCCGGCATTGCCAGGGCGGATACGTTCTCGGCGCTGGCCGCGATTCCAAACAGAATTGCCAAAGGCCCCGGTACGCCGCCGACAACCGGCTCGGCTGGCCGCAAAATGGTGACGCCGCTGGTGGTGCGAGTTTTTGACGTCAGCAATAAAATCATCGCCGGCTATCCGGTGACGTTTACGGTTAAAGAAGGCGGCGGCACGATCAACGGCGGCACGACGGCGGTGATCCCGACGGATATGAACGGCGACGCCAAAGCGTATCCGGTGCTCGGCACCGCGATCGGCGCGAGGAATCGCCTCGAGGCCTCAGTCCTGCATGAAAATAAGCCCGTCACCAATTCGCCGCTGAGTTTTGTCGTGCGCACCGTCGGTTTGAAATCGCTGAGTTTGGTTTCGGGCAACAATCAATCCGGCGTGGTCAGCTCGCCATTGACACAGCCGCTCAAAGTCAAAGTGGCGGATTCACTCAACGCCGGCATCAAAGATCAAAACGTGATTTTCACCGTGACCGCCGCGAATGGCAAAGTCAACGGCCTGCCCGGTCAGGGCGCCTCAACGGTCACGGTCAAGACGGATACGGGTGGGGTAGCAAGCGTCACGTGGACGCTTGGACCTACGCCGGGGGTAAACAACAATAAAGTCCAAGCGTCCACCACTCCGGCGCTCAGCGGCTCGCCGGTGACGTTTCAGGCCAGCGCGGAAACCGGCGTGCCGAAAAATTTGGTGAAAGTCACCCGCGACAGCAGCTCGAGTATGGTGAGCAGCACGATGCCGTTGACCGTTAAAGTCACCGACATCGGCGGCAATCCGAAAGCCGAGGTGAATGTGACGTTCACGATCAAATCCGGCGGCGGCAAAGTCAATAACGCGGCCACGGCGACAATTAAGTCGCAGGCGAATGGCCAGGCGACGGTGACGTTGCTGCTCGGCCCGACTGCGGGCGCGTTCATCAACGTGATTGAAGTGAAGGCGTTGTTCAACGGCGCGAATTTAACCGGCTCGCCGATGACGTATCGGATTACCGGCACCTCGAGCAAGGCGCAGGCGTTGCGCTCGCCGTCGGGAAATCGCCAAACCGGGCCGGCGGGAGAGGTCTTGCCAAAACCCTTGCGCATCAAAGTTGAGGACAAAGAGGGCAATGGCGTCCCCAATCATCCAGTCATTTTCAAAGTCATCCGCGGCGAGGGCGATTTCGGCAACGATAGAGCCAACATAACGGTGCCCACCGATGCCGGCGGCTTCGCGCAAATCAGTTGGTATCTCGGTCCGCTGACCAAACCGGACAGCCAGCTCGTTGAAGTGAGCGCCACCGACGGCGTCAATAAACTGCAAGGCGTGCCGTTTAAATTTGTCGCCTACGGCACACCCGGCTTGCCGAGCGTCCAAACTTCGTTTGTCGATGCGTCGCCGTTGACGTTGCCGGCGGATGGCACCACGCGCTGCAACGTCACGGTTTACGTGTACGATCGTTTCGGCAATCCGATCCAAGGCGTGCCGGTGACGATTGACGTTTCCGGCGACGGCGTGAAAGTGACGCAGCCGGCGACGCCGACCGACAAGAACGGCGCGGCGAAAGGCAGTTTTACCACCACGCGCGCGGAAAATAAAACCGTCACCGCCCGCGTCATCAGCTCACCGCCGCTGGCGATTTCGCGCGGCTCGACGGTGCGAGTGACACCGCTCGACGCCAACAGATTGATTCAGGGCGGCGGCAACGGCCAGACCGGCAATATCAACACCGCGCTGCCGAATCCGCTGGGCGTGAAGGTCGGCGACCGTTACGGCAACGGCGTGCCGAGCATCGAGGTGAAATTCAAAGTCGAGCGCGGCGACGGCAAGCTGTACGATCTGGCGAGCGGCGAGCTTTTTGACTCTCTCCGTGTCCGGAGTGATGACGACGGCTTGGCGAAAGTGATGTACATCTGCGGCGCGGCTGTGGGTGAAAATCATATCCGCATCAGCTCCGGCAATTTGCTGAATTCGCCGCTACTGTATTTGGCCTCGGTCAAAAATTCTCCGGCGGCGAAAATCAAAATGATCGACGGCAGCAACGGCCAGCAGGGCACGGTCGGCAGCTTTTTGGTGAATCCCATCGGCGTGAAAGTGACGGACAGCGAGAATCGTCCGGTTTCCGGCGCGCCGGTGAAGTTCAGCATTTCTCTCGGCGGCGGTTTGATCAATGATCAAACGATGGCGATCGTCAACAGCGACGCTTTCGGCGAAGCGAAAGTAAGCTGGCGGCTAGGTTCCGAGGCCGGGTTGAATGTGCTGCGCGCCGAAGCGCCCGGTTTGGCCGGATCGCCGGTTGATTTTGAGGCGCAAGCCAATCCGGATCAGGCGACGCATTTGCATGTGACCGGCCAGCAGGTCTTCGGCAAGGTCAACGCTTTGTCCGATCCGCTAACCGTGAAAATCGCCGATCCGCTCGGCAACGGCGTTCAAGGTGTCGGCGTGATTTTCGAATTGATCGAAGGCGCCGGCTCGCTGACGAATAATTACGTCGTGAGCGGCGACGGCGGTTTTGCCTCGACGCGCGTGCGTTTTGGCCCCAAGAGCGGTCCGGTGAAAGTGCGCGCTTCCGCCGAAGGCCTCAACAACTCGCCGGCGATTCTCACCGCTCTCGCTGAGCCGCAAAATGCGGTGAGCATGGTGGCGGTGACGCGCTCGGATAAGCAAAACGGCACCAAAGGCAAGCTCTTGAATTTTCCACTGCAAGTTTTAGTGCGCGATAATTTGAGCAATCCGGTGCCGGGCGTGCAAGTGCAATTCGTCGTCACCGACGGCGGCGGCAATTTCAACGGCAGCGGTTTCTTCAACGCCGTCTCGGATTCGCTGGGCATTGCCTCGGCGCCGTGGGTTCTGGGCGCAAACACCGGCGCCAATACCGCCAAAGCCAACAAGAGCGGCCTCGTTGGCTCGCCAATTACCTTTACGGCAACCGCCGTCGCCAACAATCTCCCGCTCATCGCCGACGTGCCGGATGTGCAAGCGGTCGAAGGTGACGTGGTTCGTTTCACCATCAACGCTACGGATGAGGACGGCGACGCGCTGACGTATCAAGGCCGCAATCTGCCGTCCGGCTCATCGTTCGATGCGTTGACGCGCACGTTCGTCTGGCAAACCGATTTGAACAGCGCCGGCTTGTACGAGCCGAGCTTTTTGGCGCGCGACAGCAAGGGCGGCGCCGACGAGGAAATCGTCATGATCGACGTCGCCAATCGCAATCAGCGGCCGCGCGTGACGCGAACGGTTCCTTTTACTCGCAACGGGGCGGTGGCAGATACCGTCATTATAAACCCCGGGGCCGGCGGCTCGTTTATCATGCGGGTGTTTGCGCAGGATCCGGACG
>Ga0073934_10003661_pt1 | contig 27681 bp, 14 predicted proteins | sample LarsenN4metaG_FD_76834 | JGI IMG/M metagenome (GOLD analysis project Ga0073934, IMG submission 76834) | Hot spring sediment bacterial and archeal communities from British Columbia, Canada, to study Microbial Dark Matter (Phase II) - Larsen... ... | reverse complement strand
TTATCCACGTTCCGCAGGTCGACGTTTCCGGTGGTGGTACCGGTGCCGGTGTGCAAATCCGATTTGGTAACCCCGCTCGCCTGGGCAACACCCTCGGCATGGCAGACGATGCAGTCAAAGTCGGTGACGATGCTGGTGGTGGTGCCGTTGTTGACATGGCGGCTCGGCTTGATGAAGTCGGCGCTGACCAGTGCACTGTGGCATCCGGTGCAACCGGTCGTCACATCGACAACACCGTTGATATGTTTATTCTTATCGGTAAAGATGCCGGCGACTGTCGTTGCACTGCCAGACATGTTCGCATGGCAGTTGCAGGTAGCGGCCGGGAATGAGATCAGATTGGCAATACCGGTGTGGTCTGTGTTGGCCGGTGGCATATTGTGGCACTGCTTGCAGTCGGCCATTACCAGGTTGGTTGTGGCGGTCAGGTAGTTAGTATTATTCCAGGCCGGTGTTTGCCCTGTGCCGGTAGTTGTTTTGCCGGTGTGACAATAGGTAGAGCTACAGCTTATGATACCGCTGGTGCGGCTCACGGTCGGTGTGTGCGCCTGTGTCTTGGCAATCGCGCCGAAGGTAATCGTCGAGGTGGTGTAGTTCAGGTGGGTACCCTCATTGATCGCCGTATGAACAGTGTGGCATTCACCACAGTGAATCTTGTCGGAGATGCCGGACGAAGCCAGCAGATGGGTCTGGTGCGCGCCGACACGCGCAGAGGTGGCGGCGGTGTTGCCGCCGGTATCGACGCCGGCACCGCCCGGGGCGATGATGGACGAGGAGAAGTTTGGATATACGGTGTTGACCTGTCCGTGGCATTCGGTGCAGAGCTGGCTGGATACGCTGGTACCCCAGGTGCCGGAGTTTCTGCCGTGACAGATTGTCGCGGTGCAGGTGCCGAAGTTGCTGTTTCTCGGTGTGCCGTCGCCGCTGTAGGTGGCAGCGGGACCTTTCGTGGTCAGGTCTATGTTGATGGTCTGGTCGGCATGAATAGCCGTGTTCCCTGCCCCGCCAGCGGTACCGTGACATGCGGCACAGGTGTAGCCGTAGGTAGCATTCAGGTGCTTGGCGTGGGTTCCGGTCAACAGCGTGGTGTCGGTGTTGCCGTGGCAACTGGCGCAGGTCAAGGCCTGGGACCAGATCACGGTCTTGTAATCAGGTGCGGTAAGGGCGCCACCTGTTGTGGACTGAACCGAGCTGTGGCAAGAAGTGTTGGTGCACTGCATTGACGCTGCAGTGTATGTGAAAGCGCTGGTAGGCGAACTGACGTTGACCGTTTGCCTGGTTTTCGCTACGCCATTACTGTGCCCATGGTTCGCGTTGCCACTGCCGCCGGTATTGTGACAGTCAGCGCACGCCATGCCTTTGGTGACGACGTGTCGTGTATGAGCGCCGCTCCAGTTGGGGAAAGCAGTACCTGCGTTGGGTCTGCCGTCAGTGGCAGATGCCCCGTGACAATCATAACAGGATGATGTGGCAACTGTCCTGAGGAGCCCGACGGTGTGGCAGGCTTTACAGGCAGGGGCCGTTCCAGCGGTGACAGGGTAGCTGCCGGCGTTGGTATAGTCATGACAGGCACAGTTGGCAGACGGGTTGGTTGCCCCGGCCGCAATGCTATGCGATGCACCCGGATAGGGGAAAGCATGGCCGGCAGTAGCCTCGACATTACCATTAATATGCAGCGCCTTGTTGATAATAACACCTGATGAGTTCACCACCGAACCATGGCAAGTACTGCAGGAGGTGGTAGCAGTTTTTCCGCTGTGGGAGCCCGAGACGCTGGAAGGCGGATTGCCGTGGCAGCGACCGCATGCCTGGTCCTTGTTGGTGTAGTTGATCATCGCCGAGTAGTTCCAGTACGGCTTTCTGTATGTATTATTCGGCGTACCGCCCGTATCACCGTACTTCAGGCGGTTACCGTGACAGTAGACGCTGGAGCAGGTGGCTGCCTTGACGGCAGTGCCGTTGGTATAGCCGGCAAACGCAGCCAGTTGCGTCGAGGTAACGCCGTTCCAGCGGGCAGACGAGGCCTGACCAAAAGCCAGTGTGCCGGAATTGAAGCGGGTGGTGTTCAGTGTATGGTTGGTATCGGCAGAGAATGGTGTCGACGGCACAAGGTGGCACTCGTTGCACTTGATGTTCTTCATGTAGGCGGAGGAAAGGTGCTTGAAGTGCGAACCGACGCGAATGTTATTACTGCTGACAATCTGATCTGTGCTTGTACCGACAGTTCCGGTTTTCTTATATCCCGGGGCAAAGAAACGAAGGTTATACCGGTTTGCGCCCGTAATAGGCGTCGATGCTAATGTTCCGGCAGTACCATGACAATGAGCGCACTGGTGATCAGTGTTGTTGGTGGACGCCGACCAGGCGCTGCGTGTCGAGCCGCCGTGACAGGAGGTGTTGGTGCAGATCCTGGTGGTGACGCTGGAGCCTGCCTCCGTGCTCTTGTAGGAAGTGTACGATGCGTAGGCAATATTGGTAAATCTCACATCGCGGACACCGTTCGCATGACGCTGTACCCCGGTGAAGTTCTTCAGGGTTGCGGCATCGGTCGCAGTCTTGGCATGGCAGATCTGGCAGTTGATGTTGGCTGCCGGATATTTAAGGTGCTGCGAGTGGCTGGTCGTCAGGGTGAAATTACCGATGCTGCGTGCAGGATTGGCTCCATTGCGTCCGCCATGGCAGCCAAGACAGGTTTTCGTACCCCCCCATCGTACGGAGCTGTACTGCGACTGCCCCATGGTGCCACCGGAACGGCCGGAACTGTGGCAGTAGATGTTGCCGCAGTTGCCGAACACCGGGGTGTTGGTATTGGCGATCTTCTTGCCGGCGGAGTAACGGTTGCCCGGCAGGCTGCTGCTGGAGACATTCTTAAACCCGGTCTGATGGGCGTTGTTATAGCCGCCGGCGAGGCCGTGACACACCGTACACGCATACTGGTACTGCCGCTTTGCCGATGACGTCGAATAGCCGGAGTGCCGGGCATGGGTCCCGGTAAAACGACCGGTTGGAGTGTTGCGGCCGGTGCCGTCCTTTATCATCGGGGTGGTCGTCGGTGCAAAATGGCAACCGGAAACTCCGGCGCTGCAGCTAATGGCAGCGGCATTCACTTCACCTGGCTGTAAGTAGCCAATGGAAAACAGGAGCAGCAGCATCAATAGAGCACCCGAACGAGCGAGGCTGGAAGTGATGTGATGTTGTGTATAGTGTCTTATTTTCATGATTGTCCCCATGATGTCCCGCTCCTGCTGTGTTAGGCTGAGCATTTGCAACAGTATCATTTATTGCATTAGTAACAAAAAGCTTTTTATAACTTATTCATATTGCTGGTTGCTAAAAAACATTTTTCTTGTTTGTTCCACCGTAGAGACGTTTTTTTTACGTCTCTACGGTGGTTGCAGCGAAATAACTCTCAATTAGTACCAGTTAGGCGTAACCGCATAGTGGCACATCAGGTTCGAACAGGTGATATTGGAACCGCTTGTGCCGCTGGCTACCGGGTTCGATCCGCCGAATACCAGGCTCATGCTGGAGCCAGTATCGGCACCCATAGTGTAGGGAACACCACCGGCCCCGAAAGTAACTTGCTTCGTGCCGTCGTTGTGCTGGCCAAGCGTGCTGGTATGGCAGGTAGAGCAAACAGCTCGATTTTGACTTGATGCGGCGCCGAAAGTCTGACCCGTCGTAGCCAATGCGCCGTAACTGAGCCGGTTCTTGATGAAGGCGATGTGCACGTAGTGGGACCGGTCCGTGCCGGTGGTATTCAGCCAGGTATTGGTGCCGGTGATGTCATACTTGTGACAGCCGTTGCAGTCGGCGGTGACATTGACAACACCGTTCATATGGAGCGACTTGTTGACGATCGTGCCTGATGCGTTAACAACCATTGCGTGGCAGGTAACACATGATGTTGTCGGTTGTCCAGTATAGGCGCTGTGGGTAGCTGCAGTTGTGCCGGCGGTCGGCGGGTTGCCGTGGCAGGTGCCGCAATCCGCACCCGGGGATCCGGTCATGAGGGTGTTCTGGGCCCAACCCGGGCTTCTGGCGGTACCGCTGGTGTCACTCTTGGGCATGTTGCTGCCATGGCAGAAGGTGGTTGTACAAGTTGCCGCTGATCCTGCGGTGCCATCTGTCTTTACCGGTGAGGTGGTGTTCTTTACTGCCGTCGATGCCTGGGCAAAGGTCAGTGTCGGGCTGGTGAACCGCATGGACGCCATGTGAGTGCCATCGAACGGCCCTGACGGCACGGCATGACATTCGTTGCACTTGAGTTTTGGCATGTAGACGGAGGAGAGGTGGACGAAGTGGGCACCTACCCTGTTGTCATTGCTGAGCGCAATCTGGTCGGTACTGGTACCGGTTCCGCCCCAGCCTGGCGCGGCGTTGTACTTGTCAGCCCGCAGTGCAACTCCGGTACCGTTGCCGGCACCATGGCAGTGGAGGCAGGCGTTGTCGAGATTCTGAGCTGTTGCTGACCATACACCACGGCTCTTGCCGCCGTGGCAGGCCGTATTGTTACAGGTTCTAGTGGTGCCAGCAGAGCCGGTTTCCGTGCTTTTGTACGAGGTGAAGCTGCCATAGGTGACAGCCGCGAAGGTAACGTCACGCACGCCGTTATTATGGCGCAGCACACCGGAATAGCTTTTCATCGTTGCAGCATCGGTAGCGGTTTTGTAGTGACACGTCTGACAGTTGATATTAGCTGCCGGATATTTCAAATGCTGGGAGTGGGTGGTAGACAGGGTAAAGTTGCCAATGCTGCGTGCCGGAAGACCGGCTGCTGAGATACGTCCGCCGTGGCAGGCACGGCATTCCCCCCCTCCTGCCCATCTGGCGGAGCTATACTGCTTCAATCCCATGCCGGTGCCACGGCCGGTACTGTGGCAGTAAATGTTACTGCAGTTGCCGAACGCCGGGCTGTTGGTATTGGCAATTTTCTTGCCGGGAGAGTAACGATTGCCCGGCAGAGCGCTGCCGGATACGTTCTTAAACCCAGTCTGGTGGCTGTTGCTGTAGCCGCCGGCGAGACCGTGACACACCGTACACGCATACTTGTACTCGCGTTTTGTAGATGATGTTGAATAGCCCGAGTGCCGTGCATGGGTACCGAGAAACCTACCGACAGGATTGTTCCGGGCAGTACCGTCCTTTACCATGTTGTTGGTGAAGTGGCAGCCTGAGAGTCCGCCGTTACTGCAGGTACTCAGCGCTGCTGATACTGCCTCTTGTGGCAGCGACAGTGCAAGCGCCAGCAGCACCAGCATGCCCAACAAAAAGCTGCTGTTTTTAGGGTTTAAACCCGTTTTCCCCATGACTTCCTCCCTTTTCCTGATGTTATGTTATTAGCTACTTAATACCAGTTTGGTGTTGTGAAATAGTGGCATGACAGGTTTGAACAGGTCTTATCTGCAACGCTAAAGGACGGGTTAGATCCGCCGAAGACCAGACTCATGCTGCCGCTGTAGCCAGCACCCATCGTGTTCAAGGTTCCGCCGGTACCGAAGGTGATCTGCCGTGAGCCGTTGTCATGTTGCGACCCGGTATTCGTATGACAGGTGCCGCAGACTGCTGCGGGTTCACCGGTGCCGAACGTCTGACCCGACGGGGTTAACGACACGATGCTCAGACGCGACTTGATGAAGGCAATATGCTTGATATGAGCACCTGTGCCGGCGCCACCGCCGAGAGCAGGGGTCCAGGTAGTGCCGCCGCCGGTCAGATCATAGGCGTGGCAGCCATCACAATTTGCGACATAATTCATAGTACCGTTAATGTGGAGTGTCTTGTCCACGAAAGCATCGGAAACGTTTAGCGCGGTTCCCTTCAAGTTCGTATGGCAGCCGCCGCAGGTAGAGGCAATCTGGGCCATGGTATCCGAAGCGTTCACTACGTAGCCAGCATGACCGGCGTAACCTGAAGGTGGCATGGCGTGGCACTTGGTGCAAGCAGCATCGGCCCTGTTAGCTGTCTCTTTGACTATTCCAGTCATGTTCCAGAATGGCGTTATTGTTGTACCGGAGTTGTACTTGCCGGTATGGCAGTTGGTGGTGCTGCAGCTGATGATGCCGTTGGTACGAGTGACCGTCGGCGTATGGGCATTGGCGGTCGCACGTCCGCTGAAGGTCAGGGTTGCTGTGGAGTAGTTCCAGTGATTGCCGGAGCGAACATTGGTTACCACCACGTGGCACTCGCCGCACTTGACCGGAGCCGAAATTACATTTGAAACCAGATGGCGCTGGTGGGCACCGACACGTGCATCAGTCGCCGCCGACTTGGTCATGCTGGTATCTGTACCCTCGCCGTTATAGCCCGGAGCAATCAGTGCCGAGGAATAGTTGGACAGGTAGTCGGATGCAGTCCTCGTGCCGTGGCACTTGGTACAGGTTCTCACACCGGCGGCACCAGACGGCTGGCTCCCCCAGACAGGAGCGCCCTGGCCGTGGCAGACGAGGTTGGAACAGGTTACCGTCCAACCCTGGGCACCACTGATGGTCACGTTGGCGTTGTTGCCGATATAGGTCTTTGTCTTGTTGAACACCACGTTCGGCGCACCGGACAGGTGAGTGGTAGAGTACGGACGGAACCGGTTCGGTACCGCGGTCTCGGCGGTCTTGCGGTGGCAGTCGGCGCAGTCGGTGGTGGAGGTCAGGCCTGACATGTGGCCGGCGTGGAGGTTTGAGGTCGCCGTGCTGGCACCACCGTTGGCGTAGTCGGGATAGCCGGTGGTGGTAGAGCGGCCGTGGCACTTATTGCAGTTGGTGATGGTGGCTGAACCTGTCCAAATCTTGCTGCCGGTCATGCTGACGAAGATCGTCGCATTCGGGTTACCGTTGGAGTGGCAGTAGGTGGAGCAGGAGCCGGAGCCGGCCACGTAGTTACGCTTGAGAGCCTTGGCACCGGAGTAGTTCAGGATGGCGTTGACGTGCTTGCCCTTGTCGGCAATGGTCGTGTTGTTGATGTTGGTTATGGTCGGTGCATGGCAGTCGACGCAGTTGAATCCGTTGCCGGTACCCAGAATGCTGTTTCCGCCAGTGTTGTTGAGCGGGTTCATATGCTTGTCGTGCTTTCCGCTCAGTCCGGTCGGTGTTGCTGTGGCAGACTTGGTGTCGTGGCAGTAGACGCAGTTGGCGCCCGGGGCTGCAGGTGCGGTTATCCAGGTAAGCGTCGTATTGAGCGGTGCCCCGCCCCGGCCGTTGGAGTGGCAGTAACTGCCGTTACAGGTTCCGTTGGTATATTTGAAGCCATTATCGGTACCCTGCGTCGTACCGTAGCTATAGGTACCGCGCTTGCTGCTGCTTGCCGGAACAGCAGTGGATATGCCAAAGAAAACGCGGGCAGCGGCACTGGTATTGGCTGGCTTGAGGCTGTGCTTGGCGACATTGTCGTCGTGGCAGTGGGCGCAGTTGAAGCGGTATTTGTCGACCGTGCTCAGGTCGTTGACCGTCTGGCTGTAAGTGGTCGGCATGGTCGTGTAGTTGTAGTGGGTGCTGTGGCGGCCGGACCAGGTGGCATCGTTGGCCTTGGAGCCGTGGCAGGCATTGCAGGCCAGCGGGCCGGGGGTCCCCCATGCAGGCGAAGTGGCGGTGCCGTGGCAGAAGGTCGATGAACAGGTACCGTAGCCGGCGGCGGAGCCGGCGACCCGGCCGTTATTTGAATAGGTGCCGCCGACATAGGCGGTGAAGTTGACGAAGATGAGATTGTCGGCATGGTTAAGGGACCCGCTGCCGCCGTCCTGATGACAGTAGCCGCAGGTGAGGGCCATGTTGGTATTCCCCTGGGTGGTGTTGGCATGCTTCACGTGGCTGGCGGGAGCTGCCAGATCGGTGGCCATGTTCTTGTGGCAGCTGCCGCAGGTGAGGGTGCCGTTGTCCGTACCCCAGCGCGGTGACCCGTAGGTTGTCGGCGCCCCCTTGCCAGGGCCATCGGTCCCCTGGACGTTACTGTGGCAGTAAACGGTGTTGCAGGTGCGGTAATCCGCGCCGTTGCTCCTCGGGGCTAGGCCGGTGATGGTGCCGGAAGAGATGTTGTTGTAGGTGGCATCTGCGCCGATTACCGGGTTCGTACGGTCAAGATCCCAGCTCACGGCACCGTTGACATGGGTCATGTTGAGGGATGAGCCGTGGCATGCATTGCAGAGCATGCCGACGCCGCCGTTGGTTCCCAGCGCGTGGCGTGCGTGTGATCCACCAGTCGGGGCATTGGTCGTATCGGTGCCGTGACAGGTGCCGCAGCTGGCATCGGCTGGGCCACCCTCCCAGTTGGGCATGGTGTTGCTGCCGCCGCCGAGAGCCGGTAGCGCAGCCGTGCCTCCGCCATGGCAGTAGAGGTTGGAACAGACGTTGGCGCCAGTGGTCACCTCCAGGATGGTCGTACCGGCATTGGTCTTTATCCAGTTGGGATGAACGTCACTGCCCGAGTAGCCGGTGAAGGTACCTGATGTGACCGTACCGTTGAACCCGTTGAAGCCGATCTCCAGATTGTTGCTCGGCATGGCGCTCGAGAAGTTGTAGTGGCAGGTCTGGCAGTTCTTGCCGATGTTCGCATTGAGAACGTGGGCGTTGTGGGCGCCGGCCGTGCCGAGACGGAGGGCACCCTGTGCCGGGGATGCCAGGCCCTCGTGGTCGCCGACGATATTGTTGATCGGCGGATAGCCGTGGCACTTGTCGCAACCGCCGTCGATGTCACCGTTGACATGCAGCGACTTGTTCTTGAAGCCGAAACCGTCATTGGTCAGATGGGTATGGCAGGTCTTGCAGTCAGCCATGGTCTTGCCGTAATGGATGTAGTTCGCATCCGGAGCCGGCGGCGGCATGGCATGACACTTGGTGCAGTCGCTGGCGCCGTTGCCGGTCAGGTAAGGTACGTTCCACTGCGGGTTCTGGCGCTGAATGCTGCCGGCGACGCCGACATACGGACCGGACGCGTTGTTGGAGTTCATACCGGCACCATGACACCAGATAGCGCTGCAGCTCTGGGTTGCGGAGGTGTATGTAGGAGTGGAATAGTAGCTAAACTTTGTCTTGCCGGAATTAGCAATCGAACTGACATGACTGAACGGGACTTCGGCAGGAAGCGCCGTATCAATATGACCTGACTTGAAAGGTCCGTCAGGCATCGAGTGACACTGTCTGCAGCTGAACCCCTTTGCGTAGGAGGTGAAACGGGCAAAGGTTGCCTTTCTGGGAGAGTTCGGGTTCTGCAAGTGGATATCATGGACACCAATAGCCGTTGAGTAAACGGAAAGTGTTCCGTCCGGCCCCTGAGTGTTGTAGAAGCCGCGCGGTGAGGTTGCCGAACCATGGCATTTGTCACACATTGTCAATGCGGACGCAGGAGTTCCCCATACTCGGGTGAAGCGGCCATGACAATCGCTGGTCGAACATGTTCCGTAGCCGGTGCGGGGAAGCTTCGAACCGGTGGAGATGCCACTGTATTTGGTGTTCTGACCGAGACCGACGAATTTAAAATCAATGGTGCCATTGGCATGATTCAGTGCCGTGGTAGTACCGCCAGTATCGTGACAGACGTGACAATCGAAGGAAACCTGGGCATTTTCGTGACTTGAATGGGAGCCGGTATCATTCGGCATTACGTGACATGAACCGCAGGTGGCGGTAGAAGGATCACCCCATTTTGCCGTCTTGTAGACCGGTGCACCCATACCGTCCGGGCCGCTTTGAACGGTACTGTGACAGTAAAGGTTAGTACACGTGGAAAAGATTGTAGTGGGGGCAGGTGCACCCGTATTAGATGCAGGCACCCCGTTATAGGTCCCGCCCGGATATGCCGACAGATCCCACGCAACTTTGCCGTTTACGTGGGCGGCACCGGTAAAGTTTGCGTAGGCTCCATGGCACTTGTTGCAGGCGATGCCAAGACCGGCGCCAAAAGTAGCGGCATGCTTTATATGGCTTCCGGAGGCGGGCGGAGCACCACCGCTGGCGTTGTGGCAGGTCCCGCATGCTGACTGGCCTCCACCAACCCAGATCGGCGTAGTTATTGAACCGCTGTTGCCTGCCCAATTTCCATGGCAGTAGGTACTGCAGGAGGCATTGTAATCAGCGATCGGGGTGATAGTTGTTCCGGGCCCGGCAAACCAGGTATAGGGGGCGCTCAGGAATGAAGTGCCGTAAAAAGTACCGCCCTGAATGTTAACGTTCGGATTGAACCCCTGGAACGTATCCTTGTTAATCTCAAAACCCATTTCAAGAATTCGGTCGCCTACCCAGGCGGTGGTCAGAAAGCCGTGGTTGGTGACGCTGTGGCACGCTCCGCAGGTGATATTGACTTTATTGTGAGGAGCGTGGGCACCATAGCCCTGATCGCCGCTGCCAAGGGCATTGGTAACCTTATCGTGAACCATTGTCGCCTTACTGACAGGGAAATAGCCAGTGATCTTATTGCCGTGACAGTCACCGCAAACGCCGGTGATCGAGCGGAAAGCAGTGTTATGCGTATGGCAACGGACACAGTCCCTGGAGTTGTGGTGGTCAGTGGTATAAGCGGTATCGGAATTGGGGCCGGTTACGCCCTGGCCATTGCCATAATTCAAATCAGCCTTGTTGGCACTGTACTGATGCTGGGTGGTTCTGTGGTGGCAGACGGAACAGACATTATTGGACACATTTCTGACCGACCGCTGATCGGTACTGAAGGTACCGTTGGCATCCGTGCTAACCGATGAGGTCTTGGTGAAGACTACGTTCCGGCGGCCGATAGGGGTCGAGATGATGGTGAAGACACCCTTGATATTTGTGGTGCTGTTGGAGTGGCAGGTAGCGCAGGTGTACGACTGCCCCCACTGGCCGTACTTGTCCATACCCATATTGGCGGCGTTATGGACAATCGGCGGCATATCATTAAGCAGGCCGGTAACCTCTGCGGTTTTGATGGCCCCGCCGTGGGTAGCGTTTTCAACCGTGATCTTAAACTTGTAGGTTTCGAGCTGAGCTGCTTCCGGCCGACCGGTGATGATTATATCAGCGGAGGCACCGACAGGCGTACCGGTCCCGGATGAGCCTGTGCCAACCGTTACTGTGGCCGGGAAGACCTTGTCAAAATGAGAAGAGATGCCGACTTCGTCGAGCGGGTCGATTGAGAGAGCAAAGGTCGTATCAGGACAGGCGCCCTGATCCTTATTGGTCACGGACAAGGTAAATGGCGTGCTGTCTTTGGACTTGATCAACTGCTGAGAAGGTGTGAGCGATATCTCCGGCGCATTTGTGCAAACCATTGTGACTTGGCTATTTGAGTATATGCCGGCACCGTCACTCACGTTTCCGAGCGAATCCTGTGCACAGATGCGGTAGTAATAACGGATTCCACTTGTATCCATCAGTCCTTTATCAGTAACTCTTTGATTCGCATAGTCAATGGTAACACCCGGTACAGTAGCCAGGTCGACCCCGTCAACGCATTTAACCGATGGATATGCTCCGGCTGGCGCGCTTCTGCGAATAAGATACGGGGCTGTCGGGTGGAGCGCTCCGGCGTTAGGATCAGTGGCAGCAGTCCAAGCAACGTCGATTTCACCACCGTTCGTGCCGGGGACGGCAGTTGGCGATGTCGGCCCGTCCGGCACCTCCAAGTCGATCTTGAGTGTTTGGCTGGCACTATCGCCCATGACCAGTTTGTTGCTCGAGCTATTGCGGGCAAGCGCGGTAACCTTGCCAGTAAACTCATAGTAGCCCGTAGGTGTTCCGGAGGTGTCTGCTACAGAAGGGATAATTTCACTTGCCGTAGCAACCACCACATAGTAAGTAGCCAAACTGTTTGTAACCGGGATATTGGTGACGAGCGTGCAGGTGTCAAATCCGTCTGGCGAACCTGTAGTCGTACAGACCGCTTCTGATGTTGAAACTTTCGTACCTGCGCTGTCAGTTATCTTGATTCCGTCTACCGGCTTGAACTTCGATTGAGTACCACCGCTGCCGCCGGTTATATATTTCGGAGTCATTGTTATCGTTACGTTCGTTACAGTATCGTTATCCGTTGCCGTCGTACTATTATGAACCAGCGTAAAGGCATCCATCCTGGTGTCAATGCTGTTAATCGAGAGCCTCGCTGATGGAGGTTCACTGCCGGTACCAAGAACGATTGTCGGGTAGATATAGAGTGAGGCGCTGAATGCTGTCGTATCGGTCAGCGCAATCGCTGCCGGGGTGATGGCAGTAATAGTGCCGGTCAGAAGGTTTTCCGATGAGGCAGCCGCACCCGAGGCAATATCGTAGGTCACGATATAATTTTTTGTCGCGGTCGACACGGGCTCGGAGAAACCGGAGATGGTGACGGCGCCACCGGTTGCGGCTACGGTAGCTCCCACCTGAACATCAGTCGCTTCCCAGGCAGTCAGGGTTGCGCCCACCTTGCGCCAGACCTTTATGCCCGACACATTAGCACTGGTCGTGTTGGCGTTGCCGGTAAAAGTAATGCTGGTAACGTTTGTCGGCGCATCGGCGGTCATGGAGAAGGCGTCAACAACTACATTAATGGAGTTGGCGCCATCATTAACGTAGACCAACTTGTTGCCGGCCACCGTGGAGCCATTGGAGACCGTAATCCCCTGAATCGGCTTGATTGTCATGGCAGCGGTTGAATTCAAGGTGGCAACGGACGAAGTGTGCTGGGTCGCGGTGACCGTATTGGCATTGAGAGTCGTAGCAAAGGTGGTCCGTAAAGCCCCCCCCTTCATCCTGGCGCTGGCAGCAGTACTGACCTGGGTCCACAGATGTCCGGACGTCCCGAGGGCGATGGTCGAGGCATTCAGGTTCGTCGTTCCGGGCTGAACCGCATTCAACACGGAAACCCCAAGCTCCCCGCTGTTTACGGCCAGGGTGAACGGTCCGACGGCGGTACCGGCTGTCGTGTTATTGCTCGACCCCACAGTAGTTCCGATTGGCGACGCCTGATCAACACCGGTGTAGACAGCCGCATTGACGATGCAGTGCTTGGAGGTACCGCCGCTGATGGTGACATTGATGGATTTCCCCGTGTCGGCGATGGCGGAGCTGCCGATCGGGAGATAGAACAGGTAGGAGTGCTGCTGGGTGGCGGTGGCGCTGTAGCCGATCGCATGGGTCATGGCAGTGCCGCCGTAGCTGACGGTCGGCTGGGCCTGGGCAACCGCGGTGGTGGATGAGGAGATTCCCACCACCAGGAGCCGGTTGTTGCCGGCAACGGCGTTGTAGGTGATGGCAGCCGAAGGGTAGGCCGCATTGGAATAGATTGGCGTGGCCGGCCAGTTCTGGGTGGTAGTCCCGATAGCGGCCTGTGAATCAAGCGGGCCAAGAATAATGCCAAGGACAACAAGAAGACCGGGAACCATCAGCGATCCGCCCCTTGCCAGCAGCCTTATTCCGTACGCACAACCATTCATGATATTCAGCATAACTGCCTCCCCACGAGATCCAGCAATTGTATAAACATGATCTTTGTCAAAACAGGCACGCGCTTTTCAAGGAGTGACTACCGAAAATCCGTGAAATAATCACCTGACCCCCTTGCAGCACCCCCCCAAAACATCGGTTTGGGCGGCCCTTCATGCACGACATACTTTATCAAGGAATAACATATTGCAATTTTTGCGCCTTAGCAATGTCAGGAATACCTGATAAAACGCACCACGACGCTCACCGGTCGTTACGTCAAACGGTCAGAGCGCTCTCTTCGCCATGATTTCGGGATGTTCACTGATCTGCGGTCGTCAGCCCACGCCTGAGCGCATATTTCACCACGCCGGCGACATTATCGACGCCCAGTTTTCTCATGAGCCTGCTGCGATAGGTCTCCACACTCTTGGGCGAGATGAATAGCAGCTCGGCGATCTCCTTGCTGGTCTTCCCTTCGGCAACCAGTTTCAGTATCTGCTTTTCCCGCTGGCTCAGGGTCTCGTACGGGTCCTCGTCGCAGGAAAGATAGGCTTCTATCAGGGTCTCAACGCCCCGGCCGAAGAACTTGTGTCCTCGGACAACCTCCCTGATGGCCTTGATAATCTCTATCCCCGCGGACTTTTTCAGCACGAACCCCATGACACCGGCCTTGAACGCCTGGGTGACATACTCTGGGGACTCGTGCATGGTGAGAATGATGATCCTCAGATCGGGATTGGTCGCCAGCATCCTGCGTGCGGCCTCGATCCCGTTCAGGACAGGCATGGATATGTCCATGACCACAACGTCGGGCCGCAGGGATTCCGCGGCTTCGACCGCAGCCGCCCCGTCGCCGACCCCTGCCACCACCCGCATGTCACCCTGCGTGCCTATGACCATATTCAGGCCATCCCGCACGATGACATGGTCATCCACCAACATCACCTTCACCGGCATCAATCTATCCTCACAATGGCAGTAATTCTCGTTCCCTTGCCGGGAGTGGACTCCAGAGAGAAGCTTCCCCCGCACGACTCCGCCCTTTCACGCATCATTGTCATCCCCCAACTCGGCCTTTTCGCCGTGTCGTTGTGACTCCCGGGGTCGAATCCGCAGCCGTTATCAAAAACAACGAGCCGGACCTGTTTTTCATCCTTTTCAAGGATGAGCAAAACCGAGGTAGCCCCGGAATGCTTGACCGCGTTATTAATCGCCTCCTGGGCAATGCGATAGAGACTCAGCTCGATCGCTCCCAGGGGGGGGAATTCGTCAACAACCAACAGATCCACTTCGATCAGATGCCTTCTGGAAACGGTGTCTGCCAGGGCTTTCAAGGCCGTGACCAAACCGAAATCATCCAGCAGCGGCGGACGTAGCTCGCTGACTATGTTTGCGACCTTGCAGCTCATATCATCAAGCAGGTTATGCACGAAACACAACTTGTCATCGAGCCGTTGCCGGGTCTTGGCAGGCAGGCTGTTCCTGATTGACTCGCTGTAGATATGCATCGCGGCAAGATCCCGGCCGATCTCGTCATGCAGCTCGGCTGCAAGCGATTTTCGCAGGGACTCCTCCCCCTCGATCAGGCGACCGGAGACAGCGCGCTGCGACACCGTAGACTCTTTCTGCCCGGTGATGTCGGTCGCCACGAACACCGTGCCGGACAGCTCCCCTTCCCTGTTCCGGTATGGCTCCGCATTTATGAGCTGAAAGCGCTGGACGTCCCCGTCGGTCAGCAGTGCCACCTCCATCCGCCTGACGCTCGTCCCCTGCAGGTCGCAGAACGGCGGCAGATCGGCCCGGCGGAGCTTGTTCAGGTCGATGTAATATATTTCGAAACCCTCCGCGTACGCCTCCTGATCAAGGCAATCCGACAGGGAGACGCCGAGAGTCTCTCCAGCGGTCCTGTTTGCCATCACCAATCCGGGTCGGGCAGAGATGAACCAGACCTCGTCGTCGATGCAGTCCATCAGGGCATACAGCATGCGACGTTCATCCTGTGATAGCGGGGTACCCGTCCATTCCCGCCCGGCGAACACAGGTTTTGTCACGTTCTGCCCGGCCGCATCCAACCTGTTCGCAATAGTCGCTTCAGCCTCCTCCTTGACCCTGACAAGCTCCGCCGTCCGGATCGCTATCAGCTCTGACAGCTTGTCCTGGTAGAGGTGCAGCTGCTCGCCATGGGTTTGCACCTCGCACAGCATCTGGTTGAAGCAGTCTGCCAGGATGCCGATTTCGTCAGTTCTGCCGGCCCCCACCCTGAGGCTGTAGTCCCTGGTGGCCCGGATCCGTTCCATGGTGTTCACCAGGGAAATCAGGGGATCGGTAATAATTCGCTGCAGCCGGTAGGTTACCAGGTAACCGAGCACGGACACTCCCACGAGTACCAGCAGAACCAGCCCCAGGTAGCCCTTCATCCGTGATTCAAGCTCCTGTGTATCGGAGATGATGACAGTGGTGCAACCACTCCCGTCGCTGCAGGTGACGACGGTCTTTATGCTGGCAAAGATGCCTGACAATCCCCCCGCGGTATCAGTCAGTGCGCCGGGGGCAAGCATCAGCCTGCCGCCTGTTTCCACCGTTGGCAGCCCCCCCTCCCCCGGGTGCCTGACGTATGACGCGAATACTTCGCCGCTGTTGAGCACACAACCCACGCCGACTGGATATGGGGGTCCCCGGCAAGCGACTGCAGCGTTTCCTCGGCATGGGCGCGGTTATTGCTCAGGATGGCGCTCATGGTATCCCTGCAGACCATTTCCGCCAGGGCCCGCCGGTGCTCCACTTCGTGACCGCGGAAGGAAAGCATATCTTCCACGTAGAATATGACCGTTGTCATCCCCATGACCATCACTGACGTGACAAGGACGATCAACATCAACTTCCGCCTGATAGGGTAATTCAGAAAACGTGTTTTCAGGCCAACCGGGTTCAGCACTTCTTCTCCTCCGCCACTCGACGACCTTTCAGCCGGGCGCGGCACATCTGTTTCCCCCTTGACGAAGCCGGTCCCCCCCGCCTGCGAATGCAACCCGTCATTATGTCGCTGAGCGTCAGGATATGATTGCGTGCGGCGAATTCGATCGGAACGATTTCAAGGGGGGAGCTCCGGGCCGATCGGCACGGAATCGTAGAGTATGTCGTTCACCTGAAGCCGTCGGAACCGTTATTGCCGGGGCGGCTGCAGCCGTGGAAATCCGCTGTGGGTATCTCCCCGGCTCCCTTCCACTCTCTGCTTGCCAACAAGATTCAGGAATTACCAATAAATCTTCAGCAAGCGGCTGTCGACACGGCCATTACGCCGCAAAACAGCCGCCATTAGACAGAACAGGGGGCTGGACGGGTCAAACTTTCCCTACTGGCCGATTTTCCCCATCATCTCCTCGATCTTGGCCGGCACCTTCCCCAAGGTCCCCATGCCGAGTTTCTTGATGATGAAGGAGCTCCCCATGATCAGCTTCATCGCCCGCATGAGGTAATCCTTCTTGAACTCGTCCTTCATGGTCACCACTTCGGTCAGCTTCTTCATGTAGAACTTGCGGTAGCAGTCGACGATGGCCACGTCGATCTGCAGCATGCTCATCTTCTTCGGCTCGATGATCGGGTCGATCAGGTTGTACTTGGCGTAGTCATGCACCCTGATGTACGGCTTGACCTCCTCGTACATGTCGGCATAGGGCCAGGGGGTGATGGCGAGAAAGTGGGCGTTGTCCGGGTTGTAGTACTGGGCCAGCTTGAGGGTCTTTTCGATGCTCTTCTTCGTCTCGTTCGGGAAGCCGAGCACGAAGGAGGTCTCGGTGATGATGCCGTGCTCGTGGATGATGTCCAGGGCACGCTTCCCCTCGGTGACATCCAGCTCCTTCTTGATGAAATCCAGGGTCTCCTGGTCGGTAGCCTCGATGCCGATGTAGATGTGGACCACCCCCGCCTTGCGGTACTTCCACATGATGTCCTCATCGCGGATGATGTCCGGTGTCCTGGTCTCCATGAGGAGATGGATGGGGAGGTCCATGGCGATGATCATGTCGAGCAGGGTCTCCCACCGATGCCGGTCCTGGGTCGGGTACTCGTCGGTGATGAGGAAGACGTTGACCCCGTAGGTACGGTAGAGATACGCCAGCTCGTCGGCCACCTTCTGCGGGTCGCGGGAACGCCAGGATTTTTCCCAGAACTTCTGCTGGGAGCAGAAGATGCAGTCGTGGTCGCAGCCGCGGGAGGTGCTGATCGCCCCGAGCCGGGAATCCGTGATGACATAGTATTTGTAGTCCGGCCAGTCCAGGAGGTCCCAGGCGGCCGGGAGATCGTCGATGTTCTCCATGAAACAGCGCTTGGGAGTCTTGACGACTTTCCCGTCCTGCCTGAAAGCAACCCCCGGCACGGTCGCAGGATCCCCGCCGGCCTCCAGCACCGTGAGCAGCTCCCGCATGGTGGACTCCCCCTCGCCGCAGACGATGTAGTCAACGGCATCGGTTGAGGCGAAGATCTCCTCGTAGCAGAAGGTGGGGTGAACGCCGCCGAGCAGTGTGACCGCCCGGGGGTTGACCTTCTTCGCCAGGGCAAGGGTCTTGATCGCATCGTTGATCGTGGAGGTTATGGCCGTGGAGGCGACGTAATCGGCTCCGGAGGAGACAAAGCGCGCCTCGATCTCAGGGTAGCCGTGGAATTTGGTCATGGCGTCGTAGATCTCCGCCTCCACCCCGGCCTGGCGGGCGGCGCCGGCCAGATAGACGAAATTCAGCGGAATCCAGCGCCCGGCCACCTCGACCACACCGCAGTGATACGGCGGCGTCACGAACATGATTTTTTTTGTCTTAGCCATATTATTCATCAATTCTCCATTGTGGTCGTCGTATATGGCTAGCACAATACGGGCCAAGTCGGCGAAACCACGCAACCAGAGCGTGGCTGCTCACCATCCGGGTGTCCGTACCTGAGCGTCGCAGCAACCGCACATTTTTTAATCATATCTTTCCCCGGCAAGAAAATCCAGCGCATCGTGAAACACCGCAGCGTGCCGCGACCTCCCCCCCCCGGCGAATGACCCGGCGTGCACGACCCCGTCATTGTGCAGGAAGAGCATCTCTCTCCGGGGGATAAGGAGGCGCAGCGGCAGCCAGCAGGCAAGGGAGAGAACGACCATGACAATGGCTGTCCAGATCGGCAGGACACCGTGGTCGCGGACGAGATCGGTGGCAACATAGCGACGAAAACCGGCGAAGACGACCCGGCAGCCACCACCCCGGAGCTCCCCGCCAAGGGGAACGGTCCCGGCATGCAGCTGCCGGTCTCCCTTGAGAATCCTGACCGCGAAAGACATCCGGCCGCTGATGAACGAATCGTCCCCCTCCGCTGCGGGGACCAGGGATATGGCCAGGCGATAGGGGCTGGCCGGGATTTCAGCAGTGTCCTCTTTACCGGGCGGATAGATGGCGAGCAGGTAATGAATCTCCTCCTCTCCGGGGAGGTCGGCGGCGGAAAACCGGACCAGTGGCGCGATCCCGAGATAGCGGGGGAAAAACCAGGAGCCGTGATAGCGGGCGGGTGGATATATCCCCATGACGCTCCTGCGCCCCTCTGGCGAAAGCAGCTCGATGGAAAGGTCGCGATTGAGGAGCATTCCATCCACGTCCCTGAGGGTAATCCGTTCCACCCGGTCCCCCCTGCCGGGGGGCCACTCAAGAGTCTCCCCCTCGATTACCGGCAGTTTCATGGTGCCGCGGCCGGTGATGCTGAGCAGGATCCCGCCGAACAGGAGCATCGTGGCGGCAAGGCGCAGCAGCCGCAGCGGCGCGATGGAGACGCCTCGACGGGCGGAAAGGAAGCCGGCGTCGCAGCGGACCGTGTAACCGGCGGCGGAAAGGCGCTCCCCCAGGCTCTCCAGAGAAGCGGCGGATGGAAGGACAACCGTCTCGTCAAACATCCCCGGGGGGATCTCCCCCCCGGCTCCGGAAGCGAACAGCCGGCGGCGGCGCAGAAGGAGGGCACCCTCTGCGGCGAGCCGCAGGGCGGCGCTAATGGGGAGGAGGGCCAGCAGCCCCTGCAGGAGCAGGCTTCTCCTGGTCAGGTCCATGAGTGTTATCAGTGCCTCCTCGCTGGCAAAGGCAACCCCGATGTAGGTGAGGAGGAAGATGGCCAGCACCAGGGGAATTACGGCCCGGGAGGAGAAGATCCGGAAAATGGTCTGCGCTACCCCCTTCATCGCCCCTCCCCCGTGCTCCCCGCGGTTGCCTGCACCGTTTTACTCCAGAGATTCAGCAGGGTTGCGGCATCGATACGGACTCCTTCCGTGACGCTTCTGGCGGGCACCGGCACCGGATTGCACCCCCCCGGCCTGCCGACGGTGTCCAGCGGGATGAGGGTATTGCAGTAGTAGCAGAGAAGCGCCCCTTCCCCCTGGCCGTACCCCTGGGGCTTGCAGATGGCGCAGGCGTCGAGGGTCACGGTGTACCCCCCCGCGGGGTTGGCGAGCACCATGAAACGCACCTCGCGCCCCCCCTGGCGGTAGAGGAACTTGTGCAGCCTGCCGTCCGTCAGGTCCACCTCGCCGGTTTCGGGGATCAGGAGATCCCCGGCCGGAGTTGCGGTTACCGTGATGGGGGCCGGATCCCAGTACTCCACTGCCGGGAACCGGCTCTGGTAGACCGCCGCGGCAAGAACGAGGGCGGTCACGAGCGGTGCTGCCAGACGCTGGCGGCGCTGCCGGATATGGCCGGCCAGAAGCCGGCGCCGCTGCGCCCCCTGGCGGATGTGGGCCACGGACGGGAGCCGCTCCAGCCTGATCGCCGCGGCAACAGCCGCAAGCGGCGTGAACCAGATGATCAGCCCCCCCCACAGCCCCACGCCGCTGCCGAAGAAGAACCCGATGAATTCCCACACGTTGGGCCGGAAAAACGGGTGATCAGGGATGAGCATCGACTCGAAGAACTGGTGCACGAAGTCGTGGATGAACTTCATCACCTTCATGACCAGCGGCGAGAAGAGATCCAGCCGGGGTGACGAAGAGGTGATGAGGAGGATGAAGGAGAGGGGGAGGGCGAGGAGTGCCCCGCCGGCCAGGGTGAACTCACCGGGGATGAGCCGCTCCCCCCGGGCGGCCAGCAACGCCACGGCGATGCCGGCCAGGGCGGCCACTGCCAGCGGCATCGGCTGCACTGCCCCCCCCAGGGGTACGATCTGGCAGGCTGCCGCGGCTCCGGCAAGCAGGCCGGCCAGGAGGGCGCTGCCGATGCCGGCGGAGCGGGAGTGCAGGGAACGACTCCAGCGCTCCCGGGACGCTCCGGTGCCGGTGGCAGCATACAGCGCAGCCATGGCAACCAGCCAGAAGGCGACACACCCCGTTGCCACAACCCCCTTGATGACGGTGATGGCGACCGTGACGCCGAGCAGCAGCGGCATGAGGGTTCCGGCCAGGAACGCCGCGACGCAGATAGCGGCAAGGGTTCCGCTCCCCAGGGGGAACCCGCGTCCCAGGGCACAGACGATCCCCCCCCAGGAGAGCAGCAGCGGTATGTATTTCAGAGCGGTCGTCATCTCCCGCGGAACTCCTCCCGCACCAGGATACCGTCGTCCATATGGATTGTCCGCTCCCCCCAGGAGGCAACCTCCCGGTTATGGGTCACCATGATGATCGTGAAACGCTCCTCGGCTCGCAGTTCGGCCAGCAGCTCCATCACCACCCTGGTACTGGCATGGTCCAGATTGCCCGTCGGCTCGTCGGCAAGGAGAATCCCGGGGCTGTTGATGATCGCCCTGGCGATACAGACCCGCTGCTGCTCGCCGCCGGAGAGCTCTCCCGGGCGGTTCAGCAGCCGGTGCCCCAGCCCGACCCGCTCCAGTGCTCCCCGCGCCTCGACCTCGTCGGGGATGCTGTGGAAATACTGGGCCATCATGACGTTCTCCACCGCCGTCAGATAGGGGATGAGATGGTGCTGCTGGAAGATGATCCCGACGCGCTCCCGGCGGAAGCGGGCCAGGCCGTCTTCGGAGAGGCTGAGGAGGTCCACCCCTGCCACCCTGATGGTACCGCCGTCGGGACGGTCCAGTCCGCCGAGCAGATTGAGCAGCGTGCTCTTCCCCGAACCGGAGTGCCCCATGACCGAGAGCCACTCCCCCTCACCCACGATCAGGTCAACCGGTTTCAGGGCGCAGATCTCCCCGTAGCTCCTGGTCAGCCCTCTGGTTTCAATGATCGCCGTCGTCATCCCTTCTCACCTTCCCCCGCTCCATGCGGATCATCCGTGCACGTTCACACCCCGGCAGCGGCTGGTGGGTGGCCACCACCAGGGTCGTCATGCTGCTGCCCACGCTCTCCCTTACCAGCTCCATGACCCGTCCCCCCCAGTCGCCATCCAGGTAAGCCAACGGTTCGTCCAGAAGCAGCAGCGCCGCCGGCAGAAGCAGTCCCCGTGCCAGGGAAAGACGCCGTTTCTCGCCACCGGAGAGCGCGGACGGATACAGGTCGGACAGATCGATCAGACCCAGCGCATCCAGAAGCGCTTCGCCCCGTTTCTCCGGCCACTCCCCCCCCCGGCCCGCTGCCGGCAGGAAGAGGTTTTCCCGTACCGTCAGTTCGGGGATGAAAATCGGCTCCTGCATCACCCAGGATATCTCCCCGGACCGACCGCTTCCGACCCGCCCAGGGATGCTGCCGTCATGGGTCACCCGTCCCGAGGTCGGCAGGGCAAAGCCTCCGATCAGGGCAAGGAGCGTCGACTTGCCGCTGCCCGAAGGTCCGTGCAGCAGGGTGAAGCTTCCCGGCGGCAAGGTCAGGTCAACGCCGTCCACGGCGGTGATCACCCCCCCCTGCGAGTAGTGGCACTTCCGCACCCGCTCCAGTTCCACCAGCATCATCAGCCCCTCCGTGCCAGTTCCGCCGGTTCGCGCCGCAGCAGCAGCGCGTAGAGCGTCGCGGTTTCCAGGGTCAGTGCCCCGGCGAAGAGGAGCCAGAGTCGTGGCGCCGCAGCAGCATACAGGGCGCCGGCATCAATGACGAGCGGCAGATCCAGGGCTGCGATCAGGAGAGGGGCGGCACGGCCCAACACCAGCGATGCCAGCAAACCGCCGGCCGTCAGGGCGGCCAGTGAGAGCAGCAGCGTCTCGATGGCGAACGTCCGGACAATCGTCCCCCTGCCGATGCCGCAGCTCAGCAGCAGACCGAGGAGGGGGCGCCGCTCGCGCCACCAGGGGATCTGGACGGCCACCCCGGCAGCAAGGGCCAGCAGCCAGCCGGCGACGGCAAGGGGGGTGCGCCAGGCAGCAAGCCGCTCCACCCGCTCCCGCTTCTCCCGGAACAGCTGCGGCATCGTCAGCACCCTGGCACCAGAAATGCGCCCTTCGAGCAGCGAGGCGGTCCCTTCGGGATCGGCTCCGGGGGAGAGCTTCACCAAAAGGAGCGACGGCCGCTGCCGGGGGAGCTTGAACGGGACCGCCCCACCCTGCAGGGATGTCCGTTCCATGGCGGACAATCCCGCATCAGGGATGAAAACCGCATTGTCGAAGTACCCCAGGCCGCTTTTGTCCAGCCGTCCGCTAACGGTGAAGGTGCGGTTGTAAATCCGCAGCTCCGCCCCGACCGCCTTGCGCACCGCGCTGCCGACCACCACGCTCCGGTCGCCGGCGAGATCGGCCCTCTCTCCTCGGATCCAGGGGAGCACGGTGAAATCCAGGCCGGGATCGAAGCCGACCAGGAGCAGTTCGCCGGTATCGCAGCAGGGGGATTTGGCAGCAAAGAGAAAGTACTGGGGTGCAACCGTCGTTACCCCCGGGGTCGCGGTAACCTCCCGCTCGGCCCCGGCCGGGAGGGCGAGCCGCACCGGCAGGCCGCCGAAGAGCCCCATGCCGACCTGGACATCCGCCCCGGCCGGCACCACCATCAAGTCCGCACCAAGGCGTTTTGCCCCCCGGTCGGCGGCCGCCGCCATCCCCTGCTGGAGCAACTCCGCGCCGGAAAGGAGAAAGGAGACGAGAAAGAGCGGCAGGAACAGTGCCGCACTCCTCAGGGGGGCCCTGACCGCCATTTTCCAGCAGAGACCGGCCGGCCCGAAACGGGTGGATGACGCCCCACCCCTACTCACCCCGCAGGCTCCTGACCGGATCGAGCCGGTAGACGGAGAGGAGCGGACCGGAACTCCCGATGGATGCAAGGGAGAGCCCCACGCCGAGGGAGGCAAGCAGCACCAGCGGCATGAACTCCGCCGATGCGGCAAAAACCGTCCGCAGGACAAAGGCGGCAATGGCGCTGCCGATCAGGTATCCTGCGCCGCCGCCAATAATGCCGAGCAGCAGGGATTCGCCGCCGAAGAGGAGCATCACGCCGCGGCGGCTCCCCCCCATGGCCTTGAGAAGCCCGATTTCCCGGCTCCGTTCCAGGATGGTGGTGCTCATGGTGCCGGTCACACTGCTGCAGGCCGAAATCAGCACCACGGCAGTCACCAGTGCCATCAGCAGCTTGACCTTGGCAAGAAGGGATTCACTGGTGCGTGCCACCTGGCGAACCTCCTTCACCACGGCCCCACCGAGCAACGGCGTCAGCCGGCTCCCGGCCTCCTTCAGCCGCTCCCCTCCCGCGGTAACCAGCAGGCGAACCAGAGTCAGCTTGCCCGGCTGCGCCAGCAGTTGCTGCATCACCGGGAGCGGGAGATAGACGATACCGTCCTCCTCCCCGCCCGAGGTGACGATGCCGGAAACCCTCGGCCTCGCCGTTCTCCCGCCGGAACTCACCTCGATGGTGCTGCCGGCCTTGATCCCGTGCCGTGCGGCCAGTTCGCTCCCAACCAGCACTTCACCCTCACCTGGCCACCCCCCCTGCAGCTGCCACCAGGGGAAGAGCTTCCTGATTTCGGTGAAGTCAACCCCTTCTGCCGGGATATCGGCGCTCCCCAGGCGAAGCGTCCCACCCAGGTGCAGGGAGCGATCGAGCACGAGTCCGCTGCGCCGCAACGCCTCCTCCACCACCTGCTGCTCCAGGTATGACGGCTCCCCGACGGTGCCGAAGTTGAGCCCGCCGCTCCCCACGGTTACCCGGGAGTGTTCCGGCACGACCACCAGGTTGGCGCCGTAGCGGCGCACCTCCTCCGCCACCCGCTTCTCCATGCTGAAGGAGACGATCCCCAGGGCCGTAGCGAGGCTGGAGGCCATGGAGAGCACCGCCAGCAGGAGCAGTGTCCTGCCGCGTCGGTGGAGGAGTGATCGTATCACAAGATGAATCCGCCAGCGCCACTTCGTCATGCTACCCCTTCAGAACCCGCACGGGCTCGATTCGCAGTGCCCGGCGCAGCGGCGCAAGGCTCCCTGCCACGGCAACCGCCAGGGCGGAGAGCACGGCGGTGGGGAGAAGCCAGAGTGTCGATTTTATTGTCGAATTGAAGACGATCCGGCTGACCAGGCCGGCAAGCAGGTCGCCGAGCAGATAGCCGGCAAGACCGCCGACCATGGCAATGACCAGGACCTCGCCGAGGAATATGGCGATTATCTGCAGGCGGTCGGCCCCCACCGCCTTCATCAGGCCGATCTCGGGACTTCGCTCCGCCATGGAGGCCATGAGGCTGGTGGAGACGGCCGTGGCAGCCGCTGTCAGCGACAGCAGGGCGAGGAGCAGCATCATGCTGTTGAGCTTGCTCAGCAGGTCACCTTCGGCGCTGGCGATCTGCCAGATAGGCTTGGCCCGGCTTCCTGCCATGACCTCCTCCACATTCTTCGCCACCGAGGTCACGTAGGCGGTGCAGTACCACTTTTCGTACTCCTCCCGGCTCATGCCCGCGGGGTCACGCCTGCCGAAGTCATCCATCGGCACGGTCAGGGCGCTCACCAGCACCCGGGACACCTTGCCCGGCCTGGCGAAGAGACTCTGCACGGTTTCCAGCGGGGCAAAGAGCTGTTCCTCCTCATAGCCGCCGGTAGTGACAACCCCGACCACGCGGAAGCGCTGCCGCGCCCCCTGCACGGCGGCATCGATCTCGCCCCCCGCCACTACCCCCAGCCGTTCGGCAAGGGCGGCACCGACAATCGCCTCATCAACAGCTTCCGGCCATCTGCCGCTGACTTCCCACCAGGGGGAGATCACCTTTACCCCCTGCGTGCTCTCCCCCTCACCCTCGGTGATAACCTGCCGGGCAAACCAGGTGCCGGCAACGACCCCCCTCTCCCGCTTCCCCCCACTGGAGAGCTCGGCCTGACCGAACAGATAGGGTGCAAATCCGGTGATGTTGTAACGCCAGAAAACGCTCTTGATCCTGGAGAGATCGGCCTCATTGAGATACCCCCCCCGCTCCCCGGCAACCGGCTCCACCAGGATATTGGAGCCGTAATTCCTGATCTCAAGGGATATCCGGTAGGAAAGGTCGCCGCCAAGGCCGAGGAAGGAAGTTGCCACTGCCGACCCCATCGCCACTGAAACGAACAGGATGATGACCGAAAGGGGACGACGGCGGAACGAGTTTTTCACCATGCGGAAAAGCAAAGACGACCTCGCGGAAAACGGCAGAAGGCCTGGTGCGGCACTGCCGCGGCATACTCAGGGGGATGGGGGAACCCCTCCTCCCCTTGTCAGGGAAGGGGAGGAGGGGTTGTTTTAGCTGTGCCATGGTCCCAGGGGTGTAAGTGCGTGCACCGGCCGGAGAGGCCCCCGGTCAGTCAAGCCCCTTTTCGGCGGTCTCGATGGCCTTCACCACCGCCATGGCCTTGTTGACCGTCTCCTGGTATTCGGCCGCCGGATCCGAGTCCGCAACCAGGCCCGCGCCTGCCTGCAGGTGTATCCTGCCGTCCTTCACCACCAGGGTGCGTATGGCAATGGCCAGGTCCATGTTGCCGGAAAAGGAGAAGTAGCCGACCGCGCCGCCGTAGATCTCCCTGCGGCAGGGCTCCAGTTCGTCGATGATCTCCATCGCCCGCACCTTGGGCGCTCCGGAAAGGGTTCCGGCCGGGAAGGTCGCCCTGACGAGATCAAAGGCATCGCTCTCGGAAGAGAGCTTCCCCTGGACGTTGGAAACGATGTGCATCACGTGGGAATAACGCTCGACCACCATGAGCTCGGAAACCCTGACCGTGCCGGTCCGGCAGACCCGGCCGAGATCGTTGCGCCCCAGGTCGACGAGCATGACATGCTCGGCCCGCTCCTTGGGGTCGGCCAGCAGGTCCTCCTCAAACCGGTGATCCTCTTCCGGAGAACGGCCACGGGGACGGGTGCCGGCGATGGGGCGAAGCTCGACCCGCTCCCCCTCCTTGCGCACCATGACCTCGGGGGATGCGCCGAGGACGATGGTATCGTCCAGGCGGAGGAAAAACATGTAGGGGGAAGGATTGAGGGTGCGAAGCACCCGGTAGATATCCAGCGGCTCCAGGGTCAGCTCCCCGGAGAACCGCTGGGAGAGGACCACCTGGATGATGTCGCCGGCGCGGATGTACTCCTTGGACTTCTCCACCGCCGCCTCGAACTCTTCCCGCTTCATGTTGGAGACGAAGGAGACCGGCTTCCCTTGTGCCGCCTTCGGGACGGTCACCGGCAAAGGCCCCTTGAGGCGGGCGATGAGGGCATCGATCCGGGCTATGGCCTTGGCGTAGGCATCCTCCGGCGATTCACCCTCCAGATGGGCATTGGCCACCACCTTGATCTTCTGGCGGACGTTGTCGAAGATCAGCAGGGTATCGGTGATGAGGAAACAGGAGTCCCAGGCGCCGATCTCCGCCGGTTTGTCGGAAGGGAGCTGCTCGAAGAAGCGGACCATGTCGTACCCCAGGTAGCCGACCGCTCCGCCGAAAAAACGGGGGAGACCGTCAATCTCCACCGGCTGGAACCGCTTCAGGTATCTCCTGACAACAGCCAGCGGGTCGGGGGTTTCGGTGATTTCAGGCGAGGCGCCGTTTTTCAGCAGCTCAACCCTGTTCCCCCGGGAGCGGATGACCACCGACGGGGTAGCGCCGAGGAAGGTGTAGCGGGCCCACTTCTCCCCCCCCTCGATACTCTCGAGCAGGAATGAGTAGCGGCCGTCGTCTATTTTTCTGAAGGCAGTGACCGGCGTATCCAGATCCGCCATGATCTCGCGGTAGACGGGGATGAGGTTCCCCTGGGCTGCCAGTCGGGTAAAGCTTTCTCTGTCGGGGGAATACATCGTTACTCCAGGTCGGGAAATAGTCAGACGTTATCACAGGGAAAGGGAGATAGGCAATCATTTCATCGTCAGCTCCGGACTGCCGTTTTCAGGTTCATCCTGCCGGGAGCTACCTGATGGTAAAGTAGAAGGTCGCCCCCTCCCCTTCGACGGAATCGGCCCAGATCTTGCCGCCGTGGCGATGGATCACCCGCTGCACGATTGCCAGCCCGATT